>OEPS010000738.1_pt1 | contig 11193 bp, 20 predicted proteins | sample 1539411 | NCBI WGS metagenome assembly OEPS01 (sample SAMN02671747, study PRJEB22543) | soil metagenome | biome: bacteria | place: China:Hunan Province, Lengshuijiang City | collected 2012-10-15 | depth 0.08m m | reverse complement strand
CACATCCAGAAGAGCAACATCTTCGTACATGCCCGGCTCAGCGTAGACGTATCCTCCTTCTCCAACAACTTCATCTCGATATGTACTTGTTCCACGGTCGTAGGTATAACCGGGGAATTCCCTTGAGAGATCTGTGTAAACAAAACTCTTTTGAGGATTCTTATCGCTGCCGAAGATAATCTTGGCCGTGTGCTTCTGGGTAGTATCGTTAACAGATAGACCAGAAAGATCCGCCAATATCTGACGGGCCACGAAATCCTGTTTCCTCGATTCGAAAGTCGCTTCTGTCGCGACGACATCATTGGCACAGTATTCCACCACCTTTGGCCAGTCTTTCTCGGGAACCGGCTGATCCCAAGGAAACTCCAACTCCATGTGATGAAGGCCCAACTCGATCTCGAATTTCTTCAGGCTCTGCTTCTTCGAGCTGAAGTCATAGATGTCGGTGTACGAGATGTTATAGGCCTCGCCGAACATGGCGCCGATGGAACCGTTGATGATCTTCTGTGACAGCTTGTACAGCTGCTCGTTGTTGTAACCCAGATAGCGAGCGTACAGAATGTGATTGTCGTACCTACGATTGTTGAACCCCACGAGCTTCAGCTTGAATAGGGCCTCCACATCCTGAGCGTTTGGGTTGATCATCCGTACAACATTCTTGTCGCCATGGTACTTCCAGCAGACGACGAACAGGTTCGGGTAGACCTCTACGTCGTAGTGGACGAGACGTTCGTCATCAGATTTTTCCTCCGGTGGAGAATTTTCCTCAGACTTCCATCTCATCTTCTGCACAACCTTTAGGCTTTGCAGCGGTTGGTTCGTACTGTTGTTGGCGAACGCGATGATCTTTCCGCGGAGATCCGATACGTCGTATTGCATCCCCGACAAATATGCATCCTCGAGGACTTTGTGGATGAAGTCGATTGAGGGCTTAGTACCGGGATGGATCTCCTTCCGCAGATTCCTCGCGATGAGTTCCCGAAGCCCCCTCTCGCTTTGGATGACATTCGAATTGATCATCTTCTTTTCCTTGAGAGGGAGACCGGTACTTATTGTGCTGACCCCAACTCCATTGCATCTAGATAGCCGACGACGGAGTGAGCTGTTACCTGTGAAGACCTTGACCTCGATTCCGTCAGCGTAATTCGAAGCAAGGGTTTGTACGTCCGGACCGGCGTAATTATAATGGAGATGGACGCCTGCTCCGCTTTTGCTAAACTCTCCGTAAGTGGGCGGCCAGCTGCTAGCTGCAGCAAGATTTCGTTCAAGAGATTTTCCACCAGCATCGTCCTTTATATCGAAGTCGATCACGATGTGGTTCTCAGGTACCTTCACATAATGCAACTGCGAAGTATCGAGCTCAGACAAGGTCGTCTTGACATCGGACCACCGCTTTTGAGGTGTTCCATCTTCCTTGGCATACTGAGCAGGACAATCGGCAAACTCAAGGTCGAATATAGAAGTCTCGTCATCCATGACTAACGAGAATATCTTTGCGTCTTCCTTGACAGGAGCCTTAAATGGAAGAGCGGAGAATCCTGCGTAGTAACTTCGAACCACATGCCCGTCGACAGTAGCTCGATCTTTGAATTCTTCGAAGTAATTCCGCAGCTCTTCTCGAACCTTGTATTGCGGGAGAATCCGGTCGATGCCTGTCTCCTCGCAGAACTCTCGATACATGGCATAAGCTTGCTTGAGAGTAGTACCGTCTTGCTCTTTGAAGATGTCGTAGTTTGCTTCAATGAAGTTGAAGAACACATCCGTCTGCAACATCATCTCGAGGGGTCGATACGTACTGTAGTAGTTCTTCCCCATTTGTCGATAGAGCTCAAGGCAATGATATGCAATAGCTCCGAGCTCGAATTCGATCTGCGACATCAGAGTGTGGTAGTGATTGGGGGCGAATTTGATGCCGGTGGGATGCACATCAATAAGACGCCTGATGATTCCTGACTTGGCGTCCGTAATCTTCACCGGCCGGTTAGTACCCATGAACAAGAAAGCATTAATTCGGGCCGAGTAGCTAGGCTTGTACTTCTCATTCATGGTCATGAGTTCGTGTGATATTATCGAGTTCAGCTTGGTGTTGTCCTCGATTGTCGACAGATCGCCGTCGTGCTGGATAGCAACGAGAGGATTAGCTTTGAATACTTCCGTCGAGAACGAGTTGTTGTTTCCGACCAAGGCCTTAGCCTCGAACGTTGTGGTGTAGCCCTCGAATAAACGCTGAACAATGTTCAGAATCGTGGACTTACCCGTTCCGGCTGGACCGTAGAAGACCAGGAATTTCTGGATCTTCCTTGCGTCGCCGGAAACAACAGCTCCAATGGCCCATTCGATTTTGGCCCGTTCTTCTGGAGAGTACAGAGTTCCAACCAGCTCGTCCCAAGCGCTATAGTCACCGGGTGACAGAGGATATGAAAGACGCCGACTGACGTAGTCCGACTTCTTCACGGGAGTATTGGCGAAGGTCAGATTCTCGTCGAGTTGGTGACTGTTGTCACTGACGTTACTCACAAACTTCCGGAACTGGTTCCAGCCATTGCTAACGAACGATCGAAGGTATTTCGGACTGCACGAGACGCCTTCAGCTTGTAGTTTATTCACGTACTCGGCAATCGACTCGTCGACTAGTCGTTGCACGTCATACTCGTCCGTTGACCACAAGCCTTGCGTTTCATCCCAGATCGCGTAGAACGCCCGACCACGAACCATTAGGTCTTTAGATCGGCCAACAGTGAAGTCTGGATATACCTCCACAACACCACCCTTGGTTTCTCTCGTGCAGATCTGAAAGAAGTCCATCACCCTCCTCTCCGCGTTAGTTATGTTCGCTCAAGAACGTATGCGCTCAGCTGATACCAGATCTCAACTTCTCGTTGATCCTCGGCAGCTCTCCGCAATGGGAATAAACCACCCTGGCCGTTTCTTTTGTATGTACGCCAGATAACCTGGTTCAGAATATCGTCGATACGTTCCTCGGAATGGTCCAAGACATTATCGTTATACTTCTCGAGACCGAGATTTTCGATAAGCTGCCAGAACCAAACGCTAGGCTCGCCCTCTGCCTCGAAAGCGAGCCTTCGCGATAGCCCTACTAACAGCTCAAGCATGGAACAGCCGAGTTCCAACCAGCCTTGTTCTACTCGATCGACTTTCGTGTCGGTCAAGAATTCAACTCGTAGGTCTCGGCCGTCTTCCGCTCGGTTGTCATCATTAGGAATGATCCAGACAAATTCCTTAGTGTAGAGTTGCCTGAGCATTCTCCAGTACGTTCTGGATGGGTTTTTCTCAGCAACCGAGCCAACTTGATCGTAGAGCCATACGAAGTACGACTCATCAAGCGGCTTGCTATCCATCGCCACCTCTACTACGCCGGCGAGGTTTTGTGTCCGGGTCGTCGAAACCCATCACCTCCACGGAGTACTTGCCGTGACTCCGAGCCACCTCGAACAGGAGCTTGAGCGAGTTGTTCTTAACGTAGACGAGGTTCTCGTCGCCTGAACGATAGCCGAACTTGAGATTGATCAGACCGATGACTCGTTCGACATCGGAAACCACCTCGTCCTTCTCATCAGCCAAGATGTCATCACCCTCGTAGTAGGTAAGGGTGACCTGCTCATACTCGTCTTCGTTCTGAAAGTACTCGCCCTGACTGATGACGTGCGGGTAATCCATACCCATGCTGGCGATTTCTAGCTCGTATTCGTTATCGATCTCGTCAGCCTTGTCGAATATGTTCTGAACAGCCTCGGTAAGATCGTCCGTATCGTCTGTGGTATCGCCATCGGATGCCGGCGGACTGGACCATGGTTGCTTCTTGACGACTTCGGCCAGAAGCCGCTCTTCCTCCTTGAGGATTGCATCTTTCATCGCTTCGGGAAGTTCGTCGAATATGGGCGTGTCGCCCTCGTCTTTTCCCCGGTAGATGTTCAATGCTGCAGCAGCGGCCTGAGGAGTGGCGTACTCATCAGCCTTGTGGAGCCGACGGTAATACTCCTTCGCCTCTTGGATCTCCTTCTCGACGTACTGTTGGTACTGCCTCGAGACCTTCTTCTCGGTCAGGAAGTACGAGACGGCCGCGCCGGCGACAAACGAGCACACAGAAGCACCAGTGACGATCACCGGGGTCTTCTTGGCAAAGGTGCTGACCTGGTTCCACTTGATCACAGCTCCTCCTAGATCAGATCGTAAATAACGCCGTCGACGTTGAAGTCCAGCAGGATCGACCGCTCGTCGCCGTTCACGAAGAGCTGCCCCATGTACGTATCGCCACGGAAGACACCGAAATCGATGTACCCATCGCCGTGGCCGTCCTTGACCCAGCCGACGACGGCGCCTTCCTTGGATCGTTCGAGACCGAGCATGTCGTAGATCTCGTTGAGGAATACATGACCTCGCGCGTTCAACAGATCGTTCGCGTAGCTCTGCTGGCATCGGATGAAGGCCTGATTGTAATGCGGCATCTTGTTCCAGGACGAAGAATTCTCGTCAAAGAACCTGGCGTAGATGGAGACGTTCTTGCCATCGATGACCTTGACGGTCTTCTTCTCTGGCTCGCCCTCGCACTCATCGTCGAGAATATCCTTCGAGGTCAGACCGAATCGAAGGTCTCGATCCTTGTCCTCTCCGAACTCCTCGACTACACGCCGGCGATACTCTCTGAAGCCCTTATCTAGTGCCGCGTATGCAGCCGTCAGGGCCACGTTCCTACGATTCAGGACGAGGTGCGCGCCGGTCAGACATCCGATAGACGCCATGCCAACCAGAGCGGCGGGACCATAGAGCCTGGTCATCTTGCCAGCGGTACGGGCATAAATGAGAACGACGTCCTTCTTGTGGTCGTTCTCTGAATACTCATCGGGGTGTAGAACGCTTGCCTTGTTCGCTTTGTCCAGATCGTTCTGGGTCTCGTCGAGAACTTCCTCCAGCTTCAGTGTGGCCCGAGCCGCGAGAACAGTGGTGGCAACGACACCGACAACGCCGGCAGCGAAGAGAATGGTGGGGGAATGCTTCTGTGCGACGAGGACCTGGCGGCCGACCTTACTGGTCACCGCGGTCTGAATGGATTTGAGGTTCACGACTTCTCCTTGACGACGTTCGGGTAAGACGGAGGCAGGGGCTGCATGTGATCCGGAGCCAGACTCACCATCGGGTTGTAGTGTGGGATGGCCCTAAGAAGGATTCCCCTGATCGAATTCTGCGCGGACTCTTGTGAGTGGAACGTGCCGGGCACTGGATCCAGATCGACGTAAACCACAAAGGCTCGTCTGGTCTTGTACATGACTCCTCCTATATTTTTTTCTGCAATTTGAGGCGCTTGAAGATTGCTATCACTTGGGCGTCAGACATTTTGGCGACTTTCAGCGCCCATTTACGATTCTTGTATACGCCCTTTAGCGCCTCCCTTTCTATTAGGGTGCTCATGATAGTACTCCTAGTCGTTCAGTGGTTCAGGTTGTGGCAGGTCGAGCAAATATCCGCTTCGGGTTCGAATGGGGTTCGCACCGCGGATGGTTGTCCAACCCCACTTGTCATCGGTATAGTTCCCAGAAACTCCGACGAGTTCGTACAGATCCGCTACAGATGCGGTACCATACTTCTCAATCAGATCTCCAAGTCGCTCGATGACCATGTCGGCTTCTTGACGTGTGGCCAGGATGATCTCGTCAAAATCGTGTGTGGCTCGAGCTCGACGACTCATCTGGTATTCGCGAGGATCTTCGCGACGATATGGCGTTGATTGCGCGTATCGGTTGTAACTGACGTAGCCGTTTATACCACTCGGTCGACTTGATGAACGACGACTATGTGAGCGCGATTCTCCAAATAGCATGCGCTCGAGAAACTGACTACCCGCGTCAGAGATCATGTCTTTCGCGGCGGGGATGAGGACATCTAACATCACGTATCCCCAAACACTTTTAGCGTCGCCACCCACGAAAGTTTCCTTCAAACGCCTGCCGAGAGGCTTCTTACGACGAACGACTTCGCCTTCCGTGACCTTTTCGATCTTCTTCGGTTCTGGCTGAGCTGCTTTTTCAGGCTTTGGAGCGGCAGTCTTCGGCAGATGGCTGTTGCTGGGGAATTCTTCCACAATTGCCTCAATCCAAAGAGAAAAACTAAAAGACCATGTTCGGTCTCTTAGTTCGAGTGGTTTACGATTCGGCAGTCTTCTTGACGTTCTTCTTCCACCAGTCGACGATCTCATCGATCTTGGCATCGGTGTACTTCTTCGTAGCGTCGGCGGCCATCATTCCGATGACAACACCCGCAGAGGTGATAGCAACCTGATCGGTCACCTTGTCTGCGCGGACATTGTTCGAAATAATGCCTACAACGATCTTTGAAGTACCCGAGCCAACAACGAAGCTAACCGCCGTCTTGGCGAACTCGATCTTGGTCATGATTGGTCCTTTCGTAAAGGGTCTCATTATATGCACAGTTTTTCGTGCGAACGCGGGGGCACATGTTTTAGTCGGCGTGTTCCTCGGCTGGCGTTTAAAATCAGCATCCGGTAAAGGCCGCGACCCCTCGAGCAGCCTTGCTGATTCCCCCGTAGTTCGTTACCTCGGAAGAGAGCCTCTCATTCGCATGGCGAAAGTGAGCTCTTCCTGAGACATGAGCATGAGCTCACGCCTGGTGGGTTGGCGGTTCTCCTTGAACCAGGCCGGAAGATCGTCATTGTTCTCGTTCTCCGGCAATTCGACGTTCTCAACCGGTCGACCCGGAACATCCTTCGCCTCCGGCACTGCAGTCGGGATGCCTTCCTTCAGGTCATTGGGCATGACCCCGCGGATGAACTCGGAAGCGAAGTTGGCATCAGTCACGAGCTGCATGAAGAAATCCGAGTAGGCCTCAGTCTGAGTGAACTCCTCCCAAAGCTCTGGTGACTTGATGAAACGCTTGTTGTCCTCGGACCGCTTGCCATAGGACATGGCCAGGATCTTCTTGAACTCCTTGATGATCGTTCCACCATCGCCAGCCTTGACGACGTTCTGCAGATACTCGACGAAACCTTCGCCATTCACCAGGAACAACTCCGTGAGTTCGGCCTTGGTGATGTGGAAGTAAAAATCGTCCGAGACCTCGTTGCCGTCAAGATCCTTGTAAGTAATGGTCTTCTTGAGCATGAATATACCTTTCGAGTCCGATTGAGTTGCAAAAAGAGAAGGCCCTGTAGTATTCCTACAGAGCCCTCCCTCGCTTGATCCCGATATGGGAGTTAGGCCGTCTGGGCCTCTTCCGTGCTGTTCTCCTCGGCGCTCGCCCTCTTCTTGGCGATCACGACGGTGGCAGCGGCCGCAACAAGTGCAGCGGCAGCGCCAACGACGAGCTTCCGGTTGAGGGGGAACCTCGAGGTGGCGTCAGCAACGATTTGAGCTTGCTCGGACATGGGGGTCCTTTCTTTTTGGGGATCTCATTATAAGCGGTGCTTTTTTCGCGAATCAGTTAACTCGGCAGTAATCCCTCACAGGTGCCACTGCGAAGTCAATGGCGAGACATGGTCTACCATCCTCAGAAAGCGTCGTAGAGAACTGAAGCTCCATCATCTTGTCGGAGTTCCAGCCGACCTCCTCAGAATACGACGTAGCCGGAAGGCCGATCCGGTGGTAGAAATCACCAAGAGAGGCGTAGAAGTCGTTGAGGACCTGGTAGTTGGTATCGTTCTGAGCCTTCTTCAGCGTTTCCATGTCACTCTGGAAATATCGCCCCGAATGCTGATCGTAGCAGAGAACCTCTCCGCCAGAGGTGATGATGACCTCGCGACTACTGACTGGGTTCTCATTCACGCGATCCTGAGCGAGCTCGTCACGAGCCTCTCGCTCTTTGTTCTCGCCGAACTTCTCCCGAATCTTCTGCCGATACTCCTCGAAAGCTTTCTCGGTCAAAGAGTATGCAGCTGCCATCGCAGCAGTTCGGCGACTCCCGATTCGGTTCGCGCTGATGATAGCTGTGACAGTCAGCACAGCAGTTCCGGCCGCCGGAAGATATAGCTTCCATGTCAATATCGTCCGATGCTTCAATCGAATCCTGGGGTCAACCGCATGACCATCCTCTTCTTCTCGTTCTCGAATGATCTCTGCGGCCTTGAAGGAAGCTCTTCCAGCAAGATAGGCCGTAGTCAGAGTTCCGGTAACCCCAATTGCGGTCAGGATCGCCGGAGAATTGTCGGCGGCGAGTTTCTCGATCCGCTTGGCGATCTCAGTTAAAGTCATTGCGGAGCTCCTCATACTTCTGCAATAAAATATCGTCCTTATCGGACATTGCGGCTTGGCGCTCCTTCATACGCCGTACGCGCGCTCGGATCTCGTCCTTGGCTTTCTCGTACTCTGGGGTGCGGTCCTTCCGACGAGCGAACAGATTCCTGATGGACTTGTACATGCCCACCATCCCTGCGCCGAACATGAGCAAGAAAAGAAAGATGAGTACGACGCCGAGGAAGTCAATCAAGAATTGAAATAGCACTGACAGCAACTCTCCGACGGTAAGCATGGGGGTCCTTTCTTTCAGTGAGTGCGCAGATAGCGGAGGACGATCCAGAACAACCAGAGACCGCCGGTGAGGAAGATCAGAAGCAAGTCGAGCAGGAATCGCCCGATGCCATAACGCTTACGGGTGCGTCGCATTTCCATCTCCTTATGGACTAAACAGCAGGACATTAAGACCTCCTAAAGCTAAACTAAAAGACCGTGTTAGGGTCTAATAGTTTGATTTGCTGTAGTAGGGATGGATCAGGCCTTCTGGTCCATCTTCCGGACGATGATTTCGGCGGCAACCACGGCTGCGATGGGAACGACGAGTCGCACCACAACAACCTTGGCCACCAGCTTCACCTCGGGGCGGATGTTCTTCAGCATGATGTCTCCTTAGGTAGGGGTCTCATTATAACCCCTGTTTTTTCTGCGACATCATGTTTGATACGGCTTTGTTAACGAAGGAGTTGAGAATGTTTCTGCATTCAACCCGCGCTTTTTCGAGCTCATTACATACGGCGACTCGCTCTTCTAGAGAAAAATCTTCGTCGTCTTTCATCGCCGATATTAAAGAATCAATGTATATAATTTGGGTTAAGGCGGTATCCTCCAATTTCATTTCTTTAAGGAATTCCGGATATAGCTCTTTAATGGTTTCCAGAATCGCATCCGTAAGTTCTTTTAGCTCTGAGTTTTCCATCGCATTCTCCGATTCGTTATTAGAGCTACCGCCAGTTCCTAGGGTTTGTTACGTTGATTGCAATTTGACTCACAGTCTTGAATGCGAACACCACGCCGATGCATGCAACAACGGCGACTGCGGTGTGAGTCACAACGTCAATAGCAACGTCGCCGATCTTTTCGAGGTCCAGGTTGCCGATGCCCGTACCCTCTTCGCCATCTTTGTTGGTGCGAACCATCTGTACCTTGAGTGCACGATTTCTGAGCATGACAATCCCTTCGCGGAAAAATAAAAACATAAGACCTGGAAGCTCAAAGCCTTCCATTAAGTCGGATGTGATGCCGACGGGTCTCATTATACTCCATGTAATTTTTGCGAAGGGAAAAAAATATAGCCCATGTAGCAAAACATAGAAAGCGTGTAAGATTCTTGTTTCTCTCTCACACGCTTTCTATGTTTGGTTTTACCTGTGGGCCGAGCTTGCAGATCACCTTGCTCGCAGCACGAAGTTCAGGGCCTTGGACGTCAACACGTTAGCGCGTTCGTGACCGATGATCATCAGAATGCCGGCAAGGTTCCCCACGACGATGGCAATCGTGTCGGGACTCAGCTTTTTGGGAGCGACGTTGTTGTCGATCTCCTTCAGCTTGTAGAGTCTCTCCAGATGCTCCATGCACGTGTTGAACTTCTCGTCGGCACTCCCGATGACCTTCATGTCCGAGAACACCTTGGCGATGGCGTGGTCAAGGTCCGTTTGTTCGGCCTTGTGGTTGGTGAACATACGTTCTCCTCTCATAGGGGGTTACCTATTATACGAGAAGTATAATTCGCGAACCCCTTGAGATTTGAATTACTCGACCTTGAAAAGAACCTGGCTCTGCTTCTGGAGTTCCTGTGGGTCGCCGTTCAGATTCAGCGAGAACGTCTTCGTTCCAGTCTCTTGGTTCTCATGGACCGTGATGTTGCCGTCATATCGAGCATCGCTCTTGTTGTATGACACAGAGCTGAGCCCGAGCAGCACACCTAGGAAGGCGTCAACTGCCAGCACAGAGCCATTGACTTGCTCGGCAGCAGGGAGTCCCCAGATCGAGGCCAGAGCGAAGTACAGTGTACCGAGAGCGGGCAGCAGAATCATCGCGATGAACTTGAGCACGTCATAGACGCGACCATGGAATACCATTACGGGGTTCCTTTCTTCTTAGGGTGGTTTGTTCGCCACATAAGTAGTGCTAATGCCGCCGTAGATCCAGCAATCGCTGTCAGTACTACCGCGTCAACCCAGAACATCACTAAAATATTCTTAGGACGCCAGTATGAAAAAAGAACCGTGAGAATCATTGCGGCTGCGAATGACACTGCTTGTAGCATAAACAATTGACCGACCCGTCTAGAGCGCCATGGAGAAAACGCATATAAGACGGGTACTGCGGTAGTGCATATCGCCGCCACAAGAGCAACGATTCGAATCCATGCTCTAAGGACTTCGATGTCGTGAGTCATCGGAGGGATCCTCTATGACGTATGATGATATCTTCCATTTGTTCGGCAAAGTGGTTTCGCTGACGTATTTCTTTCAATGCGTCCGAAACCTTCTTAACCTCACCGCCGCGCTTTTGTACTTCTTTCAGGTTCTGCCGGGCGTCTTGTAAAGCTTCCTCAGACTCATACTTTCCTTTATTGTGTCGCCTGAACCACATCTGCACCTCCAGCACGTCGGTGTTCTGAGGCACCAAACATGGCGACGAGAAGTTGGTGCGATGTCTGAGCAAGCTCAAGTAGCTCGGCCGTCTGAGCGTCTGAAGTAGCACGAGCTTCTCTTTCGGTCTCATAGGCTAACCGCCACTTTTCAGCTTCGGCAACCTTGTCCTTGTAGAATGACCTCGGAACAAGCCTCCCCAAAAATATAAGGAGTACAGCGATGCCAAGAAGCGTCGGTGCTGTTAGGCGTTCGAACGGGATGCCCTCCAGCATCGATTTATTCACACTCCTTCCATACTCCTGCTATCTTGCCCCAAGGACGAGCGACTTTCCAAA
>OEPS010000736.1_pt1 | contig 11196 bp, 10 predicted proteins | sample 1539411 | NCBI WGS metagenome assembly OEPS01 (sample SAMN02671747, study PRJEB22543) | soil metagenome | biome: bacteria | place: China:Hunan Province, Lengshuijiang City | collected 2012-10-15 | depth 0.08m m | reverse complement strand
GCTCCTCCGGCGGCCGCGCCGCATCGCCGCCGCCGACGCGATCCTCAGGATGCGGCGGGCGACACTGAGCGCGAAGGTCGACCGCATCGGCGCCCGCGACGATTACGACTACGGCTACCCGGGGGGGCGCGTGCGGCTCGCCCCCTACACCCTGCTCGCCGCCGCGGCGGAGCTCCCGGTCGTCGGGCGGTCCGCTGCGGGGTGGGGGCTCGCGCTGACCGCCCGCGGCGAGAACCTGACGAACCGCGCCTACCAGAACGTCTACGGCTTCGCGACCCCCGGCCGCGTCCTGTTCGTCGGTCTTCGCCTCGAAGGGGGTGCGACCGACTAATTTTCGGGGATGGCGCTCCTCGTCACCGATGCGATCGTGCTGCACGCGATGGCGTATCTCGAGTCGTCGCGGATCCTCCGCCTCGTGACCCGCGAGGGAGGAGTGCAGGCGGTGATTGCCAAGGGTGCGCGACGGCCGAAGAGCCGCTTCGGTGCCGCCCTCGATCTCTTCTCCCAGGGGAGCGCGCAGATCCTGCTCAAGCCGGGCCGCGACCTGCAGACCCTCACCGGCTTCGACGTCGCGCGGGCGCGCGCCGCCCTCGCCGAGGACCTCGGGCGGTTCAATGGCGCGGCGGCGATCGCCGAGGTGGTGCTCCGGTTCGCGCACCACGATTCCACGCCGGAGCTCTACGACATCGTCGAGCACTCCCTCGACGACGTCGCCGCCGCCCCCGCCGGGATGGCGCGCGAGCGGACGGTCGGAGCGATCTGGCGCATCGTCGGCGCGTTAGGCTTCTCCCCCTCGCTCGACGACTGCAGCGTCTGCCACGCCCCGGTGATCGTCGGCGACGCGGTGCTCTTCCACCACCGCGCCGGCGGGATCCTCTGCGACCGCTGCGCGCGCAGCCACGGCGGAGGGCGGGCGATCCCGCGCGAGGCGCTCGACGCCCTCCGCGCCTGGCTCGGCGGCGACGCGTCCCTCACGTTAGGCGGCCGCGAGGGACGGGCCCACCAGCGGCTGCTGCACGAGTTCGTCCGCGAGCACCTCGCCGACGGCAGGGCGGTCCGCGCCTTCGACGCCTGGGCGACTTCGGGCGGGGACGCGTGATCGCCGCCGCCACCGCCGTCAGGCAGCGGGAGCTCCCGTGATCATCGGCACCGCCGGCCACATCGACCACGGAAAGACGACGCTCGTCCACGCGCTCACCGGCGTCGACACCGACCGGCTCCCCGAGGAGAAAAAACGCGGGATCACCATCGAGCTCGGGTTCGCGCCGCTCGATCTTCCCGGTGTCGGCACCGCCGGCGTCGTCGACGTCCCCGGACACGAGGCGTTCGTGCGCACCATGCTCGCCGGCGCGACCGGGGTCGACCTCGCCCTGCTCGTCGTCGCCGCCGACGAGGGGATGATGCCGCAGACGCGCGAGCACCTCGCGATCCTCACCCTCCTCGCCGTGCACGGCGGCGTCGTCGCCCTCACCAAGACGGATCTCGTCGATGACGAGTGGCTCGCCCTCGTGACCGAGGATGTCCGCATCGCGCTCGCCGGCACCCCGCTCAGCGACGCGGCGATCGTCCCCGTATCCGCGACCACCGGCGCCGGGCTCGACGCCCTCCGCGAGGCGCTGGCCGCGGCCGCGTCGCGCATTCCTGCACGCGATCCCGACGACCTGTTCCGGATGCCCGTCGATCGCGCCTTCACGGTGAAGGGAACGGGGACCGTCGTCACCGGGACAGTATGGAGTGGATCGCTGCCGGCCGACGCGGCGATCCGCATCATGCCCGCCGGCCGCCCCGCGCGCGTCCGCGGAATCCAGTCGCACGGCTCGGCGACGCCGGCGGCCAGGCCGGGTGCGCGCGTCGCGCTGTCGCTGGCCGCGGTCGAGCGCGATGACGTCCCGAGGGGCAGCTGGATCATCAGCGACCCTGACTGGCCGGTGTCGAAGATCCTTCGCGCGGACGTCGCGCTGCTCGAGGATGCGACTCCGCTCGGGGCGCGGACGCGGGTGCGCTTCCACCTCGGCACCCAGGACGTCGGCGCCCGCGTCGTCGCCGCCGGCGGGGCGCTCACCCCGGGTGAGATCCGCGGCGCACGCGTACTTCTCGACCAGCCGGTGCTGGCGCGCGCCGGAGATCGCTTCGTGCTGCGGCTGCCATCTCCCGCCGCGACGATCGGCGGCGGTGTCGTCACGGATCCCGCGCCCGCGGTCGCGCGGCCCCGCCCGTGGCCGGCGAAGCTCGCGGTGAATGACCGGCTCGAGGCGGCGTTGAGGGAGGGCGCCGGACAGGGTGTTTCTCGCCGCTCGCTCGCCATGCGGCTGGGGATCTCCCCCTCGGCTGCGGCGGCGCTGGCGACCGAGCACCCGCGCGTGGTCGCGACGCCGGACGGCCGCCTCGTCGCGACGAGCGTCGTCGAGCAGGGGGCGGCGCGCGCGGCGGCGCTGATCGCGGATCACCATCGCCTCTCGCCCCTCGATCCCGGCATGCCGCTCGCCGCGCTCAGGAGCGCGCTGGGGGTCACGGGGACGGTTGCGGAGCTCGCCCTCGCCCGGCTGGTCGCGGCCGGCACGGCCGAGATCGTGGGGGCAACGGCGCGGCAGGCAGGGTGGACGCCAACCCTCGGCGGAGCGGCGCGCGAGGTTGCCACTGCGGTCGAGGCCCGCCTCCGAAGTGGAGGGAGGGAGCCGCCCTCGGTCGCCGAGCTCATGGCCGATGTCGGTGTGGACCCGCGGCCGGTGCTGCGCTTCCTCGAGCGGCAGGGCAGCGTGGTCGCCGTCGAGGAAGATCGGTATTACCTGACGTCGGAGCTTGCCGCACTCGTCGATACTGTTCGGACCCGGATGGTCGCGGGCCGGGTCTATTCGCCGGCCGAGCTCCGTGACCTCACGGGGCTTTCCCGGAAATACCTCATCCCGTTCCTCGAATACTGCGACCGGCATGGGGTGACCGCGCGCCAGGACAGCGGGCGCGTCCGCGCGGGCACGTAACTGGCAGCACGGGGTATGGAACTGGGATCGCTCCAGGATGCAGTTGTGACATGTATTGCTTGACACCGGCCAGCCCGGATTCATATGTTCGCGGTGAAAGTCCGCTCTGCTGGTGTCCACCCGTTTCAGGAGTCTCGCGCTCGATCCTCCTTCGTCAGCTCGGAGTAGCTTCATGAAGCTTCGTTGGGCGGCACTCATGACAGTGCTGACCCTCAGCGTAGTGGCGCCACGACACGCATCGGGTCAGGGGACAGCTTCGGGGGGCGACAGGAACACCGCCGCACTCGGGCAGAATTATCCGAACCCCTTCAACCCGACGACCACGATCCCGTTTCTGGTGGGCGACCCGCCCACCTGCTCGGATCAGGGCCGGATCCACCGCGTGACGCTGCGCATCTACAACGTGCTCGCACAGCTGGTCGCGATCCCGATCCTCCAGGGGACATCGGGGAATGCCGGGCAGCCGCTCGAGAACGTGCAGCTGAGTTGCGGTCAGTACACCGCGTACTGGGACGGGATGTACCTCCGCTCCAATCGCGAGGTCGCGTCCGGGGTCTACCTCTATCGCCTCGAGGTGGACGGAAAGCCCTGGGTGCGGAAGATGATCGTGATGAAGTAGTCGCTGTGGTGCCGGCCCGGTCCGGCGCCGCGGCAAACACGAGGGCGCGGTCGCGTTGCGCCCGCGCCCTCGTGCGTTTCGCCACCCGTCGTGCCGCTGTCCTAGCGCTTCACGTCAACTTTCGAGGTCGTCTTCTGCAGGCTGTCGCTGGCGATGTTCACGGCGCGCTTGTCGATCGCGTCGAAGATGTCCGCGGCGCGCTGCGGATCGTTGGCGAGCGCGCGACCCGCCCGGTCGAGTTGCTCGACGGTAAGGCCCCGTTGTTGCAAGATTCGACGGCGCATCGCGGCCAGTGCCACGGTGTCCGTCGTGCTGCCCTGGGCACGGCGCAGGTCCGCCATGGTCGCCACGAACGCCGAGTCGCCTACCCCCGGCACGATGTCGCCACGAGCGCAGCCCACTATCGCGCAGGCGAGGATCACGGTCACATGAGAGAGTCGCTGCATTGGCGCGCAAGCCTAGCGTCGACCCGCGGAGAGGTCAAGCGGTCGTGACACTTTCGGCGCCGCCGGCTCCCGCATCGCAATCGCCAGGGCGCAGCACGCAGGCGCGGTTCATCAGCCGCGGCCGGCTCGCCGCGCGCTCGCTCTACTGGCTCGGCTGGCTCGCGTTCTCGCGCCGGGCGGTCGTCACCTCCGGGGTCGAGCGCGAGGTCTACGCGCTCGGGATCGGCGCCCTCCGTCTGGTCGCGAGCGCGTCGCTGCTCGTCGGCCTGATCGCGATCTTCCAGGTGGCCACGCAGCTCGCGCCGTATGGCGCCGAGCCGGTGTCGCCGCGCGTCGTCACATGGTTCGCCGCGCGGGAGCTGGGACCGGTCGTCGTCGCGCTGCTCATCGTCGCCCGGAGCTCGGCAGCGATCGCCGGCGAGCTGGCCTCGATGAACGCCACCGGCGAGATCGACGCGCTCCGCGCGATGGGGCTCGATCCGGTGAAGTACCTCGTCTCGCCCAAGCTGCTCGCGGTGATCATCGTGCTCCCCGCGCTCACCATCATCGCCGACGCGCTGATCCTCGGCGGTGTGTGGATCGGCAGCACCGTCTTCCTCGGCTACTCGACGGACCGCTTCGCGGGGCAGATCCGCGAGGCGTTCCTCACCCGCGACCTCGCTGTCGGGATCGGGAAGTCGATCATCTTCGCGCTGATCATCGCCGTGATCGCATCCGACGAGGGGCTCAGCGCCGAGCGGCGGGCCTCGGCGATCGGCGAGGCCGCGACGCGCGCCGTCGTCTATTCCCTCATCGTGGTCCTCGGTGCCGACACCTTCGTCAATGCGATTTTCTACTTCATACCCGGGCTCATCTAACGGCGCCGGGGTGCTGCGCGTCGAGCACCTGACCGGACCGGTGCACGGGCCGGTCATTCACGACGTATCGGTCGCGGTGCCGAGCGGGGCGACGCACCTCGTCATGGGACCGATCCATGCCGGAAAGTCGATGCTGCTCCGCCACGTCGTCGGGCTGGAGCAGCCGTTGAGCGGGAGGATCTATCTCGAGGGAGCACGCATCGACGACGCGATCGATTCCGAGACGCAGCTGCGGCGCCTGCGCGCCCGGCTCGGCGTCGTGTTCGAGGGGTCGGCGCTGATCTCCCGCATCAGTGCCGTCGAGAACGTCGAGCTGCCGCTGCTCGAGCACAGCGACTCCTCGCCCGCGGAAGCGCGGGATGCGGCGCGAGAGTTGCTTGCCGAGGTCGGCATGCCCGATGCGGGCGACGTGTCGGCGGACGATCTTCCCCGCTCGGGCAGGCGACGCGTCGCGATCGCGCGCGCGCTGGCCCTGCGTCCCGCCGTCCTCCTCCTCGACGAGCCCACGCAGGGACTCGACGCGCATTCGGCACACGAGATCGACGACCTGCTCAGCGAGATGCAGCAGCGGTACGGCTTCGGGATCCTGATCTTCTCACACGAGGTTCGACACGCATTCGGAATGGCCAGTGAGATCTACGTGATGGCCGACGGTGTCATCATCGCATCCGGCAGGCGCGACGAGCTGGAAGCGAGCGACAACGAAGTCGTCCGCCAGCTGCTTCACCGTCGCGGGGGGACGACATGACGCCGCTCGCGCGCGAGCAGCGCTTCGGCATCGTCGCGTTCCTCGGCTTCGGGGCACTCGCCCTCGCCGGCCTGATCCTGTTCTCGAACTACCCGGCGGTGTTCAACCGCGGACGGGAGTACCACTCGATCTTCGGCAGCGTCGCCGGGTTGAACGTCGGCGACGAGGTGCGTTACGGAGGGCTGCTCGTCGGGCAGGTGACGACGGTCGACCTGTCGGAGACCGACCCGACGCAGATCGTCGTGACCTTTCGCGTCCGGCGGAAGACACCGATGCGCGTCGACACGAAGGCCTCGATCACCCAGGTCGGCTTTCTCGGAGCGCCCTATCTCAACCTGACGCCGGGGAAGAGCGACGCCGCCCCGCTCCCGGCCGGGTCGCGCGTCGCCAGCATCGACCAGATGAACTTCCAGGACGCGCTCAGCCGGCTGGCGTCGTTCTTCGAGCGGGCCGACACGCTGCTCAACAGCGCCGAGCGACTCGCGAAGGCGTCGCCGCTCGACCGGATCGACCGCACGCTGACCCAGGTCGAGCACCTGGCGACGACGGCGAACAGCAGCAGCGACCGGATCTTCAGCCAGCTGGACACGGCGACGCAGCGGCTGAGCGACGTCCTCAGTCGCACCGACCACCTCATCACGCAGCTCGACGAGGGGATCAAGACCGCGACTCCCGAGCTGGCGAGCACGCAGAAGGAGGCGATCAGCACCCTCCGCGAGATGCGGACGCTGGTCAGCGACCTCCGCGACGCGCTGAACGAGGGGGGCGGCGCCGACGAGATGGTGCGCAACCTCGCCGCGACCGCCGACAACCTGAACCGTCTGACGACGCGCCTCGAGCGGGATCCGTCCAGTGTCCTCAAGAAGCGCGAGCCACCGAAGAAGACCGTCGGGCCGAAGGTCAATGACTGAATCGACCGCCAGAACGTCAGGGCTGACGGTCCGTGCGGCGTGGCGGCTGCTGCCGCTCGTCCTCCTCGTCGCCGCGGGCTGCTGGCGGATCGGCAAGCTGCCGCCGCGCGAGCTCTACCGCATCACCCTCCCCGAGCCGCCCGACTCGAGCGGGCCGGCGGTCACCGCCAGCGACGGTGTCGCGCCGCCGCTCCCGGGCACGCTCGGCATCGCCGAATACGTCACCCCTGGCGTCTACGGCGACCCGCAGATCGTCTTCCGGATCGGCGACACCGAGTACGGCTCGTATCCGTCGCGCGAGTGGGCGGTTCCCCTCGGCGACCAGCTCGGCGTCCTCACGGAGCGCGTGCTCGGGCGGATCCCGCTCACCGCCGAGCGGGCGGTCTTCGACCCGCCATCGCGCCGGGCACAGACTTACATTTGGAGAGGGACGGTCCGCGAGTTCGAAGAGGTGGATCGCGGGCGTCAAGTCCTGGCGTCAGTACGGATCGACCTGCGCGTCGTCCGCGCCGAGGACGACAGCATCCTGTGGTCGGGAAGCTCGCGCATGGAGCGCGCGGCGCAGTCACCCGATATGTCGGGCATCGTGCAGACGCTGAGCGCGCTCGCCGACGAGGTGATAACGGACCTCGCGACGCGCGCCCGGCGTGAACTCTCGATACGGCGGCCCTGAACGAACCATCCGAAGGACAAGCGAACGATGAATCCGGAACGTCTGACAGTGAAGTCGGCGGAGGCGGTCAACGAGGCGGTCGCCCTTGCCCGTCGCGCTGGCAACCCGCTCGTCTACGACACCCACCTGCTCCTCGCGCTCCTCGGGCAGCAGGAGAGCATCGTGGTCCCGGTGCTGCAGAAGGTCGGCGCGAGCGTGGCGGCGCTGAAGGAGCAGGCCGAGCGCGAGGCGGCGCGGCACCCGAAGCAGAGCGGCGGCGGATCGGGGAGCCCGAGCATGTCGCGAGAGCTGAACCAGGTGCTCGACCGCGCCGAGGAAGAAGCGCGCTCGCTCGACGACGAATACGTCTCGACGGAGCACCTGCTCCTCGCGCTCGCCGCGACCAGGGGCGGGGAAGCGAACACCATCCTCACGCGCGCCGGCGCGAAGCATGACGCGCTGCTCGCCGCGATCGAGAGCGTCCGCGGCTCGCACCGCGTCACCGACCAGACCCCCGAGAACCAGTATCAGGCGCTCGAGAAGTACACGCGCGACCTGACCGAGGCCGCGCGGTCAGGGAAGCTCGATCCGGTGATCGGGCGCGACGAGGAGATCCGCCGCGTGATCCAGGTGTTGTCGCGGCGGACGAAGAACAACCCGGTGCTGATCGGCGAGCCCGGCGTCGGCAAGACGGCGATCGTCGAAGGGCTCGCGCAGCGGATCATCAATGGCGACGTCCCCGAGGGGCTGAAGAACAAGCGGCTGGTTTCGCTCGACCTCGGTGCGCTCATCGCCGGCGCGAAGTTCCGTGGCGAGTTCGAGGAGCGCCTCAAGGCGGTGCTGAAGGAGATCACCGCCGGCGAGGGGCGGTTCATCGTCTTCATCGACGAGATGCACACCATCGTCGGCGCCGGAAAGGCCGAGGGGTCGATGGACGCGGGGAACATGCTGAAGCCGATGCTCGCCCGCGGCGAGCTGCGCGTCGTCGGCGCGACGACGCTCGACGAATACCGGACGCACGTCGAGAAGGACCCGGCGCTCGAGCGCCGCTTCCAGCCGGTGTACGTCGGCGAGCCGACGGTCGAGACGACGATCGCGATCCTGCGCGGGCTGAAGGAGCGCTATGAAGCGCACCATGGCGTGCGCATCACCGACAGCGCGATCGTCGCGGCGGCGACGCTCTCGCACCGCTACATCGGCGACCGCTTCCTCCCCGACAAGGCGATCGACCTCGTCGACGAGGCGGCGTCGCGGCTGCGCATCGAGATCGACTCGATGCCGCAGGAGATCGACGAGATCGAACGGCGGCGGATGCAGCTCGAGATCGAGCGGCAGGCGCTGAAGAAGGAGAAGGACCCGGCCTCGCGCGAGCGGCTGGCCGCGCTCGAGCGCGAGCTGGCCGACCTGTCCGAGCGGTCGGGGGCGATGAAGGCGCAGTGGCAGAAGGAGAAGGAAACGTTAGGCGGTGTCGGCAGGATCAAGCAGCAGATCGACCAGGCGCGGATCGAGGCCGAGCAGGCGCAGCGCAGCGGCGACCTGGCGAAGGCGGCTGAGGTCACCTACGGGCGCATTCCCGAGCTCGAGCGGCAGATGCGCGAGGTGGAGAAGTCGCTGGCGACCGGCGACGGAAGGCCGCGGTTCCTCAAGGAGGAGGTGACCGCCGAGGACATCGCCGAAGTCGTCGCCCGGTGGACGGGGATCCCGGTCACGCGGATGATGGAGAGCGAGAAGGAGCGGCTGACGAAGCTCGAGGACGAGCTGGCGCGGCGCGTCATCGGCCAGCGCGAGGCGGTGAGCGCGGTGGCGAGCGCCGTCAGGCGGTCGCGGGCCGGGCTGCAGGATCCGAACCGCCCGATCGGCTCGTTCATCTTCCTCGGCCCGACCGGGGTCGGAAAGACCGAGACGGCGCGGGCGCTCGCCGAGTTCCTCTTCGACGACGAGCACGCGATGGTGCGGATCGACATGTCCGAGTACATGGAGAAGCACGCGGTCGCGCGGCTGATCGGCGCGCCGCCCGGCTACGTCGGGTACGAGGAAGGCGGGCAGCTGACCGAGGCGGTGCGCCGCCGGCCGTACGCGGTCATCCTCTTCGACGAGATCGAGAAGGCGCACGCCGACGTCTTCAACGTGCTGCTGCAGATCCTCGACGACGGCCGGCTGACCGACTCGCAGGGGCGGACGGTGGACTTCCGCAACACCGTCATCATCATGACGTCGAACATCGGCAGCCACTTCATCCTCGAGCATGCCGGCGGCGACCGCGAGATGGTCGAGGCACAGGTGATGGCCGCGCTGCGGCAGCACTTCCGCCCCGAGTTCCTCAACCGGGTCGACGACATCATCATCTTCCGGCCGTTGGGGAGGGAGGAGATCGAGCACATCGTCGGGCTCCAGCTCGGCCACCTCGACAAGCTGCTCGCCGACCGGAAGCTGGCGCTCGAGCTGACGCCGGAGGCGCGGCGCCTGATCGCGGAGGAGGGGTACGACCCCGCCTTCGGGGCGCGTCCGCTGAAGCGGGCGGTGCAGCGGATGCTCCAGAACCCGCTCGCCCTCGCGATCCTCGAGGGGAAGTTCCGGGAGGGGGACACGATCCTGGCGACGGTCGGCGCCGGCGGTCGGGTGGCCTTCGAGCGCGCGGGGGGCGCGGCGCGGGGGAGCGAGATGGAGCGGGGCGAGCCGGCGGGTGCACGTTAGGCACCGCCCGCGCCGGGCGGCGGCGTGACCGCCGCTGACGAGCGGTGGATGCGCGTCGCGCTCGATGCGGCGCGCGAGGCGGCGCGGGCCGGCGAGGTTCCGGTCGGCGCCGTCGTCGTGCGCGACGGGGAGGCGGTCGCCGTCGCCGCCAACCGCACGCTGCGCGACCAGGACGCGACCGCGCACGCCGAGACGCTCGCCGTGCGCGACGCCTGCGCCGCGCTCGCCAGCTGGCGGCTCACCGGCTGCACGCTCTACGTCACGCTCGAGCCGTGCGCGATGTGCGCCGGCGCGCTGGTGCTGTCGCGTGTCGATCGCGTGGTCTTCGGCGCGTGGGACGAGAAGGCGGGGATGGCGGGCTCGGTCGGGGACCTGCTGCGCCACCGCCGGTTGAACCACCGGCCCGAGGTCGCGGCCGGCGTCCTCGCCGACGAATGTGGAGCGCTGCTCAGCGAGTTCTTTCGCGCGCGGCGCGGTGCCGGTGAACTCGTTGACACGCCAGAGGCGTCCGGGTAAATTTTGAGGCTCCAGGACGGGTGGCCGAGTGGTTGAAGGCACCAGTCTCGAAAACTGGCATACCGGCAACGGTATCGTGAGTTCGAATCTCACCCCGTCCGTCTGGCGATGAGAACGTGAGGGCCCTGGCTCTCACCTTCTTTTTTTGTGGGCAGCGCGGCGACCATCGCGCGCCGGGATTGCGCGGCGCGTGTGCGCCGGGATTGCGCGGCGCGTGTGCGCCGGGGTCGTGAACGAGGGAACAGGAACGTGGGATATGCGCCGCCTGCCGGCGGCGATGCAGGGATGGGTGGCCGAGTGGTTTAAGGCGCACGCCTGGAAAGCGTGTGGGGTGTAACAGCCCTCGCGAGTTCGAATCTCGCCCCATCCGCTTGCGCCGTTAGGGGTTGCAGCCCCTGACGGCGCATCGTTTTTCTACCGCCCACGAGTCGTGGTGTGGATTCGCGGTGTGGATTCGTCGCGGTCTCGATCACTTCGCCGCCTCCATGGGCCCTGTAGACTGACGATCGAGCGCGTCGCGCATGACATCCTGATCCGGCTGCTGATAGCAGGTCAGAATCGTGTTCGCGTCCTTCCATCCGCCGAGCCCGCACAGATCCTTCAGCGGAATGTCGCGCAGCCGGTTCGCGAACTGCCGGCGCAGGCTGTGCCAGCGGCACCGATCCTCGAGCTCGAGCTGCGCGAGCTCAACGCCCCGACGCCACCAGTAGTTGAACGCGTCACGCGAGAGCAGCGCGCCCGCACGCTCCACGTCGGCGAAGATCCACGCGTCGCC
>OEPS010000735.1_pt1 | contig 11203 bp, 14 predicted proteins | sample 1539411 | NCBI WGS metagenome assembly OEPS01 (sample SAMN02671747, study PRJEB22543) | soil metagenome | biome: bacteria | place: China:Hunan Province, Lengshuijiang City | collected 2012-10-15 | depth 0.08m m | reverse complement strand
CTGGCTGCGGCCGTGGAATGGCACGCTGCACGACCGCGCACTGTTCCGTTAGGCACGCCGCTACAGGCCGCGCCGCGAGTCAGCCCCTCACCCGCCCGCGCACCGCGTTCGCTCGGGCGGTCACGGTGATACGTCCCCTCGCGTCGGCCGGCAACCGTGCGCGAAGCCTCGCGACCATCTCCGCCGTCTGCTCCGCGGTCATCGCGGCCAACACTCCGCCGGCGCTCGGCCCCCCCTTCGCCGTCGTCCAGTAGTCGTCGAAGTCCGCGTACGTTCGCTGCACGGTGATCTCGCGCGTCTCGACGTCCACGAGCCCCGCACCACGCCACAGCTCCTCCATGACGTCCAGCCGCGACGCCTCGGGGCGCGTCTCCCTCGGGACCACCATCCCGAAGTCCTTCATCTCCGCCTGCAGCGCGGCGTACGGAAACCCGCCCCCCTGCATGTCCCACGCATAAGCGGCGACGAGGCCCCCCGCGCGAACGACGCGAGCCATCTCCGCGACGCCGACCGCGGGCTCGGGGACGAAGAAGATCACCAGCGGCATGACCGCCACGTCGAAGGAGTCGTCGTCGAACGGCAATGCCATCGCGTCGCCCTGGTGGAACGTCGTCACGCCGGACAGGGCGGGACGCGTTCGCGCGAACTTCAACTGCGCCTCGGACGGGTCGATCCCGACGACGGCCGCCGGTGCGCACCGCCTGACGAGCAGCTCGGTACAGGCACCGTTCCCACAGCCGACGTCGAGCCAGCGCAATCCCGGCGGTGCGGCGAGCCAGTCGAGAAAGATCCCGCCGGCGAGCTGGCTCCATACTCCCATGTAGCGCTCGTAGGCGGCGCCGTCGTCGAAGCGAATCTGTCCTGTTGTCATGGCTTTCATTGAAGGTGCGTCGCGAGCACCGCCGCGACCGATGGTGAGGCATCCCTGGCATTCGCGCCCGGCTCGGCGCCTGCGGCCAGCAGCAGCCGCGCTACCGCCGCATGGTCGTGGCTGGTGTTCCCGTACCGCGAGCCGTGACAGCACCAGTCGAGCGGGGTCGCGCCGTAGTGCGCGTCGCGGATGTTGACGAGTGCACGCGCATCGCGGTGCTTCAGGAGCGCGGAGACCGTGTCCGGGGCGCCGGCCCACGCCGCGCAGTGCAGCGAGGTACCCGAGTCATGACCGGGGGTGCGCGGGTCAAAGCCGAGTTCGAGCATGAGCGCGACAGCGGCTGCGTTTCGGTTCCATGCGGCGTCGGCGATCGCCCGGTGATCATCCTCCGTCATCGACGCGATGATCCCCGGATGGTCGCGGACGAGTGCGCGCGCCCCGCGTTCGTCGCCGCTCCGGCAGGCGAGCAGCAGCCGCTGCAGTGGAGACGCGAACTCCATCATGGCGCGCACCGTCTCGTCGTGCCCGAACTGTCCGGCGACGTCCAGCGGCGATCGGCTGTCGCCGATCGTCCAGAAGTAGATGTGATAGCTGCTCGGCGGCTGCTCTCCGTATTCCCCACGCCCCGTGCGCAACGCGAGCAACGCCGGGTTCTGCTCGAGCATCGCGCGCACCCTGTCGGTGAGGCCGAGCGCCGCGGCGAGGAAGATGTCGGTCGATGCACCGCGCTCGACGAGATATCGCGCCATGTCGTACCGTCCCGCACCCTGCGCACCCTCGAGCATCCACGCGGCGGCGGTCGACCGGTGGTCGACGTCGCGCGCGTCGATGTCCGCGCCCGCGGCGAGAAGCAGGTCGATCGCCTCCCGCGACCGCGCGAAATGCAGGGGAGTCTGGCCGTCGCCACCGCGCTCGCGCACGCACGCCGGATTCGCGGCGATCATCCGTGTCAGCACGTCGATGCGATCGAGGTTCGCTGCCGCGCAGATATCGATCGTCGCGCCGGCGGCGATCAGCCGGTCGGCAGCCTCCCCTCGCGCGAAGTGCAACGCGTGAAAGGGGCCGGCCCACCACTCGCTCCGCCGGTTCGGATCGGCGCCGAATTCGAGCAGCACGTCGACGATCGCCGCCTCTCTCGCGAAGGCGACGATTGCCGGTGCGTTGAAGGGGAAGGCCGGCGCGTCGATCCGCGCGCGAAGCGCGGGGTCGCTGGCGAGGGCCTCGCGCAGCGCGGCTGCATCGCGCCGGCGCAGCGCGTCGTGCAGCCGCTCGATCGGTCCGCGGGCAGGCTCGGCAGGTGATGACATGTGTTCCTCGGCGGCCTGACGGCGGACCTGCACCCCGCGCCAGTGCTGGAGCGCGAAGCTGAATCTCACCACCGCGCCGCCGACGGCGCGCTCCATCGCGCTCGCCGGCGGCCGCACGCGTTCTCCCCGGTAGTATATCCTCCCCCGGGAGTCTCGCGGCAAGACCCCGGTCGCAGAACAACTTTCGCGGGGAGACTGGCCAGGCTTCGAGGCTCCCGAATCGCCCACGGTCCCCCGGCCCCGCGCATCGGGGTACCCGGAGCGCCGCAGGATCAATCGTTCAACCAAAAGGTTGACAAAGTTCCCGATGACGATATTTTCAACCTTATGGTTGAACAACAGCCCCGCCTCGACCTCGTCTTCCGCGCCCTCGGCGACCATACCCGCCGCGCCATGCTCGAGCGCCTCGCCCGCGGCGAGCACACCGTCGGCGAGCTCGCCTCGCCGTACGAGATGTCGCTCGCCGCGGCATCGAAGCACATCAAGGCGCTCGAACGGGCGGGGCTGGTGAAGCGCACCGTCCGCGGCCGGATCCACTACGTCCGCATCGACCCGCGTCCCCTCGCCCGCGCCGACGACTGGCTGCGCGCCTACGAACGGCTCTGGGACACGCGCATCGAGCGGCTCGCCGAGCTCCTCCGCCATCCCGACAACGACCCCTCCAACCCCCGCTGAGCACCGCCATGCCGACCACGACCCCATCCACCGATCGCATCGAGAAGCACGTGACGCTCGACGCCCCACGTTCGCGCGTCTGGCGCGCGCTCACCGACGTCCAGCAGTTCAACTCATGGTTCGGCGTGGCGCTCGAGTCCCCCTTCACTCCGGGCGCCGCGGTGAGCGGCAAGATCACCTTCCGCGGCTACGAGCACGTGACGATGACGATCTGGATCGAGACGATGGAGCCGGAGCGCTTCTTCTCCTTCCGCTGGCACCCGTACGCGATCGAGGCCGGCGTCGATTTCTCGGCCGAGCCCACGACGCGGGTGACCTTCACGCTCGAGGAAGTGGGCGCCCGCACGAATCTCACCATCGTCGAATCGGGGTTCGACGCGATCCCCGAGTCGCGTCGCGCGAAGGCGTTCGCGATGAACTCGAAGGGTTGGGACGGCCAGGTCGAGAACATCCGGAAGTTCCTCGCCCGCTGACAACCTTCAGCCATCACAGGGTCACCCATGTCGCTCTACGACATCCCCCAGCTCGTCGCCAGCTTCCGCAGCGTCAGGCGTGACACGATCCAGGTCGCCGAGGAGATCCCGGAAGCGGACTACGAGTACCGCCCCTCGGCGGCGAGCCGCTCGGTCGCCGAGACGCTGGTGCACATCGCCGACGGCCGTTCGATCAATCGCTTCGAGCTGCTGCTCGGATCGAAGGAGCACGAGCTGCAGCACCGCGCCCAGCTGACCGTCATCCAGCGGCTGCTCGGGCTCGTTCCGCACTTCACTCGCGCCCTGCCAGGGAGGAAGGTGAGGGCCGCGTAGGGCGGGAAAGCGGGCGCGCTACGCCGACGGCGCGTATGAGCCGATGATCACACCGTCAGGCGTCGTCACGCTGTTCAGCAGGTTCAGCGGGGCGAACGTCCCTTCGTCGGGGAAGAGCCGGCGCCCCGACCCGAGGACGAGCGGGTGGATCAGCAGCACGTACTCGTCGATCAACCCGCTTGGCATCAGTGATCGCACGAGGTCGCCGCTGCCCATGACGAGGATGTTCCTTCCCGGCTCGCGCTTGACCGCGGCCAGCGCCTGCGCGACGTCGCCGTGGAGCAGCACCGAGTTGCTCCACGGCAAGGGCTCGCGCAGCGTGCGCGAGGCGACGTACTTGCGGATGTTGGTGAGCCACGGCGTGAACGGGCTGTCCGGCCGCTTCGGCCACACGTCGTGAAAGTCCTCGTAGGTGCGGCGGCCGAGCAGCAGCGCATCCGTCTCGGCGAACACCTGCCCGGCGTGCGCCATCGCGCCGTAAGGCGCGCCCCAGCCGCCGCGGGTGAAGCCGCCGCGCGTGTCTTCGTCGGCTCTCCCCGGCCCCTGCATCACGCCGTCGAGGCTGATATTCGTGCAGACGACGATCTTTCGCATGCGTGCCCTCGTCAGTTGCCGCGGGGAGTGAATGACATCGTGCCGCCGTCAGGCGGTCCCGGCGTCGCGCACGACGCGGTAGTGCAGCTGGACAAGCCCATCGTCGAACCGTTCGACGGACTGCAGCTCGAGCGGAAGCTGACGCTGCCGGCGCGCGATCAGCGGAATCCCGTCGCCGATGAACACCGGGACGACGCTGACCACGAACTCGTCGATCGCCTGCGCGTCGAGAAAGTCGGCGATAAGCTCTCCGCCTCCCATCAGCCAGATGTCCTTGCCGGGCCGTTCGCGCAGCTCCCGCACGACGACGCCGATGTCACGACTTTCGAACTCGACCCCGGGCGGCACCTCCGCTGGCGGAGCATGACGGGAGAACACGATCGTCCTCGTCTTCGCGTCGAACTTCCCCCCGAGCCGCAGGCTCACCTCGTAGGTCTTCCTCCCGAGCAGCAGGGTGTCGATCGTCTTCATGAACGCGTTCATCCCGTAGAACCCCTCGGGTGCGGGGCGGGATGTCAGCCATTCGAGGTCGTCGTCCGGGCGCGCGATGTACCCGTCAGCGCTGGCCGCGATGTGGACGATGATCTTTCGGCGACTCGTCACGACTGGCGGACCTCCGTGCGCGTGAGCTACGATCTCCCGGATCGTCCCTTCCACCGCTACTTCAACCGGAGCACCTGATGTCGCGCCACTCGGCACTCCTGCTGGTTCTCGCTCTCGCTCCACATACGGTGAACGCTCCGCGAGCCGCCGTCAACGAGCACCTGATGGGACGATGGGACATCACCATCGACTCGCCGCGGGGGAAGGAGCCCTCGTGGCTCGAGATCCAGATCCCCGGCGCGCACTCCGGCGGAGATTCCTATGCGGGGCGGTTCGTCGGTGTGGTCGGGAGCGCTCGGCCGATCGAGCGGGTGATCCTCGATGGCGACTCGCTCCACTTCTCGATCCCGAAGCAGTGGGAGAATGGCAACGCGAATCTCAGCGTCGCCGCCCGCCTCGACGGCGACGACCGGCTCGTTGGACGGATGACGTTTCCCAACGGGAGCGAGGCGGACTTCACGGCCGTGCGCGCACCGGTGCTGCGGCGCACGCGCACCCCGGCGTGGGGAAAGCCGGTCGCCCTCCTCTCGACGACGGGACTTCGCGGCTGGCACACCCAGCGCGGGGGGACCAACCAGTGGGAGGTGGCGAAGGGCGTCCTGCGCAGCCCGCACTCCGGGGAGAACCTCGTCACCGACCGCACCTTCAGCGACTTCAAGCTCCACGTCGAGTTCCGCTACTCGAAGGGGAGCAACAGCGGCGTCTACCTCCGCGGTCGCCATGAGGTGCAGATCGAGGACGACTACGGCCTCGAGCCCCTCGACGACCGGTTCGCGGGGGTGTACGGCTTCATCGAGCCTAACGCGATGGCGGCGAAGCCCGCCGGCGAGTGGAACAGCTACGACATCACGCTGATCGGCCGGCACGTCACGGTGGTCGCGAACGGGCAGCGCGTCATCTGCGACCAGGTCATCCCCGGCCCGACCGGTGGTGCGCTAGACAGCAACGAAGGCGAGCCCGGACCCATCCTCCTCCAGGGGGACCACGGCCCGGTCGAGTACCGGAACATCGTGATCACCCCCGCGCGTTAGGCGCGGTGCGCGCCGGGGGCACGGGCCGGCAATGGTTCCAGCCATGCGCTCGCCGAGCGCGACGGATGGAGAGAATCGCGTCGGCGCCAGGGCGGCGGTGCCGTCGAATGTCGGCGGCTGGCGCGTCGTCCGAGCGGCCCATGACGAGGTCAGGCGGCCCGCCGTGCAGCGCTTCGACGTCGATGATGAATGCCTCCCTGCCGGCGTGCCGCCTGACGCGCCGTCCACCCTCGCCTCCCTCGAGGACGAGCCCCGTAGCGATCGAAGGAAACGGCGAACACGGCAAGATCGTGGCGGCTCGTCGCCGCCCTCAGCCGCGTGCGCACGCCGGTGGGAGAATCCATCGCGGCGCCTTCCCGCGGAGGCTCCAGGGAGCGTTAAGCGTCCGACCCGGCAGGCGCCTGTCAGCGGGCGCCGATTGGTGGCTTTTCCAGCAGCGACGATCAGCAGATCCTCACTTTGCCTTCGTACACAGTCCTCGTGGCGTCCAATCCGGTGCAGGGGTCGAACGGGGTTGCGTCGCGTCCTGCAGGATGAGCACGACGGAGCGCCGCGCAACCGTGCCGGTTCCCGTGAGCATCATCGGTACTCCCGCGCGCACTAAGACGCCGCTGTCGTGAGCGCTCTGCATCGTCGTCCCCGCCGGCGTTTCGAGGCACATCGAGCCTTCGAGCGTGAACCACGCTTCGACGCCGGCGTGTCGATGGACGACGGTATTCATCCCTGGCTTGAAGACTCCCTCCATGTACACGGCGGCGAGCGAATCCGCCGCCACGAGCGGCAACGGGCCGATCATCGCGACTCGGCTGCCGGGAGATGATGGGCGCCACCCTGACGGGGCGATCGTGAACAGCCAGGTCCGACCGAGCGACTCGACAATGCTCGACCGTGCTACTCGCGCGCGATCGGCGGCCGGCCGCGTCGGAAAAGTGTCGAGATGCCAGTACAGCGCCGTGTCTTTCGGAAGCGCGCCCAGCTCCTGCCGGGCGGTGATGAAGCATCCGAACTCGCGGCCTTCCCGCTCGGCGAGCGGGATGCACGTGCCGTCGGTTTGCGCGTGGAGCCCGCGCGATGGCACCATTCCACAGGCGATGGCGCCGAGGAGGTACACCAGACGGAAAATCCGTCCCGTGACGCGGATTGTCGAGCGAGTCATTTGGCCCCGGATGAGAGAGATGGCCTTCCGCCGGAGATCAACGATGCGCGCGTCGCGGTTGCCACGCAATGACAGGATCCGTCCCGCTGGTGCGGTGATCGCGATCCGGAGCATCCGAGTGCGGTGGCGATCAGTCCCCGACGACTTGGTAGTACGGTGGTGCGCCGGGTCTCGCGCTCGCGCCTGTGAACTGGACCTCTCAACGCGTCCGGGGGAAGGCGCGAGAATACATCGAAGGGGGCACGGGGGGGGTGACGAAGATCTCCATGCGTCGCGGTGCCGCGAGCGTCGGCGACGTGGCGCGGCTTCCCTCGCCGGCGGCCACCATCACGCAGCCGGCGGTCGTTTTCGCCACGAACACCCGCGGCCCGAACGTCCGCCCTCGTCCGAGCGGGATGCAGCCGCTGACGTGTCGTGCCTGACGCACAGCTTCACCGGATCTGGATCGCTCGCTCCACCGTGATCGCCGCCTTCGCCGGCTCGGACCACCCGTGCACCCGCACCACCGCGGGGCCAGCGGCTGAGAAGAGGATGGTGGCGGTATGCGTATAGCTCCGGATATCCGCCGGGCACGCCATGTTCGACGGGAGTGACACGACGACCGAATCGAATGGTGTCACGTCCGCGATCAGGCCGCTGACGCTCGCCGCCGTCGGCCCCTGGCGCGCGCACCCTCCCCCCCAGGTGATCACCGTGACGATGACGGGCGCGCCGGCGGTCCCCTCCGCGGGCACAGTGATGGACGGCTCCCCGCTCAGGGTCAGCACCCCCGGCCGCTGCTCGAGCACCGGACGCGAGTCAGTTATCGGCTGACAGCCGAACGCCACCAGCGCCAGGACGGCGAGAGCGGCGATACCATGTGTTGGCTTCATGCCTCTTCAACCACGCTTCGGCGCGATCGGTCACCGGACCACCGGTCGCGTCGGCTGTTGGCCACCCCGCTGAGCGACATCATAACGGTGGGGCGTGATGCTCGACGCGAATCTCGGCGCCGATGAAAATCGTCAGCAGGTCTTCCGGGCCTTGCAGGGGGCCGCTGTAGGTCGTCCGGGTCTGCGCGATGACTCGCGCCGTGTTGGGCGCGTGCGAATACACGGCGAGGCGAGGTGCCACCCGCTGGAACACGGTGCCCGCCTGCTCTGGTGTCGTGTGGTGCGCGATGATCGCGTCGATCGCCGCCGCGCTCGGACGGTCCACCCGCGCGCGGAGCGCTTCAGGGTCGATCGTCTCGTGTATCAGGACGTCCGCCCCGCGCGCGTGGCTGATCAGGTTCTCCGAGACCCGCGTGTCTCCCGACAGTACCACCGAACGGCCCCGATAGTCGACACGGTAGCCGAACGCCGGCTGCACGACGCCGTGATCGACGAGAAACGCCGTGACCGTCAGGCCGTTCTCGGCGAAGACCACGCGGTCCGCGGAAATGTCGTGGCCCACGACCGTGATCCCGGCCGCGGGAAAGCGCTCGTCGACATCGCGCCGCGTGTGGATGTCGAAGTCGAAGGCCGCCAGCAGGTGCTCCATCATCACCCTGGTGCCTGCCGGCCCCCACACAGTGAGCGGCACCACGCGCCGCCCCGCAGACCAGCCGGCAAGCATGAGGTCGGGGAGCGCGAGCACATGGTCGGAGTGCAGGTGCGTGAGGAAGACGCGCGTGACCGAGCCGATCGGCACGCCGGCCTGCACGAGCCGCATCGTTGCGCCCCGGCCGCAGTCGAAGAGGAGACGCTGCCCCCCTGCCTCGACGAGCGTGCTCGCGCCGTACTGCTGCAGGTTGACCACCGGGCCGACACCGGTGCCAAGGAGGACGACCTTCAGGCTGTCGGACGGCGGCGCGACGGATGTCGCCGCACGCGCCGGGCCCTGCGCCCAGGCGATGCCATGCGCGCGGTGATCCGCGGTCGGCACCATGGGTGCGAGCGCCACCGATTCGAGCAACACCGCGCTGCCGAAGAAGTGCCTGACCATTGGTTCTCCCCTGAGCTATTGGACAGCGCTGCCGTGCTTCGCGGTCGCCAGGATGTCCTCGCCCTGGCGCAGCCGACGCCGAGGCGACCGCTGGGGCGGTGAGTGCGTCGCGACAATCATCCATCCCGAATCACGGGAAGGCAATGGCCGGCCCCTGCAGGGTCGCCTAACGGATGGGCGCACGCGCCCGTCACTCCGGCCGATGTGAGCCGCCGAGTCGGTCGACCAGCGGCGGGCCGAGGCGCTCGAGATCCCCTCGCGCGCGACCGAGCCGGCGCGTGCGAGAGCATTTCGTCGTCCACAAGTCGGTGTGGGGACCATTCGCATACACGAGGTACTCGGCGCCGCGCTTGAAATGAAAACCGCAACTGGGGCCGGAGTCCGGCGTCGTCACCCACACGAGGGAGTCGGCAAGAGTCGCAGCCCGTCCCCGTCCGGCCGCTGCGCCATCCGGATGGCGGGCCGCGGCCAGCGAATCAGCACGCGCGCCCGGCCAGGCGGCAACTACCCGCAGGCGCGCTCGCACCAGCGGTGGGGACCACGTCGTGTCGCCGCTGCCGCGTGGGCTGGCGACCGTTTCCAGGCTGTCGACGCGCCCGATGAACACGGCGCTGGACCGCGCCCGCGCCTCGGCGACAGAGTTGCCGACGGAGACGCAGCTGCAGGTAGGGGGCGTGCCTCCGCCGGTCGGGTGCCCGACATTCCATCGCCCGAGGCAGGTGCCGGGTGCGCGCTCGCGCGTAGTCGCGAGCACAAGGAGCAGGGGGAGGGGAGGAAGCCGGTGCATGGTGAGGTCTCGGGTGGGAGGGACGTGTCAGCTGCGCCGCCGGCGGGCGGCCGGCGCGCGGGACTGCGTCAGGGGGACGTCCCGACCGCCGTTCCTTGCACACCAGGGTCGCCAGCACCCTGCCGCTGTCCCGCATCAACGAACGTCAGGCATCGGCGCGCGAAGTCGGGCCGAAGCGGCGCGCTGCGCCTCGCAGCAGGACCAGCCGTAGCAGGTGGACACCGACCCGCGAAATCGCGGCTCGAGCGTATATGCCGACCAGTCGCGCCATAGTGCCCGGGCGAACCGAACCGCGCCACTCGGTGGCTCAGGCCGCTGCTGCCGCGACCGGCCGCTCCAAGTCACGAACCGGCGCTCACAGCAGATTGTGATACTTAGGTATTTACAAAAGTATTCGCCGGTTGTACGATCCATCAGGCAGGTCGGACAACCCGCGCAGCCGGATGGTGTCGGAAATGGTTCAACTCGCAGCGACGGACGATGTTTTTCACGCCTTGTCAAACCCGACCCGGCGGAAGGTGCTCGAGCGGCTGTCGGCCGGGCCGGCCACTGTCAGCGAGCTGGCGGCGCACTTCGACATGCAACTCCCGTCGTTCGTTCAGCATCTCGGGGTGCTCGAGGAGAGCCGGCTGGTGAAGTCGAGGAAGCGCGGGCGCGTGCGGACCTACGAGATCGCGCCCGAGCGGTTCAAGGTCGCTGAGGATTGGCTGGCTGCGCGTCGCCAGCAGTGGGAAGCTCGACTGGACCGGTTCGACCGCTACGTCAAACAACTCAAGGACAAGGAGAAACAGTCGTGAGCCAGCAATACGCCTTCGATCCAAAGCTCGATTTCGCGATCGAACGGGTCATCGACGCTCCCACGCGGCTCGTCTGGGAAGCGCTGACGAAACCGGAGCATCTCAAGGAGTGGTACATGCCCAGGGCCTGGGGGCGCGTGGCGCGCGCCGAGCTTGACCTGCGGCCGGGCGGCATCATCAGCATCGACATCGCGGTCGGTGACGGTCGTGAGGTCCCTAACGTCGGGTGTGTCCTCGAGGTCGTTCCGATGCAGCGACTGGTCTGGACCTCGATGCTGTTCCCGGGCTATCGTCCGGCTGTCTTCGACGACATTCCGATCACCGCCATCATGACGATGGAAGCCGCGGGCACCGGCACCCGCTACGTCTTCACGGCGCTCCACCGGAGTGAGGCGGACTTCAAGACGAACAAGGAATCGGGATTCTACCAGGGCACCGGGATCGCCATCGACCAGCTCGTGGAGCACGTGAACGCGATGAGGTCAGGAGACCAGACGAAAGCGTCCCGGTGACGACTGCGCCGGCTGCCGCCGTGTTCAGCGGGTGCTGCGACCGAAGGCGAGGATGCCACGCGCAACGGGGGTCAATGAGGCGACGGGACATGGCGACCG
>OEPS010000733.1_pt1 | contig 11209 bp, 16 predicted proteins | sample 1539411 | NCBI WGS metagenome assembly OEPS01 (sample SAMN02671747, study PRJEB22543) | soil metagenome | biome: bacteria | place: China:Hunan Province, Lengshuijiang City | collected 2012-10-15 | depth 0.08m m | reverse complement strand
TCGGGGAAGCCCATAGCTAGCTCGTACACATAATAGCGCGTGTCACCTTCCTGTGCCAGCTTCCTTTCTCTGTAGCTTCTCACTCTTGCTCTGGTCAACTCTCTATGCCTTTCTGGATGCAGCTTCTCCCACTTGCGGCTCATGTTTTCTGTCAATCTTTCAGGGTATCGCTCTGGATTTTGCGTCACCATCCTATTGTAGCATGACCTACACATGTTCCAACCACGCTGTTGCCATGCACCGTACCAGTTACCACCAACGTATAATACTTTACCACAGTCCTCGCAAACACTCATCTGCTCAACTTCCATGCCATGATGTTCCTCACTTTAATTCGGGCTTCGGCTAGCTCAGGTCCACTCTTCACTCCATAGACCTTCTTCGCTATATCGACCTCAGCTAAGCCAGCAATGAAAGACTCCACTACCAACCTCACCTCATCAGGGTCAAACTCATCCTCTACCAGGGCATACGCCGACGTAGGATTATCAGCAAGATAAATGCTGTCAATCCCGTAATCATCTGGTTCAGCTTGTTTAGGAAGTTCACCGCTACCTGTTGCAAGTATTCTATCATTGATTGCTCCCTCTATCTTTGTGGTTGGGGCTACGGGTCTGGTTGGAGCCAGCGACTTTGCTACTCTTGTGGCATCAGCTAGCTCCGTCATAGGGACTTCAACTTCTACTACTTGCCCATCACTAGTATACGCAAGAGCGTGTCCAGTGGCAAGGCTACTCGATTGCTTGACAAACCGACTCGGAAGTACCGATGCAGACCACGCCTCGTTCGACCTGTGTACAAACCAGCAAGGTACTGTATTTCTAACACCTGTGTCTCCAACGGAATTTGCGCGGAAGTCTTGTCCAATAATGAGAGCATGGATAGAGAACTTTCTAGCACTCTGTCCGAGACGTTTGAAAGTCTCTCCGAGCTTTGTTTTAACCGTATCTTCGCCATCAGTCATCACCTCTGAGTATTCGTCTACTATCAGCACCCAGGTTAGCTCACTGGCTTTTCCCTTACGCCGACGCTGATATTCTGCTATCAGTATATCACACCAGCCAAGTAGACTATCTGCATCATCCACACCATCGCTCGGATTGGCAATCGCGCTATGCTTCCGCAAGAGCCTCTGGTACTGCTCATCATCTTCCTGTACTGTTGACCGTACATCTTGCAGCGTTAAAAGAAACGGTTTGATGAAAGGCACACGGCTCATGAGTTCCTGGCCTGTCTTCCCATTCATGTGAGGGTCTACCACAATGAAGCGGATGTTGCCCTGAGTCATGCGAATGGCTTCCAGTATCCAGTGCATCGTCGTCACCGTCTTCCCACTCCCCTGCATTCCCATGATGCCCGTTGACCGTAGCTCTGCTGACCTCACCTCTTCTCCACTCGCTGCATCATACCCCCACAGAAACCCCTTGCTGGAAGGCTTGGCAATGCTCCCCACAGCCAAATCTGAGGGTTCTACAGTGATGGTGGTACTAATGGGTAGCTGCTCCGTTGCGACCTTCCTACGTGGCTGTGCTAGCGTCTGCTGCTGATGTCGCCCCTGTATCTCTAGCCACCTATCGTAGAGATGGATGATGGCGTAGAGGCTCCCGAATAAAATGAAGAGGGTGGAGAGGATGATGGCTAGCACCTGCGCGTATTGCCATAGCACCACCACAATAAATACACAGGCTACCCCTACTCCCCCCACATAGATGCGCCTCATAGCTTTTCCTTCTGCCTGTCAGCACTACCCGACAGGCTCTATTCTTTTCTCTCTATGCTGCTATAATACAGCGTGTACAGGATGGCAAAGAGTGTTACCCACGCTAGACCATCTTCGTAGCTGATGTGCTTTCCCCACACCACCCACTCAAACCACTCAACGTATAGTGGGGCCAGGGCTAGCAGCAGCAGGGACAACACTATCAACAGTATTGGCTTCCAGTAAGTTGTCAAAAAGCTCCATAACCTCACATGCCAGCGTGGGGTCGGGGGTAATGATTGCATATAAGTCCTCTCTACAATCCACACACAGATAGCACGCAAACTGCTCATTCGTCTGTGGGCGGTAAACCCTCACCACCGACCTCGCTAGCTTGTTGCATCTCTGGCAGGTCACTGGCCTCTTCGCTTGCTTGCTCGACATATGTTCCCCCCTGTCCTAACGTGTCATAACCCTGCTGCTGTCCAATCTCCACGCACTTCTCGCGCACTGGACACATGTAGCAGATGAATGACTCTCCTGTAAACGGCCTGTCAAGATAGCTGAGTGGGGCTGGCATCTTCTCTCGCGCCTCAATCTCCATCTCGATGTGCTTCCTCACCCAACGCTCCACACTCTTCGGCTTCATCTGATAGACTGGCTGTAGCTCTAGCTCTTCATAGGTGCGGTGGTCTGGTAAACGCTTACCTCTCGCGCTCAGCACACCAGCAGAAGTGAAGCGGCGAGTCTTGTTGAAGTCAGCATAGAAGATTTCTAGCTCATCAACCACCACCTCATCGAAGCCAACAGCGAATAGCTCTAAGTCAACATCAGGGTTCATATGCACACTCTCAGGCAGGGGTATGTCCTGCAAGAAGTATGGCAAGAACTGCTGAGCCAGCCATGCGTACTGGTTGACCTGCATCTGGTGCTTCCTGTCTGCCTTGTCCCTGTGACCAACCTCTCCCACTGACTTGTAATCTGTGATGGAAATGTGCAGGGTACGGTACAGCTTTCCACCAGCTTCCTCGGTTCCAGTCAGAATGGTGCGCTCTTCTATGCTTTTCAACACCACCACATCAGGCTTGCCCTTGAACTGCTGCTCACCATAGCGTGTTTCAATTGGTGCTGACATACGCTGCTCTCTCACCACTCCCAACACACCCACCCATGCTGGCTGCTCTTCCATCAGGGCGTGGACCATATGGCCTCGCGTCTGCTTCCATGCCGAGCCTTCCACATTGATGTACCAGTCATACTTACCAGTCAGAATGGATTGCCGTGTGCATCCCATAAGCGTTGATGGGCTATACACCACCTCATTGCGCTCCCTCTCGACTGGTCCAGAAGTCATCAGGTCCAACACGTCTGGTGGTAGGCTGCAAGGATGCAACGGGTCCAATTTGCATTCGTTGTGTACCGCCAATGGTACATGTCCACGAACACATGCTACTCCTATAAGACTCATACTACCCTACCCTTCCAAGCGTGTCTAAAATGTCATCGCCTAATTCCTGTTTGCCGACTGCTATCAAGGCATAGGCTGCTGCTCTCAGGGCGACTCTGGTTTCCCATGCAGCAGTATCCATTGCTACCACAGCATGTACCCCTGGTTCGGCTAAGCCACACCTCACCGACTCCCAGGAGTTCTCGAATACTTTGCCTGGGTCTTCACTGTCCATACTGTATGTCTCCCCACTTTCCATTATTCAACAGGTATTCCGTGATGTCCTTGCCTACTTCCGCATCCCATAGAGCGCGAGTATACTTTTGCCCTGCTTCCACACACGCCTGAGCTAGCTCTTCTGCTGCCTTATGCCCTGCTTCATCCTGGTCCGTCATAATCACCAGCAGCTTCCATGTGCGCTCAGGCAAGCTCTCGTTCAGTAGCCTCAACACATGCTTGACTTGCCCTGCTCCATTGGTGGGAGAGACTGCTACCATGCCTTGCTCCCACAATGTCACAGCATCAAGCTCGCCTTCCACTACCCGTATCACCCCACCCTGCGCCAGAGCTTCGGCGTCGGCTGCACCATACGCCGCTAGCTTATCCATCGGGTACAGAAACAAACCATTGCGTCCGTATGTTCCCTCGTACTTTGGACCTGTCTTATCATACTTGTCATCACGCCTGTAACGGATGGTGAGCAGCTTGCCATCAGGACTATAGAGCGGAATGGTATAGCGCGTTCCATCGTAGCCTATCTGAAATCTCGCAAGAGCTTCCTCAGTTATGCCTCTCTTTTTTAACAGGGGCTTGATACGGTCCTTGCGCGTGTGCATCAGGTTCCAATGGTACACGGTTGCCACAGCAGTATTCATTGGCTTCTTTGCCGCATCCTCTCGCGCCCTCTCACGATAGGCTTCCACACTACTACGGTAATACTTACTCAGGTCTAGCTCTAGCTTCACCCTCATGGCAGCTTCGTAATCATCACCATGCCCATCCCACCAACCAAGCAGGAGAGCAAAGGAAGCATAGAGCCTTCGACGCGCTATGTGGAAGCCGCACCCGTAGCAGTGAATGTTATCGGGGTACACTCTCAAACTAGGCTCCGTATCTCTATGCTTCTCTTTCATGGGACATCGTGCAATGATGGGGACGTTCCCAGGCGGCGGTGTGTCAACCACGACCAACCGTAAATCTACATCATCCCATTTAATCGGCTGCTGCATCCTGTACCTGCCCTCGCCTCTCTAGCTGGCTAGCTCTACTGGACTATTCCTATTGTACACGATTGTGGGCTATCCGTCAAGTCCATCTCAAAACTCAGACCGCTTGCCATCTGCTCATACTGGAAGCTGCTCGTCTCATGGGCCACACCAAGCAGGTTCTTGCCAGCAGCCACATAGCGCGAACCAGTCGGGAAGAAGCCACTGCATACCCTGTCCTCTGTTAGCTGGTCCCACACCTTCGGGCTGGTCGGCTCGATGACTGCTAACTGCACTAGCTGCTGGTCAGGAGAGTATGCCACAATGGTAAGACTGTTGGTCATCCAGGCATAATCTCCACTCCCCACCACAATAGGCTGACCATAGGCTCCCACAAAGTCACTCAACGAATGTCCGACTATCGCTGAGCCGTAGGTTGCTGGTAGGTCGGGCTGACTTGTCGTCGTTGGGATAGCCGAGGAGCTTGTTGCGGTAGGCTCCACCGTCGAAGAGGTCGCTTTCGGTGGTACGGGGGATACCGAGGGCGTTGACTGCTTCTTCAAGCTGGTCTGTGAGGTCGGAGAGCTTTTTGTTTGTGGCGTCGTACTCGTTGATGCGTTGCCGCAACTGCTCAACATCACCACCAAGAGCAGACTGCTGGCTACCAAGACGGTCCAGTATCTCCAACGCCCTGTGGAGTCTGCTGTGGACAATTTCAATGTACTTGACTTCACGTTCATGTTGTTTCCCTATCTGTTTTTGAAGGAAGAGGTAGGCTATCAGCAGCACTATCAGGTCCACTCCGATACGAATGACTTTGTTGAACACTCTTCACCACCATCCTTACACACGCTATGAGGATTGCTCCTATGACTACTCCGATTGCTGCTGCTACCCCAACTAAAATGACAGCAGCTAAAATGATTAGCACTACCATGTCGGTATCTCTACTACTACTATAGAAGAAGAAGAAGTAGGGGGGGGGGTCTCAAAATTCCTGCTTCTTCCTCTTCTTCTGGTTTTAATGCTCCCGTAAGTACACAATGGCTGCTGCTAACGTTGTCACATCATCCCTTGCATACCCAAGCATTGTATTACACTCAAAGCAGAGTAAGCCACGCACCTGACCTGTACTGTGGTTGTGGTCTATAACGAGCCGTCCTGCTCTACCACAGATAGCACATGTACCCCCCTGCATTACACGCATCGCTTCAACCTGCTCTGGTGTCGTGTTATACCTGTACTTTATACGAGCTTTCTCAATACGCGAATGATTGTTGGGGTGCAAGGCATTGCGCCTGTATGCGTCCTTCTTCTGACACTCTACGCTACAATACTTCTGTGTCGTTTTTCCCTCAAACATCAGACCACAAGAGGGACGATTACACACCTTTACTACTCTTACTCTTTTTGTCATATCAGTGGGTCCAATACTCACTGATAACCGCCTCTGGTAATGGGGTGCTGACTTTGTGCAGGTAGACCAGCATGGCATCATGCATAGCCTCTTGCAGGTCTTCCTTCGCTGCCTCAGCAAAGTCTGCGTCTACTTCCAGAAGCATCTCATCATGGACAACGGCTATCAGCTTCACCTTCGGGTCGTACTCAGCCTTACGGAACCACTCCCCCATAGCCCACTTCGTTATGTCGGCTGATGTCCCCTGGATTGGGCTGTTCACCATCTTGCGACGGATGCCACTGATGAGTCCACGATACTTCTTCATCGCTTCCTCATAGGCATCAAAGTCTGCTTGACTCGCTCCACGCTTCACATCAGCAGGTCGGGTTGGCAGTCTGTAATACCTCTTACGCCCACCTACCGTCTTGCTGGATACCGTTCGCCGCCCCATGTTCAGAGCATTGCTCACCTTCTGTGCCTGTCCATCCTTGAACGCTCGTATGCCTACAAACATGTTCAGGTACTTCTCGATGATACCCTTCGCATCTTCCACCGACCCCTTAATAACGCTTGCTAGCTTCGCTGGACCTGAGCCATAGATGACAGCATAGGTGACAGTCTTGGCAATAGCGCGATAGGTAGCTGGCAGTGTTTTGCCGTTGACCTGTGCCAACTCTTCCTTCGGGTTGATGGACTCTGGCAGGTTGAATATCATCCGCGCCATGACGGAGTGGACATCCTCACCACTTGCAAAGGCTTCCAGCAACCGTTTGTCGTTGGCAATCTCAGCAAGGATACGGAGTTCGATGTTGGAGAAGTCACACACCACCAGCTTCTTGCCACTCACAGGGCGAATGTGGGTACGAAGCTCAGCACCAGCACCACGCGAGGGTATCTGTTGGAAGTTGGGGTGGAAGCAAGACATGCGGCCTGTTCCTGCTCCGATGAGGTGGTAGGAAGGATACAGCCGACCTATGCCCTCAGCGTCTACGGACTCGACACCAGCCAACAGCTTCTCACCAAAGGCCACTACCAGCTTGTTCTGCTTTCTCCACTCTAACAGCTTCTCGATGGTTGGATTACTGGCATAGGGTTGTAGGGCTTTCTCTGCTGCCGATGTAAAGAGGAGAGGCTGGCGACTTCCTGGGGCGAACAGCTTCATGTGGTTGAGGGCTTGCTGTAGCTGCAAGGATGAGCCAATGTTCGGTGGCTCTTTCACCATCTTCGGCTTCTTCGGTTGCGGATGGGCAGCATTCCACTCAGCCATCGCTGCTTGCTTGTATGCTCCCCAACCAGTCTTCTCCCCCCACAGAGCTTTGAGGTCGTGCAGGTAATCAGCTTTGGCTTTAGACCATGCTTCCCACACTACCCACTCAGCATCGAACTCAGCTTGACGCACCGCGAGGATGTGGGGACCGAACTCTAGCAATAGCTCAGTCTCTTTCTGCTGTGCTTCTGCTTCTGTGCGCTCGATGGCTTCTCTCCACCCCTGCACATACACAGGCACACCGAAGACTTCCATACCCACCTGGGCCAGCAATGCATTCATGTCTACGTAGATGGTCGGGGTCAGGTCTCGCGCTTGGATGAGTTCCTGCTGCTGGTTGTAGATGCCATGCAAGACTTCCACATCCCTCATGCCATACTCGATTAGCTCAGCAGAGAAAGGCTCATCCCATGCTGCTGTCTGGTCCATGTCGATGAAGCTAGAGCGCACCTCTTTGTCCATCTCCCCCATACCGTACTTCGCTGCTAGAGCTTTGAGGGCGAATGAGGTTCCGAACTTCTTGGCCTCGCTCATGCCTAAGCCTGTAATCACCTGCTCAGCTACCTGTGTATCGTACACGCGCTGTGCTGTGAGGCCAGTCTGCTGCAAGAGAAAGCCCAGGTCAAATTTGATGTTATGCCCGACAAGCAAGCAATTCCCATCAAACAGTGGGGCTAGCACATTGCGAAGAGCTAGCAAACTCATGGGGGGTTGATGGCGTAGGTCTATCCACCAGCCCCTCTTTGTGGTGGCGAGTTGAAGCATCACCAGCTTGTCTTTACGTGGGTTGGTCCCTGTGGTCTCGATGTCGATAGCCACACGAACGCCCTTGCCTTGCAGTTCCCTGGCAACAGAGTTAATCTCAACTGAGTCTGTTAATTGGGTAACTTTCATGGCTCACTCCCTTCGGGGCTTTAGCTCTCCCTTAGAAAAGCCTACCCGTTGTCAGCAGGTAGGCCAGACATTAGTCAGTATCCTCGCCGTAATGCTCTAGCTGGATTGGCTCCGCATCGGTGGGCGGTGTCCCGAATAGCTCCTCGAATGTTGGCAGTGCAGATGGCGAGTCTGGACTCTGCGCCCCACCTGTAATCATCTGCTCGAACTCCTGCTCCGACATCCCAATCATCTGTGCTATGACCTGAGCCATGCTGACTTTCGGGTGAGTGCAACAACGGTCATGTATCACTTCACAACACGTGCCAAGAATAGCTGCATTGTTCTGCCCGAAGTGGTCCCGCATCGAGCGACCATCCAATACGGAGTTCATGTTGACCAGCACCCGTATCGTCATAATCAAACGATGTGTCTGGTCCATCGCCTGTGAAAGCTGAGCATAGTTGCCATTGGCGTCAAGCTCAACCGCACCTTCCTTCAAGTCCTGCTCACGCAGCATCGCATCCATCAAATCATCTACCTCTGTGTCTGGCATCTCTCTTCCTTTCGCACTAGACTTCCGAACTCTCTAAGTATACCTGAGAACGTTGCTGCTGTCAATGGCTTGCGCCGCAGCTTTAGCTAAAGGCTAGAGACGAATGGTTAAAATCTGCATCGCCATCCAGTCCGTGTCACGCAAGCCATCCAGTTCCAGGTCTATCAGGTCGCGTGGTAGCTTCTGCTCAGAGGGCATGGTCAGAGCCTTCCTCATACGGTCCTCATTCACACCCTTCAAACGCCCACGACGGATAATCTCATCCTCTGGAACCTGGATATGCACAATGGTGAAGCCGTACTTCTGTTTGAGATAGACCGCCTGAGCAGGGAAACGCACCGAGTCCCACGCTATGACATCGTTGGGGCCAAGCCTTGCTCTCTCGTCTATCATCGTCTGGTCAATCCAGAAAGGAACACGCTCACTGTCAAACCCCATCCTCGCGCCGAACTGTTGCAAGGCTAAGCGGTGTGTGGCCTTGTCATCATAGAGTTGCTCTAAGGTCAGAGGCTTTCCTTCGACCTCGTTCACCCACTTGACATAGGCTTTCGCTAGCGTTGCCGACAGTCCGAGCGTCTGGTATCCATGCTCCCCTAAGTGATGCAGTAGGGTTGTCTTGCCACTGTAAAGCGGTCCTGCTAAGGCTACTCTCTTAATCATATCTTCCCCTCTTTCCGTTCAGGTAATACAACAGATGTCGCTGTACTCTTTCCAGAAACCGTGTGCTGTTCCCCTGCTCACCAGCCATCTCCATCGCAGCAGCCATCGTCAGACCAGCAGTATACAACGTCAAGGCTAACTGCTCTGGCATCGGCAGCTTGCTTATAGCGGCTTGCACATCCATAGCGAGTTCGAGGTCATCCGTTCCTTCCATCAGCGCATCCATCACCTCACCTGCTGTGTATACGTGCTGGCCTTCGCCAGAGCTACGGCGAGGGTCATTGTCAAGCATCCTCTTCTCCTATAAGCTTCGCTGGAACATCGGGGAAGAAGGTCTCTGGCTTCTGGTCTGATGGCAACCGCAAGACGATGATAGCTGGCACAAGCCCGAAGCCACGACTCACAGCCACCTTGCCACCCACAGCCTCTACGTGTGCCTGTACTATATCCACCTTCCGCTTTGCTACAAGGTCATGGCTCTCGTTCTCGTTGTCGCTCGTCATCTCAATGTGATAGATGTCCATACTGCTCCTTCATGTCATCACTATTCAATACCATATACACACCCACTAACCTCACGGCGGCTTCAACTATCGGGGGGTAGGCGGTCAGCAAGCCGTACACCTGCCGCTTCCCTGTCAGTCTGTGGCTACTCCCGAACTTGTTCAGGTCAAATTCCTGCAAGACTGGCTCAGCTTGCTTCCTGTTAAGGCCGAGCCGCTTTAGCTCATCCCAACGACTCCGCAAGTAGAGCAACCACAGAGCGCGTATTGCCACCAGCAGGTCAGTCTGTTCCAAGAGTCCGACTCCATTCTAGCTGTTCCTTACTGGCCTTCGCTCTCCACTCTTCAAAAGCACTACGTCGGCCTGGGGAGCGTGTGTCCAGCAAAGCATCCCGTACCAGAAAGCCTACCAAACCTGGGTTCTTTGCATACCGACGCTCCCAACGTGCAATGATAACCTCAGCCGCCTTCCTCTGCTTGTTGTACCAGTATTGTTCAGGCATTACTTTTTCCCTTCGTTCATGTGCAGTATGGCAGCCTCAGCCTCAGCTACCACACTCGCTGGTACTTCCTTGAACTGTGCATAATGACGGTCCCATACCAGCATGACATTTCCCCCAGGTCCATCGCGCTGTGTGATTTGCATGATGGCTGGCTCCTGCCCTGACTCTTCACCATCATCCTCACCTACAATCTGCCCCATGAGAGGACGCCACAATGCCCAGGCTTCGTCAAGGTTCTTGCCCCACTGGTCTGTCCCACTGATGTTACTGAGGCTTGGTACACCATCCTTTCCTGCTCGATTGGCATGGCCTATGATGAGACCTGTGGAGATGTCGTGGCATATCTGCATGACCGCATTGGCTGTGGCTACTTGGTCCTGATACTGTGCCGTTGTGCCTGAGAGATTGGTCAGCAATCCTACATGGTCCAACACCCACCAGAATGTCTCCCTTGCTGGCTTGTTCTTCGCATGAAACTCACCAGCTATGAAGCGTTCAAGGCTGGCTGTGTCCATCGGCTTGTCCCAAAAAATGATGGGCAAAGTCTTCACATACTGCAAGGCTTGGACATAGCGCGTGTAGGCTTCCTCTTGCTCTTCCCACTGACCACGTAGGATGCGCGTCGGGTCGGGAACTTTGGCAAGGATAGCTGCCATACGCCTCACGTACATTGTCTTGCTCATCTCTAAGCTTACTACCCTCACCACCTTGCCAGCATCCACCGCTTGCTCAGCTATATACGGCAGCAAGCCAGCAGCGATGTTTGACTTACCATGCTTCATACGAGCGTAGAGAAACTGCATCTTATACTCTTGGATACCACCCGTTATCTTGTTGAGGGTAGGCCAAGCATCCCCATAGCTCGCATACCCCCATATGTCAGAAGGGTTTCGCCGACGTTCAGCTACTTCCCTCAGTAGTTCATCAGCTATTTCCGCTATGCCACCATTCATACACCTTCTCCTATCGCTACGCCCATTTAACGGGGTTGGACTTGAATGACTCATTGAGCATATTGGCTAGCTTCGTTGCATGACTCTCTGGCTCAGGCTCAGGCTCAACCACACTCTTCTCTTCCATCAACCTGCCTAACACAG
>OEPS010000732.1_pt1 | contig 11212 bp, 5 predicted proteins | sample 1539411 | NCBI WGS metagenome assembly OEPS01 (sample SAMN02671747, study PRJEB22543) | soil metagenome | biome: bacteria | place: China:Hunan Province, Lengshuijiang City | collected 2012-10-15 | depth 0.08m m | reverse complement strand
GGGCCAGGCGGTGCAGGCCTGGCCGATCACCTACGACGACCTCGAGCCGTATTACGAGGCGGCCGAGGCGATGCTCGGAGCCCAGCGTTACCCCTTCGACGTGGCCCCGTACTCGACCACGGCCAAGACCGCCGCCCTGCGGGACGCGGCGGCGCACCTGGGTCTCGACTGGCGGCTGCCCCATCTGGCGGTGACCTTCGCCAACCCGGGGCGGCCACCGGTGCCCTCGGAGCCCATCGTCGAGGCCCACCCCAACCTGCACCACCTGCCCCGGCGCACGTGCCGGCTGTGCGGGGAATGTGACATCGGCTGCAACGACGGGGCCAAGAACACCGTCGATTACAACTACCTATCCCGCGCCGCCGACGCCGGCGCCGAGATCCGCACCCTGCGCGAGGTGCGCCGCATCGACCCCGTCGCCGGGGGCGGCTACCGGGTTGGCTACATCCGCCACGACCCCGAGGCCGTGCCCAGCAAGCTGCATCATGTGACCGCCGACAGGCTGGTGCTCGGGGCGGGGACGTTCGGTTCGACCTTCCTGCTGCTCACCAACCGGAGCGCCTTTCCCGCCCTCAGTCCCGCCCTCGGCACCCATTTCTCGGGGAACGGCGACCTGCTCACGTTCCTGCGCCACAGCCGGAGGCGGGTGGAAGGCGCCGCCGTCCCCCGCCCCCTCGATCCCGAGCACGGCCCCGTCATCACCAGCGCCATCCGCATGCCCGACACCCTCGACGGCAACGGCGACGTGGGCCGCGGCTTTTATATCGAGGACGGCGGCAACCCGCATTTCCTCGACTGGGTGGTGCAGGCGGCCGGCGCACCGTCGGTCGTCGCCCGGGGCGCCCGGTTCGCCCTGCGCCGGGTGTGGTCCCACGTGGTGGGTCACCCCCGCGCCAACATGAGCGCGGACATCTCGGGCCTCCTCGGAGGCGGGACCGCGTCGGCGACCATGCTGCCGATGCTGTGCATGGGACGCGACGTCCCCGACGGGACCATGCGCCTGCGCGGCGGCGACCTCGACCTGGATTGGACGATGGCTACCTCGACCGCTTTTTTCGACCGGGTGGAGGAGACGATGGGACTCATCGCCAAGGCGCTCGGGGCTTCGCTGGCCAACACTCCCATGCGGTTGTTCAGACGCCTGATTACCGTTCACCCCCTCGGGGGCGTCCCCATGGCGACCGATCCCGGCCGCGGGGTCGTCGACGGGTGGGGCGAGGTTTTCTCCTACCCGGGGCTGCATGTCGTCGACGGGTCAGTCATGCCCGGGCCGGTGGGGCCCAACCCGTCGCTCACCATCGCCGCGTTCGCGGAGCGGGCCGCGGCCCACATCGTTTCGGGAGCCCGACCGTGAGCTATCTCCTGCAGTTCACCGAGAAAATGTGCGGGGCCTTCGCCTTCGGCGAGACCGACTACCGGGCCGGCTACACCGCCGGGCTCGGCAGTGGCGGCGAGGTGATGTTCCGCCTCACGATCGCCACCGACGACGTGAGTGCCATGATCGCCGATCCCGACCACAAGGCCGTCCCCCGCGGCTACGTCGGCTGCGAGGCCCTGGGCGGGCGCCTCCCGGTGGAGGCCGGCGTGTTCGACCTGTTCGTCGACGAGGGCGCGGAGCAGGGCCGAAGCGGCCCCGAGAGCGGGGGGCAGCGCGGGGGCACGCGCCACATGCTCTACCGCTTGTATTTCTCGGACTCCACCGGGAGGCCGCTGACCCTGGCCGGCTACAAGGACGTGCGTCCCGGTCCCCTCACCCGGGTGTGGCCGGAGACCTCCACGCTCTACACCCGCATCCTGGCCGGCCACGTGCCGGTCGGCGACGGTGGCCAGGCCAGCACCGACGGGGTGGTCGGTTCGGGCATCTTGCGGATCCGGCCCCTCGACTTCGCGTGGCAGCTCACCACCTTCCGGGTGCGCGGGCCGTCGCGGCGGGGCGAGCTGCGGGCGTTCGACGCCTTCGGGCGCCTGTTCTTGGGCGAGCTGTGGCAGGTGTTCGACCCCCTGCGCCGGGCGCCGGCCTCGGCCCCGCCGGCGCCAGGGGCGCCGGCCTCGGCCCCGCCGGCGACGGCGACGCCGGGCGTGGGGGAAGGGGGCGGTGCGGGTGGCTGACATCCGCTACGTCGTGTTGTCGGACCTGCACTTCGGGGCGGACAACAGCGTCCTCACCTCGGTGCTGTCCGAGGGCGCCGGCCGCTTCCAGGTCGACCCCGCCGCACCGACGCCGCTGCTCGAGGCGATGGTCGCCGGCCTGCGCCAGCTGACCGCCGGCCAGAGTGCCAGGCCCACGCTGATCCTCGCCGGCGACGTGTTGGACCTGGCCCTGTCGCCCGACGAGGTGGCGGCGACCGCGTTCGAGGGGTTCGTGGACCTGGCCTTGGCACCGGCCGGCCGGTTGTTCGACCCGGTCGTGTACTACCTGCCGGGCAACCACGACCACCACATGTGGGAGAGCGCCCGCGAGGCCCAGTACGTGGCGGCGCTGCGGGACTGGCCGGCCGGCAAGGCCCTCGAGGCGCCGTGGCACACAACCCGGCTGCTCCCCGAACGCCAGCCGCCGGTCACCCCCGAGCTGCTGTCCGCGGTCATAGGGCGCAGGCCCGGGTGCGGCGACGTGTCGGTCCACGTCGCCTACCCCAACCTGGCGCTCACGAGCGGGGACGGCCGGCGCTGCCGGGTGATCAGCCACGGCCATTTCACCGAGCCCATCTACACGCTCATGTCGCATCTGCGCGATTTGCTCTTCCCCACCCAGCGGGTGCCGGGGGCGGCGTCGATCGCCACCCTGGAGGAGGAGAACTTCGCCTGGATCGACTTCTTCTGGTCCACCCTCGGGCGCAGCGGCCAGGTGGGGGAGGACGTGGGACTCGTCTACGCCGACCTGACCAGCGCGGCGGACCTCGACGTGCTGGGTGCCAACCTCATCGCCGGCCTCATGGCCCACGGCAAGGGCCCGGCGTGGCTCCACCCGATCGAGACCCGGGTGCTCGGCTCCATCTTCAAGCGCGAGGTCAACCACGTGGCGCGAAGCGAACGGGGCACCCCCGACGTCACCCTGAGCGCCAAGAGCCAGGCGGGCCTGCGCTCATACCTGGGCGGCCCCGTCGCCGGCCAGCTGCGCGCCGAGCTCGGGGAGGTCCCGCCCGACCTCGGGTTCATTTGGGGCCACACCCACAAGCCCTACGTCGACAGCTGGTCGGTGGAGGGGTACCCGGGCCGGGTGCAGATCCTCAACACCGGCGGCTGGGTGGTCGACACCGCCGAGCCCGCCGGCGTGCAGGGCGGGGGCGCCGTGCTCATGGACGACGACTTGAACGCCGTGCTGCTGCGGTTCTACACCCAGACGGCGGACGGCACGCCGGCGCCGGTGGAGGTGCTGGCGCCCGCAAACGCGGCCGGCGGGGGACCTGGGGCTGCAACCGGCGGGGGGCCCGGCGCCGGCAACCCGCTCTTCGACGCCCTGGCCGGTTCCCTCGACCCGGCGGCCGAACCGTGGTGCTCGATATCGGCGGCGGCCGCGTCGCTCGTCGCCGAACGCCACCAGTTGCAGCGCGAGGTCACGGCGGCCAGATCCTCCTGAAAACCCACCAGCGAAAGGAAGCCAATGCCAGACCCCGAGCTCGTTTCCGAGGAAATCCCCGAGCAGGTTGTCCCCGACAAACGCCTGGGCCGCCACGTCCTCCACGACCCCCGTTCGCGTGAGTTCGCGGCACCGCGCGCCCCCCAGATCGTGAGCGTCACCCACAACGCCACCGGCCTGCCTCTCAACCAGGGCAACATCGGCTCGTGCACGGCCAACGCCTTGTGCGGGGCGCTCGACTCCGCTCCCGACGAGAGGAGCGGCACCGTCTACACCGAGAGCCAGGCCGTGCAGCTCTACGAGCTGGAGACCAAGATGGAGGGCAAGCCCTACCCGCCGAACGACCCTGGCGGCACCGGCCTCATGGTGTGCAAGGCAGCCCAGCAGCTGGGCTGGATCACCTCCTACCAGCACGCATTCGGCATCCAGCACGCCCTGGAGGCGCTGGTCCTGCGTCCGGTCATCACCGGCGTCAGCTGGTACACCAGCTTCGACACCCCCGACCCCCGGACCGGGCTGGTGGAGATCGCCCCCGGGGCGACGGTGCGCGGCGGTCACGAGTTCGTCGCCGACGGCATCGACGCCACCAACCAGCTGGTGTGGTTCTGGAACAGCTGGGGCACCGCTTTCGCCCTGGGCGGCCGTTTCTGCATGAGCTACACCACCTGGGAGCAGCTCCTCGCCAACCAGGGGGACGTCACCGTACCCGTCGTGTGATCGCCGGCCGGCGCCCGCTCGCCGGTAGCGCCTCCGACCTGCGAAACTGCTGGCAGCGAGGAGGGGGTACATGGACATCGACAGGCTGGCCGATCTGGGGGTCTTGCCCAACGCGGTGGCCGACGTCGGCGTGGCACGCGAAACCGCCCGCCGGCGCCGGCTGGGGCGCCTGACCCTCGTCGGCGCCGTGGTGGCGGTGTGGCTGTGGGCGTCGCTGGTGAACGGCAGCCTGCTGTTTTTACCCCGTCTCACCAAGGGGGAGGCCCAGGCCCTGCCCCTGGCCGCGCTCGTCGTGCTCATCGCCGCGGTCATGGTCGTGCCCCTGCTGGCCGCAGGGCGCTCCCCGCACGTGCGTTTCCGTCCCGAAGAGATCGACGTTGGTTTAGGGGATGTGAAAGGAATACCCGTCGCCGTTGACGAGGCGGTCAAGACACTCAACCTCTTTTTGGCTCACCGCACATTTCGCGACCAGATGGGCGGGACACCGAGAAAGGCCATTCTGTTCGAGGGGCCCCCGGGCACCGGTAAGACGCACCTGGCCAAGGCGCTGGCGCGCGAGGCGGGGGTGCCTTTCTTCTTCGTGTCGTCCTCCGCGTTCCAGTCGATGTTCTACGGCCAGACCAACCGCAAGATCCGGTCGTATTTCGCCGCCCTGCGCGCCGCGGCGCGCCAGGAGGGCGGCGCCATCGGGTTCATCGAGGAGATCGACGCCATCGGTGCCACCCGGGCCGGCCTGGCCGGCGGCGGGGGCCGGGAAGGCATCGCCGGGGTGGTCAACGAACTGCTCATCCAGCTCCAGTCCTTCGACCAGCCCCCCTGGCTGTACCGCCTGGCCGGGGGCTGGGTGGAGGCGTTCAACCGCCTGCTGCCCCCCGGGCGCGCGCTGCGCAAGCCGGCGCCGGGGCCAGCCAACGTCCTCGTCATAGGGGCCACCAACCGGGCCGCCGACCTCGACCCGGCCCTGCTGCGCCCGGGGCGTTTCGATCGCACCTTGACCTTCGACCTGCCCAGCCGGTCGGGGCGCGTCGAGATCCTCGAGCACGACCTGGCCCGCCGGTCCCACGACCCCGAGCTCGACGGGCGCATGAACGCGCTGGCGGGGCAGACCTTCGGCTACAGCCCGGCCATGCTCGTCCACCTGCTCGACGAGGCGCTGGTGTGGGCCCTGCGCCGGGGGGCTTCGGCCATGTCCTGGGACGACATCCAAAAGGCCAAGATGACCGAGGAGGTGGGACTGGCCCAGCCGGTGGAGTACACCGAGGCGGAGCGGCGCACCATCGCCACCCACGAGGCGGGCCACGCCACCGTGGCCTGGCTGGTGGGCACCTCGCGGCGCCTCGAAGTGCTGTCGGTCATCAAGCGCAACGCCGCCCTCGGGCTCCTCGCCCACTCCGACACCGAGGAGCGTTGGACCCAGACAGAGTCCGAGCTGCGGGCCCTGATCCAGATTGCCCTGGCCGGGATGGCAGCGGAGCTGGTCTTTTTCGGGGAGCGGAGCTCGGGTGCGGCGGCCGACTTGAAGTACGCCACCACCCTCGCCGCCCAGATGGTGGGAAGCATGGGAATGGGCGACACCCTCATCTCCTACGAGGCGGTCCAGGCGGGCGGTTCCAACCTGTCGGCCAAGGTCTTGTCCAGCGACGAGGGACGCGAGGCTGTCGCCCAACTGCTCGACGCCGCCCGCCAAGAGGTGATCTCCCTGCTGGAGGCCAACCGCCGCGTCGTCGAGGCCCTGCGCGACGCCCTGCTCGAGCGCGACGAACTGGTGGGCGACGACGAGATCCTCGCCGTCATCAGGGGAGCCGTCGACACCACGGTGTAGGGCGCCTCGCCCCTGACCAATTGGACAAATCCTCGCCTTTATACGGGGTTGGATCTGGACAACTGGTCGCGGTGGGTGCAGGGTTAGATAGCTGGAGCAACCAGCAGGCGAAAACTCGGAGGTAATGGGCAGATGTCCTCCCGTTTGTTCAGGCGCGCACGGCCGAGTGCAATCTTGCTGGCCGTCACCATGACCATTGTCGGCCTGGCCGGAACGACCGTGGGCAGGGCGGCATTCGCTCCGCCCGCGTACGCGTTCACGGCGCCGTCGGTAGTGAAGGACATCAGCGCCAACTCGGTCACCTCCGGTGTGCTGTTCGGGGGGCGCAACGAGGCGCTGGCCGTGAACCCGGTGAACAACCAGATCGTGCTGGCGGCCGAGGAGTTCGGCGGCCTGTGGCAATCTAGCGACGGGGGCGCCCACTGGGCGCACGTCGACGGTCTGCCGCTTACTGCGATGGACGACGTCAAGTTCGCCACGAGCGACCCGAGCCTGGTCATTGCCACCGGGGAGTACGACGGCGCCTCCGCCGACCACCAGGCGGAGATCTACGTCAGCACCGACGGGGGTACCACCTGGTCGCAGGCCAACACCACGACGTGCGGGGGCAACGGGGCGCGCAGCGCCCACAAGATCGCCATCGGCGCCGGCACCCCCGGCAGCCTGACCGTTTTCGTCGCCACCGACTGCGGGCTGGTGGAGAGCACCGACTCCGGCTCGACGTGGGCCAACGTGGCGCCCAAAGGGGTCGGCAACCAGTTCTGGGGCATGGCCATCCGCGGCACCGGTCCCAACTTCACCGTCGACACCTGCGGTGTCTCGGGCTTCTTCCGTTCCACCGACGCCGGAGGCACGTGGGCCCAGAACTCGGCGGCACTGGCCGGCGGTTCGCTGCCTTGTCGCATCGCCACTGCACCAGGTAACGCCAGCGTGGTGTTCCTGGCGTCGTATTCGGCCTCCAAGGCCTCCAACGGCCTGTGCCTGGGCCAGCTGTTGGAGTCCGACAACGGCGGCACTTCTTTCACCACCCTCAATCCCACGGGGGACGGCAACTGCCGCCCCGCCAACGTCATCACCGCCCCCGGCTTCGACGGAGTGGCCAACCACTTCGAGGTGTTCTTCGCCACCGACACCAACTGGGTCCACCAGACCTGCGACCTCACCAACCTGCCCACCACCACCGCCTGCCAGGTCGGCAACGGCGCCGACGGCGGGGCCTTCTCCGACTACGACGGCAGCATCAAGGCCGTGCACAACGGGCCGGACTCCTCCGACCTCGGCTTCGCCGCCAACGGCTGCCCGGACCTGGCCACCGGCGACGGCGGCATCTTCTCCACAGCCGACGGCTGCGACTCGAGCCCCACGTTCACCGAGGCCAACGCCGGCCTGCACGCCCTCCAGGCGACCGGGGGAGCCGGCACCTCGTACTCAGGCCACACGGACTTGTACTTCAGCACCCAGGACAACGGCATCTGGAACACGGGCGACGGCGGCAGCACCTGGGGCGTGCAGGGCCCCGACGTCTACGGGGTCTTCGCCGACCAGGACGGGCCGCCGTCACAGGTGATCTACAAGGAGTGCTGCTTCGGGAGCCCACCCACGGGTCGGTTGTTCCAGAACAACGAGGCCCTCACCAGCCAGAGCGGATTCAGTGGGCCCCCCGGCAACCTGCCCGCCTTCGGCAACATCCTCGGCGCCCAGTTCGGCTACCAGAGCTACGCCCTGTTGACCGCCGACAACACCCCCACGTGGAGGGTTTACGTCACCACCAACGACGGCGGGACGTGGACACAGATGGGAGCCGATCTCCCCGCCGGGAGCAGCCCCAGCCAGCTCGTCGCCTCGGGGACGCCGACGTCGCCGACCTTCTACCTGCTGAACACGGTCGGCGCCAACGCCCCGACCGTGTCTCGGCTGGCGGGGCCCCTCAACGGCACCGCCACCTTCACCCCGGTCGACAACGGGTTGACCAGCCCCGCTCTGATCGGCGTCGACCCGACCAACCCCCTGCTCCTCTACGCAGAGGACAACGCCAACAACGGGGCCATGATGCGCAGCGTCAACGGCGGCGCCTCGTGGGTCGCCGACGCCCAGCTCACCAATCTCATCACCGCCGGCGGTACCTACTCGCTCCCCGGTTTCGTCACTGCCATCGGGTTCGACCCCAACAGCGCCACGGTGCTGGTCGGTACCACCGACGAGGGTGTGTTCGCCTCCACCGACGGGGGCGGGGCATGGTCGCTGCTCCACGGATCGGTGTCGGTCGAACGGCCCGTCGCCTTCTTCTTCGACGAGAAGACGGGCAAGGCCTACGCCACCAGCAGGGGCCGGGCCGAATGGGAGATCGACCTCCCCCAAGCTGACCTGTCGATCACCAAGACACATTTCCCCGACCCGGTGATAGCCGGCAACCAGCTGACCTGGGACATCACCGTCACCAACAACGGTCCCGACGCCGCGCCTGACGTGACAGTGACCGACACCCTCCCGTCCCAACTCACGTACCTGACCAACAACCTGAACCCGCCTGCGGGCTGTAGCGCCAACCTCGCCGTGGTGACCTGCTCCCTCGGTGACCTGGCCAACGGCCAGACCGTCACCTTCGAGATCGTGACCCTGGTCAGCCCCGACACCGTCGTCAACACCGGCGGGGCCACGAGCATCACCAACACCGCGGTGGTCAACAGCGCCGCAGTGGTCGACTCCAACCAGGCCAACAACACGGCCGAGGACACCGCCGTCGTCAACGACTCCGCCGACCTGTCGGTGACCAAGCTGTGCACGCCCGGCACCACCGTCTACGCAGGGACCCCGATCACCTGCACCGTGTACGTGGACAACCACGGTCCCTCCTACGCCCGCAACGTGGTGCTCGACGACACCGCCTCGTCCAACGGCGTGTTCACGGTCACCAATGTGGCGGTCTCGCCTGGACCGACCACCTGCACCACCAACCCGGTCAGCGGAGGCCAGACCACCGAATGTGCGGTCGGCAACCTGGCGCCGGCGTCAACCACCCAGACCGGGCGCGTGACCCTCACCTACACGATCAACGCCAGCGAGGGCCAGAACATAGACAACGTGGCCTCGGCTCGCAGCGACACACCCGATCCGGACGCGACCAACAACCAGGCCCAGGTGAACCTCACCGTCACCGCGCTGGCCGACCTGGCACTGACCGAGAGCGGACCTGCGTCGGTGGTGGCGGGCACGCCGATCACCTGGACGCTGCAGGTGTCCAACAACGGGCCGTCGACGGCGAGCAACGTGGCGATCACCGACACCGTCCCCGCGGGGGTGTCGATCACCTCGGTGACGATGCCGGGGTCATCGTGCACCGCCGGCGTCGCGGGTAACCCCACCCAGCCGGCGGTCTGCACCTTCGGTTCGCTCGCGCCGTCGGCGACGTCGTCGACGATGACCATCGACGCCACGGTCGACCCCCAGACCACGGGGATCCTCCACAACGACGCCGACGTGAGCAGCGCCACCTTCGACGACAACGCCGGCAACAACCTGGCCCACAGCGACACCACAGTGGTGGTGCAGGCGGCCCTGTCCGTGACGCAGGCTGCCACTCCCACCACCGCCACCGCCGGCATGCCGCTGAGCTACCAGGTAACCGTCGCCAACGCTGGCCCGTCGACGGCGACCGCCGTGTACTTGAGCGACCTCCTCCCCGCCGGGGTCACGTTCGACTCCACCGGCGGGTCCGGCACGTGCGGTTTCCAGACGAGTAGCAACACCGTCACCTGCCAGCTCGCCAACCTCGACCCCGGCCAGAGCGAGTCGGTGTTCGTCTACACCACCGTCAAGTCGTCCACTCCGCCCGGGTCGATCACCAACACGGTGACGGCGAGCGCCACCGGGAGCCCCAACGCCACCAATTCGCTTACCACGCCGGTGCAGACGCTGGCGGACCTGGCCGTCGTGCTCACCTCGGACGCCTCCGTGTACAAGCCGTCGTCGACCATCCACTACCAGGTCACCGTCACCAACGCCGGCCCGTCCGACGCCCAGCAGGTGGTGGTGACCCAGGCCCTTCCCGCAGTGAAGCAGGGCAAGTACGTGTCCAACACCATCGGCTGCGCCCCGCCGTCGGGGACCACCCTGGTGTGCCAGTACCCAGCCGTGGCGGCCCTGGAGACCATCCCCGCCGGGGGGTCTGTCACCTGGCAGGTAAACTTCTACATCACGGGCAACAAGGGAACCATTACCAGCACCGCGACGGTGACGTCGGCGACCAGCGACCCGGTGGCGTCCAACAACTCCTCGACGAGGGTGGTGACCGTCAAGTAGCCACCACTCGTGTCATCCCGGGTCCGGATTCGATGAGCGGGCTTGGCCGACCGCGTCGTTTGCGCCACTTGGCGATGGTGGCCGCTTGGGTGGTGTTCGTCACCGTGTCCGGCGTGGCGGTGGCCGCCTGGTTTGCCGCCCCTGCCGGCGCCGGGATCTTGGGTGCGGGCGGCGCCCCCGGTGTGGCGGTCGACCCCGCCTACGGGCCGCCGCTGATCACCATCAAGGTGACCGGCGCCCACTTCTGCGGTCAGCCGTGCGGGCCGGTGGCGATCGCCTTGGGGAGCCTCTACGTGGCCAGTGACATACCCGTCGCCGCCGACGGCACCTTCACCACCTTCGTGCGGGTCCCCGGAACCGTGCGCCCCGGTGCGTTGCCGGTCGTCGCTTCTCAGCCCCAGCCCAACGGCGCCGTCAACCACGCCCAGACCGACTTCACCGTGACCGTAGGCACGCCGGCGCCGACCAGCTACCCGAGCCCGTCCGTCGTCCAGCCGCCCACGGGAGGGGTGCCGCCTGCGGGCACGGCGACCACGGCCGGCACCACCGTCCCGACCACGGCGATCAAGCCCGCGACCACGGTTGCGTTGGCGGCCCAGGTCGGCACGACCGTGGGGACCACAACCATCCCCGGACGGGGGGCGACCAAGGCGGGACGGCGCCCCGGGCCCCTGGCCTCGCCGGCCGACGCGTCCCACCGCCACGCCACGGGGGGCACGCCGCTGCTCCTGCCGGCGCTCGCGGGGGTCGCGGTCGTGGCTCTGGCCGGCGCCGCCGGGCTGAGACAGGCGAGGCGG
>OEPS010000731.1_pt1 | contig 11213 bp, 9 predicted proteins | sample 1539411 | NCBI WGS metagenome assembly OEPS01 (sample SAMN02671747, study PRJEB22543) | soil metagenome | biome: bacteria | place: China:Hunan Province, Lengshuijiang City | collected 2012-10-15 | depth 0.08m m | reverse complement strand
CTGCCACCGATCGCTATGGGCTTTGACGGTAGCAAAATGGCCGTCGCCAAACAGGTCTTTCAGTGCTTGCGGTCCAGCATAGCTAAGCTGGCGACCGAAGCCGAAATTGCGCCCCGCTCGCTTACCGACCCGAGCCATTTTTCTGCTCCTGATCGACTGCCGCGAGATCATGCAAAAGGGCTCGCCAGTGCGCACTTACAATCGCGAACTGAGCCCAATCAGTCGGGCGAAAGCACAGCGTGTTGTCGGTGACGTAAAGATGCGCACCCTCCTCTTTCAACCATTGACTAATGGCTGTCGTAGAGGCGATAGCCTTATTGGTGGTGGCGACACTGGCGACAGCGGCGACAACCCTTGTCCTGCCTGGTTTTGAGCGTGGCGACAAAGTGGCGACAGTAGCGGCGACAAATCGCGCTTTGGGCTCCTTTTGACGCTGAGCCAGATGGTTGCGCAGCGCTTCATCAAGATTAAACATGGCGCACCTCGAAGGTGTGGCCATCAGTGATCAACCACTGATGATCAATCAACTCGACCAGCAGCTTGGCGGCATGACGACTGCTCTTGCGGGCAAAGCGGGGACCGTTGCGATTCAATTCACGAATACTGAAACGCTTCCAATCTTTGACCTGTAGCCATCGCAGCAGCCGATCTGCCTCCTCTTTTACTCGACACACTGGCTCCTGCTCAGTCAGGCGCTGGATCTCGTTGAGGTAGTAGCCGACTAAAGCGGAAGCCCGTTGGATATGGTCGACCTCCACGACGCTGCTCTCCTCCACAACAGCAAGAATGCCGGCGACGCGCAGCAGGTTATCTGCGGCCTTTGATCCGCTGGGCCGTACGCTGGCCAGCTCGCCAAACTCCCCCAGCTGAGCTTCGATAGCATCATGCAAATCAATCCAGCGACGGCGGGCTAACGGGCTGAGGGTTAGTGGCGATAACTGCAAAGCACCATCAGAAGACAGTGACCAAGGCTGATGAAACAGGGCAGAGAGGCGATGGTGATAGCGCTTCAAATCGCCGTCTTTCGACAAGTCGACAGCCTGGTAGCTGCGTTGTCCTGCCAGGCTGGAGGGCCAGGTCATCAGACAGCGACCGAGAATGCCCTGCCCCTGCAGCAACGGATCACTGAGTAACTGCATGGCTAAATACGGTTGAAGCATCAGATGCAGGCTCAAACGCCGGTCATAGGCTCGGAGGCTTTCACCAACCATGGAGCGCGCGCGATCTATCGGACTGCCATCCCAAAGTGACGACAAGGTCGTGACCGCTTTCAAACGGTTATCCCGGCTCATGGTGCTGCTGCCGAGAAACTGTCCGCCTTCATCACAGAACAGCCCCATGCTGGGCAGGTCATTACAGAGCCCCTTGATCAGGGCCTCGATAGTTGGGTCCGTGGTGATCAGCCTAGGAGCTGAGGGCTCCGCTTCGAGCGGCGCCCCGTTCGCGGACTCAGGATCGGCAGGATTGATACGCTGCGTCTGCCGCTGTGCGGCACGGTGCCGTGCAAGCTGTTCGCGGTAGCGCTGCCACTGCTCACGCTCCCATTGCCGTGCTGGCAGCAATGCACATCGGTCTGCCGCCGTTTTACGATCTCCCGACGCTGCCACCGTGATCAGGTACAGCGACAGGGGATAATTTCTCCCGTCGAACTGTAAGCCCGCATGACCTTGGGTAGCCAGCGCCGAGGCAGCCAACACCGATTGCGCGGCCAGTGCTTGGGGCACGCCGATGACCTCGGCCATGCGTTTCACCGCAGGCCCAAGAATCCCACCCAGTGCCTGCACCGGATAAGGCTGGGCCACGGGATTCGACTCAATCAGCGGTCGAGGTGGTCGTGGTAGTTCAAGCTTCGGATCTAACTGCTGCATGGGCCCTCTCCTCGATCATTGCTGGTTGTCCTCACGTAGTCCCGCCACGGCTGTTGAGTGTTATCAGGGATCAAGGCCCCTGCGGCCTGTGAGGTGTTCACTGACGCGGAACGAACGGCTCCTTACGACCGGGAGCAAGGGCATGACCCCATGAATCTGACCTCCTTAGACGCATCCGAAGATGCGGGCGGGTGGAGGCTGTGCCGACTGACGAGTTCGACACCTGGAGATCCTGAGCGGGAGAAGGCAACAACATCGACACCTGGGGCATGCCTGACTGTCAGTCAGGTGCAGTCTTTCCATAGGCTGCGGCACCGACGCCTGTGTCGTTGCGGATTGCGACGAATCGGATTTGTCAGGCCGATTGTCACGAGGAGAGATGCGGCAATGCCTTTTGCGACGTGGCTTGCAGCAGTGGTACGAGCGCCCGTCTCTTTCCTAGAGAAAGAGACGGGCGAGGTCTGGCGCAGCGAAGTGTGCCAAGAGGTGAGGTTGCTGCAATGCAGCGAGGTAGGTCCATCGTCTGCCGCAATGGGCAGATTGGTCGAGTAGGCATCCATCACTCTTGGCGAGTGACCGTGCGAGCCGCCGGACGCTAATCGCACTTGGGGAAGAACCACCACGCAAGTGGCGTAGCCTTCAAGGTTCTGACTACCTGGGCTGGTGCTGTCAACGACAGCGATCCGTGCGCCAATTTTTATACCCACACGAAAAGGCGGTCAAGCGTCACGGTCAATGCGCTGAGAAAGTGGCGACTGTCGCCACTTCTGTCGCCATTCCCCAGGCCACACTCTACGTGGGTTGTCGCCGGCGTCGCCGCTGTCGCGACACCTACACCCATGCCCATGCCCATGCCCATGCCCATGCCCATGCCCAACGAAAAGATTCGCACATACACTGAATAGCGTTGCGCCCGACAGGATCGCGGGAATTACTGGCGGGTGAAAGCAAGCGTGGCGTTAATCAAATTTGAAAATGGGAGGGTGGAACGCGGAGGCTTCGAGAAAAAAAGCGAGTGAACCCTCCGATCAGCGCGATCAAAGATCGCTTGATCGAAGGGTTTGGCGGGAAAAGCAAATCTTAAACGTCAATTACAGACTCAGGCATCAAAGCGGGTTGATTGGGAAGCGAGGGCCTCACGTCGCATGATCAGCGTCTGCTGCAGCCGCAGCAAAAAACCTGCTTCAAATGCCTCCTGGGGATCACCTGGACGATGGCGTTTTCTGTTCTGAGACAGCGCCCACCATAACGGTAATGATGAGCCTTCAAGCCAAATCTCTGCGCAATGAACACCGTCCTTAATTATCGGAGCGAACTCATCGCCCCACGGGGTTTGGATCGCAGGAGAGCCTTCAGCAGATGGGACAGAGACATACTCATGAATCTGTTGATGAACGCTTTGAGCTGGAATACCAGTTAAATTTCGGAATGCCTTGTCGTACAACACGGCGGCGTCATCCAACAGCTCTACTGCCAACTCAACGTCTTGCGGAAAATGAAGCAGAATACTCTGGGCTCCGTTAAGCCGTAGAGTGGCAGCCTGCCGCAGTTTAATCGCTGCATCTTCAGGGGTAAGCGATGAAGTATCGATGCTGTTGGGCTTGGGGAGACCGATGAGAAGCGAAAGATCAAACATCGCGGAATCCTCCGAGATAGTTTGCAGCTTGAACCATTGGGCCGGGGTGGCGCACGAGCTTAAAAGGTGGGCATGCCATTTTCCTTATCTCCTTGGTTTGATTAAGGATTGCCATCCACCGTTCTGACGCGGCATAGGGTGGCAAACCGTACGGGGGTCAGAAACCGGAAACCAAGGAACCGGCCAGGCCGAAGCCTGCCCCGCACGGTCCGCCATAGAAAAGCAGCAGCTAGCGCACGAAGCACTGGCTGTGCGGAATGGAAGAAACCGCGCCTTGGTTTTGATTCAGGTTCTGACGCCCGGTCGCGGGATTGACCGCGACGGGGTAAAGCGTAAATGTGTAGCCGCAACAACACAAGCGTGCAGCACCATTAAGATCTGGACCTGAAAGAAAGCTACGGCCCGAAGATTACGCCTGCCCATAATCTGACGGTTCTAATACTTCAGGTTTCCCCCTCGACTCAGAGTCAGGTCAAGTGGAGATCGCTCGTTTTGGCCAGCAGGACTCGCCGACAAAAGGTCACCTATGTTGCCACGTGAGGGATTAAGAGGTTTTGAGCAAGTGTCCTGATACAATGGAGCATCGCACTAAGGGCGGATGAACTGCCGAACGGGGTTCAGATATTGGACGAGACAATCGTGCGCATGATCCTTGCTCCTGCCCTCACCGAACGACATTCTCATAACTGTGTCGAATTTTCTTGGGTCAGTTATCTGCATTGCGGAAATAATTTTCCCGCTGATTTCGTCAAACCCTTTCATGTGGATTGCTTTGAGAAGGATTGACTCCACGCAGTCGACTTTTTGATGGAGCAAGCGCTTTGCTCTCTCAGACTGAGACGAAGCGATTCCTACCAGGGCTCTTTTATCGCCAGTGGTGAAATGAAAGGGGGAGCCCGATTGATTGAGATCGTGTGCATGCATCAGAAGCGAGAGTTCTCCCGCATCTATGCCCTCGACGTCCATTAACTCCTCCAAGAAGTCAATGTCTTCACCGGCAGCGCCAAGCTCTCGACATCCATCTATCAGTCCTGCAAGCCGATCATAGGCGGCAACGCTTCCCAGGCGTCTTTCGATGCATTTATCTGGATTCGAAAGGTAGAGTGAATGTTTTGCGGTATCCAGAACATAGCAATCCGCTAAGGAGCATTGAAATACATCGAGCGCAGTCTCTACGAGATCGCATTGAGAAAGTTTTATAAGAATGTCGTTGTCAGTCAACAGGATCATTTATGCGATCAAGTTCCGCAGTAAATGCTCGCTATCCTCTGCCAGCCCGCCGTCCAGAGCTTTGAAAACCCTAGCCGTAATCAACTGTTGATCCGTAGTGTTCCCCGGGATCAGATTAGCAGCAGCAACACATAGAGGAAAAAGCTTTTTATTATTATGGGCGCAGTTGAGAACTACATGAGTAGGATCAATTTTATGTTCCTTGCCATACGCCACTGCCAACTGCGCGAGCACCGGTGCCCTAACCAACTGCTGAAGCTTGAGATTGCCATGAGCATTGCCTGTAAGCAATTCGACAGCGAATCGATCAGCCGCGGTTTCATCCGCATCTTTTGATTCATCATCGACTTTCTTAATTTCATCATCGACGATTGCACCATTTGCGCCGACATGGCCCAGTGCAATGTGTCCAAGCTCATGCGCAAGGTGGAACAACAAAAACCCGCTGTTTCTGTTGTTTGACAGAACAATCGATGGTCTGCCATTTATCGCCATGGCGATGCCATCCATCTTTTTGCCCAGCAATGGAGTAGCAAGATGAATGACGGGTATTCCGCAGCTCCAGCAATAATCAACAAGCTCGGATAGCCCAACCCAATTACTTCCTGCTGAAAGTAAATGCGTACGGATCGCAGAGGCGTCCGGTGGGGGAGGAATGAACTCAGAGCTATGTGCCGCAATAGCGATCTTGGAGGCACTACGAGCTAGCGCAACGGCGAGGTCTACCTGAGCCTCTGATGTTTTGGCAGAAAGCTTGAACCGTTTTTCGGAGGGCAAGTCGAACTCAACCCTTGGTGGGGTTTCGCTGAATGCACGCATGCGAAGGCTCAAAGCTTTAGCCAAGTAAATTTTGGCTTGCTGAGCACCTGACGGGGTGGCTTCGATCTCCTCGGTCCACCATTCAGGCAGGAGATGAGACAGCTTCCGTTTGGGAAGCCCCTGTCTACCCAGGGCGGAATATAGGCTTTGAACGGTAGTCATAATTTCCCCTCCCTAGACTGGTGCGGTCGCGATATAGAGCTACCTTGCTCATGCGACCTACAGCGAACGCAGCTTGATTACACCCGTTAGACAACAACTTAGGGTGTGAAAGTCACGAAATGTTAGGGTTTTTCTGCGCTTTACGCAAGTTATCCACAGGCGCGACAACAGATCAGCGCTGAGCTCGGGCATAACCGGACCGATGTGGTTTCAACCTACATCGGAGGCCGAGCGTGACCAAACCGTTCGATATAGCGCTGTTCCTGAGCGGCGTACTGACCGGACCGAAGGTCACGCAGCTACACCACCTACAGCAAGCCCAAATCATGCAAGCGGCCATTCAACAGCGATGGCCGCGAGACAACCCCTGGACCTCGCAGCTCAAGCATGTGCGCTGTTTTCTCACTCAAGGCAGAACTTGGCAGCCGAAGCCTGATTTCAAATCCATCAGTGATCCCACTCTTCATGTCGAACCGGCAAACGATTCAGCTCGTCCTTGATTTGCCGCCAGTGGGGCATGAATTTATCCATCAACGCTAGAAACCGATTGCTGTGGGTTGGTTCGATCAGGTGTGCAAGCTCGTGTATCAGAATGTATTCCAAACACTCCGGCGGCTTTTTCGCCAAGTCGGTGTTCAGCCGAATATTACCGGTGCTCGGGTTGCATCCCCCCCAACGGGTTTTCATGCGTTGCACCAAAATACGCCGAACGTTAACCCCCATCAGTGGCTGCCACTTGGCCAACAGCACCGGCAGCTTCGCCCGCAGCTGTTCGCGATACCAACTTTCCAGCAACGCCTCTCGGCGTGCATCGTCACTACCGGGGCGTATCTGCAACACCAGCGCGGAATGCTTAAGCTCGACAATTGGCGGTGCATTTACCTCAATCACCTCCAACAAGTAGCGCCTTCCCCACACCTGATGACTTTCTCGGCTCAGATACTCACGTTCCGTCTCGCGGGGCTGGGCACGCATTTGTCGCTGTTGCGCCTTGATCCAGCTCAGCCGAGAAATAGCGAACGCTCGCAGAGCGTCCAGCCCCATGTGCAGAGGCGCGGAGATATGCACCCGACCTTCCGGCGGGTACACGTAGAGGTGCGCGTGCTTATTATTCTTTCTCTGAACCTCGACCCGGATATCTCCGAGCTGAATATGCTCGGACATCAGTACTCCTGCTGAGCAACAATGATTGGAAACAGACGTTCGACCTCTTCTTCATTGTTCAACACCTTGTGCATAGCCTGCTTGACCATCATTTCCTTGGCCTGCACGCCCCGCCAGCCGTCCGGTCGCGCCAGCTTCACCGCTTTGTCGATCTTCAGCACCAGATCCAAAACGGCGTCCCCAGTAGACTGGCCATAGGGCATTGCCGGCTCAGACACTGAGTTCTTCGGCGTCAAGTTGTTATAGAGCGCCAGCTTGCCAGGGGTGTTCAGCGTTTCCGGTGTGTCCTTGGACTTCCCAGCTTGCACTTTGGCCGCCAGCTCACCAATACGCTTGAGGTACTCCTCGTACTCTATGGCCTTTTCCTTGCGGAGCTTGATGATTTCATCGAGCAGCGCTGACATTTTCGCGAAGTAGGCTGGGTCAGTCAGGTTTTCCTTGATGATTTTGCTACGAACGTTGTTCTCGATAGTTTCGGCCACTGCTCCCTGATTACCTTTCATCTCTCCCAACTTCTCGGCAATAGCCTCACCAATACCGGTCTTTACGATCAGGTCCAGCAGCCCTATGTTGTCAAAGGGGGAAATCTTGCGCGGTTCGCTGGCCTCGATATATGTGTCGATCAGATGCCGCATGTCCGCTTCGAACGGCTTGATGTCGAGCGTCTCACCACTGGCCTTGCGGATGATCTCGCGCAGCGCCAGGTACCGGTCCAGCTTGCGCTTGATCTCTTCGATCTGCGCGGAGCTGTAACCCGCTGCGTCCATCTCATCAGCCAGATTCGCATATGCGCGCAGCAATACTACTACTGCCTTGTAGAGGGCCACTCGCTGTGGTTCGCGGTTTTGCAGGTCGTCTGCTATCTCGGTATTACCGCAGAAGTAGTGAATATGCGCCAACTCATCCTTTGGCGGAACAACCGGCTCACACAACAACGCCAGCACTTCCAGGGCATCGTCCAGACGCTCCTTGCTCTGCGTTAGACGATCATGCAGCAGCACTTCTGGATCGACTCCGCCAGCGCTATGATCCAGCTCGGAGGTGTAGACCGCGATGGCATTCTCCACACTCTTAAACAGGTCCTTGTAGTCGACGATATAGCCAAATTCCTTGTCCTCGCCATCCAGACGGTTGGTCCGGCAGATGGCCTGAAACAGGCCATGGTCGTGCATCGACTTATCGATATACAGATAGCTGCATGGCGGCGCATCAAAGCCCGTGAGCAATTTGTCCACCACCACCAACAGCCTCATGTTGGCGGGCTCCTTGATAAACAGCGCCTTGGCCCGTTCTTCATAGGTCTCAGTTTTGGACATGCCGGGTTTTGCCTGTACATCTTCCAGCAGGTCCATGTAGGTGCTGTAGATAAACTGCTTGTCGGTTTCAGTATTGGCGCCGGTTTCTTCCAGCGTCACATCCTTGGCCAACGGGTTGTAGGACGTGATAACTGCGCACTTGCTCTTGAACAGTGACTTCTGGAACAGCGTGAAGTACTTGCAAGCCTCATAGATGCTTGAGGCGACGAAAATGGCATTGCCTCGCTGGCTGGACAAACGGGGTTTGGTGCTGAAATCGAAGATGATATCCGCCACCACGCGATCCATACGCGACTTGGAGCTGAGCACATTCTGCATGGTGCCCCACTGCTGCTTCAGTTCATCCTTTTGCCACTTATTCAATGATTTGGTGCTGTTCTCGAACCACTGGTCAATTTTTTCTGAAGACCCCAACCTGGTGTCGATGTCACGGGCTTCGTAGAGCAGGTCCAGCACCACGCCATCTTCCACCGCTTCGCTGAACTTGTAGGTATGAATGTAACCACCAAACACTTCAAGACTAGTGGCCTTGTCCTGCTTGAGCAACGGCGTGCCGGTAAAACCTATGAACACCGCATTGGGCATCAGCGCCTTCATTACTCGATTGAGCCGGCCGCCTTGAGTCCGATGGCACTCATCGACAAACACGAAGAGCTCGCCCAACGTCTGGCTAGGTTGGGTCTGCAGCTCCTTGATAAATGCCTCAAAGGCTTTGTCATCCTTGCCTTTGGTGGAACTGCCAAACTTGTGCACCAGTGAGCACAGCAGTCGCGGACTTGGCTTGCTGAGCTGACGCATCAGCTCCTGACCACTGCCGGTACGGCAGATGGTTTCTCCAGCATCCCGGAACACCCTTTCAATCTGCTTATCCAGCTCGTCACGGTCGGTGATGATGGCCACACGGGCATGCGGGTTGTTCTCCAGAATCCACTTGGCCAACAGCACCATCAGAATGCTTTTACCAGCGCCCTGGGTGTGCCAGATGATGCCGCCTTGGCGCTGCTTTACATGTTCCTGCGCGGCCTTTATACCGAAGTATTGGTGCACTCGCGGCAACTTCTTCACACCACCGTCGAACAGCACAAAGTCGTGCATCAACTCAATCAGCCGGGCCTTGTCGCAGATTTTTAACAGGTACTTGTCCAGCTTGTAGCGGCTGTTATCGGACTCATCTTCCTTCCAGGTCAGAAAGTACTTTTCCTGAGTTCCCGTGGTGCCGTAGCGCAGACCTTCCGAGTCATTGCCGGCAAAGACGAACTGCACCGTACTGAAGAACCACTCATTGAACTCCGGCTGCTGATTGGACAAGCTTTGGCGCATACCATCGCCAATACTGATACGGCTATTTTTCAGCTCCAGCACGCCAATAGCGATACCGTTCACATAGAGCGCAATATCCGGCCGTCGCTCCAGCTTCCCCTTGAGCGTAACCTCCTCGGCGATGGCGAAATCATTTTTTTGCGGCTCGGCCCAGTTGATCAGATGCACCGTCTCGGTCACCTTCCCTACTTCGGTCTTCACCGGTACACCGTATCGCAACAACTGGTAAACGGCCTGATTGTTGCCATAGAGACTGCGGCCGAACTGGTTCGCCTCAGCCTTCAGCTTGTGCAAGACGCTATTGATCTGCGCCTGACTGTAGCCCGCGCCGCATAGATAGGCACTGAGCAACCCCTCCTCGATATTGCTGTTGTTGACTCTATCGGCCCAGTCGCCGAGATGCGTGTAACCCAACTCTTCGGTAAACAACTTGGCTACGCGGTTCTGTGTCACGCGCTCGGATTTACCGATATCGGTCATTTGAGTACTTCCCTGTGTTCGCTATTTATTGGGCCAGCACACCGAATTGTTCCGGCTATCTCATCCTGGGGGGCACCGCATTCGGTAGTGGCGCAACCGGCTACCCACTTTAGATAACCGTAGCTGCAGGCGGATATCCGCTCACGCCGGTGTTCGCTCATACCAAACGAATCCTTCCAGTGAGGAGTTCTTGCATCATGCCTTGTTTGAGTTCGCGTGCTTTTTGGAGCTGAGTTTTCAAGTTATAGATTTCATCATCCATTGAGGTGAGAATGGAGGCAATAGTAGCTTGCTCGTCCAAAGGCGGAACCTGGATCGTAACTTTCGCAATATTTGATTTGCTGATTCCTGAAACCTTTGTGCCGACTGCATAGAAACGAAACTGCTCCTTCACCGACGGTGCCTGAAAGCAATATCTCTTGTATCGATCGTCCAGGCTATTTACTTTGCTTTTTGCCACGATTGTATGCAGACCAGAGATAAACGCAACCTTATCCGGATTTGACACAACTACATACTTGCTGATACCTGCATCATCTTCGGAAGCATCAACAAAAACTACATCTCCATCGTCAAGCAAAGCACTTTGATTTACTTCCCTCAATGAGATATTGAGTTTAGGAATATCTTGAAACTCATCCCTTATACGAATAAGCGTTCTATCAGACATATGGATATCGCCGTAATGGAGATAGCAATAACCGTCTGTAGAAAGCTGATCTCTTGACGCCGCGAAGCCGCCACTAAAATTAAAAAGCTCTCCCATCGAGATGCATTCCCATTTTTTAGAGAACCCCGGCAGCCGACGCCGGCCAGTGAGTAGTTCCTGCATCACTCCTTGTTTGATCTGGCATTTTTTGGTCACCAATTGCTCTATCGACTCGATCAGCCCATCCACATCGCTAATCGCCTCAGCAATGGCTTGCTGCTCGGCTAAAGCAAGCGGAATGGGAAGGGCAATGTCACCAACAAGTCCAGTATTCAGATTGGGTTGCCCATTTCCTGTCGCGACTACTTCTCGCAGATATTTCGTTTGAGTATTGATGTAGTACGCGACGTACTCTGCACTTACGCTTTTATCAAGACTTTGAAGCGCGGCGATACCGTCATTGGCACAGCATTTAATTCCAAGAATTTTTGCGACTCCCAGCGTTGCACCACTATTGGCAATAATCAACGTTCCTGGAGCTAAAATTCTGCTGCATAGCGAGCCTGCCT
>OEPS010000730.1_pt1 | contig 11213 bp, 10 predicted proteins | sample 1539411 | NCBI WGS metagenome assembly OEPS01 (sample SAMN02671747, study PRJEB22543) | soil metagenome | biome: bacteria | place: China:Hunan Province, Lengshuijiang City | collected 2012-10-15 | depth 0.08m m | reverse complement strand
CGCGCGGCCGCGAGGCGATCGTCCCGACCGCGCGCCTCGGCGCGACGATGCGGGCGCTCGCGGTGGTTTCCGCAGTGAGCGGCCGCGCGGTCGTGATGACCGGCCGCGTCGTCCACGCGAGGAGCGCGGCGACCGGTGAGCGACTACTTCACCAGCACCGGCGGATGGATCGAAGTGGTCTGCGGTGTGATGTTCAGCGGGAAGAGCGAGGAGCTGATCCGCCGCGTGCGGCGAGCGATCATCGCCCGGAAGCGCGTGCAGGTGTTCAAGTCACATCTCGACGAGCGGTACGCGGGGATCTACTCGGTGTCGAGCCACGACGGACGCACCGTCGAGGCGATCCCGGTCGACAGCGCGGCCGACATCGGCGGCAAGATCGACCCGACGGCACAGGTGATCGCGATCGACGAGGCGCAGTTCCTCGACAGCGGGATCGTCCCGCTGGCAACCTCGCTCGCTGCCCGCGGCCGGCGGGTGATCCTCGCCGGAACGGACACCGACTTCCGTGGCGAGCCCTTCGGGCCGATGCCGCAGCTGATGGCGGTGGCCGAGCTCGTGGACAAGCTGCACGCGATCTGCGTGATCTGCGGTGCGCCGGCGAGCCGCAACCAGCGCCTGATCGAGGGGAAGCCAGCACGTTACGATTCGCCGACGATCATGGTCGGGGCGAGCGATTCGTACCAGGCGCGGTGCCGGCACTGCCACTCGTGCCCGCGCGCGGACCAGGACCAGCGCCTGCTGTTGTAACCGGCCGCCTACGATCGCGCCTTCCGCTTCGTGTTCGAGGCGCGCGGGCGCGTCGCCGTCCCGTCGTCAGCCCCGTACCAGAGCTGGTGGGCGAAGGCGAGATGCACCGCGATGACAGCCCCGAGCAGCCCGGTGAAGGCCATCAGCGTGAGCGTGTAGTGCGCGTGGTCCATCGCGCCGCGCGGGTATGGGTGGAGGAAGACGAACACCACCGCGAGGAGCAGGAAGAGCCCCCCCGCGACGCCGAGGGCGCCGAGCGCGGCGAGCTTCTGGAAGCCGAGAGTGCGAGGGTCGAGCATCGGAGGCGGGGTTGGGTGGTGTGAAATGTTCGCGATGCAACATTCGCGCACGCGGCTCCAGCGGGATGGGATGCACGCATCTCGCGCGAACTCGCCGGCGGCGACCGGTGAGAAGCCGCGTTGACACGGCGGCGCGTTCACTCCTAGCTTGCGCGCGTGCAACCCCCTCCGCCCCGCTCGCACTCGACAGGCCGCGCGGCATGATCCGCGACGCGCGAGGCTGACAATGCTGCTCGTCGCGCTCACCGGCAACATCGCGTCGGGAAAGTCGTCCGTCGCGAAGATGTTCGTCGCTCGCGGCGCGACCCTGATCGACGCCGACGTGCTCGCGCGGCTCGCCGTCCGCGTCGGGACTCCGGGTTACGACGCGATCGTGAAGCGCTGGGGAGAGGCGGTACTGTCGGCTGACGGCGTCCTCGACCGCGGCGTGTTGCGCCGCATCGTATTCGAGCAGCCGGAGGAGCTGCGCGCGCTCAACTCGATCGTGCACCCCGAGGTCGAGCGCATGCGCGCGCGGCTGCTCGGCGAGGCGCGCGCCCGCGGCGACCGTGTGGTCGTCTGCGACATCCCGCTGCTCTTCGAGGCCAACCTCGCTGGCGGGTTCGACCGCATCGTGCTCGTCGACGCGCCGCGGTCGATACGCCTCGAGCGGCTCGTGCGCGACCGAGGGCTGCGCGAGACGGAGGCGATGGCGATGATCGCGCAGCAGATGCCGGCCGACCTCAAGCGGGCCCGCGCCGATTTCGTCGTCGACAACGACGGCACGCGCGAAGCACTCGAGCAGCGCGTTGACGAGGTATGGCGCGCCCTGGCCGCGGAAGCGGACGCACTGGCGCAACGCAATTCCTTGACACTCGCGCCACCGGACGGGTAGACTTCGCGCCGAGCACAACCCTCACCGCACGAGGCGCGTCGTGGCCGAGATTCCGAACGAGCTGCTGTACACCGAAGAGCACGAGTACGTGAAGAAGACCGCCGACGCGGACGTGGTCGCGATCGGCGTCACGGACTACGCCCAGGGGGAGCTCGGCGACGTCGTCTACGTCGAGCTGCCGAAGGTCGGCGCCTCGTTCGGCGCGCACGACGTGTTCGGCACGGTCGAGGCGGTGAAGGCGGTCTCCGAGCTCTTCTGCCCGCTGCCCGGCGAGGTGGTCGAGGTGAACACGCGCCTCGACAAGGAGCCCGCGCTCGTGAACAGCGACCCCTACGGCGAGGGCTGGATGATCAAGCTTCGCGTGAAGGCCGACGCCGACCGCGACGCACTGCTCGGCCCCGACGAGTACAGGAAGCACGTCGGGGGCTGAACTGCAGCCGTTGGCGTTGAGCGACTGCGGCGACCGCGATCGGTCACCGCCGACAGCTGATGGCAGCTTCTAGTAGCGCTTGACGACCGTCGCCGACGAGTCGTTGATCTCGACCCAGACCGTCCCGCCGCCGGCCGTCCCGCCACGCACCGGGAGCAGGCGTACCTGCCACCCCTGGGCACCCTTGGTGATCGCCTCGACCCGCATCGGCAGCGAGTCGCCTAACGCGCGGACGGCGAGGGCGACGACCCGCGCACTGTCGCCCCGGTAGGACGCGGAGTGCTGCGGCCTGTCGAACGGCGAATCATCGGACTTCGAGCCCCCGCACGCCGCGGCCGCGCCGGCGAGGGCCAGCCGCGCGCCGAGCGCGGCCGCGCGGGCGATCCGCATCATGCGGTGACCGCTTCCGCGTAGGCGTCGGTCGGCAGGCACGAGCACACCAGGTTCCGGTCGCCGTATGCGCTCTCGACCCGGGCTACGCTCGGCCAGAACTTTCCGTCGCGGATGTACGGCAGCGGGAAGGCCGCACGCTCGCGCGAGTACCCGCGCGACCATGAATCGCTCACCACCTGGTCGAGGGTGTGCGGCGAGTTCTTCAGCGGGTTGTCGGCCTTGTCGAGCACACCGCCGGCGATGTCGGCGATCTCCTCGCGAATCGAGATCATCGCGTCGCAGAAGCGGTCGAGCTCCGCCTTCGGCTCGCTCTCCGTCGGCTCGATCATCAGCGTGCCGGCGACCGGGAAGCTCACCGTCGGCGCATGGAAGCCGTAGTCCATCAGCCGCTTGGCGATGTCCTCGACCTCGACGCCGGTGGTCGCCTTCACCCCGCGCGGGTCGATGATGCACTCGTGGGCGACGGTGCCGTTCTTCCCCCTGTAGAGCACCGGATAGTGTGGATCGAGCCGTTTCGCGACGTAGTTCGCGTTGAGGATCGCCAGCTTCGTCGCCAGCGTGAGTCCCTCGCCGCCCATCATCCTGATGTAGACGTACGAGATCGGGAGGATGCTCGCGCTCCCCCACGGCGCCGCGCTCACCGCGCCGCTCGCCGTCGGCGTGCCGATCGGCACGACCGGATGTCCCGGGAGAAACGGCACGAGGTGCTTCGCGACGCCGATCGGTCCCATCCCCGGACCGCCCCCGCCGTGCGGGATGCAGAAGGTCTTGTGCAGGTTCAGGTGGCAGACGTCGGCGCCGATGTCTCCGGGGCGCGCAACGCCGACCATCGCGTTCATGTTCGCGCCGTCGAGGTAGACCTGTCCGCCCGCCTGGTGCACGATCTCGCAGATCTCGCGGATCCCCTCCTCGAAGACGCCGTGCGTGGACGGGTAGGTCACCATCAGCGCGGCGAGGTCCGACGCATGCTCGGCCGCCTTCGCGCGGAGGTCGTCCATGTCGATGTCGCCGCTGGCGCCGGTCTTCACGACTACCACCTGCATTCCCGCCATCACCGCGCTCGCCGGGTTGGTGCCGTGCGCCGACTGCGGGATCAGGCAGACCTTCCGATGCGTGTCGCCGCGCGACTGATGGTAGCGCTCGATCACGAGCAGTCCGGCATACTCGCCCTGCGAGCCGGCGTTAGGCTGGAGGGAGACGCCGGCGAAGCCGGTGATCTCGGCCAGGTCGCGCTCGAGCTCGTCGAACATCGCCGTGTAGCCGGCCGCCTGCTCGCGGGGCGCGAACGGGTGCAGCTTGCCGAACTCCGGCCAGGTGATCGGGAACATCTCGGTTGTCGCGTTCAGCTTCATCGTGCAGCTGCCTAACGGGATCATCGAGTGCGTCAGCGACAGGTCCTTCGCCTCGAGCGACCGGATGTAGCGGAGCATCTCCGTCTCGGAGTGATGCGCCGAGAACACCGGATGCGTCAGAAAGGGCGACGTGCGCGCGAACTTCGCGTCGAAGCTGTCGTCCACCTCCCCGAGCTGCTCGATGACGCCCTTCGCGCCGGCGCCGGCGAAGACCGCGAGGAGCTCCTCGATGTGCGCGACGCGCGCCGTCTCGTCGAGCGAGATGCCGACCTCGGTCTCGCTGAGCACGCGGACATTGATCTTCTTCTCACGCGCGCGCTGCACGATCTCCTTCGCGCCGAGCTTGCCCGCGTCGACCCGGATCGTGTCGAAGAAGGGACCGTCGCCGACGGTGAACCCGGACTTGCGCAGCCCTTCGGCGAGCATCGTCGCGAGGCGGTGCACCCGGCGCGCGATGCGCGTCAGCCCCTCCGGGCCATGCCAGACCGCGTAGAAGCTGGCCATCACCGCGAGCAGCACCTGCGCGGTGCAGACGTTGCTCGTCGCCTTCTCGCGGCGGATGTGCTGCTCGCGCGTCTGCAGCGCCATGCGCAGCGCGCGACGCCCGCGCGCGTCGCGCGAGACGCCGATGATCCGCCCCGGGATCGTCCGCTTGAACTCGTCCCTCGTCGCGAAGAACGCGGCATGCGGGCCGCCGTAGCCCATCGGCACGCCGAACCGCTGGCTGCTCCCGACCGCGACGTCGGCGCCCCACTCGCCCGGCGGGGTGAGCAGCGTCAGCGCGAGCAGGTCGCAGGCGACGATGACGAGCGCGCTCTGGGCGTGCGCCGCCTCCGTGAATGCACGGTAGTCGTTGATCGTCCCGTCGGTCGCCGGGTACTGCAGCAGGACGCCGAACACATCCGCGCCGAGCTTGTACGTCCGCGGGTTGCCGACGACGACGCGCATCCCGCGCGCGGCGGCGCGGGTGCGGACCACTTCGATGGTCTGCGGATGGCAGTCCTCGGCGACGAAGAACAGCTCCTTTCCGTCCTTGCCTCGTGAGTTGTAGGCGAGGTACATCGCCTCCGCGGCCGCGGTGCCCTCGTCGAGGAGCGACGCATTCGCGATCTCGAGCCCGGTGAGGTCGATGACCGCGGTCTGGAAGTTCAGGAGCGCCTCGAGCCGGCCCTGGGCGATCTCGGCCTGGTAGGGCGTGTACGCCGTGTACCAGCCCGGGTTCTCGAGAACGTTGCGCTGGATGACCGGAGGGACGAAGGTGTCGTAGTACCCCATCCCGATGTAGGAGCGGAAGATCTGGTTCTTCGCCGCCAGCGTGCGCATGTGCGCCAGCGTCTCCGCCTCCCCCCTCCCCTCGCCGATCGCAAGCGGGCGGCGGAGCCGGATCTGTTCGGGGACGGTCGCATCGATGAGCGCGTCGAGCGTCTCGTAGCCGACCGCCTCGAGCATTTCGGCGGTCTCGGCGTCGCTGGGGCCGATGTGGCGCGGGATGAAGCTGCCGTCGTCGGACAGGGACAGGGCGGTGCTCTTCGTCATGCGTGCCTCTAAAGGGGCCGCCTGCGGCGGCGCCAGGTTGTCTGGATTTGGGCGCGGACCGCGGCGCGGGAGATGAACGGCCACGCGCGTTGCGCGCAGATGCCGCCTTCGGTCCAGTCACTAAGTTTAGCTCACCGTCCCATCAACCGGTACGCATCGCCCCCCCGCTCCCCCATGCGCTGGCGACTGCTCGTCACCCCCCCGCTCGGGGGGGCGGAAAACATGGCCGTCGATGAGACCCTGCTCCGCCGGGCCGCGGACACGGGAGAAGCCGTGTTCCGGGTTTACGCCTGGGCGGGCCCCACCCTCTCCCTCGGCCGAAACCAGCCCGCTCGCGACGGGTACGAGCCGGCGGCGCTGCGCGATCACGGGGTGAGCGTGGTTCGTCGGCTCACCGGCGGCCGCGCGGTGCTCCATCACAGGGAAGTGACCTATAGCGTCACCGCCCCCGACGCACTGGGGTGCGCGCTTCGCGACGCGTACCGGCGGATCAACGAGATCATCATGAGCGGGTTGTGCTCACTCGGGCTGGACGCCGCCATCGCCGCCCCGAGCGGTCGGGCGCCGCTCCCATCGACGGCACCATGCTTCGAGGAGCCGACCGAGGGAGAGCTCGTGCTCGGTGGGCGGAAGCTCGTCGGGAGCGCCCAGTACCGGGAAAGCGGAGCGCTGCTCCAGCACGGGTCGATCCTGGTCGACGACGACCAGGCGCTTGTGGCCGAGCTGCTGAGGGAACCGGTCGCGCCCCCGCCGCCGCCCGCCACCCTCCACCAGGCCCTCGGCCGGATTCCGCAGCTCGACGAGGTCGCGGCAGCGCTCTTCAACGCGGTGCGCGCGCGCGAGGACCCCGGTGCCGGCGAGCTGGTGCCCGATCATCTGTTTAGCGAAGGAGTCGCCGCCGCGACCGAACGATATCGCGACGACCGGTGGACCTGGCGGCGATGATGCGTGACGAACCGACCGCCCGCGCGTTATTCACGTACCGGTTCCGCCCTCCGATTCCTGCTCCGCCTCCACCCGACCGCTCGATGATGACGCCCCGGTTCGCTGCCGCCTGCCTTGCTCTCGCCGTCATTGCCTGCAGTGGCGACAAACGCGGCACGACCGCCTCGGGAGATGCAGGCGGGACGGTCGTCATCTCGCTCTCCGGCGAGCCTGATTTCCTGATGCAGCCGGTCATCACGACGACCGCCTCGAAGATGGTCACCGACCAGCTCTTCGAGCCGCTCGCCGAGTTGAAGCCGGAGATGAACACGATGGGTGACGCGGGATTCACTCCGCGGCTGGCGCGCCGCTGGACGTGGGGCGCGGATTCGCTCTCGATCGCCTTCGAGCTCGACCCGCGCGCACGCTGGCACGACGGTGTCCCGGTCCGTGCCGCCGACGTGAAGCTCGGGTACGACCTCCTCGCCGACACTGCGGTACACTCGCCGCAGGCGTCGAACATCACCGACATCGACTCGGTGACGGTGCGCGACTCGCTGACGGCGGTGTTCTGGTATCACCAGCGCTCGCTCGACCAGTTCTTCAGCGCCGCGTACAATGTCATCGCGCTCCCGGAACACCTGCTGCGCAATGCGAACCGGTCGGACCTCAAGAGCGACCCGTTCGCGAAGAAGCCGGTCGGCAACGGGCCATTCCGCTTCGTGCGCTGGGTGCCGACGCAGCTCATCGAGCTCGTCGCCGACACCGCGCACTTCTCCGGGCGGCCGAAGCTCGACCGCATCGTCTACTCATTTGCCGCCGATCCGAACACCGCGGTGACCCGCGTGCTCGCCGGTGAGGCGGACTTCATCGAGGTGATCCGCGGCGAGCAGCTGGCCCAGGCGCAGAAGACGCCGACGCTGCAGACCAAGGTCTACGGCGGGCTCGACTACGCCTTCCTCCAGTTCAACCTGCGCGACCCGAAGCGGCACGCCGCGCCTAACGCGCTGTTCGGGGATCGTGCGCTGCGCCGGGCGCTCGCGATGTCGCTCGACCGCGCGGCGATGGTGAAGAACGTCTATGACACCCTTGCGGCGGTGCCATTCGGGCCGGCACCGCGCTCGCTCGGCATCGCCGACACGAACATCCGGCAGCTTCCCTATGACACCGCCGCTGCCAACCGGACGCTCGACTCGCTCGGATGGCGCGACAGCAACGGCGACGGGGTCCGCGACCGTCGCGGGATCCCGCTCCGCTTCTCGCTCGCCGTCCCGTCGTCGAGCAAGCCGCGCCAGCGCATGGCGGTCCTGCTGCAGGAACAGCTGAAGCGCGTCGGCGCCGACGTCGTCATCGACGAGCTGGACCTCAACACGATGGTCGGCAGGCTGATGGGCCGGAACTTCGACGCGGCGCTGATGTCGTGGCACCCCGACCCGACGCCGTCGAGCATCCGCCAGGTGTGGACGACGACCGCGTCGCGCGAGAAGGGAGGGCTCAACTTCGGGTCCTACGAGAGCCCGGCATTCGATGCGCTGATCGACAGCGCGACGAGCGCGCACAGCGCCGCGGAGGCACGCACGCTCTATCACCGTGCCTACCAGGTCTTCGTCGACGACCAGCCGGCGGTGATGCTCTACGAGCCCGACCTCGTCGCCGCGGCGAGCAAGCGGATCCGCCTCGCGAACCTCCGCCCCGACGCCTGGTGGGCGGGGATTCGCGAATGGTCGATCCCCGCCGACCAGCGGATCGAGCGCGATCGTCTCGGCCTCGGCCGCGTGGCCCAGTAGCGTCATGCGGCGGCTGCTCGCGGCTCGTGCCGCGCAGGCCGTCGTCGTCGTCGCCATCGTCGCGACGATCGTCTTCGCGCTGACCCATCTCGCGCCCGGGGACCCGTTCGCGACGGCGGTCGGTACCGGTGAGCTGAATCCGGCGCAGCGCGAGGCGCTGCGCGCTCGATACGGCTTCGACCGTCCGATCGCCGAGCAGTACCTGATGTACCTGCGCAACGTCGCGCGGGGCGACCTCGGCTGGTCGTTCTCCCGGAGCCGGCCGGTGGCCGCGGCGCTGGCGACCGCGGTGCCCAACACGCTGCTGCTGATGGGCACCGCCCTCGTCCTCAGCCTCGCGCTGGGGATCGCTGCCGGGCTGCTGCAGGCGGCGCGGCGCGACAGCGCGGTCGATCGCGCCTCGAGCGCGATCCTGCTCGTCTTCTACTCGACGCCGGACTTCTGGCTCGCGCTGATGATGATGCTCGCCTTCGCCTACGCCCTGCCGATCTTTCCCGTATCGGGGATGGTCGACCCGGTCATGCACGAGTACCTCGGCATGTGGGGACGCATCGCCGATCGCGCACGTCATCTCGTCCTCCCGGCGACGACGCTGACGCTGCTCATCACCGCGGCGATCGCCCGCCACCAGCGGGCAGCGCTGCTCGATGCGGCGCGCGCCGATTACACGCGGACGGCGCGCGCGAAGGGGCTGAGCGGCCGGGCGGTGCTCCTCCGCCATACGATGCGCAACTCGATCGGCACGACGATCACCCTCGTCGGGCTGATGTTCCCCGCCCTGCTCGGGGGCGCGGTGCTCGTCGAGACGGTGTTCTCGTGGCCGGGGATGGGCCAGCTGGCGACGAGCGCGATCACGACGCGCGATTATTCGCTGGTGACCGCCGCTGCGATCGTCGGCGCCGCGATGACGGTGGTCGGGAGCGCGCTTGCCGACGTGCTGACCGCGATCGCCGATCCAAGGCTGCGCGAGCGATGAGCGTCCCGCTGAGCGGGGGCGACACACCGGTCGCCGGCGCGTCGGCAGCCGACGCCGGCCCATGGCGCGCCGCGATGCGCCGGCTGCGCCGCGACCGCGTCGCGATGATCGCGCTGGGCGTGCTCGCGATGTTCGTGGTCGCCGCGGTGTTCGCGCCGGTCGTCGCGCCATACGCACCTAACGCGCAGCCGGACATCGTCGGCCTCGCCCGGGTCGCCCCATCCTGGTCGCACCCGTTCGGCACCGATGCCTTCAGCCGCGACGTCCTGAGCCGCGTGGTCTACGGCGCACGCATCTCGCTCGGGGTCGCGACGCTCGCGATCCTCCTCGCCATGTCGGCGGGTACCGCGTGGGGCGCGGTCGCCGGTTACGCGGGGGGCGCGACGGATGCGGTCATGATGCGCATCATCGACGCCCTTCTCGCCGTGCCGCGCATCCTCATCCTGCTGCTCGTGCTCGGCCTGTGGGGGAACATCTCGCTGCCGATGCTGGTGCTGGTCCTCGGGCTGACCGGATGGTTCGGCACCAGCCGCCTCGTCCGCGAGCGGGTGCGCGCCCTCTCGAAGCAGGACTTCACCCTCGCGGCACGGGCGATGGGCGCGCCGGACCTGCGCGTGCTCTGGCGCCACGTCCTCCCGAACGCCCTCTCGCCGGTGATCGTCGCCGCGACGCTCGGCATCGGCAACGTGATCGTCCTCGAGGCGGCACTCAGCTACCTCGGCATCGGCGTACGCCCTCCGCACGCCAGCTGGGGGAACATCATCGAGGACGGCGCCGACCAGATCGGGAGCGCGTGGTGGATCGCGCTGTTCCCCGGCCTTGCGATGCTCGTCACCGTGATCGCCTTCAACCTGCTTGGCGACGCGCTGCGCGACGCCCTCGATCCGCGCGACGAGCGGCGGCCGTGAGCCGTGTGCCATGCCCGGCGGTGGTGGAAAATGCGCGCCCCACCGCATAGCTTCGCGGTCGTCCTCCGTCCGTCCGCCCCACCCTTCACGAAATGACCGAGCCGCTCCTCGTCGTCCGAGACCTGCACACGACCTTCTCCACCGACGCCGGGCTCGCCCGCGCTGTCGATGGCGTGTCGTTCGCGGTCGGCCGTGGCGAGACGGTCGGGCTGGTCGGCGAATCGGGCTGCGGAAAGTCGGTGACCGCGCTCTCGCTGCTCCGCCTGATCGACGGTGCGGGACGCATCGAGCCGGGGAGCGAGATCCTCCTCGAGGGGAGGAACCTCCTCGCCCTCTCCGAGCGCGAGATGCGGGACGTCCGCGGCAATCGTGTCGCGATGATCTGGCAGGAGCCGCTCTCGGCGCTCAATCCGGTGATGACGGTCGGCGACCAGATCGGCGAAGTCGCCCGCGTGCACGCCGGCGCCTCGCGCCGTGAGGCACGGGCGAAGGCGGTCGAGATGTTGCGCCTCGTCGGGATCTCCGCGCCCGAGCAGCGTGCGGCCGAGTACCCCCACCAGCTCTCCGGGGGAATGCGCCAGCGTGTCGTCATCGCGATGGCGCTGGTCATGAGCCCATCGCTCCTCATCGCCGACGAGCCGACGACCGCGCTCGACGTGACCATCCAGGCGCAGATCCTCGAGCTGCTGCGCGAGGTGCAGCAGCGGATGGGGATGTCGGTCCTGCTCATCACGCACGATCTCGGCGTCGTCGCCGAGACCGCTTCGCGGGTGATCGTGATGTACGCCGGGGAGGTCGTCGAGGAATCGCCCGTGCGCGAGATCTTTGCTGCCGCGCATCACCCGTACACCGAGGGGCTGCTCCGCGCGATGCCGCGTGTCGGCGCGACCGGGGGCCGCCTCGCCGTGATCCCGGGCTCGGTGCCGGCGCCGACGAACTGGCCGAGCGGGTGCCGCTTCCGCGATCGCTGCCCGTACGCGTGGGAGC
>OEPS010000729.1_pt1 | contig 11221 bp, 9 predicted proteins | sample 1539411 | NCBI WGS metagenome assembly OEPS01 (sample SAMN02671747, study PRJEB22543) | soil metagenome | biome: bacteria | place: China:Hunan Province, Lengshuijiang City | collected 2012-10-15 | depth 0.08m m | reverse complement strand
CTTTTTTAAGGTTTGAAAGGTACTGTTTGTCATTTTCAAGTAAATTCATTCGTGTGTTTAAGTAAGACAGAATCTTTAATTCATCTGATTTAGTACGTGATTTAAACGGCATAGGCCACTTCCTTTCTATTTGTACAGCACAAGTACATTTTATAGAAAATTTGGAGATGTTTTATTGGAAAACAATGTATAATTTGTTAACATTTTAAGAAATTTAATTATTTAGGAGACTATTAACATATTCCCATATCAGAAATTGAACCGATGTTTAATTTATGGTATATTTGAGTAAAATAAAAGTGACCAAAAAACTAAATTGGTCAATGGAGGTTGATATGGCAACCGATCGAAGAAAGATGATTGTAGAGGCGGCAACTAAGTCTTTTTCCTTATTTGGCTATAAAGCAACGACGATGGATCAAGTGGCAAAGCTAGCTAATGTAGGAAAAGGAACAATCTATACTTTTTTTAAAAATAAAGAAGAATTGTTTGAAGAGATCATCTCTTCGTTGGTAAAAGAAATGATGGCGGAGGCGGAAGCTGTCATCGAACCGGAATTACCATTTACAGAAAATGTCCATCGTGCGTTATACCGTTTATTAGAATTTCGCTCACAGCATCAACTGATGATTAAATTGGTCCAAGAGGAAACAGAAATGGGGACTTTAGCGGTATCGGAAATGCTCCAGCATGTTGAGAATGAAATTATTGCCTACTTAAAGAAGAAAATGGATCTGGCCAACGCTAAAGGGGCAATCCCACCAACCGATACAGAACTGTCGAGCTTTCTTCTTTTAAAAATGTATATTGCCTTGGTTTCAGACTGGGAAAGAAATCATCAGCCGTTAAGTTCCGAACAAATCGCAGAAATCATGAAAGTGTTTTTAGTAAAAGGTTTGCCGAAATGAAAAAGGCTTGTGTCCACACGTGTACACAAGCCTTTTTGGATTCACCCTTAAAATCACCGTTTTTTAGCCATGCTTTCCTGCGCCATTTTGACAAGCTCGCGGACCATACTGCCACCAAGTCGGCCGCCTACTTTTCCCGCCTGCTCAGAGGTAAGCTTACCGTTGTAACCCTTTTTCAATGGAACGCCCACTTCTTCCGCTGCTTCAAATTTTGCATCCTCAGGGTTGCCGGTATTTGCGACTTTTGCCTTCAAGGCATCTAAGCCATTGCGTGCCTCTGGGACAAGGATTTTATTTCTTCTTCTCGCCATGAAAATTCCTCCTTTATTAGTAGGATTACCTGATTGAAAAAATTAATCAACAATCACTGGAAAAACCCATATTAATCCAGTATAATAACTGGTAACAATTCGGATAAAATCAATGAGAAAGAGAGTAATTATCTAGGATGTAGCAGCGATTCAGGGGTGGTGGGAGCCTGAAACAGAGCAGATAATGAAGCGCACTTTTGAGATGCATGCCTGAAAAGAGAGTAGGGTATGCCGGAGAATCCTCCGTTATGAAAGAAAGCTGGTTCTTAAAGAACAATTAGAGTGGTACCGCGGGATTATGAACTCTCGTCTCTTTTAATAGAGACGGGAGTTTTTTGTTTTTTTTACAGATAGAAGGAGGTTAAAAAGATGAATTTTAAACAGGAGCTTGCTGCAATCTTATACGACTCGCTTGACCAAGCGATTTCAGCAAAAGAGCTGGAACGGATGATTGAAAAACCTAAGAACCAAGAACTTGGTGACCTTGCTTTTCCTTGTTTTACTTTAGCCAAGCTGAAAAGAAAATCACCCAATCTCATTGCTGAGGAACTAAGGGAGAAGATAAACTCCCCCATTTTTGAAAAAGTAGAAGTGGTGGGAGCCTATCTTAATCTCTTTTTAAACAAAAAGACGGCTTCTGAAAAAGTAGTTCATGACATCATCTCTCAAAAAGGAACGTATGGGGCGCTTACGTTTGGAAACAGTGGCACTGTCACAATAGATATGTCCTCACCCAATATTGCCAAACCTTTTTCGATGGGACATTTGCGTTCAACGGTGATTGGCAATTCGCTTGCATTAATTGTCGAGAAATGTGGTTATAAGCCTATAAAAATCAATCATCTTGGGGACTGGGGAACACAGTTTGGGAAGTTGATCACAGCTTATCAGTTGTGGGGAGATGCAGAAAAGGTCAAACTCAATCCAATCAAGGAACTACTAACTCTTTATATTAAATTTCATAAAGAAGCGGAGTCTAATCCAACCCTTGAGGACCAAGGACGCAGCTGGTTTAAAAGACTTGAGGATGGAGATGAACAAGCATTAGCGCTTTGGAAATGGTTTCGAGAGGAGTCATTAAAGGAATTTTCACGAATCTATCGGCTAATGAACGTTGAATTTGACTCCTATGCAGGCGAAGCCTTTTATAATGACAAGATGGATCGTGTCGTTAAGCTTCTTGAAGAGCAACAGCTATTGGTCGAATCCGAACAGGCGCAGGTGGTGGATCTTACCGAGGAACAGCTTCCGCCATGCTTGATTAAAAAATCTGATGGGGCAACCCTGTATGCCACCCGTGATTTAGCTGCAGCTCTTTACCGCCAGGAGGAATACCAATTTGTCCAATCCTTATATGTGGTGGGCCATGAACAAAGCCTTCATTTTAAACAGTTAATAGCGGTGCTTGGAAAAATGGGATACGATTGGTCGAAACAAATGCACCATATTCCATTTGGATTAATGTTAAAAGATGGTAGGAAAATGTCGACCCGAAAAGGCAAGGTTGTTTTGTTAGAAGAAGTTCTAAACGAATCAATTGCTATGGCTAGACATAGTATTGAAATGAAAAACCCAAACCTTCCAAACAAAGGTGCTGTGGCTAAGCAGGTAGGTGTCGGGGCAGTCATCTTCCATGATTTAAAGAACAATCGAATGAATGATATTGAATTTTCCTTAGAAGAGATGCTTCGCTTTGAGGGTGAGACAGGTCCCTATGTTCAATACACTTACGCCAGGGCATGTTCGATTTTACGAAAGGCGAATGTTAAGGTAGACGGGGGCGCTTTAACCTACGAAAATACTTGGGAAAAGGAATGGAAGGTAACCAGTCTTTTAATGGAATTCGCTCCAGCCATTAAAAGAGCCTGCATGAACTTCGACCCGTCCCAAGTGGCTAAATATATTATTGACGTAGCTCAAGCTTTCAATAAATATTATGCAGACGTAAAAATCCTTGAAGATAATACCGAGCAACAGGGCAGACTAGCACTTGTCTATTCTGTCACGGAGGTTTTAAAGGAAGGCCTGCGATTGTTAGGATTAGAAGCACCGGCAGAAATGTAAGGTTTATCATCTTTCCGACAGAATACCCCCTTCCTCAAGGAATGTGAAGGTCGAAGCCCAATGAGTAGGGAGGGTATGAATGTCGGTTGGAGATAGCCAAAACTTTCCTTTTATGTTATAATAGGAACAAATGTTCTTTTGAGGTGAAATATATGCTTGTAAACAAGGCATTCAAGTTTCGCATCTACCCAAACAAAAAACAAATTGAACTGATTAACAAAACTATTGGCTGTTCAAGATTTGTATACAATTTCTTTCTTGGTAAACAAAAAGAAAAAGATGCTTACTGGTATATCGTCGAAGAAATGAGGCAAAACGGTCAGCTCCAAGCGAATAGCTGGAAAGGAAAATTCTTCAACAAATATGAAACCGTGAAATCACTTCCTGAACTAAAGAAAAATTACTCATTTTTGAAAGAAGTCGATAGTATTGCTTTGCAAAAATCAGTAGAAATTTTAGCTGATTCCTATGTTCGCTTCTACAAAAAGCAAAATAAACAACCTCGATTTAAGTCAAAAAAGAATCCAGTGCAATCTTATACAACAAAGTATACAAACGGAAATATAGCTGTCATAGACAACTACATCAAACTTCCCAAACTAGGGAACGTCCGTTTTGCAAAAAGTCGTGAAGTCGAAGGTCGTATGATAAGTGCCACGATCAGGAGAAATTCCTCTGGTAAATATTTTGTTTCTTTAGCTACTCAATCGGAAGTAAAAGAATGGCCTAAAACCAATTCATCAATTGGAATTGATGTCGGACTGAAGGATTTCGCTATTCTTTCGAATGGAACGATTTACTCTAATCCGAAGTTTTTTCGTTCATTAGAAGAAAAATTGGTCCATGCACAAAAAGTTATGAGTAGACGAACGATAGGTTGTGAGAACTGGTTTATAGCCAAAAGAAAAGTCGCTCGTATTCATGAGAAGATTGCGAATGCAAGAAAAGATTATCTGAACAAGATTTCTACCGAGATTGTCAAAAACCACGACATTATTGGAATGGAAGACTTGTCAGTATCGAGTATGTTAAAGAACCACCATCTTGCCAAAGCAATCAGCGAAGTATCTTGGTCACAATTCAAAAGCATGATTGAATACAAGGCGAAATGGTACGGTAGACAAGTAGTAACCGTTTCAAAAAACTTCGCTAGTAGTCAGCTTTGTTCTTGTTGTGGCTATAAAAATAAAGACGTTAAAAATCTCGGATTACGTGAATGGGAATGCCCTAAATGTCATACCCATCATAATCGAGATATTAACGCAGGAATCAATCTTAGAAACGAAGCAATAAGACTTCTAACCGTAGGGACTGCGGGGATCGCCTAATCAATAACTGGTGGATACACTGGTGTTCTTAGGAATCCCCTTCTTCAAACAACCCGTAAGGGTGTTAAGGAGGGGTAGTTCAATAGTTATGTTTAAAGCTATTATCAGATAGAATATAGGTATGAGTGGAAAGGGAGGCAAAGTAGAATGAGTGAATTATTACTTAAGCATTATCAGTTAGTGAGGGAAAGATTTATCAAAGGTGTTGCGGAACTAGAAGAGGGATTTGCTGACGTTCAACCGGAGGGATTTAATAATACCATTCACTGGCATGTTGGCCATGTATTAACGGTTGCTGAGCAATTTATGTTTGGCTTTCCGAAAAAATCAACACAGTTACCGGCAAACTATCTGGAGTTATTTGCCTCTGGTACCAGCCCGGCGGTTTGGCAGGGGGATGTTCCTTCGCTCCAGCAATTAATTGTGCAGCTGCAAGAACAAGTAACCCGGATTAAAGAAATACCGGCGGAGAGTTTTGACCAAAGATTAAAAACCCCATTCCTGGGTCAAGAAACCTTTGGTGAACTAACCAATTTCGCGATTTTCCATGAGAGTATTCATCTAGGCCAAATACAGGCCATGAAACGCATCATTAATGCAGCTGCAAAATAGTTTGTTTGAAAATCCGTTTCTACTATTCGTAGAAGCATTTTTTCATTTATTAAAACAGACTGGGGAAAGTAGTAGTAAGCATCTTCTAGTTAAGTAAAGAGAGGAGGTCTCCTTGGTAAATGGATCAACAAACGCAGGTAAGACCTAAAGAGAAAATATGGACAAGGGATTTTGTTCTTATTGTATTAGCTAATTTTTTTATCTTTCTTGGATTTCAAATGACCCTGCCAACCATTCCGCTCTTTGTGGAGGAGTTAGGAGGGAATGATCAATTAATTGGGGTGGTTGTAGGGATTTTTACATTCTCTGCCTTACTGCTGCGCCCATTTGCAGGTCATTCACTTGAAACAAAAGGAAGGGGCTTTGTTTATTTAATCGGCTTAGCGATTTTTGTTCTGTCGGTTGGAACATTTGGGTTCCTGACAAGTATGGTCTTTTTATTTATTGTCCGCGTCGTCCAAGGGATAGGCTGGGGATTTTCTACGACGGCATCAGGGACAATTGCGACAGATTTAATCCCTGCTACAAGAAGAGGCGAGGGAATGGGCTATTATGGCTTATCAGGAAACTTAGCATTGGCTATTGGTCCATCTCTGGGGCTCGTGTTAACGGGCTTTTTACCCTTTAAGGTATTCTTTCTATTATGTGCAGGATTTGGATTGATTGCTCTACTGCTTTCATCCAGAATACGTTACAAAAAGGTAGACAAGAAACAGGAAGTTAGGACATTAAAGCGAGATCTATATGAAAAAAGTGCCTTAAAGCCCTCGATGCTCATGTTCTTTATTACCGTAACCTTTGGTGGGATGGCCGCCTTTCTCCCGTTATATACAGCTCAAAAGGGTATTGCAGGAATCCAATTATTTTTTTTGTTTTATGCGATTGCTTTAATGGTTACACGAACTTTTGCAGGCCAATTATATGACCGAAAAGGGCATCAAGCTGTCTTTATTCCAGGCACACTGTTAATTTTGGCAGCCATGCTGCTGTTATCGTGGCTTCCGAATAGTATGGTTCTATATACAGCTGCCTGTCTGTATGGTCTTGGCTTTGGTACCGTACAGCCAGCCCTGCAAGCCTGGTCTATTGAAAAGGTTCCAATCAACCGAAGAGGTATGGCGAATGCCACCTTCTTTTCATTTTTCGATTTAGGAATTGGCGTTGGTGCGATGTTGTTTGGACAGATTAGTCACTTGTTTGGGTACAGCAGCATTTATAAAGCATCAGCTATATCCATATTCCTTTCGATACTCCTTTATTTCTTTTTCTTATATAAAGACCGTGTGGGAGTAGCCCAAAAACGGTAATTGGCATGGAGACTAAATAATGTCTCCGTGCCTTTTTGTTTGAATAAGCGAATGTTTTTAAGAATTTCTTCATAATCGTGCTATTTAGGATAAGAATAAGGGGTAATAAAAGGTTAATCTCTTGTCGCATGAAAAATTTGGTTATTCGTCAAAAGAAAACACTTCATATTAACTACTCTGTTGTGTTAAAATCAATCGGTAATTCTACTTCAAATTTGGTGGGTGAATCTGGTGCTCTCTTCTTTTAAGAGATTCTTAATCGGCCGGCCGTTAAAATCAACGGCACTGGGCGAACAAAAATTAAATATACTTAAGGCTTTAGCCATTCTTTCTTCCGATGCCTTATCATCTGTAGCATACGGGACGGAACAAATTCTGATTGTTTTAGCAACGGTAAGCGTTATTGCCTACTGGTATTCGGTTCCAATTGCCGTTGGGGTATTATTTCTATTAGCGGCGCTCATCCTTTCCTATCGACAAATTATCTATTCCTACCCTCATGGCGGCGGGGCATATATTGTATCGAAGGAGAATATTGGTGAAAAAGCTGGATTAATTGCCGGGGGATCCCTGTTAGTCGATTACATATTAACGGTGGCGGTAAGTGTATCTGCAGGTACAGATGCAATCACGTCGGCCTTCCCTACTTTACATCAACATACAGTGGGAATTGCTTGTGTCCTGGTTGTTCTCATTACGATTCTGAACCTGCGCGGTCTCACAGAATCGGCGACAATTTTAGCTTATCCGGTCTACTTGTTCGTTATTGCTTTGTTCTTGTTGATTGGTGTGGGTCTTTATAAAATTATGACGGGAGATGTGTCAGCAACCGTTCAGCATGCACCAATAGGGGCACCTGTGCAGGGGATTACCCTATTCTTGCTGCTGCGCGCCTTTGCGTCGGGATGTTCGGCTTTGACTGGGGTTGAAGCCATATCGAATGCGATTCCAAGCTTTAAAGACCCGGCACCAAAGAATGCAGCTAAGACATTAGTTTTAATGGGAACCCTCCTTGCTTTGTTATTTACGGGGATTACGTTCTTAGCCTATTATTATGGAATTTCTCCAAAGCATGACGAAACGGTCGTCTCGCAAATTGCCAAGGAAACCTTTGGACGAAATTACCTTTACTTTTTTGTCCAAGGAACGACAGCGCTTATTTTAGTTCTGGCAGCGAATACGGGGTACTCCGCTTTTCCTTTATTAGCTTATGCACTTGCCAAGGACAAATATATGCCAAGGATGTTTACCATTAGGGGAGACAGACTTGGTTATTCTAACGGGATTGTTTCCTTAGGAGTAGCATCTATTTTGCTTATTATTTTCTCAAGAGGTAGAACAGAGCATTTAATCCCTCTTTATGCTGTTGGTGTATTTATTCCGTTCACCTTGTCACAATCAGGGATGATTATCAAGTGGTTACGGGAAAAACCAGCCGGATGGGTCGCTAAACTTAGTGCCAATTTAATTGGCGCGCTCATTACCTTAATCGTCTTAATTATTTTCTTCCTGACAAAGTTTTGGCAAGTATGGTTTGTGATCCTCTTTTTACCGTTAATCGTGATTGCTTTCAAACGAATAAATCGTCATTATGAAGCAGTTGGAGAACAATTGAGGATTTATTCTGATAAACCAGCGGTTCCGATTGAGGGGAATGTTATTATTGTTCCCGTTGCAGGGATTACCAGGGTTGTTGAAAACTCCATTAACTATGCGAAATCCTTAACGGATCAAATCTTTGCCGTATATGTTTCATTTGATCGTGAGGATGAAAAGCGTTTTGAAGAAAAATGGCAGCAATGGCAGCCGGATGTTCGACTTGTTACCTTACAATCACATTATCGAAGCGTGTTAATTCCGTTATCGAAATTTATTGATACGGTGGAGCACAAAGCGAGTGAGAACAACTACCGGGTGACGGTGTTGATTCCGCAGTTTATTACGAAGAAAAGCTGGCATAATATTCTCCACAACCAATCTAGTTTGTTGATTCGTACCTATCTTATTTTTAAAAAGAAGGTCATTGTATCGACACTGCCATTTCATTTTAAAAAGTAAAAGGGATGGGTTTACGATTGGGAAAAACCATGTAAAGAAGCCGGATAATTGGGCCCAAAGGAAATTTTCAAACAAAGAAAACCACCGCGAGTAGGATTAGTCGGTGGTTTTCTTTGTCTTTTTGATTATAAAGTAGATTGCCCCTAGAACAATAGCCCCGATAATGGCTGGCATAACATAAGGCTGGGCGTATTCTTTAATATTGGCCCAATTACTGCCGAGGACTTTGCCTAAGTAGAGGAATAGAATGGTCCATGGGATAATGGCTGCTACGGTGTAAAGTGTAAATTTAGTTGCTGACATTTTGGCAATACCGGCTGGAATGGAAATGGCATGCCTTACAACAGGAATGAACCGGGCTGAAAAAATCACGCCGGCGCCATATTTTTCAAACCATTGTTCAGCAATATCGATATGATGCTTTTTAATAAGGACGTATTTCCCGTATTTTTCTAAAAAAGGTCTGCCTCCGTAATAACCGGCCCAATATAAAAATAATTGTGCAATCGTCCCGCCAATCGTCCCGGCAATAACGGACCCAATAAAATTGAGATGCCCTTGTGAAATCATATAACCGCCATAGCCTAAAACAATTTCACTAGGGATGATTTCAATCATTAATCCTAAGGCAATCCCGAAATATCCTAATTGTGATAAAAACTCCAAAATACTATTAATAAAGTCTGTCATAGTTCACCTTCACTTAAGTAAATGTTAATTTTCTCTCCTTCACTAGTTTAAACTAGATTGTCTATTTAAGAAATAAATATGGTACTTTTCTTTAGGACATTCCTGAAATGTTAAAAAAGTAACGGAAGCCGTTACTTTAATGTTTATTAATACGTTTGGTCTGTTATACGTGACCGTTGATTTCCGCTCCAGGCGCTTCGCTTTCCGCGGGCGGTCCGGGGAGCCTCCTCGGCGCAAGCGCCTGCGGGGTCTCCCCTGCCCCGTCCTCCCGCAGGAGTCTTCGCGCCTTCCGCTCCAATCAACTTGGCTATTAAAACGACAATGATCTTTAACACAGACAATAGATTAAAAATTTCTTACTGCAGGTATTTTAAAAACATAGTAGCGATTCCAAAGTAGGTTAGTAATGAAAAAATGTCGTTTAGGGTTGTGATCAGTGGTCCTGAGGCGACTGCTGGGTCAATTTTCATACGGAATAGAATGAGTGGAATAATCGTCCCTGCAAGTGTTCCGATGATTAAGGTGAAAAAAAGTGAGCAGCCAACAACCGCACCTAAAATGAGACTTCCCTGCCATATATAGGCGATAACAGCGATTAGAATAGAGCAGGTAAGGCCGATTGTAACGCCGACGCCAAGTTCCCTTGTGATTAACCGAGTAATTATGCCTTTATCAATATCATATGAAATCAGCCCTCTTACTACGACGGCTAGGGATTGCGTACCTGTGTTTCCAGTCATCCCGGCAATCATCGGCATGAAAAAGGCAAGTGCAACAACTTGCTTAAGGGTATCTTCAAAACTGCTGATAATTCTCCCTGAGATGACCCCGATGAATAATAGCAAGATCAGCCAAGGGAGCCTTCTGGCAGCGGCAACTAATGTTTTTGTTTCAAAGTCGATTGATTTCCCTGTAGCCGATAACTTTTCGATATCTTCATTTGCTTCCTTCATCACGATGTCAATAATATCATCGACTGTAACAATCCCGACGAGAATATTATTCTCATCAACAACGGGGATGGCAAGGAAATCATACCGCCCCACGATTTGGGCCACAATCTCTTGATCTGTGGTAACCGTAACGGAAATGATTCGTTCGTACATAATTGTTCGAATGTGTTCCTCCGGCTCTGCTAAAAGTAAATCACGGTAAGAAACCACCCCGACTAGTTTTCGCTCCTCATCAATAACATATAAATAGTTAATCGATTCGGCAAATTCAGCGAATACCTTAAACTTATCAACGGCTTCGCGAACCGTAAAATAGCTGCGGATCCAAACAAATCGGTTGGTCATGATCCTTCCGGCAGTTTCCGGTGGATATTTCATTATATCTCGGACGGCATTAGATTCCTCAGTCTTCATCCCGGATAGAAGGGAATCCTTCTTCTCGGGCGATAATTCATGCAGCAATAACGCCAAATCATCGTTATCCATTAAATCAAGGACCTTGCCAGACTTTTCAATTCCTAATATATTTAATAAGCCAAGCTGATCTTTTTTATCAAGTTCTTCCATCAAGTCCGCAAGTACGTCAATTTTTAAAAACAGCAGGAATCGACCTTTATGCTTTTCCGGCAGATCCTTATAAATCTTGGCCATATCGTAAGGCTGGAGTTCTTCCAGTATGTTCTCAAAGTCCGTTTTTTTATTTTCCTTTAAGGTTTTAATTATATAAAGACTTAATTCATCTTGAGTCATGTTTTTAATCATGGATGAGAGACCAGCTCCATTCTCTGCTCTAACTGCATAAATTCTAACAGGCTATAGAAAAAATAGATGAAAAAGGAAAGATAACAAATACTAATCATCATTAAGCTTAAATCTAGTATGTGTCAATCAAACTTATTATTTGTAAAAGAATTGAAATAAGCTATTTGGACTATTATTTGATAAAATAAGGAAGTATTGATTATATCATTATTTAATGTGTTGATCGGA
>OEPS010000728.1_pt1 | contig 11224 bp, 8 predicted proteins | sample 1539411 | NCBI WGS metagenome assembly OEPS01 (sample SAMN02671747, study PRJEB22543) | soil metagenome | biome: bacteria | place: China:Hunan Province, Lengshuijiang City | collected 2012-10-15 | depth 0.08m m | reverse complement strand
GCTCGTCGAGCCTGATCAGGTGGAAGCCGAACTGCGTCTGCACCGGCTGGGAGATCTCACCCGTCCGGAGCGCGAAAGCGGCATCCTCGAACGCCTTCACGAACCGGCCGCGCGGACCCCGTCCGAGCGACCCCCCCTGCGACGCCGACGCGGTGTCGGAGGACTCCGCTCGCGCCACGTCCTCGAACTTCGACGTCCCGCTGACGATCTCGGCGCGGAGCTTCACCGCCTTCTCGCGCGCCGCGGCCGTATCCGCGGCCGTGATCGTCCGCGGGATGGTCACGATCGAGACGACCGCACGGCCGGGACGGGACAGCTCCTTCTCGTGCGCCTTGAGGTACGCGGAGAGCTCGGCATCGCTGACCTCGACCTTCGCATCCGGGATCCGGTCCGGCGTGAAGGTCACCGCGGTGATCCGCGCCGAGTCGTTCGCGTCCTGCCACGCCGACCAGAGGCGCACGTCGGTCAGGTACGCGCCCACCGCGATCTGCCCGAACAGCTTCTGGCGCCGGATCTCGTCCCGATAGTACTGCTCGAGATAGAGGTTGAGCCCCGACTGGCGGGCCGCCGCGCTGTTGCGGTAGCGCCGGTACTTGTCGATGTCGAACCGGCCGTTGGTCTGCAGCTCGGGCGCCTGCTGGATCGCCGGGGGCGGCGCGTAATCGGCGGCTTCCTGCAGCTCGCGCGTGGTCACCGTGATGCCACGGCGCTTGTATTCCTGCTCGAGGAGCACGTTGTTGATCATGTCATCCAGCACGCGCTGCTCGAGCTGCTGCATCTCGTCGCCGTTGAGGGTGCGCCCGCGACGGGTGCGCTCCTGCTCCGCGGCCTGCGAGACCTGCTGCTGCCACTGCGTGTAAAGGATGTCCTGCCCGTTGACCTCGGCGACCGCCGTGCTGGTCGTCACGGCGCTCGTGTTGAGGATGCCGGAGGTCTCGAGCAACAGGAATCCGACGACGAAGGAGATCGCCATCAGGATGAAAATGAGCTTCGACGCGCTCCGCATTTGTTGCAGCACGGAACGATACTCCTGGAGAGCTGTAGGGGGGCAGGGCGAGGCTTCGAACGAGCCCGCAAACTACGGCGCCGCAAGGGGTAAAATCAAGTCAGAGTGCAACTTCTGATTGACTTGAATCGTCCGTGGTATGTACATTCCCCGTTCCCGACGGCCTTGGCCGAAGGCACCCCTCCGAGGCGTAATGGCAAGCTCCCCTCGCATCGACGAGCTGAAGAAGAAGTTCGACGAGAATCCGCGCCGCTACTTCGCTCCGCTCGCGAACGAGTACCGGAAAGCGGGGGACCTCGACCAGGCCATCCAGCTCTGTCGCGCCTACCTCCCGCAGCAGCCCGGCCACATGAGTGGCCACATCGTCTTCGGGCAGGCGCTGTTCGAGTCGGGGCAGTTCGAGGAGTCGAAGGGGGTGTTCGAGACCGCCCTCGGGCTGGATCCGGAGAACCTGATCGCGCTCCGGCACCTCGGCGACATCGCCCTTCAGGGGGGTGATCCGGCCGTGGCACGGCAATGGTACCAGCGGGTACTCGATGCCGACCCACGCAACGAGGAGATCGCGGCCCAGATCGCGGCCCTCGATGCCGCCAGGCCGGAGCCTCCGGCGGCGACCCATGAGGCCACCGCTGCGGGCGACGCCGGCGGGATGAGCGGCTGGGGCGAGATCAACCCCGAAAAGGGCGCAGCGGGGGAGCAGGGCGCACCCCCGGCACCTGCCGCAGCCGGCGCCAGGGCTTCGGGGTCGGGGCTCGAGCTCCGCGACAGCCTGGGGATGCCGGCGATCCCGGAAGTGCCGGTGGCCGCTTCCCAGGCAGCCGCTCCCCCGCCGCCTCCGAGCGCGCGGATCGAGACAGCGCTGGAGCTCGAGCGCGACGGCGAAGGGGCCTTCGCCCCGCCGAACCCCGAGGCCGCCTCGAAGCCTCTCGACGGCGTCGAGCGCAGTGAGGAGATCGACCTGCGCCCCCGCACGTCGCCGCTGATCGAGACGTCCGCGACTACGGAGCCGCTGGTCGGCCACGCCCCCGACGTCCCCGCGGCGGGGAAGGCGCGCGACGAGGCCGAGCGCGAGAACATGCAGCCCTTCGGATCGTCCAACGCGTTCGGCTTCGAGACGATGGAGTTCGTCCCGCCGCCGCGTGAGAACGATGCCCCCTCCGCGGGGAGCACGCCATCCGGGTTCGGCGTACCGTTCACCGGCGAGACCGCGGCGAGCGAGGAGACCCCCGCCGCGTTCGTCACCGAGACGATGGCGGAGCTCTATCTCCAGCAGGGGTTCACGCAGGAAGCGCTTGCCGTGTACCGGCAGCTCCTCGCCAGGAATCCCGCCGATCGCGGGCTGCGTGAGCGCGTCGCCTCCCTCGAGGGAGGATCACGGTCGAGCGTCGCCGCCGCCGCGGTCTCGGACGAAGTCATCGAGCACGCGCAGCGCCGCAACGCGAAGGAGCCGGAGACGATTCGCTCGTTCTTCGCCGGGCTGATGCGCCGCCGCGTCCTGCAGCGCTACGAGGACAGCGACGAGGGGCGCGCGGCCGGCGAGCGTGCCGACGCCGCCGAGGAAGCCGCGTACGGCGACGCGTTAGGCGCGTCGAATGCGGCGCCTGGCGGGGAGAGCTACGAGCCGCCCGCCCCTGCGCCGTGGACGGAGACCGCCGCCTCCCACTCGATGACGAGCGTGGACGTGGAGCTGATCGACGACACCCCCACCGGCGACGACGCACACGCCCTCGACGACGCGTTCATCGTCCCGGACGGCGTCCCCCTCCCGCCGGGGGTGAACGGCCACGCGCACGAGGATCATCCGCCGGCCGCGCATGCGCCGGCGGCGGAGCCCGAGCTGGTGGACGAGCCCACCCCGTCGGCTCAGGACGATGCCTACGCCGCGGCACTCTACACCCCGGGAGACGACGAGCCCGCCGCACCCGCGCCCGCGCCCGAAGAAGGCACGATCGACCTCCTCTTCGGCGGCAACGGCGGTACGAGCGAGGACGAGCGCGCGGCGAGCGTGCTCTCCGGCGCATTCCCGGCCGTCGAGAGCCAGGCGTTGGGCGGCCGGCCCGCCGAGCAGGCCACCACCGAGCTCTCGCTCGATCACGTCTTCCGCGAGGCGGACAGGAAGACCGGACGGGCGAGCGGGGGATTCTCCTTCGACCAGTTCTTCTCCGACACCGGCAACCCGGCGCCGAAGCAGCCGCAGCGTCCAACCGATCCGGGCGGCACCGCCGTCGGCGGTCCGGACCTCGCGCCCGACGACGACGTCGCGCAGTTCAACGACTGGCTGTCGGGGCTGAAAAAGAAGTGAGGATCGCCGTCCTCAACGGACCGAACCTCAACCTGCTCGGCACGCGCGAACCGGCGGTCTACGGGAAGACGACGCTCCAGGACGTCGAGAACCGGCTGCGCGAGGTCGGCCGGGAGATCGGCGCCGACCTGACCTTCGTCCAGAAGAACGGCGAGGGCGAGTTGATCGACTGTGTGCACGCGCTCCGCGGGGCCGCTGACGGCGCGGTCATCAACGCCGGCGCGTATTCGCACACCAGCCTCGCCCTGCGCGATGCGTTCGCCGCCGTCGCGGTGCCTTTCGTCGAGCTGCACGTGACGAACGTGTACGCACGGGAGCCCGAGCGGCGCCACTCGATGCTGGCGCCCGGCGCGGTCGCCGTCATCTGCGGCTTCGGCGTGTACGGCTACGAGCTCGCCCTTCGCGGCCTCGCCGCGAAGCTCTCGAGCAACAGCTGATCGTGGCGACCCGGGAGCCACGCGACGCGCGCCCCGCGCGGCTGGACGCCCTTCGCGTTGCCCTGGACAAGGCGCACCTCGACGGGGTGCTCCTCAGCGGGCTCGCGAACATCCGCTACCTGACGGGATTCTCCGGGTCGAGCGCACTCCTCTTCGTCTCGCAGCGCGACGCGATCTTCCTCACCGACTTCCGCTACGAGACCCAGGCGGCCGAGGAAGTGGGGACGGTCGCGCACGTGCACATCGAGGCTCAGAGCCTCTGGACGCGGCTGTGGGCGGTTCTCCCCCAGCTCGCCGGTCTCGAGGTGCTGGGCTTCGAGTCGGCGCACCTCGAGCACCGCGACTTTCAGCGACTCCTCGAGGCGGGGGCGCGCTGGCAATGGCGTCCGTCCGTCGATCTCGTCGAGACGCTTCGCGAGCGCAAGGACACGGGCGAGATCGCGCTGATCCAGCGCGCCGCCGACGCGGCCTGCGCCGCCCTCGAGGCGACCGTCCCGCAGCTGCGCGCCGGGATGACCGAGCTGCAGGTGGCCGGTGTCCTCGAAAAGGCGCTGCGCGACGCCGGGAGCGAGGGTTTTCCCTTTCCGACCATCGTCGCCAGCGGCGAACGCTCGGCGCTCCCTCACGCGCGCTCGTCGCGTCGCGAGCTGAGGAACGGCGACCTTCTCCTGATGGACTTCGGCGCCGAGGTCGAGGGATACTGCTCCGACATCACGCGGACGTTCGTCGTCGGGAAGGCGACCGAGGAGCAGCGCGCGATCCACGACGTCGTCCGCCAGGCCAACCGGGTGGCGGCGTCGTCCGTACGGGTCGGAATGCTCGGGCGGGATGCCGACGCGCTCGCTCGTGACTACATTGAGCGTTGCGGTTTTGGCCCGCTGTTCGGGCACAGCCTCGGGCACGGCATCGGGCTGGAAGTGCACGAGGCACCGCGTCTGGCGCGTACTGCCGCTGCAGCGTTGTCTCCCGGGTCGGTGGTGACCATCGAACCGGGGATCTATCGTCCGGGTTGGGGCGGGGTACGCGTCGAGGATGACGTGCACCTCGCGACTCGCGGCCCGCTCCTGCTCACACGCTTTTCACACGAGCTGATCGAGCTCGGGTGACACCGGGCGTCTCCAACACGCTATGATCGACCTCCGCTACCTCAAGAAGCTCATCGAGATCGTGGACGATTCCACGGTCGACTCCATCGAGATCTCATCCGACAAGGGGATGAAGGTCCGCATCTCGAAGAGCCCGACGCAGCGCGGCGCGGTGCAGATGGCTGCACCGCTTCCCGCGATGATCGCCGCACCCCTGCCTGTCGCGCGGCCGACCCCCGCCGAGGGAATGCCGGCGATCGGCGAAGGCGAACCGCCGAAGGCAGCGGCACCGACGCTGCTCGAGGTGAAATCGCCGATGGTCGGCACCTTCTATGGTGCACCGGAGCCGGGGGCGAAGCCGTACGTCTCCGTCGGCAGCCGCGTCCAGAAAGGAGAGATCCTCTGCATCATCGAGGCGATGAAGATCATGAACGAGATCGAATCCGAGTACAGCGGCGTGGTCAGGGAGACGCTGATCAACGACGCGCACCCGGTCGAATACGGACAGGTCCTCTTCCGCATCGATCCGAATGGCTAACCAGCCGGCCACCGCGCCCGCCGCGGCGCAGGCTGGTGGGGCCGCCTTCAACTTCAAGGCGATCCTCCAGCAGATGATCCAGCAGAACGCGTCCGACCTGCACCTCAAGGTCGGCCGTCCGCCGACGCTGCGCGTCAACGGGGATCTCAGTCCGCTGCAGCTCCCGCCGATGCGGCCCGAGGACCTCAAGTCGCTCGCCGAGCAGGTGATGACGCCGAAGCAGGTGAAGGAGTTCGCCGACAACAAGGAAGCGGACTTCGCGATCGGCGTCCCGGGGATCGGCCGATTCCGCGTCAACGTCTATCAGCAGCGCGGTACGATCGCCTATGCGTTGCGGTCGATTCCGTACCAGGCGAAGACGATCGAGGAGCTCAACCTCCCCAAGGTCGTCGAGGAAGTGTCGATGCGCCCGCGCGGTCTCGTGCTCGTCACCGGGATCACCGGCTCGGGAAAGTCGACGGCGCTCGCCGCGATGATCCAGCACATCAACGAGAAGCGCCACGCGAACATCATCACGGTCGAGGATCCGATCGAGTTCCTCCACCGCGACATCAACTGCCACATCAACCAGCGCGAAGTCGGCACCGACACCGCCAACTTCACGCAGGCGCTCCGCCGCGTGCTGCGCCAGGATCCGGACGTCATCCTGATCGGTGAAATTCGGGACATCGATACGCTCGATACCGCGCTCAAGGCCGCGGACACCGGACACCTCGTCTTCAGCACGCTGCACACGACCGACGCCACGCAGACCATCAACCGCGTGCTGTCGTTCTATCCGCCGCACCAGCAGGCGGAGGTCCGCTTCGCGCTCTCGAGCGCGCTGCAGGCGGTCGTCTCGCTGCGCCTCGTGCCGCGCGCGGACAAGCCCGGTCGTATCCCCGCCGCCGAGGTGTTGATCAACACCGCGGCGGTCCGCGACCAGATCCGCGACATGACGAAGACGCTGAGCATCCCCGACCTGATCAAGGAAGGCACGGTCCAGTACGGGATGCAGAGCTTCGACCAGTCGCTGATGCACTGGTACTCGAAGGGAGTCATCTCCTACGAGAGCGCCGTGTTCTATGCGACGAATCCCAGCGAGTTCGCGCTCCGTGTCCAGGGAGTCGCCGGCACGAGCGACGCCAGCTGGAGCGGATTCGAACAAGACTCAACCGCGTAAGGCTGCCGCAGAATGTTCAAGAAAGTCCTGGTGGCGAATCGCGGCGAGATCGCGCTCCGCGTCATCCGTGCCTGCAAGGAGATCGGGATCCAGACGGTCGCCGTCTATTCGGAAGCCGACCGCGAGTCGCTGCACGTCCGCTTCGCCGATGACGACGTCTGCATCGGCCCCGCGCCGGCACGCGAGTCGTACCTGCGCATCCCGCGCCTGATCGCCGCCGCCGAGATCACCGGCGCCGACGCGATCCACCCCGGCTACGGGTTCCTCGCCGAGAACGCCGAGTTCGCCGAGACGGTCACGGCGTCGAACATCACGTTCATCGGGCCGACGGCGGACCAGATCCGCGTCATGGGCGACAAGGCGGCCGCGCGCGCGGCGATGACGAAGGTCGGCGTGCCGATCGTCCCCGGGACCCCGGGGCCGGTCGAGGACGTCGACGAAGCGTTAGGCTACGCGAAGGACATGGGGTTCCCGGTCATCATCAAGGCCGCGGCCGGGGGCGGCGGAAAGGGGATGCGCGTCGCCAGGGACGCCGACGAGTTCGCGCGCTCCTTCCAGCTGGCGCGCTCCGAGGCGCTGTCGGCGTTCGGGAACGGCGACGTCTACGTCGAGAAGTACCTGCAGCGGCCGCGGCACATCGAGTTCCAGATCCTCGGCGACAAGCACGGCAACGTGATCCACGTCGGTGAGCGCGACTGCTCGGTGCAGCGCCGCCACCAGAAGCTGATCGAGGAGAGCCCGAGCCCGGCGGTCACCCCCGAGCTGCGCAAGCGGATGGGCGAGGCCGCCGTCGCCGGCGCGAAGGCGATCGACTACGTCGGCGCCGGCACGATCGAGATGCTGCTCGATGAGGATGGCTCGTTCTACTTCATGGAGATGAACACGCGCATCCAGGTCGAGCATCCGGTCACCGAGATGCTGTACGGGGTGGACCTCGTGAAGGAGCAGATTCGCGTCGCCGCCGGGGAGAAGCTCTCGTTCACCGAGCTCCCGGCGCGGCGCGGCCACGTCATCGAGTGCCGCGTCAACGCCGAGGACCCGGCGCGCAACTTCCAGCCGAGCCCGGGGCGCATCGACGTCTTTCATCCCCCGGGAGGGCCGGGGGTCCGGCTCGATACCCACGCCTATGCCGGCTACCGCGTGCCCCCGTTCTACGACTCGATGATCGCCAAGGTCATCTGCCAGGGGAACGACCGCGAGGAGGCGCTGCGCCGGATGGAGCTCGCGCTCGAGAGCTTCATCATCGAGGGGGTGACCACGACGATGCCCTTCCTCGCCCGCGTCATGCGCAACCCGAAGTTCCGCGCCGGTGAGGTCGACACCAAGTTCCTCGAGCGCGAACCCGACCTGATGAAGGAGCCCCTCTAGTGCGCCTGGATGTCTTCTTCGGCGTACAACAGCTGGGGACCGCCGACGTGCAGGGCCGCGTGGTCGCGGTGATCGACGTGCTGCGAGCCTCGACGAGCATCGCCGTCGCCCTGGCGAACGGCGCGAAGGCGGTCGTCCCCTTCGACAGCTCGGAGGACGTCGTCAACCGCGCCAAGCAGTTCGAGCGCCGCGACGTCAAGCTCGCCGGCGAGCGGAAGATGCACGCGATCCCGGGCTTCGACCTCGGCAACTCGCCGCGCGAGTTCACGGCGGAAGCGGTCGAGGGGAAGACCATCCTCTTCACGACCACCAACGGGACGCAGGCGCTGACCGCGGTCCAGGGGGCGCGCGACGTCGTCGTCGCCTCGTACGTGAACTTCTCGGCGACGCTGGCGATGCTCCGCGCGGCGGCGCGCGGGGGGACGGACGTGTCGATCGTCTGCGCCGGGCGCGACAAGCAGTTCTCGCTCGAGGACTCCGCCTGCGCCGGGCGATACGCCCGGTACATCGCGCAGCGCCTGGCGAACGTCGTGATGAACGACGCCGCGCTCGCCTGCACGATGATCGACCGGCGCTACGGCGACAACCTGACGCGGCTGTTCAACGAGGCCTCCCACGGCAAGGCGCTTACCGAGGCCGGGTACGCCGACGACCTCGTGCTCTGCGGGAGCGTCGACGCGTATCCCGTTCTTCCAGTGTATTCGGACCGGCAGATCACCAAGCTCGGTCCCGACCGGGAGCGTTAGGCTGTCCCCGACCGTTCGCCGCGAGCTGGCGGGGATCGGGCTGCTCCTCCTCGCGATCTTCTTCGGCGGCGTCCTCGCCGCGCAGGGGCTGGCCGACCTGCGCTACGGCGCGGGGGTGACGAGCAACTTCGGCATCGCCGGCACGGTCCTCGTCGTGCTGCTCACGGTGCTCGGGTGGGCGGGCGCGGTCTGGCTCCCATTCCTCCCCGCGGTCCACGCCCTCCGGCTCTTCGGCCGGCTGGAGGAGCGGACCGACCGCTCGTGGCTCGTCTTTCTCGCGGGATTGGCCCTTCTCGCCCCGATCGCCGCCGGGCTGGCCCTCCACGTGGGGGTCGCCGAGAGTCGCGCAGCGGGGCTCTGGGGGGCGGGGACGTCGTTCTACATGGTCCGCTGGTTCGGCGGGGTCGGGGCGTGGATCGTGGTCGCCATGGCCGGGTGCGCGCTGACGGCGGCGACGCTGGCGTGGAATCCCATTCGCGTCCTCCTCCACCGCGGCGACGCGATCGCGACGGCTGACGACTACGCCGCGGCGCTGGGCGATGGCGACGCGGCGGACGCCGCGGCGCCAGGGGAGGCGCCGGCGAAGCGGCGGCGAAAGAAGAAGGGCGAGGCGGAAGCCGGCGGGCCGCTTGCCGAGGCGCTCGAGCCGACGCCGGACGAGATGCCGGCGATCGATCCGTCGCTGATCGACGACGACCTTGCCGGCGGGGACGAGGCAGGAATCGCCCGGGAGGGAAAGCTCCGCAGGAAGAAGTCCAGGGCCGAAGCGAGCGCCGAGCGGGACGAGGAGATCGCGGCGTCGATCGACGCGCACGCTACGCCGGCTCCGGGCTCCGACGAGCTGCCGCCGACCGACCTGCTGACGCCGCCGCCGGCGCGCAACGCGGAGACGAGCAAGCGCGAGCTCGACGCGATGGCGGCGAAGCTGAAGGAGGCGCTGCGCAGCTTCAACGTCGACGCCGAGATCGGCGGCCGGACGACGGGGCCGGTGGTGACCCAGTTCGAGGTCGAGCCGGCGCCGGGGGTGAAGGTGCGGCAGATCGCGAACCTGGCCAACGACCTGGCGCTGGCGATGCGGGCGCCGAGCATCCGGATCGTCGCGCCGATCCCCGGGCGGGGCGCGGTCGGGGTCGAGGTGCCGAACCCCAGCGCGGAGATGGTGGCGTTCCGCGAGCTCGTCGAATCGCGCGAGTTCCAGAGCGCGCGGATGGCGCTCCCCATCGCGTTAGGCAAGGACCTCGAGGGGAAGTCGGTGGTCGCCGACCTGGCGAAGATGCCGCACCTGCTGATCGCCGGCGCGACCGGGTCGGGGAAGTCGGTGTGCGTGAACACCATCATCACGAGCCTGGTCTATCGGCACACGCCGAAGAAGCTGCGCTTCCTGATGGTCGACCCGAAGATGGTCGAGCTGTCGGTGTACAACACCCTGCCGCACCTGAGGCACAAGGTGATCACCGACAACCGGGATGCGGCGGCGGTGCTGAAGTGGGCGGTGATGGAGATGCAGGAGCGCTATGAGCTGCTGGCGGCGAATGCGTGCCGGAACATCCAGGATTTCAATCAGCGGGTAGAGGCGCACGCGGCTGGCGCTGGTCCGGCTTTGAAGCTGCCGAAGCGCCCGGACGTCGCGTTCGAGAAGCTGGTCTACGAGGGGGAGATCCTGCCGTACATCGTCGTGGTGATCGACGAGATGGCGGACCTGATGATGACGGTGCAGGGGGAGGTCGAGACCCCGATCGCGATGCTGGCGCAGAAGGCGCGGGCGATCGGGATCCATCTCATCCTAGCGACGCAGCGGCCGAGCGTGAACGTGATCACTGGATTGATCAAGGCCAATTTTCCGAGCCGGATCGCGTTCCGCGTGGCGAGCCAGGTGGACAGCCGGACGATCATCGACGGGGCGGGGGCGGAGGCGCTGTTAGGCAACGGGGACATGCTGTTCATCCCGCCGGGGAAGAGCGAGGCGTCGCGGCTGCAGGGGGCGTATCTGTCGGGGGAGGACACCGAGAGACTGATGGGGTGGTACGAAGGGAAGCGTGAGGCGCGGAGGGCGGCGCTCGCGGAGTCCGGGGTCGCGCTCGAGGATGTGCCTTCGGAGCCGGATATCCTCGAGGCGGTGCGGTCGCGAGAGGCGTCGGATAACGGCGGCGACGGCGAATACGGCGACGAGGGACGAGGGGAGGAGCGGGACAAGCTGTTCCGCGAGGCGGCGGAGGTGGTGATCAACGCGCAGCAGGGGTCGACGTCGCTGCTGCAGCGGCGGTTGAAGATCGGGTATGGCCGCGCGGCGCGGATCATCGACCAGCTGGAGCAGGCGGGAGTGCTCGGGCCGTCGGATGGGCCGCGGGGGAGGGATGTGATTGCGGGGTTGGAGGATCTGGAGAGGATTTGCGGGGAGTGAGTCAGGAGCCCGGGTCTGTCCCGGTGGCGCTCCGCTCGCCGGCCGGGGGAAATGCGTTCAACGCTTCCGCGCCCGTTTCGCCTCGCTCGACGGGATGCGCGCAGTCTCGATTGCGCTCGTCCTGCTCGATCACGCAAGCATGCGTTTCAGCACGCACGGCGGACCCGGCGGAATCTTCG
>OEPS010000727.1_pt1 | contig 11231 bp, 9 predicted proteins | sample 1539411 | NCBI WGS metagenome assembly OEPS01 (sample SAMN02671747, study PRJEB22543) | soil metagenome | biome: bacteria | place: China:Hunan Province, Lengshuijiang City | collected 2012-10-15 | depth 0.08m m | reverse complement strand
ACTGAACGCGGTGAGGATCGCCGCGTTCGTCGGGCGCACGTTGTGGAAGATGTCGCCGGCGACGACGACGATGTCGGGGGCAAGCTCGATCGTCCTGTCGATCGCATTGCGGAACGCGCGCGCGACGTCCGCCTCACGCTGGTTGATCCCGGCGGAGGTCAGGCGCTGATACTGGCGATAGCCGAGGTGGAGGTCGCTTAGGTGAACGAGTCGCACGAGTCCATGTCTGTCCCGGGAGTGCGCCGCTCACCGCGGATCGTGCACTTCGGAGGCCAGTATCAGGTTTGTAGCATTCAGCGCCGTAACTGAATGCAATGTAAAGATCTACATCCGTTTGCGCCATGCACCGTGAGCGTCGGGCACGGGGGCGGAGGAGCCTCAGTCCTGATTCTCGGCGCGCATCTTCTGGATCACGCGGACGGTGACCTTGAGCGGGACGGAGGGCGCGTTCGGTGTGGTCACCGTGGAGTGAACGGTCATGTCGGTCAGCGCCGAGACGATCCAGCCGCGCCGGCGGTCGAGGGTCATCGCGCCCGTGATCGAACCGCTCACCGCGCCGGCGCTCTCGCCGGTTCCGCCGGCCGGCGCGCGCTCGTCGCGGCGCATCGACCCCTTCATCGAGATCCATGCGTAGCGGCCCGCGCTGGTGAGCGAGTCGAGGCGGAAGACCGCGCGCACCTCCCCGGCGCCGCGCGCCGCGTTGCTCGACGGGATCGGCATCGTTCGCGTCCACTTGCCGCCGACGGCCACCGGGGTCCCGGGGAGCGTCGCCGGCATCACCGCGACGAGGCTCCCCGACCGCCCGCCTAACGCGCTGTCGACTCCCTGCCCCGTGCCGTCGGGAAGGATGCGCAGCCGCGAGACGGTGCCGGCCAGGGCACGAATCGCGTCGGCACGCATCGCCTCGGCATGGTCATCGCTCGTCTCGAGGCGTACCGAGTCGGTATGCGTCGCGACGATGCTGTGCGCAGGGGTCACGCTCTCGACGATCGTCCGCGCGAACATCACCATCGACGACGTCACCCGCGCGGTCGAGTCGCGGCCGCCGATCCGGCGCGTGCCCGTCATCTCGACGCGCTGCTCCAGCCTGACGCTCACCGTGTCCCCGGCGCGCGGCCGCACCTCGAGCGCCACCGCGCCGCTGGCCCCGCTCCCGTTCTGCGCGGCGCAGACTGCGGGCGCGAGAAGAAGGAGGGCGGCAATCCGGGCGATGACGAACGGCGGCGACATCAGCCGTTGCCGTACGGGTCGTCGAACGGGGTGCCGCGGATCGCGATCCCCGCGGGCTTCGGCTTCAGCGGCGTGCTCCGGATGAGCGGCGGAAGCTGCGCGAGGAAGAAGCTCTTCACGTCGCTCGGCCGCATGCGGATCGTCGCGTTGCGTGCGCGGACGACAGCCTGTTCCTCGTGGATGCCGATCGCATCCTGCACCCACTGCAGCGTCACCGAACCGTCGAGCGCCCGGAGCGAGCGGAGGATCGCCTGGTCGAGCCCGACCGCGGTCGCCTGCGGAAAGCGCTCCACGCCATCGCGCCCGCGCATGATCGACGGGCGGGGAAAGCGGACGAAGACCGGCTGCGTGAAGTGCGGATGCCTGACCATCAGCTGACCCTTCTCGAGCGTCGCGAGCTTGGTCCTGATGGCGGGACTCAACACGGCGTAGCCGGGGGTCGCCAGCTCGTCGGCGTCCATCCGGCCATACATCGCGCTCCCGGCGTTCCCGACGACACGACGGTGCACCTGCGAGCGGAACTGCTGCGCGCCGAAGAGCACGAGCCCGAGATAGCGCCCGCGCTCCGCGATGTCGAGCAGCATCTTGCGAACGTAGGTGTCCTGGCCATCCGAGGGCGCATACTTGTTGAGCTCATCGACGAAGACGACGACATGGTTGACGCCGAGGTCGCGCCGCTCGAGGTGCTCGCGGAGCTTCGTGACCACCCGGGCGAAGACGAGATCCTGCGCGTCCTCCTCGAGCCCGGCGACGTCGATCACATACACCGTCCGGTCCTCGAAGCTCCCGAAGGGGAGGTCGCTCACTGCGCCGTCGTCGGTGACGAGCCCCGCGCAGCGCGTCGAGATGTTCGAGAGCCGGTTGCGGACCTTGCGGATCGTCGCGACGTGGTGGGTCCGCCAGCCCTCGGCGTTCTTCGCCTCGAGGGCGCGCAACACGTCGCGAAACCACTGCTCGAGGTCGGCGAACGACTGGACGCGATGCGTCCGCGACAACATGGGATCGGTGAAGTCCTGGCCGACGACGTTGCGAGCGATGAAGTCGATCAGCGCATCGGCCTTCGCGTCGATGTCGTCCTTGTTGAGCAGCACTTCGGCATACTGGAGGACCTCGTGCAATCCCCAGGTCAGGGGCTGGACGTTGTGCGCGAGCGCGTCGTTCGAGCGCAGGGTGTTGAGCGAATGTCCCTTCGAGTGATACGGGGCGAAGTACTGCGTGTTCTCGAACGGCTTCGCCGGGACGCCGAGCTTGTCGTAGATCGCGCGGTCGCGCTCGTCGATGTCCCCCGGCTGGTCGAGGAAGCAGAGGTCGGGACCCTTCACGTTGAAGGTGACCGCGGCGACCGATCCCTTCTGCCCGGGGAAATGCGCGAAGATCGACTGCAGGAGCCACTCGACGGCGCTCGTCTTCGTCGCGAGCCCGGAGATGCCACTGATGTTGAGATGGGCGGCCTCGGGACCGAGGAGGAAATCCGCGTCGAGGTAGATCGGGGCATCGGTTCCCCCGGCGCGATAGACGCCGATCGGGATCCCGGTGCGCGATCCCTCCTTCAGGTATCCGTCCATGCGCAGTGCGACGGCGACGTCTTCGTCGGCGGCGAGGAAGACCTGCCCCATCGGCACCGGCTGCAGCGGCTCCTCGGGGAGCTGGCGGAGCACGGCCGCGGTGTAGAGCCGGATCTCGGCGCGCTCCGTCGGCGCGAAAGCACCGCCTGACGGCGAGCCGTCATGACCGATGACGTCGTGCAGCGGCGACTGCAGGTCGGTGTAGCTGAACCCTTCGACGACTATGCCGTAGATCTGCGGGATCTGCCCCTCGACCGGCTGCATCCCCTCGACGCGCACGATGGTCCCGATCCCGACGGGGGAGTCGAGCGCGGTCCAGAAGTGGAACTCGTGCGGGGTATTCGGGCGTCGCTCGGTGGCGACGACGCGGCCGAGTGGGTGCATGCGAGGGGATGCCTGCTGTGGGGATACGAACTGTAACGCCGGTGTTCCGCTGTCGGCTATACGATCAGCGATGGCGATCGGGGAACGAATCGCGGGATGTCGGGGCGATGAGGATGCCAGGCTTGGATCGGCGGGAGTCCGCGGCCGAGATGATCTCGCCGGGCTTTTCCCGCCGGACCGTGGTGGCCAGCGCGCGAGCGCGACGACTGGAATGCCGCGGCGGTGCTCTTGTGGTTCAATCCCGCCGCACGCGGACCGGGATCTGCGCCACGTTCACGTGATCGCCTTGAGGAATTCCTCGGAGTCGCGGATGCCGTACGCCAACCGGTCCCACCGCGAATCGGGGAGTGCGAGCGGGCTGCCTTCGGCGAGGAGCCAACGCGAGACTTCGTCGGCGCGCGCCGAAATGTCCTGATTCGGGTCGCGAGCGACCTCGACGCGGACGAGGCCGAAGGTCGGGTCACGGCCGGTCGGGTCGCGAAGTCGGAGGTACCAGCTGGCGACCGCGGTGCGGCGTTTTGGCTCGAGGAGGAAGACGGAGGTGCGCTCGGCGGGGCCGAGTCGGAGGACGACGTTCAGGGCGTCGTCGACCGCGTAGAGGGTTCGGTGGCTCTTGACCACCCCGACTACACACGAGTTGCGAGCGACCCGTTCGCTGCCGCTGATGCCGCCATCGAGGAAGAGGGGACGGCACTCGTGGTCGCACCAGCGCTCAGCGAGGCGCTGCTCGAGCTCCTCGCGGTGTTGCTGGACGAGGTGGACGGCTTTTTCCAGCGTACTGAGTGGATGGCGCGACGGTGGTGGCTCGTTACTGTCGTGAGCCGATGAATCAACTGGCTGGAGCGGGGCGAGCTGCTCCCAGATCTCGGGCGGCAGGTGCTCCCGCGGCGCGTAGAGCCGGTATTCCACGCGGGAGTGCCAGGTGTGCATGCGCCTGTCGCGGCGCTCGCGGACGACGGCCGCCGCGGTGCCATGGACGACCGGCGCGCCGTCGATGTACGCAACGACGCGGCTCTGCTGGACCCCATCGAGGAAGGCCACGAAGCCAGGCTCCGGCCGCCCCCGGACCGGGCGCGCGGTGAAGGCGCCGCTTTCCATGGGGCGGACCTGCGCCGTACGGGGCGGTTCGTCGGTCCGCTGGAGTTGCTCGAGCGTCGCGCGAGCGTCCTGTATGTGGACCGATGCCCCGAGCGCGGCTCGAACGCCGCGTGTTGCGGCGCGGAAGCTCGCGTCCGGAGCAATGGGCAATGAGTGCTGCAAGCTGATGAGGCCGGGGACGTCGCGGTTGGGTTCGCGGCGTCGCCGGCGACCCTCCAACCGGAGCGCGCGCATGGGGCGACGTCGCCTTCTCGCGACCACTCTAATTCTAACGCTGGGGTGCGACAAGGCGCGGCAGCTGGCCGGGGGATCGGCGAGCGCCCAGACGCCTGAAGCGCCCGCGGCCGCGCGCCTCGACCTCACGTCGCGCCCCGACATGCTGTTCCAGGTGTATGGGGAACGCGACGATCCGCGGATGATCCCCGTCGGCGTGCTGCGCAACGGGAAGATCGAGCAGATCACCCTTGGCGCCTCCGGCTGGAAGCAGTTCGACGACCTGTACGGGAAAGTGGGCGCCCAATATCCGGTCTACCAGGCGGGCCACGCGATCGGCCACGTTACCGTCAGGCAGGGGATGTGGGAGGCGGGGAAGGATCCGCTCTACACCCTTCCGAACTGCGAGCTGATGGTCCCGCAGTCGGCGGTGACGCTCGATGCGTCGGGGCGGCCGGGCTACACGGTGTCGTTGTTCGCGTCGACGCGCGCGCTCCACGAGGCGCCGGTGACGCCGATGGCGCAGGGCGAGGTTGACAGGATCGGGAGGCAGGTCGCGGAGCGCGTGGCGGCGGCGGTCGGCCTCGACAGGGCGGTCGTCGACAGCCTCGACTTCCACGCGGTCGCCGCGTCGACCGGAGTCTCGCGGTGGCCGACGATCGTGATCACGATGATCGACCGCCGGGCGGACGAGCAGAGCTCGGCGCACGAGCACACGTCGCACCTGCTGATCGTCGCCGACCGGGGCGAGGGCGCGAGCGAGTATGCGCCGACGTTCAAGCACGTCGTGGACGGCGATGCATCGACCGGTGACTTCCGGCGCTACATCGACGACGTCGACGTCGCCGGCGACGGGACGGCCGAGCTGGTGCTCGAGGGATGGAAGTTCGGAGGCGACACTTTTCTGCAGTTCCTGCAGTATACCAACGGCACCTGGACGGAGCTCTTTCGCGGCCGCTCCAACTGGTGCCTCGACGACGGCGCGCGTTAGGCGCGCGCACGGCGGGCAGCTCGAACCCCCCACTCGGAGTTCCACATCGATGGAGACGTCCACTCTCGCGCGGCGGTCGGCTCGCGCCGCGCTCGTCGCGCTCGTCGCGGTCGGCACCGCCTGCCAGCCGAAGCAGGTCAACAGGATCGACCCGGCCGCGGTCACCGACCTGTCCGGGCGCTGGAACGACACGGACTCGCGGCTCGTCGCGAACGAGTTGATCAAGCAGAGCCTCGACGGCGCCTGGGTCAGGCGCTACAGCGATGCCCACGGGGGCGCGGCGCCGAGCGTCGTCGTCGGCGACTTCGCGAACAAGACCTACGAGCACATCGCCGTCGGGACCTTCGTCAACGACCTCGAGCGCGCCTTCACGAACTCCGGAGCGGTCCAGGTGATGGTCAGCGGCGCGGACCGCGACGCGGTCCGCGACGAGCGGGCTGACCAGCAGACGAACGCCAACGCGTCGACGCGGGCGCGGATGGCCAACGAGACCGGCGCCCGCTACATGCTCCAGGGCGAGATCCAGGCGATCGAGGACTCGGAGGGGAAGGAGAAGGTGGTCTTCTACCAGGTCGATGCGACGCTGGTCGACATGGAGTCGAACGCGAAGGTCTGGATCGGGCAGCACAAGATCAAGAAGTACATCCTGCGCAAGCGCGTCGGCCTCTGACCTGACAGGTGACCCCATGAGCACACGCAACATGACGCGCGTCGCGGCCCTCGGCGTCCTCGCCCTCGCCGCGTGCACACAGCGGAAGATCAATCCGGAGCCGGTCACGATCATGCGCAACGGCGAGCGGGTGCCCGACGCCGACGCGAAGATCGCCGAGGCGCGCGACCGCGTCGCCGGGCAGCAGGCGAGCACCCAGTACTCGCGCGACTCGATCATGGCGGCGGCGATGACCGGGTGCACCCCCGACGTCTGCGCCGCGGTGACGCGGGGCGAGGTCGCGTTAGGCATGAACGAGGCGCAGCTGATGGCGGCGACGCGGACGACTCCGGCGGCGTGGTCGGTGCGGCGCTCCGGCGACGCCGCGGTCTACACCTCGGCGATGCAGGACCAGACGCCGCGCGACGCGGTCGCGGCGGTCGCGCTCGTCCAGGTCCAGAACGGGCGGGTCGCCTCCTACGCCTACAACGAGCCGAGCGGGATGCGGATCGTGCAGAAGCAGGGTGACGCGTCGGCGGCGGCACGGGCGGCGGCGACCGGGAACGCCCTCGTGCAGCAGGGAGACCAGCTGGTCGCCTCGGGGAACGCCGACCTCGCGCTGGCGCGCTACGACCAGGCGAGCGTGCTCCTGCCTAACGACCCGATGGTGCAGTACAGGATCGCGACGCTGCTCGACCAGCAGCTGCGGCCGATCGAGGCGCTGATGCGCTACAAGCGCTTCCTCCACCAGATGGAGCTCGAGCGCATCAGCGCCGTCGGCGAGGCGTATGCCAGGCAGGCGGAAGCGATCGCGCACGCGAAGGAACGCATCATCGTCCTCGAGAAGCGCTAGGGAGCAAGCGGATGGCGGGGCGCGCGCTCGCGGCAGGCCGCATCCGCGCGGTGCTGGCGGCAGCGCTGCTGTCGGCCGGCGCCGCCGGGTGCGCGCACACCGCGCGTCCGCGCGTCCTTCTCCCGCCCGAAGCGATCCGCGCCGGGCTGACCGAGTCGGACTGGCTGCTCCGCCGCTCGCTGGCCAGCGGGGGGTTCGACAGCGCGGCGGCGCTGGTCGCGCCTGACGGTGCGCTGGCTCCCGACGACGCGCTGCTGGCGTCGCTCTACCGCGGCTCGACGCTGTACTACGCGGGGAAGTTCGGCACCTCCGGCTACGCGCTCGACGCGGCGGCGGTGCTCGCCGACGACCGGTTCACGAAGAGCATCTCGAAGAACCTGCTCGCGCTGATCAGCAACGACGGCGCACTGCCGTACGAGCCGTCGCAGACCGAGCGGCTCATGATGAACTACTACGGGATGCTCGACTACCTGCGCCGGGGCGACCCGATGGGCGGCGCCGTCGAGGCCCGACGGATCAGCGCCCTGCTCGAGAGCTTCGACACGCGGAAGGACAGCGTCGACGTCCGCACGCGGGCGGTGCTCAACTACCTCGCAGGTGCGACGTTCGAGGCTGCGGGAGAGAAGACCGACGCCGACGTGTCGTACCGCGTGGCGCGCGCGCTCGTCGGCGACTCGGTGCTTCCCTTCCCGCTCACCGGCGAGGCGAAGCGGAAGGCCGTCGCCACCGCGACGCGAATCGCGGCCGCCAGGAGCACGCCGGACGGGGGTGCGGGGCAACCTGCGCCGCCGAGGAAGAAGGGCGCGCGAGCGACGGTCCCGCCGCCGATGCCGACCGGGGAGGTCGTCGTCGTCGTGGAGCACGGATTCATCGCCCATCGCGTTCCGCGAATGCTGCTCGTCCCGGTGACGGAATCCGAGTTCGAGAAGTTCGGCAGCGGCCCGGCGGAAACAGTCGCCGCGGCCGCAGCGATCAGCCTGCGCACCGCGGCGTTCCTCGCCCTGCAGCCCGGCCAGTTCATGTGGCGCGACTCCGACGACGACGGCACGAGCTTCACGGTGCGCGACTCGTCCACCGTGCCGATCGGCTACCTCATGCCGGTCGCCTGGTCGACGCTGCGTCGGCCGTACCATCCTCCCTGGACTGCGACGCTGGTCGTGGACTCGGTCGCGACGAAGACATTCGGGGTCACCGCCGACCTGTGCAACGCGATCGCCAACGATTTCCGGCGCCAGCGCGGTCCGGCCCTCGCGCGCGGGATCGCCCGCGCCGGGATCAAGCTCGCCCTCGCCAGGACCGCCGAGAAGAAGGCCGAGGAGAAGCACGGCGAGTTCGCCGGGGCGATGGCGAAGTGGGGGATGAATGCGCTCAACGTCGTCACCGAGCGACCGGATCTCCGGCAGTGGCGCCTGCTCCCTGGCGAGCTGTCGATCGTGCGCATGATCCTCCCCGCCGGGACGCACGACCTGGCGATCGATTACGCCTCGAGACCCGGCGAGCCCCCGCGGCGCCTGACGATCGGCCCCACCGAGATCGTCGCCGGCAAGGTCGCCTTCGCGACGACGCGCATCTGGGACGACGGGGTGACACTGCCAACGAACAGGCCGCTGGCCATCAGCCGTTAGGCATGGCGGTGCCCGGGGCCAGTCGTCCGGCACGGCGGAACGGCATTGCGGGAAGGACGGACGGTAGCGTCGTTCGCCGGCGCCCGGCACCCGACACCCCCTACTCCACCCCGATGTCCCACGCCTGCTCGAGGTCCTTCTTCGAGTAGGCGCGGAAGGCGGTGAGCGTCGTCGTCCTGAGGAGCCCGGGAATCGTCGGGAACACCTCCGTCACCACCCGCGCGATCTGCTCGTACTCGGCCACTCGCACGATCACGACGAGATCCCATTCCCCCGAGACCGAGTAGACCTCGGCGACGCCATCGCATCCGGCGAGCTTCATCGCGGCCTGTGGGATGAGCCGGGGTTCGACGCTGCAGAGGACGATGGTCGTGATCACTGGTCGAGGGGGAACGGGGGAACGTTCAGGAACCAGATGCCGGCGACCGTGCCGGATGGCTCGACGTCGACGAGCATGTCGCTGGCAACACGGATCGCGCGCGATTCGGAGCCGGGACCGAAGCGGAAATGGAAGATGCGCTCGGGATCATCGACCTCGGCGCTGAGCGGACTGTCGACCGCGCTCGCCCCCGCGCTGGCATGCCGCGCGGGAAGGACGACATCTCCCGGTTCCGCCGCGGGCGGGCTCAATGCCGGAAGCTTGCGGACATCGGGCCAGACCGCGACCTCGACGCCGCGAATCCGCCCGCCGCGAACGTCGAGGATCATCCACGAGCCGTCGAGCCCCTGGACCTCGACGGTCGCCGCAGGTCCCTCCGGTGGCGAGCCCTCCACCTGGGCGCTGAGGATGTCGGTATCCGTGTCCCAGCGATACGACACCGACGGGGTGGCGCCGCGGGGAGGCTCGATCTGGACGGTCAGGCTCATTCGCGTTCTCCGCTCGAAGTGCTGGCCAAGCTCCGCGCCCGCGCCGCGCGACCATCACCGATGGGCCGCGCCGGTCATCCCGGCTACGCCGCCCATGCGGTGCGGCCAGTCGCGGGAGTATCTTCCAGACTCGCGCAGTACGGTAGCACGGCGGCAACGACGCCACAACGCCAGGACATATCGTGGAACAGGACGCGAAGGAGAACGCGGGAATCACGCGGAGCCAGCATTCGGTGCTGATTCTGCCTCACGACCGCTCCGCGGCGGCTGCCTTTCTTGGCGCCGCGCTGGAGAAGGTCGATGCCGGTGCCGCGGAGGCGCAGCTGCTGATCCTCACTCCTGACGCCGAGTCCACCGCGCTGGTGAGCGGCGTGGCCGGCGAGCTGGCCGCGGCGCGGGGCGTGGATGTCGTACCCGCGACGAGCGTCAAGCGGGCGATCCGTCTGCTCGGCGAGCGTCGTCCGCAGGTGGTGGCGGGTGGTCCCGAGGAGATCGCCGCCCTGATTCAGGGCTCGTCGCTGAAGCTGGGCACCCTGCGCGCGGTCGTCCTGGCGTGGGTCGACGAGATCGCGGCGGCTGGAAGCAGCGCGACATCGGCGCTCGAGACGGTAATGACCGAGGTCCCCAAGGACGCGGCGCGGATCCTCGTCGCGACGCGCCTCGGCGCCCAGGCACGCGAGCTGGCCGAGCGCTACGCGCGGCGCGGACTGCGCACCGCCGAACCAGCCGCCGAAGACGAGGCTGGGCCGGTCAGCCTGCAGTACGTCGTCATCTCGCCGACGAACCGCGTCGCGGCGCTGCGTCGCCTGCTCGACGAGCTGGACCCGGCACGCGCGGTGATCTGGACACGGACCGCCGAGTCGGAGCGGGAGGCCGCCGGCGCGATCGAGGGGCTCGGCTACCGCGGCACCAACGCATCGGTGCAGGTCGTCCGCGCCGCGCCGCTAGGCGAGGCCGGGCTGGCGGTCCTCTACGACGTCCCGGCGACGCGGCAGGAGCTGCTCGCCGCCCTTGGCGGGACCCCGAGCGCGCCGCAGATCGTCGCCCTCGCCCAGCCGCGGCAGATGGAGCTGGTGCGTGCGCTCTCGAACGGCGGCCGCGTCGGCCCGCTGACGTTAGGCGGTCCGGCGTCGGCGGCCCGGCGGCGCGAGGAAGGGGTCCGCGCCGAGCTGCGCGTGGTCCTCGAGCAGGGGTTGGCCGTGCGCGAGCTGCTGACCCTCGAGCCCCTCCTCGAATCTTACGACGGGATCGAGATCGCCGCCGCCGCGTTGCGGCTGCTCGAGGAGCACCGCGCCGGGACCGCGGCGGCGCGGAGCGAGAGTCCGCGCGTGGGGGTGGCCCCGTCGCGCGGCGATTCCGACGCCGGGGCTTCGCGCGATGCGCGCCCGTCGGGGGGTGAGGGGGTCAGGATCTTCCTGACGGTCGGCGACCGTGATGGCGTTCGTGCCGGGGACCTCGTTGGCGCGATCGCCGGCACCGCCGGCATTCCAGGCGCCGCGGTCGGCCGGGTCGAGATCCGCGACACCCACTCGCTCGTCGAGATCGTCGGCGCGGATGCCGAGGCGGTCGCGGCGAAGATGACGGGCATCTCGATCAAGGGGCGGCGTGTCGTGGCGCGGCTGGAGCGCGAGCGGCCGCCGCGCGAGGGGAGCGCTGGCGGTGGGCGTGGCTACAGTGGGCGCGATGGTGGTCGTGATGGAGGGCGGGAGGCCGGTCGCAGCCGCCCGGGCAGCGACCGCGGAGCGAGCGCGCGGCC
>OEPS010000726.1_pt1 | contig 11233 bp, 6 predicted proteins | sample 1539411 | NCBI WGS metagenome assembly OEPS01 (sample SAMN02671747, study PRJEB22543) | soil metagenome | biome: bacteria | place: China:Hunan Province, Lengshuijiang City | collected 2012-10-15 | depth 0.08m m | reverse complement strand
CGTCAGACCTTCCAGTTCCACGGCATTCTGAAGAAGAACGTCAAGCCGGTGCATCAGATGCTGCATTCGGTCGGGCTGGACGCGCTGGCCACCGCCAACGATATGAACCGTAACGTGCTGTGTACCTCTAACCCGTACGAGTCTCAGCTGCATGCTGAAGCCTACGAATGGGCGAAGAAGATTTCTGAGCATCTGCTGCCGCGCACTCGTGCCTATGCCGAGATCTGGCTGGATCAAAAGAAAGTCGCTACTACGGATGAAGAACCGATCCTCGGCCAGACCTATCTGCCGCGTAAGTTCAAAACCACCGTGGTGATCCCGCCGCAGAACGATATCGATCTTCACGCCAACGATATGAACTTCGTAGCGATTGCCGAAAACGGCAAGCTGGTAGGCTTTAACCTGCTGGTCGGCGGCGGTTTGTCTATCGAGCACGGTAATAAGAAAACCTACGCCCGTACGGCGAGCGAGTTTGGCTATCTGCCGCTGGAGCATACCCTGGCGGTAGCGGAAGCGGTGGTGACGACCCAGCGCGACTGGGGTAACCGTACCGACCGTAAAAACGCGAAAACCAAATACACTCTGGAACGCGTTGGCGTAGAAACCTTTAAAGCGGAAGTGGAGCGCCGGGCGGGGATCAAATTTGAGCCGATTCGTCCGTATGAGTTCACCGGACGCGGCGATCGTATCGGCTGGGTGAAGGGGATCGACAATAACTGGCACCTGACGCTATTTATTGAAAATGGTCGAATCCTTGATTATCCGGGGCGTCCGCTGAAAACGGGTCTGCTGAAGATTGCGAAGATCCACAAGGGCGAATTCCGCATCACGGCGAACCAGAACCTGATTATTGCCAGCGTTCCGGAAGATCAGAAAGCGAAGATCGAGAAGCTGGCTCGCGATCATGGTCTGATGAACGCCGTCACGCCGCAGCGTGAAAACTCGATGGCCTGCGTGTCCTTCCCGACCTGCCCGCTGGCGATGGCGGAAGCTGAACGTTTTCTGCCATCGTTTATCGATAAAGTCGAAGCGGTGATGAGCAAACACGGCGTGGGCGACGAGCATATCGTCACCCGCGTGACCGGCTGCCCGAACGGCTGTGGCCGCGCGATGCTGGCGGAAGTGGGGCTGGTAGGTAAAGCGCCGGGCCGCTACAACCTGCACCTTGGCGGCAACCGCAGCGGGACGCGGATTCCGCGCATGTATCGGGAAAACATTACCGAGTCGGAAATTCTTGACTCAATCGATGAACTGGTAGGGCGCTGGGCGAAAGAGCGCGAAGCGGGTGAAGGCTTCGGCGACTATACGGTGCGTGCGGGCATCATTCGCCCGGTGCTCGACCCAGCCCGGGATTTCTGGGAATAAACTTTTCTCCCTCATCCTGGCCCTCCCTCCTCCCTCGCTCCTTTGGGGGGAGGGGAACAAACAAACGAGGTACTTATGTCCGTACTCGATCTGAACGTGCTGAACGAATTACCGAAGGTTGATCGCGTTTTGCAGCTGGCGGAAACCAATAGCCAGCTGGAAAAGCTGAGCGCGGAAGCGCGCGTCGCGTGGGCGCTGGAAAACCTGCCGGGCGAATACGTGCTCTCTTCAAGCTTTGGTATTCAGGCGGCGGTGAGCCTGCATCTGGTGAACCAGGTACGCCCGGATATTCCGGTTATTCTCACCGATACCGGCTATCTGTTTCCGGAAACCTACCAGTTTATTGACGAGTTAACGGACAAACTCAATCTGAACCTGCAGGTCTATCGGGCGAAGGAAAGCGCGGCATGGCAAGAGGCGCGCTACGGAAAGCTCTGGGAGCAGGGCGTTGAGGGCATTGAAAAATACAATGACATCAACAAGGTCGAGCCGATGAATCGGGCGCTGCAAGAACTGAACGCGCAAACCTGGTTTGCGGGCCTGCGCCGCGAGCAGTCCGGCAGCCGTGCCCACTTACCGGTACTGGCGATTCAGCGCGGCGTGTTTAAGGTGCTGCCGATCATCGACTGGGATAACCGCACCGTCTATCAGTACCTGCAAAAGCACGGCCTGAAATACCACCCGCTATGGGACCAGGGATATTTATCGGTGGGCGATACCCACACCACCCGTAAATGGGAGCCGGGGATGGCGGAGGAAGAAACACGGTTTTTTGGCTTAAAAAGAGAGTGCGGACTGCACGAAGGTTAATATATTTCCCGGCGTAGCCGGGATTTTTTTTACCTGACTAATTAATCATTTGATGTCTTTCTAATAATTAATAGGTGATATTATTTTAATGTCATCCATTAAAGTTAAGTTCTATTGATATAAATCACGCGTCATATTTCATAGTATGATAATACTTTTTATGAAATATTCCGACTAAGTGGCGTGATTTTGACAATATTTAATTACTGGGGAAAATCCAGTCGCGGAGATAACGAGGGCGGCGATGTTTATCACTTACTGTGCTGGCATTCTCTGGATGTTGCAGCGGTAGGTTACTGGATGGTGCAGTATAATATTTATGGGGTTTATGATTATCTTAAGCAATTAGGGTTTAATCATAAGGTTCAGGCGGCTCAGTTTTTTGCATGGCTATTATGCTGGCATGACATTGGAAAGTTTGCCCATTCTTTTCAGCAGCTTTATCTCCATGATGATATAAATAAGCACGACGAATATATAAAAAATTATGAAGCTATCCCGCATACAACTCTGGGGTATTGGCTGTGGAAAAATTATTTAAGTGAGCATCCTGAACTTCTCCCCGAATCTTCTCTTTCTGCTCGAAAGTTAAAGCGCGTCATTGCGCTTTGGATGCCCCTTACGACAGGACATCATGGACGACCCCCTTCCTCTGTAACGGAACTAAAAAATTTTCGTCAGCAGGATAAAGAAGCGGCCCGCGATTTTCTTACCCGGATTAAATCATTATTTCCACTAATTGAAGTTCCTGAGTTTTGGGATGATGATGACGGTATTGCGCTTTTTAAACATCTCTCATGGTTTATTTCCGCTGCGATAGTACTGGCTGACTGGGTTGGTTCTTCAACCCGATATTTCCCCCGAATTGCAAAATCGATGGAGGTCGATGAATATTGGCAACAGCATGCGCTGGTTAAAGCGAAAGTAGCCGTAACCGTTTTCCCTCCTTCCTCTGACGTTGCCTCTTTTAGCGGAATAACGGCATTATTTCCCTTTATCCAACAGCCAACCCCATTGCAGCAAAAAGCGCTTGAGCTGGATATTGATAAACAAGGCCCGCAATTATTTATTCTTGAAGATGTGACTGGTGCTGGAAAAACAGAGGCTGCGCTTATTTTGACACATCGCCTGATGGCTGCGGGAAAGGCGCAGGGGCTCTATTTTGGTCTGCCGACGATGGCGACGGCGAATGCCATGTTCGATCGTATGTCGGAGAGCTGGCTGGCGTTGTATCAACCCGGTTCACGGCCAAGCCTGGTGCTGGCGCATAGCGCACGTGGGTTAATGGATCGCTTCAATCAGTCTCTGTGGTCGGGAGATTTATCGGGTTCAGAAGAACCCGACGAGCTCCAGCCTTCCAGCCAGGGATGCGCCGCCTGGTTTGCCGACAGTAATAAAAAAGCGCTGTTGGCCGAGGTGGGCGTTGGCACGCTCGACCAGGCGAGTGTTCCCCGCGGCAGCGGGGATAAACCGAACACTCCACCCATGAAAGAAATCACAGCAAAGTGTTCCCCGCGGCAGCGGGGATAAACCGGTTTAAGCGCCGGTTCGTTAAAGTGGAGTTCTGTGTTCCCCGCGGCAGCGGGGATAAACCGAGGATGCCAAACAGGCTGGCAACTCTCCGGTAGTGTTCCCCGCGGCAGCGGGGATAAACCGAGTGAGTTTCTTACGGGGAGTTACGCCGAGCCGTGTTCCCCGCGGCAGCGGGGATAAACCGCTCATAGCAATGTCATCGTCAGCGCCTCCGTAGTGTTCCCCGCGGCAGCGGGGATAAACCGTACACAGAATTTCAGGATGTGCCAGTAGCAAAGTGTTCCCCGCGGCAGCGGGGATAAACCGGGGGACTTTTACCATTGATCGGGCATCATTCCGTGTTCCCCGCGGCAGCGGGGATAAACCGGACGCACTAAAGCAACGCATCATCGACTTCATGTGTTCCCCGCGGCAGCGGGGATAAACCGCAGGTTGGGAAATGCAGCGCCTGCGCGGACGCGTGTTCCCTGCGGCAGCGGGGATAAACCGCTGTCTGTAAATGTTAAAGATGATCAAGGCCAGTGTTCCCCGCGGTAGCGGGTATAAACCGCGCTGCGTACCGCTTACGATAATGACGGGATCGTGTTCCCCGCGGTAGCGGGGATAAACCGGGCGTGATCGATGATTGCATCGTCCTGGATGCGTGTTCCCCGCGGTAGCGGGGATAAACCGATTATCCGGTATTTACCGACCCTCATTCGGAAGTGTTCCCTGCGGCAGCGGGGATAAACCGCAGGTAACAAACACGCCACAGTTTGAAAAATAGTGTTCCCCGCGCCAGCGGGGATAATTAGTACCCCAGCACTTGAGTCGTTCTACTTTCAGAAAGGGGACACTTTTGTTCCCTTTCTCCTTATTCTCTAACCTTTCCACTGCTTCTCAGTACAGCAAAGTCCGGCTCCGGACAATTTTGACCAAAGTTTTCTGTCCACGGAAATGGCGCGCCGTTTTTTACATAGCGCTGATAGAGACGTTTTACCGATGTTGGGTCCTGAGCCCGTATCCAGTCCGTCGCGTTGCACAGCACGGCGGCATAGGCCTGTGATTTTCTCGGCAATAGATCGGCGGCTTTCTCGGCAAGCTTCACCGCCTGCCAGCGATAGTGCATAAAATGATTATCCTGTTTCGGCTGGGATAGCTGCACACGTTGGCGCTCACCGGCGCTAATCCACGATTTGGCGGCAGGCTTACCTTCTAAACCCGAATCGTAATAAGGCCATGAATATCCACCGCCATAGAGTGCAAAATCCGGCGCCATCTCATAGCCCGTCAATTCCATTCCCTGATGACGCAGGAGAAGCGCAGCTTGCCACCACGCCTTTGCCTGAGCGGTCTTTGGTCCATTTTTCGGTAGGGTATTGATAAACGCCTGTGCAGCATCACGATTCTCCGGCAGGGCAAAATAGGTCAGCGCTTTTTGGTACTGTCCTGCCCGCATCAGACGGCGGGCAAGCAGGGTTCGTAGCCTGACGTCAGCGCTATAGCGTTCCGTATTTTCCGGCTGCTCAAGTAACGCAGGAGAGGGGGCGGGGACATATTTATCCACGAACGCGGTGAGCTCTTTTAGCGTAAGCACCCGTTCGGCAATTTGCGCTAAATCCGGCCAGTAGTGCTCTTTGGCTTTGTACATCAGACGCATCGCTTCGAGATAATCGTTGCGATTCAGCGCCAGGATTGCCTGTTCGGCGTTAATACGGCAGGTCGGGATAACAAACTCATCACCGATAATTTCATTATTATCAGGTTGGGACCCCCACGCTTCGTCTGCCGGAAAAGATGCGGCGGCTTTTGCATACCATGCCGTTGCCGCTTTAACATCACCAGCCCGCAGCGCCATTTTGGCCTGTACCCACGAGGTCAGCCCATTTTCGGTGGCATTTTTTAGCAGTAGCGTCACCAGCGGGTACTGACCATTACGATAGGCGAGGGCGATCAGACGATCGCTACCGGGCAGGTCGTGGTTTATTCTCTGCGCCAGCTTCGCAATCAGCGCATCATGGTAATTTTTGATCTCTTGTTCATCATCGGGCCTCGGTTCTGGCTCGTATAAGGGACCAGACGAGCGCGTGAAAAAACTCGCAATAAGCAGTTGCTGAATAAGCGGATCGTCAAGGCCCGGTTGCAGGAAGTTCTCGTTTTCAGGATCGCTCAGAATATCTGCGGTGTAGCGTAAAGAGAGGCTGCCGGTGGGCGACCCCTGAGCCGCCTGCCGGGCGTAGAGGTGGGCCGCGGCAAGCGGCTCACTCTGCCAGTGTTTGATGCGGCCCTGCTGACCGAGGCTTGCCAGCGAGAGCTGTTCCGGGTCTTCTTGTCCATTGCGCACAGCGTCGATAATTTGCTGATAAAGCTCGAAAGCTTCGCGTAGCCCCTGCTGGTTACCGTGAGAGTGAGCGCTATCGGAAAGCGGATATCCGCTCTCAGAGCGTGGTTCCGGATAATCATGCATTAAGTCGCGGGCCAGTGAGTAGCGGGCTTTTAGCCCCCATAGGCCCTGTTGTGCTGCGGGCAGCGCAAGAACCTGACGAAAATAATCACGCGCCCGGCTATCGCGTTTGGTAAATGCCACGGCGCCGAGGACGTACAGGCGGCTCGCGGCAGGCAGGTCGGCAGCCATCTTTTCTGCAGCTTCTAACGAACCGCTGGCGCGGATCTTCGTAATCAAAATCTCCTGGGCAGAGGGGGCGGTAGGCTTATCGGTGGAAGTATCGCGCCATTGCGGAAGACGCGGATCGATAGGCACCAGGCGGCTGCTCTCTAAAGCAAAGCTTCCCTCGGGTAAATAAAGCAGATTGGCGTGACGGTTTTCCAGCAAATAGTTGGGGAAAAACGGCCCGCAGGCGTGGCCGTTGGCGGCGGCCAGCATCGCCGTCAGGAAGGTGGTCAGAGGTAATTTACGGGCTAACATAAAACTCTCCTTGCGGTGGCGACGTGCATCTTGCCCAGCCGATGGTGCGCGTTCTTCCGGCGCGTAGCAGCGCCGGGGCGGTCAGATAAAACCTCTCTTCAGCAAAGCGGTAGCCGCCTGCGCCATCGGCGGCGAGGCAATTTTCCATCTGTAACGTAATTTTTATCGGTAGCGGGGCGTCAATATTGCCCGAATTTTTAATCGCCAGTTCGTAGAGCGTGGACTCAGGGCTGACGTTGGCTTTGTCGGGAAGCGCCAGCCATTGCCAGCTTGTGTTCAACGGCCGATGGCGAATAACCGCTTCCAGCGTGGTGAGTGACCAGGAACGACTATCGTTAGCCAGCGGCAGACGGAACCAGACAAGACCGGCAAAATTTTTCGGCGGATTCGCTTCGAGCTCACGGGTAAAAGCGTCGATTTGCTGCGGCGAGACGCTAAGCTCTCGCCTCTCACCGAAAATACCCAGCAGCGATTCGCTTTCCACCCGTTCTGGCTGACCGGGGGCGGAAATCAGTGCGGAACCATACGCCGGCAGCGCCAGATAAAAAGGATGCGGAGAGATAAGGGCATATTGTCTGCTCCAGCGCCGGGCCTGAGCCGGGTCAAACAGCCCCTGCTGCGGCGAGAGGACACTATGGAGCTGTAGCACGGAGCTATCCACCGCTGCCAACAGGTCAGGAAGATGAGCTGATGAGAGCCAGGCAGGAAGCGCGGTGATGCTGAGCGTTAGATCTGGCGGCAGCGCCTGGCGCAATAACGCCAGCAGTTGCTGATAATCTGTCAGCCGCGAGGTGGGCGCATCGTAATCAATTTCGATTGCCGTGAGTTTAACGCCAGCACCGCGCCAGTGAGTAATAATGCTTTGAATCTGTGGCAGAATGGCTGCCGCATCGAGCTGCGTCAGGCTGCCGTCCAGGCGGACTACCAGCCACACCGGGCGACCATCCTGCTGTAACAAGGGTGTATCGACCCGGGCAATACGCGATCCTTCCTGCGGATGAATCTGTAGCCCCAGCACGCGCAAAGTTGAAAACAGCTCGTGGCTCTGGCGTAGCGCCGTTTTATGATCGTCTTTCCAGACGCGTTGCCAGATATATACCTGGTTGTCGGCGATGGAGCCTGCGCAGGTCGCCAGCAACAGAAACAACGGTAGCAAAAAACGCAAGTGCATTATGGCGACACTCCTTGTTGCCGGGTTAATTATTATTCTATTTTTTTGCGGCGGGTTTTTTCTCCACCTTCGCCAGCTCTTTGACCAGCGGCAGCATAATCTTCAGCACATCGCGGCTGCGCTGGGCAATACGGCCCGGCAGGGCTTTATCAATATGCTGTTGATTATCCAACTGAATATTATGCCAGCTGGTGCCATCCGGGAAGGAACGAGATTTAGCGCGCTGCTGGTAGCCATCTTTGCGTCCCAGGGACCAGTTTGTGGCTTCGACCGATAATACCGGGATTCCGGCTTCGTCAAATACGCTGGCATCATTACAGCAGCCGGTACCTTTCGGATATTCAGGGTTAAGGCCTGGATTGCTGGAGGCGATAATGCCTTTGCTGCGGGCGATAGCCAGCGCCCGGTCGCGGGTGAGCTTACGTACCGACGCAGGCGTGCTGCGGCCGCTATTGAAATAGAGTTTATCGCCCACCACCAGGTTATCGAGATTGATTACCAGCAGAGTATTTTTCTTTTCCGCATCGCTCATACGTTTGAGCATATTCTGCGCGCCAAGCCGACCTTCTTCTTCACCGCTGGTAGCGACGAAGCGAATACCGTAGCGGGTAGGGACGTTCTTCAACTGCTCGGCAAGTTCCAGCATAACTCCCAGTCCGACGGCGTTATCATCGATACCCTGCAGCGTCAGGCCGCCGAGATTATTTTCTACGTCGGCGTCGGTTTGCGGCGCATAGGTATCGAGATGGGCCATGATGATAATCTGCTGGCGCTCTTTCCCCTCATGCGCGGCGATAACCGTACTACCGGTGACGTTCTGCCAGTTTTTGCGCTTTTCATTGTCGGTGTAAATATAACGAGTATTAAAACTGCGGATATCGCTCTTATATCCCATTTGCGTGAACTGCTGGCGCAGATAGTCGGCGGAGAGCATTTCGGCAGGCGAACCGGTCATTCTTCCGGGAAAAAAGGTGGCGATATGACGAGCCTGTGCATTGGCGGTGTCGCCCAGGGCACTCATTGCCGGGGCGGCGGAAAAGACAAAACCTGCGCCCAGCGCCAGGGGAAGCAGGCGACGGCACAATGCGGAAAACATAACGGATCCTTGAGTACTTAAAACAATTTCACCCGCGTAGTATGAAACTGTGACCGTGGTTAAACAATTTCAATCGCTCTTAAATGGTGGAAAAACCGCGTGTTAAGCACTTTTTGATATTTGCTTTCCCAGGTCGTTATTCTTTTGAGTAACAACTCATTCCATTTCGTAATTTCATTTGCTCCAGACCGCACCCTATAGTCGCTCTATTGCTGATTGTAAGAGAGTTGTTGCGCAGTGGAATACTTGCCGATATTTGCCGAAGTGAAAGAAAGACCCGTACTGGTTATCGGCGGCGGCGAGATTGCCGCGCGCAAGATCGCGTTTTTGCTGCGTGCTGAAGCGAAGGTGCAGATTGTCGCCGATGCGCTGATACCGGAACTTGCCGGAAAGGTTGAGCGTCAGGAAATTCAGTGGCGGGCGACCGTATTTGAAGAGCGGCAGCTTGATGATGTATTCCTGGCGATTGCCGCCACTGAAGATGACGAGCTTAACCAGCGCGTCTATGTTGCGGCGAATGCGCGCTATCGGTTGGTCAACGTTGTTGATAATCAGGCGCTGTGCTCGTTTGTCTTTCCGTCAATTGTTGACCGTTCGCCGCTGCTGGTGGCTATCTCTTCCAGCGGAAAAGCGCCGGTACTATCGCGAATATTGCGGGAAAAAATTGAAGCGCTGCTGCCAACCAACCTGGGGCGGCTGGCTGAAACAGCAAGCTACTGGCGCCACCACATTAAAACTCATCTTAAAACAACCGCTGAACGCCGCCGCTTCTGGGAGCGCGTGTTTACCGGTCGCTTTGCCAGCCTGATGCTGGCGGGCAACAAAGCCGAAGCGGAAAAAGCGCTGGAAGATGAACTTAGACAGCCGGAAAAACGTCCCGGTGAAATTATTCTCGTTGGGGCAGGTCCAGGCGATGCCGGACTGTTGACCCTGCGCGGTCTGCAGGCCATTCAGCAGGCAGACGTGGTGTTTTACGACAACCTGGTGACGCCAGAAGTGCGTGAACTGGTACGCCGCGACGCGGAGACTATTTGCGTTGGTAAAAGCGCCTCCGGCGTATCCGTTCCGCAGCAGGAAATTAACCGCATGCTGGTGGAAGCGGCAAAAGAGGGCAAAACGGTGATTCGTCTGAAGGGCGGCGACCCGTTTATCTTCGGCCGCGGCGGCGAAGAGCTGCAGGCGGCGGCTGAAGCCGCTATTCCGTTTCAGGTTGTTCCCGGCGTCACGGCAGCGGCGGGCGCAACGGCTTATGCCGGGATCCCGCTGACCCACCGGGACTATGCCCAGAGCGCCACCTTTATTACCGGGCACTTCGGCGCGGAAAATTCTCCGCTCGACTGGGCGCGGCTGGCGCAAAGCGGCCAGACCCTGGCGATTTATATGGGCAGCCTGAAAGCGGCGGAAATCAGCGCCCAGCTGATCGCCAACGGCCGCGACGGCGATACTCCGGTAGCGGTGATCTCTCGCGGCACTCGCGCCGATCAGCAAACGAAGACCGGCACATTACAGCAGCTCGGAAACCTGGCAAAAGATGTCCCGATGCCCGCGCTGCTGGTGGTGGGCGATGTGGTGCGATTACATCAACAGCTTGCCTGGTTTCAACACACAACAGACGCAGAGGGCTTTGGTTCTTCTGTTATTAATCTGGCTTAAGGAACGGTTATGGACCAAAAACGACTTACTCACCTGCGGCAACTGGAGGCAGAAAGCATCCATATCATTCGTGAGGTGGCCGCCGAATTCTCTAACCCGGTGATGATGTACTCCATCGGTAAAGATTCCAGCGTGATGCTGCATCTGGCGCGCAAAGCGTTTTATCCAGGAACCCTGCCGTTCCCGCTGCTGCACGTCGATACCGGCTGGAAATTCCGCGAAATGTACGAGTTCCGCGACCGTACGGCTAAAGCCTACGGCTGCGAACTGCTGGTACATAAAAATCCAGAGGGCGTGGCGATGGGCATTAACCCATTCGTGCACGGCAGCGCCAAGCATACCGACATTATGAAAACCGAAGGTCTTAAGCAGGCGCTGAACAAATACGGCTTCGATGCCGCATTCGGCGGCGCGCGCCGCGATGAGGAGAAATCTCGCGCCAAAGAGCGTATTTACTCCTTCCGCGATCGCTTTCACCGCTGGGACCCGAAAAATCAGCGCCCGGAACTGTGGCACAACTACAACGGCCAGATTAACAAAGGCGAAAGCATCCGCGTCTTCCCGCTTTCCAACTGGACCGAACTGGATATCTGGCAGTACATCTATCTGGAAAATATTGAAATCGTTCCGCTGTACCTCGCGGCAGAGCGCCCGGTGCTGGAGCGCGACGGCATGCTGATGATGATCGACGACGATCGCA
>OEPS010000724.1_pt1 | contig 11251 bp, 10 predicted proteins | sample 1539411 | NCBI WGS metagenome assembly OEPS01 (sample SAMN02671747, study PRJEB22543) | soil metagenome | biome: bacteria | place: China:Hunan Province, Lengshuijiang City | collected 2012-10-15 | depth 0.08m m | reverse complement strand
TACCGGCATAACACCGGCGATACCGACAATACCGCACATACGTCTTTTCCTCGTTAAGCTACATCCCAACGCTTATGCTTTGGGCAAGAAACTTGACGAGCTCTGCAGATAGTCAAAGAACCATCTGATAACGAAACTGAACTGCGGGATAAGCTCAGACTTTTGCCAGTCTTCGCTTTTCGCCATACCGGTAAAGCTATCGAGAAAGAACAGAATCGCTGAGACGATTAGTACCCCACGCAGGGCGCCAAAGCAGATCCCTAACACCCTGTCGGTACCCGACAGGCCGGTTTTTTCCACCAGCTGGCCTATCACAAAGTTAACGATAGCGCCGACGATAAGCGTCGCGATAAACAGTATCGCGATAGCAATCCCATTTCGGACCAGTTCGTCTTCAAAGCCCGTGAACCAGACAGCCAGGTAAGTGTAGTAATGACTGGCAACAAAGAAAGCGCATCCCCAGGTTACCAGTGATAAAGCTTCACGAACAAAGCCGCGGATCAGGCTGACCAAAGAGGAAAAACCAATCACCGCAATTATGGCGTAATCAATCCAGACCATATACGTCCCACGATTTTACGCCCTGTCGTCCGGTTCGGGGCGCATTCTAACAGAAAAAGAAAACGTTTGCGTAGGGATTTCCGTGCCCTACATAAATAAAAATGGCGCTGAAAAAACATTCAACGCCATACTGCCTTTCGCCTCTTCAGGGCGCGTCAGACAGGGGTTTCAGCACTCTTCCGTTTTAAAAAAGAGAGCGTTAGTTTGGGCTATAGCCCATGACCACGCCGCTGAGTCCCGAAAGCTGCTTCAGTTCACCAAGCTGGCCTTTCAGCTTATCTTTCGAGGTATCTGGCCCCACGAGAATACGGGTGATTTTACCCTGCACCGGCGTTGAAGGCGACGTGTAAACCTTAAAGCCGGAAGCGCGCAGTTTACTCACAATCTCGTTGACCTTATCGGCGTTCTTCAGGGCCCCCAGCTGTACAACGTAGGCCTTACCGGTCGGCGCCGGAATTTCGGCCTGCTGCTGTGGTTTAGGCGGCGGCGTCTGCGCCGCAACCTGCTGCTGCGGCTGTGGCTGCGGTTTCTCAACCGGCTTCGGCTGAGGTTTCGGCTGTGGCTTAGGCGCCACAACCGGCTCCTGGGCCACTGCAAAACTATTGTTGTTCACCGGTATCCGCGACGGATCCAGCGATGGCGCGGCGGCATCGCCGGCTCTTACCTCTTCAGCCGCCCCTTCCGGAGGCTGAGAAGGCAACGCCTGAGTCGCTGCTGGTAGCATATCCGGCTCATCGCGGTCCCCCGGCTTTGGCACCAGAGGGATCGCAGCGAACTCATCCTGATAATGTTTTTTCTGCCCATCCAGCAGCCCTGGCAGGATAATCACCCCCAGCGCCACCAGTACAATTGTCCCGACTAAACGGTTCTGAAACTTACTCGCCACCGATTCTCCCCGCGTCTATCTCTTCCATTACATGCGCTACCGTGTGGAATGAACCACAGACCAGCACCGTATCTTCAGGCCTGGCATCCGCCATTGCGGCATGCCACGCCTGCGCAACGCTGATATAAGCTTTGCCTGCGCGTAAATGTTCCAGCAGCTGCTCCGCCGTAGCGCCGCGCGGCCCTTCCAGCGGTGCGCAGTACCACGCGTCAACTTCCGCCTGCAAATTTGCCAGCGTACCTGCGATATCCTTATCATGCAGCATACCAATAACCGCCAGCACGCGCCCCGTTTTCGATAAGGTTTTGAGACGGCCGGCGAGATATGCCGCCGCGTGCGGGTTATGGGCAACGTCAAGGATCAGCCGCGGATGGTGGCTGATTATCTGGAAACGTCCCGGCAGCATCGCATTCTGAATGCCGTCGCGAATCGCCTGCTCACTCACCTTAAGCCCGCTGGCGCGTATAGCGGCGAGCGCGGTTGCCGCGTTCGGCATCGGCACCTGCGGCAGCGGCAGGTCGTTCAACGCGCCGAGCCTATCGTGGAAGGACCAGCTTTGTTCCCCGGCGTCATACCGCCAGTCAACGTTGCGGCGCAGGAGCTGCGCGCCTTTTTCGCTCGCCACCTCGGCAATGGTCTGCGGCATATCGGGCTCACCGACGATAGCCGGTTTACCGGCGCGGAAAATACCCGCTTTTTCCCGGCCGATGCTTTCGCGATCGGGCCCCAGCCAGTCCGTATGATCGAGCGCGATACTGGTCACTACCGCCGTATCAGCATCGACGATATTGGTCGCATCAAGCCGGCCGCCAAGGCCCACCTCAAGAATCACCACATCCAGCTGCGCCTGCTGAAACAGCCACAGCGCGGATAACGTACCAAACTCAAAATAGCTCAGGGAAATCTCGCCGCGCGCGGCCTCAATTTCGGCAAAAGAGGTCGTATGCGCCAGCTCCGACAGCTCTTCCCCCTGTATGCGCACCCGCTCGGTGTAGCGCACCAGATGCGGTGAGCTGTACACACCAACTTTAAAACCCGCCGCCATCAGTACCGATTCCAGGGTACAGCAGGTGGTGCCTTTGCCGTTGGTTCCCGCCACCGTAAACACAAACGGCGCCGGTTTTAACACCGCCATCCGCTTCGCTACCTCGCTGACGCGCGCCAGCCCGAGATCGATAGTTTTGCTGTGCAGATGCTCCAGATAAGAAAGCCACGTAGCCAGGGGCGACGTGGCCTGAGGAATAGGTTGTTTTTCCATGATGTCCGGCAAGCGTTAAGATAACTATGCGTATAAAAAAGGGCAGCGCCGTCAGGCCTGCCCTCTCCATTATCAGGCCTCTGGTTCCTGATCCGGCACCGGTGGCACCACCTCGCCTTCGTGAACGGGTTCCGGATTTGGCGCCGGAAGATTCATCAGCTTCGCCAGTATACTGGCCAGCTTCAGACGCATTTCCGGGCGGCGAACGATCATATCGATCGCCCCTTTCTCAATCAGGAACTCACTGCGCTGGAATCCCGGCGGCAGCTTCTCACGAACGGTCTGTTCGATAACGCGAGGACCGGCAAAACCGATCAGCGCTTTCGGCTCCGCGATGTTCAAATCGCCCAGCATCGCAAAGCTCGCCGATACGCCGCCCATGGTTGGGTCGGTCAGCACGGAGATATATGGCAGCCCGCGCTCCTGCATTTTCGCCAGCGCAGCAGAGGTTTTCGCCATCTGCATCAGCGACATCAGCGCTTCCTGCATACGCGCGCCGCCGGATGCAGAGAAGCAAATCAGCGGGCAGTTGTCTTCCAGTGCCTGTTCAACCGCACGAACAAAGCGCGCGCCGACCACGGAACCCATTGAACCACCCATAAAGGAGAATTCGAAAGCAGCGGCAACAACCGGCATCTCATGCAGGGTGCCTTTCATTACCACCAGCGCGTCTTTTTCGCCAGTTTCTTTCTGGGCTGATGCCAGACGGTCTTTATACTTTTTCGAATCGCGGAACTTCAGCACATCTTTCGGCTCGAGCTCGCTTCCCAGCTCCACAAGGGAACCTTCGTCCAGCAGGCTATGCAGGCGGTTGCGCGCCGTCATACGCATGTGGTGATCGCACTTAGGGCAAACCTCCAGGTTGCGCTCCAGCTCTGCGCGGTACAATACCTGACCGCAGCTGTCGCACTTGGTCCATACACCTTCAGGGATACTTGCCTTACGGGTGGGGGTTATATTGCTTTTAATTCGTTCAATCCAGCTCATTGATAACCTTTCTACCTGAACCTGGTCGATGCCAGTTTTGTCGCAAGGGGCGCATAATGCCATTTTTGCCCCTCACAGACCATGAATGTTGCACATTAAATCATAACATCCCGTAACATGGGATAAAAAAGTGGTCGAACCGCTCACACTTCACTCTTCGGACGGCGGCATACCGTCCGAAGTTAATTGTCGCGTTATTTGGCCTGTTTTGCTGCCGCCCGCTTGTGGCGGATGACTTCAATGACGCCAGGCAATACGGACAGGACGATAATCGCCACAATCAGCAGCTTAAGGTTTTCCTGAACGATCGGCAAATCGCCGAACAGGTAACCCGCATAGGTGAACAGCAGTACCCAAAGCAGCGCGCCGGCGACGTTATACATCGCAAAATGACGATAGGACATATGCCCCATTCCCGCCACAAACGGCGCAAAAGTTCTGACGATCGGCACAAAGCGCGCCAGAATGATGGTTTTACCGCCGTGACGTTCGTAGAAGCTGTGGGTCTTATCGAGATAGCTGCGGCGGAAAATTTTTGAATTGGGATTGCTGAAGAGCTTTTCACCAAACAGCCGGCCAATCGTGTAGTTCAGCGCATCGCCAATAATCGCCGCAATGACCATCAACAGCACCATTAAATGTACGTTGAGATCGTTAGTCGGCAGCGCAGAGATCGCGCCCGCCACAAACAGCAGAGAGTCTCCCGGCAGAAACGGCGTGACCACCAGACCGGTTTCGCAGAACAAAATCAAAAACAAAATCGCGTATACCCAAATACCGTACTCCGCGACCAGTTCAGCCAGATGCACATCAATGTGCAGGATAAAATCAATTACAAAGTGAATCAGGTCCATAGTTTGCGTTAGCCCTTAATAACCCGGTTAGTCCGCCAAAAACAGCGGGCCCATCGGCATCACCGGGAGGTCGTAGCGTGCCGGGTAGTCCACCGACACCAGATACAATCCTTCCGCCTTTGCCGTTGCGGCGGCAAGCGTCCTGTCTTTTGCCGCCAGAAGTTCTGCAATCCAGCTCTCTGGCTGGTTACCGGCACCTACTTCCATCAGACTGCCAACAATATTCCTTACCATATGATGTACAAAAGCGTTTGCTTTGATGTCCACCACCACATATGCACCATAACGAGTGACGTTAATGTGCATCACGTTACGCCACGGCGTGCGCGACTGGCACTGCACCGCACGAAACGAGGTGAAATCATTTTCTCCCAGCAGACACTGCGCGGCGCGCTGCATTCGCTCAGCATCCAGCGGGAGATAATAGTGGGTTACGCCGCGACTTAATACCGCCGGCCGCAGACGATGATTATAGATAACATAACGATAGCGCCGCGCCGTGGCGCTGAAGCGGGCGTGAAAATCTTCCGGAACACGCTTCACCCAGCGAACCGCGATATCGCCGGGTAGATTCGCATTGACGCCCAGCGTCCATGCGGCATCCTGACGCTGCGCGCGCGTTTCAAAATGCACTACCTGACCGGTACCATGAACGCCGGCGTCCGTACGGCCCGCACAAAAGACGTTCACTGGCTCATTCGCCACCTGCGAAAGGGCCTTTTCCAGCTTCTCCTGCACGCTGCGTACTTCATTCTGCCGCTGCCAGCCATAGTACTTGCTGCCATCATATTCGATGCCCAGCGCGATTTTATAAACCGGCGGCTGCTCCATCTCCGACATCAGTACAGATACTCCTGAACCAGCTTCTCAGCAATTTTCACCGCCATCAGCGCGCCGCCAAAACGGACGTTATCGGCGACTGACCAGAACTGTACCTGCTCCGGCATACCGTAATCATTATGTACGCAGCCGACGGAAAGACGCGTGTTACCGGAAGCATCGCCAACCTGAGTCGGGAATTCGCCTTCTTCGGACAGCTCGATATCTTCGCCGCGGCTAAAGGCATCGCGCGCCTCTTCGGCCGCCAGCGGCCGCTGCGCTTCAAAACTCACCATCTGCGCGTGGCCGTAGAACACCGGCGACTGAACGACGCTTGCGGAGATCATCAGGCCGTCATCCTGCAAAATTTTGCGGGCTTCATCGACGATACGGCGCTCTTCGCGCACGCTTCCTTCACGATCGGGCAGCAGCGGTAGCATGTTGAACGCCAGCTGGCGACCAAAGAAATCATCTTCATCGATCGGAATGCCGTTAAGCAATTTGGCGCTCTGACCCGCCAGCGCATCAACCGCTTTTTTTCCGTGAGCGGAGGCAGACAGCAGGTTGGTCACGCTGATGCGCGCCAGGCCGCCCCGATCGATCAGCGGTTTCAACGCCGACAGCAGCTGGCTGGTCAGACTGTTTGGCACAGCAATAACGTTACGATTGCGGTAATCCGCCAATACAAATGGGTTAACATCCGGCACCACCAGCGGCACATCCGGCTCCAGCGCAAACAGACCGCTTAAATCAATGACCAGGCAGCCCGCATTCGTAGCCTCTTCAACATACGCGGCGGTCGCTTCGACACCGGCGGCAAAAAAGGCCAACTGGACCTGGGTCCAGTCAAACTCGGCGGCGTCCTGAACGATAACCGACTTGCCTGAAAAACGCAGATGTTCACCGGCGCTATCGCTACGCGCCAGGGCATAAATATCCCCCACCGGGAACTGACGATCGGCAAGCGTTTCGAACAGGGCTTCGCCTACGGCGCCCGTTGCGCCCAGTACGGCAATATTCCAGCCTTCAGACATGGTGGTGTACTCCAGAAAAAAGCGGCCCTGCCGGATTATCCGGCAGGAGCATTAAGATGATATTAACGAACAGGATGATGTACGGCGTTAAAGCCCAGCTGGCGCAGCAGCGTCGCCGCCTGGGCATCGCTGCACTGCACGTACAGCGAAGACCATTCTCGGCGTTCCTGGTAATTCTTGCGCAGCTTGTCGAACTCGCCCGCAACGCCAGCGACTTTTCGCAGCGGCGCATCATCGCGGCGCACATCATACACCAAATGCGCCAGCCGTTTTAGCGTTGCCTGATCGAGCGGCCCGTGCAGCGTAATGCGGCCAAACTCCGGCGCAGGTAGCAGCGTGTCCAGCGCCACCTGCTGCGGGTGGCCAATAAACGCGCTGTAGGCTTCAAAAACCTGCGTCGTACCGCGCGCTTTTCCTTCAAGGGTGTAACCGGCAATATGCGGAGTACCGATATCAACCCGCTGGAGCAATTCGGTATTTAAGTCCGGCTCCGGCTCCCAGACATCCAGTACCACGCTTAACGACTGATTTGCCTGTAATCGTTTAAGCAACGCGGCGTTATCCACCACCGCCCCACGGCAGGCGTTGATTAAAATCGTCCCCGGCTGCAGGCGGCTTATCAGCGCCTCATCCGCCAGGTGTAGCGTTTTATACTGCCCTTCTTTATAAAGTGGCGTATGGAAAGTCAGGATGTCCGCTTCCTGCACCAGCTCGTCAAGGGTACGGAAATCGCCTTCATCTCCACGATCGGCACGCGGCGGATCGCAAAGCAGCGTTTTAATTCCCAAAGCCTCAAGGCGTTTTTGCAAGCGCCCGCCCACGTTGCCGACGCCCACGATCCCGACGGTACGGTCGTTCAGCGCGAAACCATCGCGTTCAGCCAGCATGAGCAGCGCTGAAAAGACATATTCCACCACCGCAATAGCGTTACAGCCCGGCGCCGCGGAAAAGCCGATTCCCGCCTGCTGCAGCCACGCCTGATCGACGTGATCGGTACCTGCCGTCGCAGTGCCAACAAATTTGATAGCCTTGCCGGAGAGCAGCGCTTCGTTAACTTTTGTGACCGAGCGAACCATCAGCGCATCGGCATCATTCAACGCTTCGACCGGGACAGGACGACCAGCAACGGCCTTCACTTCCCCCAGGCGGCTAAAAAGCTCACGCGCATAGGGCATATTTTCATCAACGAGGATTTTCACGGTTCAGTACCTGTCTGAGAGCGAGAGTAAACCGGGGAAGTGTGCCATAATCTGCCCGCCAGGAACATCACCACCCGGCCCTTAGTACAGTAATTTAGTACAGCAATACGCAAAGGATTAATCATGACGCATCCCGTTTCAGGTATGTCCGATCGCCCTCCGGGGACAGGCGAACTTCCGCTCACCACTCAGCAGCGTACCGCGCTTGAGCGCCTTATTACGCGCCTGGTGGCCTTAACATCGCAGCAGAATGCGGAAGTATGGGCCTGCGTGAGACACGATCTGAGCCTGAAAAATGACGCCCCGCTGCTGGCAAGCCATTTTGCCGCCGCCGAGTCCAGCCTGAATCAGCGCTTAATCCTCGCCCAACAAAATCATCACCGTCGGCAAATTCTGGCGCAGCTGAGCGATCTGCTGAATCAGGGTAACAACCGTCAGGCGGTCAGCGATTACATTCGTCAGCATGACGGTCAAACCGCGCTGCACGCCTTAACCCTGCCGCAGCTGGAGAATATTCTGCAGCTGCTGCAAAGCGGTCAACTCTCGATTCCGCAGCCCCAGCAGCGTCCGCCAACCCATCGCCCGCTGCTGCCAGCGGAGCACAATACGCTCAATCAACAGGTGACCAAACTTGCCGCTGCCACCGGCGAGTCCAGCAAGCTTATCTGGCAGTCGATGCTGGAACTAAGCGGCGTCAAAAGCGGAGAGCTGATCCCGGCGACCCATTTCACCCCTCTCTCTTACTGGCTCCACGCGCGGCAAACGCTCAGCACGCAGGCTACGCCGACGCTGACGTCATTGCAGGCTGCCTTGAAGCAGCCGCTTGAAGCCGCAGAGTGGCAAAAAGTGATGGATTTTGCGCAAACCAGCTGGCACGCGACGGCGCAAACGCCGCTCAGCGCTGCGCAGCTGTTGACGCTGCTTAACAAAATTTTCGTGCTCAGGGTCGCCAGAGCGCAGGAGACGCTGACGATCCCGCCGGTTCAGGAGCCACCTTCATCACCGTGGCAAGCGTTTAAAAAGCCGTGGGCTATCGCGCTGACGTTGCTCGTGGTGCTTATTCTGCTGTGGCTGGTGATTTAGACTGCGAGAGTCGGCCCGCGTGTCGGGCCGAAGCGGTGACCTATTTGCGCAGCGAAAGCAGCGTAATCAGAATCCCCAGTACTGCGCATGTTGCCGCAGCCAGGAAAACGGAAGAATAGCCTAAAGAAGTGGCGAGCAGCCCGGCAAGCGGGCCGCTGATGCCGTAGGAGATATCCTGAAACGCAGCGTATCCGCCAAGCGCCGTACCTCGTACCTGCGGCGGTACCCGTTTTACGACCTCAACGCCCAGCGCCGGGAAAATAAGCGAACAACCGCAGCCGGTTAGTGCGGCACCAGCCAGCGCAATCCAGGCATTTGGCGCCTGCCACAGCAGAGCCAGCCCTATTGCTTCAATCACCAGCGAAATGATGGCCACTTTCACGCCGCCAAAGCGATCCGGCATCCAGCCAAACAGTATGCGCATCAGCACAAACGCTCCGCCAAACGCGGTCAGCGTAAAACCGGCCATCGCCCAGCCGTTGCTGGCGAAATACAAAGAGACGAATGTACCGATTACCGCGAAACCGACGCCCTGTAATCCGAGACCGATACCGGGCCGCCAGATCATGCCCACCACGCTCCACAGCGAGGGGCGCTCGCCTCCATGGGCCGGAATTTTACGCACCGTGCCGTTAATCGCCCAGGCCACAAGCGGCAGTACCATGGTGACGCCGGCCAGCGCCGCGACGCCAAAATGGCTGTAGATCAGCAATCCCAGCGGAGCCCCGGCCGCCAGCGAGCCGTATATCGCCATGCCGTTCCACGACATCACTTTCCCGGAACGCATGGGGCCTACCAGACCCATTCCCCAGCTTAAATTACCGGTAAGCAGCTGGCTCTCACCAAAACCGAGGATCAGGCGCCCCAGTACCAGCAGACCAAACTTTGCCATAACGGGCACCGGCAGCAGCGCGGCGCATAGCCAGGCGCCTCCCGCCAGCGCACAGGCCAGCATCCCCTGTAGCACAGAGCGCTTCGCGCCGTACTGATCGGCCAGACGACCGGCGTAGCCGCGGGTTAATACGGTCGCCAGAAACTGGATACCGACGGCGATGCCTACCATAGTATTGCCGAATCCCAGTTCATGATGGACGAACAAGGGGATAACCGGTAACGGCAGCCCAACGGTCATATAGGTCAGAAAAACGGCGAAAGTGATCCGAAACAGGGAACCATTCGCTGAAGGGGAATTTTTTGTTTCAGTGACTGCGGACATGCTTTACTCCAGTTCGCAGAGTAAGGCGAGGTGATAGCCACGCCCTCTCCACCTGATAATCAGGGTTAAGGCGCGTTGGATGACGTTAAACGCTTACGCATTATCTGGGAACATAATAATGTGGCAGGAGTTTGCCTTTTCCCGCAGGGGTCTGTCAAGAATACAAAAAAGGGGTCCAACAGGCCCCCTCTTGCAAAGCATGCTCGTTATGCGCTGTATTTACGCATTACCAGCGTGGCGTTAGTACCGCCGAAGCCGAAGCTGTTAGACATTACGGTAGTCAGCGCGCGCTCGGTCGTCTCGGTCACGATATTCAGACCGGCGGCCTGTTCGTCCATCTCTTCAATGTTGATGCTCGGAGCGATAAAGCCGTGTTCCAGCATCAGCAGGGAGTAGATTGCTTCCTGTACGCCGGCTGCGCCCAGGGAGTGGCCGGTCATCGCTTTCGTGGCGGAGATTGCCGGGCTGTTATCGCCAAAGACTTCACGGATCGCACCCAGCTCCTTCACGTCGCCAACCGGCGTTGAAGTACCGTGTGAGTTCAGGTAATCAATCGGAGTATCAACGCCGTGCATCGCCATCTTCATGCAGCGAACCGCGCCTTCACCTGATGGAGCAACCATATCTGCGCCATCGGAGGTTGCGCCGTAGCCAACGATTTCCGCATAGATGTGCGCGCCGCGCGCCAGGGCATGTTCCAGTTCTTCAACCACGACCATACCGCCGCCGCCCGCGATAACGAAACCATCACGGTGGGTATCATAAGTACGGGACGCTTTATCCGGCGTTTCGTTGTATTTGGTAGACAGCGCGCCCATCGCATCGAATTCGCACGCCATTTCCCAGCACAGTTCTTCACCGCCGCCAGCAAACACGATGTCCTGTTTGCCCAGCTGAATTTGTTCAACTGCGTTACCGATGCAGTGCGCGGAAGTCGCACATGCGGAGCTGATAGAGTAGTTCACGCCGTAGATTTTGAACGGTGTGGCCAGGCAAGCAGATACCGCTGACGCCATCGCTTTGGTGACCACATAAGGACCAACGGCTTTCAGACCGCGCGGACTGCGCATAGCGTCAGCGCCGAAAACCTGAGATTTCGAAGAACCGCCAGAACCGGCAATCAGGCCCACGCGTGGGTTTTGCTGATAGACCTCATCTTTCAGGCCAGCATCTTCAATTGCCTGCTGCATGGAAAGATAGGAATAGATAGAGGCATCGTTCATGAAACGAACCACTTTACGGTCGATCAAACCGGCGGTATCCAGTTTGACGTTGCCCCATACGTGGCTGCGCATTCCTGAATCTTTAAACTCTTCAGAGAAAGTGATCCCGGAGCGTCCTTCACGCAGAGATG
>OEPS010000721.1_pt1 | contig 11265 bp, 19 predicted proteins | sample 1539411 | NCBI WGS metagenome assembly OEPS01 (sample SAMN02671747, study PRJEB22543) | soil metagenome | biome: bacteria | place: China:Hunan Province, Lengshuijiang City | collected 2012-10-15 | depth 0.08m m | reverse complement strand
ACGACAACGGCTGGAAGGCGGTCTACGGCGGCCAGGAGCGCAGGGCGCACCCGCACCAGCGCGCCGCGCTGGCCGAGCTGATCAGCCTGTGGAACACCGGCACCGCCAGCCTGGAGCGTCCGGCGGACGCCGGGCTCCAGCCGCCGCCACGGCAGACGCCGCTGATGCAGCAGTTCGGCGTCCCCGCGATCAACGCGCTGGCCACGCCGAGCACCGGCTACAGCGACGGGCCGCGCACCACCTCCAGCTCTGCCAGCTCGGACGATGACAGTGACGACTCCAGCTCGGACGGCGGCCTCACCCCCAAGGGCCAGGCCATCAAGAAGAAGCTGATGGCCAAGGGCTGGCCCGAGGCCAAGGCCACCATGTTCGCCAAGCGGGCGCAGTCGTTCGGGGGGAGCAAGTAGCGATGAGCGGCGGCGTGCTGGCCCTGCTGACCCCGTGGGAGCGGGGCGGCGCGATCGAGCTGGGCAACAAGGTGTGGCGCAAGCGCGTCCTGCCGGTTGACGAGATCCAGTACGAGGGCCGGACGCTGAAGTTCACCCCCGAGTACCTGAAGGGCCTGGAGTCGGCGTTCGCCTCGCGGGCCTATGACTACGTGCCCTTCCAGCTAGCCGATGCCGCGAACAAGCACACCAACGCGGTCGAGCGGTTCGGCGGCACGATCACCGACATGAAGGCTGAGCCGGACGGCCTGTGGATCACGCTGAGTCCCACGGCTGAGGGCGAGAAGCTGCTGAAGGACAATCCGTGGCTCGGGGTCAGCGCACGGATCGTGGAGCAGTACGCACGAGCTGACGGCCAGTTCTACCCGGCAGCGGTGCAGCACGTCCTCGCCACCCATGACCCGCGTATCACCGGCCTGGGTCCGTGGCAGGCCATCGAGGCGTCCAACACGCCAGCCCTTGTTATCGACCTGACCGGAGCCAGCTTCGCAGGAGAGGAAGTTCCAATGCCCGAGATGAACGCCCAGCAGCAGGCCAACCTGTCCAGGCTGCTCGACATGGACCCGGCCGCGCTGGACCGTCTGGTGGCAGGCCAGGGCGGCACGCCGCCCGCCGCTCCCCCGGCTCCGCAGGGCGACGGGGACGACCAGCTCACCGACCAGGAGCTAACCGACCTGATCGACGCGATGGACGACGAGGATCTGGCCGCGCTGGAGGGCGAGTTCTACGCCCAGACCGGAGCGGGCGCGGCGGCCACGGGCCTGAGCAACGAGGCCCAGATGGCCATCGACCTGGCCAACACCCGCGCCGACGAGCTGGAGCGCCAGATGGGCGTCTACCAGGGTGAGCTGGACCGGCAGCGGTTCGAGGCCGAGAAGCGCTCCCTGATGGACCTGGGCGTCCCGCCCTACATCACCGAGCTGGCCCGGCCGATCCTCCAGGGCAGCGGACACACCGTGGACCTGGCCAACGGCTCCCGCGTGGACGCCGGGCAGGTCATGCGGAAGGTGCTGGGCGAGTACGCCAAGATGGCCCAGATGCTCGATCTCGGCGTGGAGCTGGGCTCCCCGATGGACGAGCCCGAGGGCGGGGCTGGCGGTGCGGCGACTTCGGCTCGGGACGAGCTGATCAACCGCGCCAAGCAGCAGATGGGGCTCGGCTGACCCATGGCCCGCTACATCGTCACCACGGCTGCGCAGGTCGCGTTCCTCAACTACACGCAGCCCGGCCGGTCGCACGTCAAGGGCCAGGTGGTCGAGCTGAGCGCGGCTGAGGTGACCGCGCTCGGGGCGGGCAACCTGCGGGCTGTCACGACCACAACGTCCCACGACCAGCTTGGCGAGGCGGTTGGCGTCTCGAACGGGAACTAGGAGGAACCTGCCATGTCGGCCGTTCTGCCGCACTACAAGACCGGGCCTGCGAACCTCCAGGCCAACACCCTCATCTACGGCGGTCAGCTCGTTCAGTACAACTCGACCGCCAACCCGGCCACGGACTTGACCGTGGTCCCGGCTTTGTCTGCGTCGGTGCGTGTGCTCGGCGTGGCCGGGAACGACGCCGCGCCGATCGCCACCCAGACGGGTGCGGCGAACACCTACGGCGAGCCGCTGATCGACCTGTCCGTTCTGACCGACTACGTGAGCGTCTACTACGGCCACGTAGACATCTGGGCCTGGTATATGGGTCCGGTTGTCCAGGGCAACCTAGTCATCATCGGCGGGAACAACAACGGCACCCTGATCACGGCTGGTGCTGGTCCGGCTTCGGACCAGGTGGTTGGCAAGTGCACCCACCCAGGCGGCGTCTCGGCCGGAATGCTCACCCAGCAGATCGGCGGCCAGGGTGCGGCATCCTACTTCCTCGGCCGCGTCCGACTGACCCTCTGAGAATCAAGGGAGAGTAGAAATGCCGGTTGGTGCCAGGGGCTATTCAGACGCTCCGAGAATCACCGTCAACGAGTTGCTGAAGGACCCGCTGGTCATCCCCGCGCTCATCCTGGACATGACGGAGAACGAGTTCGTGATGGACTCCGTGCTCCGCATGGGAGGCGCGGCACCTTCCGGCGCGGTCAGGTACTCGGAATCGACGCCGCTCTACGCGGACGACTTCCCCGAGATCCGGCCTGAGTTCGGTGAAGTCCCGATCGTGCCGACCAGCGTCGGCATCCCGAGGGTGGTCTTCACCCACGAGCGGGCCATGGCCATCATGGTCTCGGACGAGATGCGCCGCCGTCAGGCCATCGACCCGGTGACGCGCCAGCTTCTCCAGGTCAAGAACACGATGGTCTACTCGTGGAACACCGCCTTCTACTCGGCGGTCGTGGCCAACGCCAGCATCCAGACGCTGGCCGTAGCCAACCCGTGGGCCAGCGCGAGCGCGACGATCCGGGCGGACATCGCCCAGGCGTGCTTCCTCATCGAGAACGCCAACATCGTCAGCCCCTCGGGCGTCACCCAGTGGCTGGGGTTCGAGGCGGACACGCTGATCATCAACCACGGCACCAAGAACACGCTGCTCCAGAGCAGCACGTTCGCCGCGCCGTACATCGGTGACATCGCCAGCGAGAACCTGCTGTACACCGGCAAGCTGCCGCAGAAGATTTTCAACCTGGACGTGCTGGTCAGCCGACAGGTGCCTGCGGGGAACGCCATCATCATGCAGCGCCAGAGGGCTGGCTTCTACGCCGACGAGCTGCCGTTCGTCGCAGGCCCGCTCTACCGCGACGAGCCCAGGAAGACCTGGCGCTCCGACACGCAGCGCAGCGCCGCGATCGGCCTTGACCAGCCGCTCGCCATCGCGCTGCTCTCTGGAGTCTGAATGCCGATCAAGACCGCGACCGAGGCCCAGCCGCTCTCCGAGGACGAGCGCAAGACGCTGGAGACGCTGCTGGCCCGCCAGTCCCAGGGATCGCCTGGCGTGCGGATCGGCAAGCCGTACATCGCGCTGATCAACCTCTCGGTGCCCCGGCGCGTGGTGCGCGGTGCGGACGGCAAGGAGCCGGACAACGCCACCGAGCTGGCCTACGCGGGCGACACGGTGTACCTGACCGACGACGAGGCGGCCAAGTTCATGCGCCACGACGCCAGGGCAGGGCGCAGGGTGCCGGTGATCCGACCGGCCACGGGCGCGGAGTCGAGCCAGGAGCTATCCCGGCCGCTGCCGCCCAGGGCGGTCTCCGGTCACCTCAACGGCCCGCCAGCCGACGCCAGGCCGGACCCCGTGGGCAGCTCTGCCATCCAGGTGGCCGAGCCGCTGATCCCCGAGGCCGCCGAGCCCGTGCCGGGCCAGGAGAACAGCGACGGGGACGCCGGGCCGGGCAGCGGTCAGGTCAACGCCGAGGACATCATCCCGAGCAGGGTCCGGCAGCGCCAGGCCCAGAGAGGGTAACCCATGGCCGGTGCCATCCCGTCCGAGCTGTTCATCGCGTGCCCGCGCTGCAAGGTCACGCGCATGTTCGTTGACGTGTCGGGTGGCGGCGTCCTCTACCGCTGCGGCGGCTGCGAGTGGACGTTCACGCTCGGCCCGGTCGCGCCCACCGGCACTTCCAACGCCTCCGTGGTGGTCGGCGGCACGACCATCTCGGTGGCCAGCGGCGGGGCCAGCTTCACCAACGGGATGTTCCTGCTCTACGACACCGGCACGGCCACGGAAGTCCTGGTGGTCAACGGCGTAGCCACCGGCACGTCCATCCCCGTGGCAGGCCAGTGGGCTGGCGAGACCAGGGCAGGCTTCGCCAAGGCGCACAACTCGGGCGCTACCTTCGGCCAGCTCGGGCTCAGCTCGACGCAGGGCGGGGTCGGCCAGGAAGCCGTACCCGCCAACCCAGGCTGGGGGTTCTGATGGCCCTGAGCCGGTACGTGATCACCGCCAACACCGTGGTGGCAGCGGGCACCGTGGCCACCGTGGTGGCCGGGGAGCCGGGCACGGGCGGCGCGGCTGGCTTCGGCAACACCGCGATCAGCGCCGGGGCCGAGGACTGGCCCATGACGTTCATCGCGGGCACGGCCATCGTGCTGGACAGCGGCAGCGCGCTGTTCGCCGCCCTGAACGGAGCTAGCGCCCTGCGCGCCTACGTGCCGGGCCAGGATGACGTGGGTCACGCCGCGATCAGCAACTAGGAGGGCCTGATGGCTGTATCAACACCCACGTTCCCGGCTACTGGCGTATCGGTCCCCAACCAGACCGGCCAGAAGGTAGCGGCCACCTTCACGGGCGGCACCACCCAGTGCGTGGCCAGCTCGCCTCCGGTGGTCCCTCCGGTCACCACGCCAGCCATCCCGGCCTCCACCACGCCGGTCACCAACACCAACCCGTACCCGGTTCTAGTCCAGATCACGGGCGGCACGGTCACCGTGGTCGCGGTCAGCGGGACCACGGTGGCTACCGCTACACCGGCCACCGTGGTGATCCCGGCTGGCGGTACCATCGCCATCACGTACTCGGTCGTTCCCACTTCCTGGACCTGGACTGCGGTCTTCGCGGGCATCTGCGGCAACCCGGTCGCGGCTCCGTTCAGCGTGCCGGTGCCTCCGGGCGGGTCGGTCACCCCGTTCTTCACGGCGGCGGCCACCTGGGCCTGGACCGACCCCGAGGAAGTGCAGGAGACGCCGGGCTACTCGCAGGAGAACGTGCTGGCGGAAGCCACCGGCTACAACCCGGACACCGCGCTGCCCCTCAACCCGCACGCTGAGGGCGGGGAACCGGGGCTCGGGACGGGAGTGAGCAACTGATGGCCGCCAACCCGCGCATCGTCGTGGCCGACGTGCTCGTCACCTGGGACGGTGCCACCACGCAGGTCTCCAAGGGCACCATCGTGGACATCCCGGCTGGCTCTGCGCTGGAGGCAGCCTATGGCGGCAACACCAACCTGGCCTCCATCGGCGCGAGCCAGGAAGCCCTGGGCGGCGACCCCGGCGAGTCTGAGCCCGACTTCGACGCAGGCGGCGGGAGTGATGTGTGATGGCCATCGTCGGCACGATCCTGTTCATCATCGCCGCGATCCTCAAGCTGGTGAACCAGCACCCTGACTGGATCATCTGGCTGATCATCATCGGCGGCATCCTCATCGGCCTTGACGTGTGCTGGGTCTGGCGTCGGGGCGGGTACTACCGGAGGGTGCCGTGACCACACCGGCTGCCTCGGGCGTCCTCTATGCAACTGTCGCTGACCTGCGGGACATGCTCTCCAGCACGGACAGTGGCGTCGGCACGCCCGCACAGCTCTCCGATGCCCAGCTCACGCTGGCGCTGTACAGCGCGAGCAACCGGGTGTCGGTCTACACCGGCACCATCTGGGACAGCTCGGCCCCGCAGTGGAATCCGCCGCCGATCCTGCATGACCTGACGCTCGACCTGGCCGCGTTCTACGCCTGGCGCACCTACCTCAAGGGCAAGTCGATCGCCAACGATCACCCGGTCTTCCTTGCGTACCAGAACGCCACCGACATGCTCAACCAGGTGCGGGACGGCAAGATCAACCTGGACGTTCAGGCAGCCGGGCAGATCGCTGAGGAAACGGCCCTGATCATCAACCGCATCCCGCCGATCTTCACCGGCAACGACTCCAACACCCACGTAGGGGCTGGCGGGGTGCTGGAGGATGACGTGCCGCTCGGCCAGTACACGCCGCGAGGCGGCGACTGGGCTGGCAGCGGAGGGCCGGTGTACCAGGGATGACGGCCAGGTTCGCGGAGCGCATCGCTGAGCTGCGCAAGACGATCGGAGTACCGGAGACCCTGCGCGGCCAGGTGACGGTCGATCAGGTCTACGCCCACTACCAGCACGAGCACCTGGAGTTCCACCACCCGCGAGGCGGCAAGGCTCTCTACCTCCAGGCTCCGCTCTACGAGCACTACCGGGACTACCTGACGCCGATCGCCCGCACCATGCTGGAGGACGGCGGGCGGCGCGAGATGATCCGCTCGATGGAGCACCTGAGCGACGAGGTAGAGACCAACGCGCCCCGCGAGTTCGGGGACCTGATGCGCTCGGGTCACCCCGAGGTCCGCCAAGGTGAGCGGACCATCTACGACCGCGACCCTAAGCAGCACCGGCTCACCGAGGCCGAGCTGCGCATCAAGGACAGGCTGCGTAAGCTGCCACCACAGCTCATCGGCTATATCTGGTGGCATGTGATGCACCACCAGGAGCCACCCCCGCACCTGAGAGGCCACCATGGTTGAGGTTTTCACCAGGCATATCGAGGAACGGCGCATCGAGGACAAGCCGCTGGGCCGGTACATCGCCCACGACCCGCGCTCCTGGGACTACCAGGCTGAGCTGGCACCGTCGATCACCGACGTGGACTGGACCGGGCACGGCCTGCCGCTCGACCAGGGACAGATCGGTGCCTGCACCGCGTTCGCCACCTGCGCCGCACTCAATAGCTCCCCCAACAGCGCCGCGCTGAAGGCTCCGGTCAAGGGCCATACGTTCAGCAACACCGATGGCAACAAGCTGTACGGCCGGGAGACCAAGAACGAGGGCGAGCCGTGGCCGCCCAACGACCCAGGCGGCACCGGGCTCTACGTCTGCCAGGCGGCCAAGCAGCTCCGCTGGATCACCAGCTACCACCACTGCTTCAGCATCGAGGACGCGCTGAAGGCCCTGGTGCTGCGGCCGGTCATCTGCGGCATCAACTGGTACGACTCGTTCGACAACCCGGACCCCGAGACCGGCGTCTGCTCGATCACAGACAATGCCCAGGTGCGCGGCGGGCACGAGATATGCGCCGTCGAGATCAAGGCCAGCGAGCAACTGGTGGGCTTCTGGAATAGCTGGGGTAGCTGGGGCCTGAACAACACGGGCCGCTTCTACATCGGCTTCGGTGACTGCGAGCGCCTGCTGTCCGAGCAGGGCGATGTGACGGTGCCGCTGCCGTGACCATGCCAGCCGTCTCCATGGTGCAGGTGATCATTGACTGGATCACCTCACTGGGCTGGGCTCAGCAGCCTGAGCTGGACTACGCGCTGCTGGAGGGCACCTACATCATGGAGGAACCGGATCGGGCGGTGTTCATCACGCCGACCGGAGGCCCTGGCTACCTGTCCGAGGAAGGCGCGGTTGACGGCTGGTCCTTCCAGGCGCGGGTGCGCGGCACCACCGATGACCCGAACGGCGTCCTCCAGGCGGCCACGCTGCTGGACATCATGATCCTGAAGGCACCGTTCCCGTCTAGCGTGGACGGCGTGGCCATCCAGAACGCCTACCGGGCGGCCAGCCCGCCGACCCCGCTGCCGGTCGATCCTCGTGACCTTCGGCGGGAATATACATGCAGTTACATCATCGTGACGGGAGTCTGACGTGGCCGCTGGCGCACGGGTTACCCTCCAGCCCATCCCCTTCAACCTCAACCCGCTGACTGGCCTGTTCATCACGGCCACCACGCCGGGCTACGACCTGGGCAGCCCGTCCGCGATCACCGCGTGGTCCGGCCAGCTCGGCGTCATGATCCCGAACAACGGCCAGATCATCCTCGGCTACGCCTGCGGGGCCACGGCAGCCGGTGCCTTCCAGGTGCTCGTCGGTGACCTGATCGGCAACACCGGCCAGGTCGCACCGGCCACCACCGAGGCTGGCACCATCGCGGCGAACACGGTGGGCTGGCTCGGCCCGTGGAGCCCGCAGACGTACAACCAGCAGGCTCCGACGAACGTCACCTACGCGGGCGCGATCAACACCCAGGCGCTCGTTGCCGCCGCCCTGGGCTGCGTGGTGGTGGACTTCACCACGACCACCACCCTCGCCCTGCGTGCCTACCAGCTCATCCCGGTCAGCCCGTGAGAGGATCAGCAGCATGACGCAGCAGCCCGACGCCACGCCCAAGGTGGTAGCTGGCTCCGACCAGACGGCCAACGAGGCGGTGCCGCCCAAGGACCGCACCGTGTCCGGGGCACCGGCCACCGCAGCGCGGCCACCGGACGCGCCTTCACAGCCCGGCGACCAGAAGCTGGCCGACCGCCAGGAAGCCCAGGAGGGCGACGGCGACGGCGAGGACTACTCCAGCAAGGCCGCCGAGCTGGAGGCCGAGCTGACCAGGGTCCGCAACAAGGCCCGTGGCGGGGACATGGTTCGCGTCAAGGTGGAGGAACCGCACGCGGGCATCGTCCACAACGGCATCTGGGTCGGCAACGACTGGACCGAGGTGCCAGCCCACGTAGTGCCCGACATGATGGAGGGCGCGGCCAACTCGGGTGTCGTGCTCACCCAGGAAGAAACGGAGAGCTGATCAATGGCTGGCCCGCCTCTTGTCTACTCCCCGCCGAACTACACGACGACCAACGTCCTGTACGGCATCGGAATCCTGTTCACCGCTGCCACCGGCACCCCCGTGCCGTCCGACCAGAACCTTGGCGTTGCCACGTCGTGGACCGGCCTCGGCTGGGCCTACGTGGGCGGCACTGAGGCTGGCGTCACGGTCACCTTCAACCCGACCACCCAGAACCTCACCATTGAGGAACAGCCCACCCCCGTGGGCGTGGCGGTCAACACAGCCGATCTCCAGGTCACCGCGAACCTCTCCGAGGAAACGCTGGCCAACGTCAACATGGCGTGGGGCAACGGCGGCACGATCGCGGTCACACCGGCCGGTGCCGGGCAGCCGGGCAAGTCGGTGCTCACGCTGAGCACCAACTTCAACCAGATGTCCGTGGCGCTGATCGGGAAGAACCAGCTCGGGTTCGCCCGCGTGCTCTACATCCCCACCGTCATCTCGGCCGGTCAGGTCCAGACCGCGTACCGCAGGGCAGCCCAGCAGCGGCTCTACCCGCTCACGCTGTCCGCGATCTGCCCGTTCAACCAGATCACCTGGTCTGACCTGACGGCCATCGCTACCAGCTAATCTGCGCGCAATCAGCGCGTAATTAGCAGCTAAAGGAGACCGAGTTGGCTGGATTCGAGGCATCGGGCGTAGTCGAGCCCCTGGACTACGATTTCAACCCGTATCTCGATGTCAAGGGAACCATCCCCGAGCCCACTGACAAGCAGATCGAGACCTTCCTGGTGGCCATGAAGGATCTGTACGTCAAGGCGCAGAAGGAGCAGCCGGACCTGGGTGAGCTGACCAGCCAGGCGGACATCCTGGAGGCCCTGGACAAGGTGGACCCCACCACCCAGATCAAGCTGCTGGGCGACATGGCCGCGATCTACGGCAAGCTGTGCTCGGGTACGCCGAGCGCCGCGCAGATCGCCAAGCTGCCGGTGCGGGTGCGGACCATCTTCTTCGCCTGGGTGCAGGGCGAGGTGATGTCCCCGGAAGCCGCGACCGGCGCTGGGAACGCGCAGGTAACTCCCCTGCGTACCGCACGCGCCGGGTAGTTCTCTACACCGTCCAGCGATACCTGAGCCTCAGCCAGGCGCAGTGGGACGAGCTGGCCTGGGACCTGAAGAAGTGCTACCTGGACGGGCTGAGCGAGGATGAGTCTGTCCCCTTCTCCTGGAAGGAAGAACCGCAGGACGGCGAGGTTACGCCCGGCGTGTCCGGCCCGCAGATCCGTGAGAACGTAGATGCTGGGACCAAGGTCATCGACCTGAACGCGATGAGGGCCGAGCTGGAGGCCGAGAGGGCTAGGAGGCAGGGTGTTTGAACCTGACACGTTGCCTCTCCGCGTTAGCGATGTCTCGCGCCTTGGTGACAGCCAGGCTGCGCGTGTTCCTGGCCCTGGTCGCGTTCTGTTCGCCTCCAGCGGCACTCCAGTGCGCAGGATTCTGGCACCTTCGGTGTGGGCACGTCGGCCCGCCGTGGCAGTCTGGGTCCTGGTTGTGGCACAGGTGGTCAACCGTCTCGCCTGGCTTCAGCGGCCGGACTATCTGCGTGAAGCCGTAACGGTGTGCCCTGGTCTCATCGCCACCGGTATTGAACCGGCCGTACCCCTTGGCGTCGATGCTCCCAGTCCACGGCCAGCACTCTCCGATGGTCCGCACATCGACATACGAGAGGTAGTAGACCAGCCGCGACAGACCCTTGATGACCGAGCGGCCAGCCAGCGGGTCTCCGTACTTCATCAGCTTCTTGTAATGGGCATTGCACAGCTTCCGCCTGGTAGCTGGGCGAGTGCAGTAGATACAGTCCATGTCGCTATTATGGCGCATGGCAGCACTCACCTGGAGGTGCGCCATCTTTGATGCGGGCGCGATCATGGCGCACCTCGATGTTGACCTTTCCCTGTTCGACCGGAAGATGGCCGCCGCTGAGGCACGGGTCAAGCGGTTCGAGGACGAGGGCCACAAGGTCCGGCTCAGCGCGGTATTCGACAACGCCTCCCTGGGCCGCGCCCGCCAGCTCTTTACCCAGCTCGACAACCAGCTCAGCCGCGAGGCGATGCAGCGGCTCCGCTCCAGCCCGCAGGGCTCGGTGCTGGGTGCCCTCAACGCCCTGTTCTCCCCCCACCCGGTGACGGGCGGGCCGAGCGCTAGCCAGTCCGCGTCAGGCGGACTGCTCGGCCGCATCATCCAGGCACCGGGCGGGGGGCTCCCCGGCCGCGCCAACGTCAGCTCGATCCTGCTGGGCGGCACCGGGCCGGGCGGGACGGCTGGCGGCATCGCCAGGATCAAGCTGGACCCCGGCACGATCAACGACCTGGCCAACGCGATCGGCAACCAGCTCCCTGACACGCCCTCGGGGCCGGACCCCGGCACCGCGCACGCAACGGCCAACGTGGCCCGCGCAGCGGCCAGCTCAGCACAGGCGGCGGCCAGCTCAGACGACGCGGCCAAGTCGGCCGCGCAGGCGGCCAGGGACAACGCCAACAGCTCGCGGTCGCTGCTGTCCCGGCTCGGCATCGGCGGGGGCGGCGGGGGCCGGAACGTCGCGCTGGTCGGCG
>OEPS010000720.1_pt1 | contig 11270 bp, 8 predicted proteins | sample 1539411 | NCBI WGS metagenome assembly OEPS01 (sample SAMN02671747, study PRJEB22543) | soil metagenome | biome: bacteria | place: China:Hunan Province, Lengshuijiang City | collected 2012-10-15 | depth 0.08m m | reverse complement strand
CGTCACCTGATCGAGCGCGAACTGCGCGAAGGTGTGCTCAAGCCGCTGCCGCTGGATCAGGGTGGCAGTCGCCATCCACTGTTCTACCTTTACTCCAACAAGGACAAACCCCTGGGCCCGGCCACGCAGATTCTCATCGAATTGCTGCGCAACTTCGATACCGCGCCGCTGGACGTGCCCTTCGCCGCTCCCGCCCAAGCCTGACAGGAATCACGCCCATGGCCTATTTCGAACATGAAGGTTGTTCACTGCACTACGAGGAATATGGCCAGGGCGAACCGCTGGTGCTGTTGCACGGCCTGGGTTCCAGTTGCAAGGATTGGGAGATGCAGGTGCCCGCGCTGGCCCGTCACTACCGGGTGATCCTCATGGACATCCGCGGTCACGGCCGCTCCGACAAACCCCGCGAACGCTACAGCATCCAGAGTTTCAGCGCCGACCTGCTGGAGCTGCTCGAACACCTGCAGACCGGCCCCGTGCACCTGGTGGGCCTGTCGATGGGCGGCATGGTCGGATTTCAGTTCGCGGTCGATCATCCGGACTGGCTACGCAGCCTGTGCATCGTCAACAGCGCTCCGGAGGTCAAACGCCGCACCCGCCAGGACTGGATCTGGTGGGCCAAGCGCTGGGCCATGGCCCGCGCGCTGAGCCTGGAAACCATCGGCAAAGGCCTGGCGGCACGCTTGTTCCCGAAACCGGAACAGGCCGACCTGCGCCGCAAGATGGCCGAGCGCTGGGCACAAAACGACAAGCGCGCCTACCTGGCCAGCTTCGATGCCATTGTCGGCTGGGGCGTCAGCGAACGCCTGGGGCAGATCCGCTGTCCTACGCTGGTCATCAGCGCCGACCAGGATTACACCCCAGTCGCCCTGAAAGAACGCTATGTGCGCCTGATTCCCCAGGCACGACTGGCGGTCATCGACGATTCCCGGCACGCTACACCCCTGGATCAACCGCACATTTTCAATCAGACGCTGCTGCAGTTTCTGGCAGCGTCCACCACCTCTCAAGGAACATTGAGCCCATGCTGAAAAAACTCCTGCTCGCTACCTGCTCGGTCGTCTTCGCCACCAGCCTGATGGCTGCCGAGAAAGCCCCCCATGTATTGCTCGACACCAGTTTCGGCCAGATCGAAGTGGAGCTGGATCCGGTCAAGGCGCCGATCAGCAGCAAGAACTTCCTCGAATACGTGGACAGCGGCTTCTACACCAACACCATTTTCCACCGGGTGATCCCTGGCTTCATGGTTCAAGGCGGCGGGTTCACTGCGCAAATGCAGCAGAAACCGACCAAGGATCCGATCCGCAACGAAGCCAGCAACGGTCTGCACAACACCCGCGGCACGCTGTCGATGGCGCGTACCTCGAACCCGAACTCGGCCACCAGCCAGTTCTTCATCAACGTAGCTGACAACGCCTTCCTCGATCCGGGCCGTGATGCCGGTTACGCGGTGTTCGCCAAGGTGGTCAAGGGCATGGACGTTGTCGATCAGATCGTCAACTCGCAAACCACCGTGAAGAACGGCATGCGTGACGTACCGGTCGATCCGATTCTGATCAAGTCGGCCAAGCGCCTCGACTGACCCCGGGCTTCACAGGGACGTGAGCCAAGGCCCAAGGGTCTAACTGAACAGGAGTTACCTTTTTCATGCTGTTTCGCCGCTTCGAAAAGCTGATCGATATCTTTCGTGAAGCGCCCAGCGCCTCGCCGCCGAGTACGGTATTGCCGTTCTACCTGTACTACCTGCGCCAGGTCTGGCCCAGCTTTGCTGCACTGCTGGTGGTCGGCCTGATCGGTGCGCTGATCGAAGTGGCGCTGTTCAGTTACCTGAGCCGGATCATCGATCTGGCCCAGGGCACCCCCAACGTCAACTTTTTCAGTGAGCACGCCGGTGAGCTGATCTGGATGCTGGTGGTTGCACTGCTGCTGCGCCCGGTGTTCGTCGGCCTGCACGACCTGCTGGTGCACCAGACCATCAGCCCCGGCATGACCAGCATGATCCGCTGGCAAAACCACACGTATGTGCTCAAGCAGAGCCTGAACTTTTTCCAGAGCGATTTTGCCGGACGCATCGCCCAGCGCATCATGCAGACCGGCAACTCGCTGCGCGACTCGGCGGTGCAAGCAGTGGATGCCCTCTGGCATGTGCTGATCTATGCGATCAGCTCGCTGGTACTGTTTGCCGAGGCCGACTGGCGCCTGATGCTGCCGCTGATCACCTGGATTCTCTGTTACATCGGCGCGCTCTACTACTTCGTGCCACGGGTCAAAGCCCGTGCGGTGATCTCATCCGATGCCCGCTCCAAACTCATGGGCCGCATCGTCGATGGTTACACCAACATTGCCACCCTGAAGCTTTTTGCCCACACCGACTTCGAACAGCAGTACGCCCGCGAAGCCATCAGCGAGCAGACCGAAAAGACCCAACTGGCCGCGCGCGTGGTCACCAGCATGGACGTGGTCATCACCAGCCTCAATGGCCTGCTGATCGTTACCACCACAGGCCTGGCCCTGTGGCTGTGGACCCAGTCGCTGATCAGTGTCGGCGCCATTGCCCTGGCCACCGGCCTGGTGATTCGTATCGTCAACATGTCCGGCTGGATCATGTGGGTGGTCAACGGCATCTTCGAGAACATCGGCATGGTTCAGGATGGCCTGCAGACCATCGCCCAGCCGGTCACTGTCACCGATTCCGCGAGTGCTCAGGCTCTCAAAGTCGATCGCGGTGCGGTGAAGTTCGAGAATGTCAGCTTCCACTACGGAAAAGGCAGCCGGATCATCGATGGCCTCAACCTGGACATTCGTCCTGGCGAGAAAATCGGCCTGATCGGCCCTTCCGGCGCGGGCAAATCAACCCTGGTCAACCTGCTGCTGCGTTTGTATGACCTGGAAAGCGGACGCATCCTCATCGATAACCAGGACATTGCCCAGGTGACCCAGGCCAGCCTGCGCGCGCAAATCGGCATGATCACCCAGGACACTTCGCTGCTGCACCGCTCGATTCGCGAAAACCTGTTGTACGGCCGTCCTGACGCCAGTGACGACGCCGTCTGGGAAGCGGTGCGTCAGGCCCGTGCCGATGAGTTCATCCCGCAACTGTCCGATGCCCAGGGCCGCACCGGTTTCGATGCCCATGTCGGTGAACGCGGGGTCAAACTCTCCGGTGGTCAGCGCCAACGCATCGCCATTGCCCGGGTGTTGCTCAAGAACGCGCCGATCCTGATCATGGACGAGGCCACTTCGGCGCTGGACTCGGAAGTCGAAGCGGCAATCCAGGAAAGCCTCGAAACCCTGATGCAGGGTAAAACGGTGATCGCCATCGCCCACCGGCTCTCGACCATCGCCCGTATGGATCGCCTGGTGGTCCTGGAAAAAGGCCGGATTGCCGAGATGGGCAGCCATGCGGAACTGCTGGCGCACCAGGGGTTGTATGCACGCTTGTGGCATCACCAGACAGGTGGGTTTGTCGGTATCGACTGAATTTAGTGGTGACTTCATCGCCGGCTTCGCCAGCTCCCACAGGGCTATCTGTTAGCTGCACGACTGTGGGAGCTGGCGAAGCCGGCGATGAGGCCATCAGCCTTGCCGATACGGCAAGGCCGTGCGCGCCTCCTCGGCATAGGCCAACACCCCGGCCCGCTCCTGCTGCAGAAACTCCTCCACAGCGCGGCGCAATCCCGGATGCAGCAAGTAGTGCCAGGACCGGGTAATCACCGGCTCAAAGCCACGAATCAGCTTGTGTTCGCCCTGCGCCCCGGCATCAAAGCGCTGCAAACCCTCGGCAATGGCAAAGTCCATGCCCTGGTAGAAACAGGTCTCGAAATGCAGGCGGTCGAACTCATCCAGGCACCCCCAGTAGCGACCATACAAGCTGTCACCGCCGACCAGGCTGAAGGCCATGGCCACGTCACGCCCGGCCTGACGGGCCATGACCACGCGGATCGTGCTGGGCATGCGTTCGGCCAGCAGGCTGAAGAATGACCGGGTCAGATAGGGTGCGCGGCGACGCACGGCATAGGTGTTGGCGTAGCAGGCAAAAACAAAATCCCACTGCGCCTCGCTCAGCTCATCACCCCGGTACCAGCGAAACTCGATCCCCTGCCCGGCCACCTGCTCACGCTCTTTGCGCATCTGTTTGCGCTTGCGTGAGCTGAGGTTGTCGAGAAAGTCCTGAAAATCGCGGTAGCCCTGGTTACGCCAGTGAAACTGACAACCCAGGCGCTCCATCCAGCCGTCACGGCCGCGCATCACCGCGTCAGCTTGTGCATCGGTGAAGTTGATATGCGCCCCTGACAGTCCCTGATCCGCCAGCGCTTCACTTAATTGATCGATCAGTTCGCCAGCGGCCTGTGGACTGCCCAACAGCCGCGAACCGCTGACGGGTGAGAACGGCACCGCGCAGAGCAACTTGGGATAATAGGCAATCCTCGCCCGCTCGCAGGCATCGGCCCAACCGTGGTCGAAGACATACTCGCCAAAAGAATGGGTTTTCACATAGGCAGGCAGGGCCGCCTGTAACTGCCCCGAGCTATCTGTCAGCAGCCGATGCGCGGGTGTCCAGCCGGTGTGCTGGCTGACGCTGCCGCTGTCTTCCAGACTGCTCAGGAAGGCGTGCTGCAAAAAAGGTTGCTCTCCCGGCACCAGGGCATCCCAGGTGGCAGGGGTGAGTTCGGCGAGCTGTGACAGGATAAGGGTAGGCATTGACGCAGTCTGCCTCGTCACGCAGACGAAAAAAAGCCCCGCAGGTGCGGGGCTGAAGATCTAACGGATGAGGAGCGGTGTTGCTTAGAACACGTACTGCGCGCGCATGACGAAACCGTCGCCGCTGTCGTCGCCGACCGCGTTCTCGGCGTTGTCGACTTTGGATTTGACGTACACGCCGCTGAGCTTGATCGATTCGTTGGCGTACCAGTTCACACCCACGTTGTGCACCTTGGCTTCGACGTCGCTGACATCGGCAAACGCGCCGTTGTCGTCGTCGACGCTCAGGTGGTCATAGCGGTAGAACACTTCCCAGGCACCGATCTGCTTATTCTGCGGTTTGATACCGTCGAATTTGCCCAGTTTGTAGCCACGCGCTTCACCGGTGAGGGTGTAGGCCAGTTGACCGTAGTAACCGGTGGATTTGATGTCGGAGAACGCATCGTCATCGGCTTGAGTGTCACGCTTGATGTACTCACCCTGTACCGAGAACGGACCCATGGCCCAGGCCGCTTCCAGGTTCCAGGCCTGGTCGGTGTCGTAAGAACCGACCGGGCTGTTGTTCTGGCCACCGAGCAACAGGCGGTTGCCGTTGGTGCCGGCATCCTGGCCACCGTCGGTGCTCACGCCACGCATGCCCAGGCGGCTGCGGATACGGCCGTCGAACGCGGTGTCGGAGAGGTCACGCTGGGCGTAGTTGATACCGAAGTGCAGAACGTTGCCCGCTTCGTGCATCGGTGCGAAGACACCACGCAGGTTGAACTGACGGGTGCTGTCGCCATCCTTGTCCTGGTTGGTGGCGTCTTTGGCGAACACACCTACCGAACCGTACAGCGAGTCACCGGCGTTGCCGGAAGCCTGCAGGCCCATGCCGCCGTTGTGCGAGTTGGTCCAGTCAACCAGGTCATAGGCCGCAGTACGCTCTTGAGCGGTAACCCACTTGGAGCTGGTGGCTTTTTCCAGACCGAACTCAGGGTCGAAACGGCCGACCTTGATCGAGACCGGCTTGAAGCCGTTGTAGGCCAGCGAGGCTTCGTCGAAGTAACCGTCTTCGGAGCGGTTGTCACCACCGGAGTTGTGCGAGAAGTCGTAAGCAATCTGGTAGGCCCAGTCGGTGTACATCACACCGCCCAGTTCCAGGTAGGCACGACGGAAGTAACCAGCGTCGGCCGTGTTGCCGTTGTTGGTGTAGAAACCGTCAAAACGGCTGTAGTCAGCCTGGATACGACCGCCCAGCTTGAAGCTGAATTCCTTGTCGGTGGTAGCGACCTCGAGGCCACCTTTGGTCTTGACTACGATATCGGCGCCGTCGGTAGTCACGGTACCCGCAAAAGCCTGGGCGGTAACGGCCATTGCCAAGGCGCTGGCTGCGAAACCTGCGAAGTGCTTACGGATCATCGAAGAAGCTCCCCTACTTTATGGTCTTGATAATGTTGGAAAAACACGCGGCTTGAGCCACTTGTGCTGGGGAGGAATCTTGGCGGGGGGTTATGTCAGATCAGTGGCTTTTATATAAATGTTTTATGACAGGGGAACTTTTTACTTCGAATGCGAATAAGCGGGAAACCCCCGTTGCAGGGCCTTCCAGCGTGTTTTCAAGGGGTATTGGGCGGCCGCTGCGCGTTTGTCATGCGCTGGACGATTTCGTCAACATCGTCTATCGGCGCCTCCGGCAGCGCTTTGATCGTCGCCTGGGTCAGGCGCATTTGCCGGATGAAGCGCCGGCAGTTTTTGCAGAACATCAAGTGCTGACGGGCCAACAGCTTTTCACCCAGGGTGAGTTGTCCATCCAGGTAATCGCTTGAACGGGCGACCAGCTCCTTGCAGCTCAGCATTGGCCGGCTTCCTCGAAGTGTTCCAGGGTGGCAAAGACTTTCAGCCTCGCCCGGTGCAGCAGCACGCGGACATTGGAGAGCGAAATATCGAGAAGATTACAGATCTCCTCCAATTCCAGCCCCTGGCGCTCACGCAGCACCAGGACGCTGCTTTGCAGTTGCGACAGACTGAGCAAGGTGTGTTCCAGGCACTCACGCAACTCGTCCTGGCTGAGCAAGGCTTCGGGAGAGTCCTCGTGCCATGCAGACGGCGCCAGCAGCCAGTGGCCATCGTTGGCGAAACGATCATTACCGACGGTGCCATGCGGCGATGGCAGGTCATCCAGCAGCACCTCGCGGCGGTTCTGCTTGTAACGGGTCTTGGCCGCGTTGGCGGTGATGGTCAACAGCCAGGTCTTGAGACTGGAACGCTCCTGGAAGCCTGGCAAACCGCGGACCACGGCGAGCCAGGCATCCTGCACGGCTTCGTCGGCCTGGCGGCTGCCAAGGATGGCGTAGGCCACGGCGCGCATGGCGCCCTGGTAGGTTGTCACCAACTCCTTGAACGCCTGCTGATCGCCGCGTAACAGACGTTCAAGCAAGCGTGGTTCAAGGTCATCCGACACGGTTGCAGCCAGACTCAGCGTTTACGCAGAATCACGCTGCCGATCGAGTAGCCTGCACCAAAGGAGCTGAGCACGCCCAACGAACCTTTGGGCAAGTCGTCCTGATGCTTGTGCAGGGCGATCACCGACCCGGCAGAACTGGTGTTGGCGTAACTGTCGAGAATCACGGGTGCCTCTTCTTCCAGTGCATCACGACCTAGCAGCTTCTTGACGATCAGGTGGTTCATGCTCAGGTTGGCCTGGTGCAGCCAGAAGCGTTTGACGTCGCTGACACCGATGTTGTTTTCGGCCAGGTGCTGAGCAATCAGCTCGGCCACCATCGGGCAGACCTCACGGAACACCTTGCGGCCTTCCTGGACGAAGAGTTTGTCCGGGGCACCGATCCCCTCTTCCGCTGCGCGGTTGAGGAAGCCGAAGTTATTGCGGATGTTGTTGGAGAACTGGGTCAGCAGTTTGGTGCTGACGATATCGAACTGATGCGCCGAAGTGGCCAGGTCGGCACGTTCGACCAGCACCGCGGTGGCCGCGTCACCAAAAATGAAGTGGCTGTCACGGTCACGGAAGTTCAGGTGGCCGGTGCAGATCTCCGGGCTGATGACCAGTACCGCGCGCGCCTGGCCCAGTTGCACGCTGTTGCAGGCAGTCTGGATGCCGAAGGTCGCCGACGAGCAGGCAACGTTCATGTCGAAGCCGAAGCCATTGATGCCCAGGGCCTGTTGCACTTCAATGGCAATCGCCGGGTACGGACGCTGCAGGTTGGAGCAGGCAACGATCACCGCATCAACGTCAGCAGCGGTACGGCCAGCGCGTTGCAGGGCCTGTTCGGCAGCTGCCACGGCCATCTGGCAGAGTACCGACGGCTCGTCGTTGGAACGCTCCGGCAAGCGTGGCGCCATGCGCTGCGGGTCGAGGATGCCGGCTTTGTCCATGACGAAGCGGCTCTTGATGCCCGAGGCCTTTTCGATGAACGCGGCGCTGGATTCGGCCAGGGCCTGCACGTCGCCACGCTCGATGGCTTCTGCGTTATCAGCGTTGAACTGCTGCACATAAGCGTTGAAGGATTCCACCAGCTCTTCGTTGGAGATGCTGTTGGCCGGGGTGTACAGGCCGGTGCCGCTGATGACGACGTTATGCACGGTCGTTCCTCTGTTCAGGGGCCGGTGCCCACCGGGCAACGGCCTGTTCGATTCGGTCAGCTGGCACGAAAGTACCAACTCATACACACAATACGCCCGGCAAGCTTAACCGCTGCAGGGCACTTCATTCGGTGGACGGCGCTGCCGGCAAGTTGCGCACGGCAGCGTCGATCATCGGCCAAGTGTGCCACAACTCCGGGAGTTTAGGCTTCTACCTGACTCCACTGTTTGCTGAGTCTTTTATCAGAAACCGGCACTTTGGTGCCCAACTGTTGGGCGAACAGTGATACCCGATATTCTTCCAGCCACCAGCGGTAGAGCGTCAGCTGCTCGTCACGCTTGCCTTCCTGGGCGTGTTTGTCGGCGCGGGCCTTGTATTGCGTCCACAGGTTGCCCAGTTCACCGCTCCAGACCCGGTCCTTTTGCACCTGGGAGCCGAGCTTCTCCAGGCGCAATTCGATGGCCTTGAGGTAGCGCGGCAGCTCTTTGAGCCACAACCCCGGGGTTTCGCGGACAAAGCCCGGGTACACCAGGTTGCTCAATTGCTGCTTGATGTCGTTGAGCGCCACGGCCTGGGCCAGGTCGATCTTGCCCTTGAAGCGCTTTTGCAGGCCATGCCAGAGCTTGAGAATCTCCAGGGTCAGGCGTGCCAGGCGCTCGGCGTGTTCGGTCCAGCTGCCGCGCTTGCGCTCGGCCAGAGAAGCCAGGCCGGCGCCGTCGCGGGGCAAATTGTTTTCGCCTTCGAGAATGCAGCTGTCGAGGCTGGCCAGGAGGATGTCCTCCACCAGCGCGTCGACACGCCCCAGCTCGCGGTACAACAGGCCCAACTCGGTCAGCCCGGGGAGCTTGCCGCGCAGGAACTTGGCGGGTTCGGCCAGTTGTTGCAGAAGCAGGCGCTGCAAGGCGCGCCGGTGCTGGAATTCAGCTTCGGCCTGGGTCGAGAAACGTCCCTCCTTGACCGTACCGCTCTCTTCCACCAGTGCCGGGTACACGGTCATCGACAGGCCGGCAATCTTCTGCTGCGCAGTCTCGGCAACCTGGGCAAAGGCCTTGGCCTGCACCGGCTGCTGGCTTTTTTCGGTCTGCGGCACGGCCAATGCGGCCTGGCTGGCGGCGGCGAAGCGTGCAGTCAGTTCGGCCAGGTCACGACCTTCACCGAGGAACTTGCCCTGGCCATCGACCACTTCCAGGTTCATCTTCAGGTGATTGTCCACCTGCGCGGCCGCTTCGGCCCAGGCCTCATCGCTGACCCGTGCCCCGGTCATGCGCAACAGCTCACGCCCCAAGGCCTGGGGCAGCGAGCCCTCGGCGAAGGTCATGCGCTGCAAGGCGGCCTTGATGAAGTCCGGTACCGGGACGAAATTCTTGCGCAAGGCTTTGGGCAGGTTGCGCACCAGGGCAATGCACTTGGCTTCGAGCAAACCTGGCACCAACCACTCCAGACGCTCACCCGGCAGGCTTGGCAGCAAAGGTGCCGGCACCCGCACGGTGACACCGTCGCGCGGATGGTTGGGCTCGAAGTGATAACTCAAGGCCAGGCTCAAATCACCCAGGCGCAAGGTATCGGGATACTGCGCTGCGGTGACTTCACTGGCTTCGCGCGCCAGTACGTCTTCCTCACGCATGATCAGCAATTGCGGATCTTTCTGGCTGGTAACCCGGTACCAGCTGTCGAAGGTTGCCGTCTGATGAATCTCGGCGGGCAAACGTTCTTCATAGAAGCCGTACAGGGTTTCCTCATCGGCGAGGATGTCCCGGCGCCGGGCCTTGGCCTCCAGCTCGTCGAGCTGTTCGAGAAGGCGGCGGTTGGCGCTCAGGCACTTGGCCTTGGACTGGATCTCGCCGCCCACCAGCGCCTCGCGGATAAACAACTCACGGGACATCACCGGGTCAATCGGCCCGAAGTGCACCGGGCGGCGGCCCACTACGATCATGCCGTAAAGGGTGATCTGCTCGTAGGCCACGACCTGACCACGCTTCTTCTCCCAGTGCGGCTCGAAATGGTTCTTCTTGATCAGGTGGGTAGCCAGTGGCTCGATCCAGTCCGGCTCGATCTTGGCCACCATGCGTGCATAGAGCTTGGTGGTTTCCACCAGCTCGGCGCTCATGATCCACTGCGGACGCTTCTTGCCCAGACCTGAAGACGGGTGTACCCAGAAGCGCCGCTGACGGGCACCGAGGTAATCGCCATCTTCGGTCTTCTGGCCGATCTGGCTGAGCAGACCGGAAAGAATCGCCTTGTGCAGTTTCGGGTAGTCGGCCGGCTCCTTGTTGATGCTCAACTGCAGGTCCCGACAGATCAGGCTCAGCTGCCGATGGGCATCGCGCCATTCACGCAGGCGCAGATAATTCAGGAAGTTCTTCCGGCACCAGTTGCGCAGCGGGCTGGCAGTCAAAGCCTGGCGCTGCTCCTCGAAACCACGCCACAGATTGACCAGGGCGGCAAAGTCCGAGTCGGCATCTTTCCACTGCGCATGGGCCTGGTCGGCGGCTTGCTGACGCTCGGGCGGCCGTTCGCGCGGGTCTTGCACCGACAGGGCACTGGCGACGATCAGCAGTTCGTTGAGGCTGCCCTGTTTGGCACCTTCGAGCAGCATGCGCCCCAGGCGCGGGTCGACCGGCAAACGTGCCAACTGACGTCCAAGCGGCGTGAGCTGGTTCTCGCGATTGACTGCCGAGAGTTCCTGCAACAGGTTGAAGCCGTCGCTGATGGCCTTGCCATCCGGTGGCTCGATAAACGGAAAGGCGTCGATCTCACCCAGGCGCAGGTGCAGCATCTGCAGGATTACCGCCGCCAGGTTCGTACGCAGGATCTCGGGATCGGTAAACGCTGGCCGTGCATTGAAGTCTTCTTCGCTGTACAGACGCACGCAGATGCCCGGCTCGACCCGGCCGCAGCGTCCCTTACGCTGGTTGGCACTGGCCTGGGACACTGCCTCGATCGGCAGGCGCTGGACCTTGGCGCGGTAGCTGTAGCGACTGATGCGCGCGGT
>OEPS010000718.1_pt1 | contig 11298 bp, 10 predicted proteins | sample 1539411 | NCBI WGS metagenome assembly OEPS01 (sample SAMN02671747, study PRJEB22543) | soil metagenome | biome: bacteria | place: China:Hunan Province, Lengshuijiang City | collected 2012-10-15 | depth 0.08m m | reverse complement strand
CCGCGAGCCCAAGCCCCCCGCCCGCGAGCCCAAGCCCCCCGCCCGCGAGCCCAAGCCCAAGGCCGAGCCGCGCCCCGATCACCCGGCCCAGCTCCGGCACCGGGCCCTCCCCGACGCCCTTCCGGAGCCCGTCCGCCCCCCCGGCCGGCTCGGCCGGCTGCTCGCCGGACCTGGCTTCCCAACTCGCCGCCACCCATGGGGCGAGCCAGCTGATCACCGTCGACGACGCCTCGTACGCCTCCACCTACGCCACCGTTCAGCTGTGGAGCCGGTCCGGGACCTGCTGGGTGGACGCCGGTGGCCCCTGGACGGGGCGGGTCGGCGTCACCGGGGTGTCCGATCACCGCCGGGAGGGCGACGGCTCGACCCCGACCGGCGCCTATGGGATCGGCTCCGTGATCTATGGCATCGCCGCCAACCCGGGGGTCGCCTACAGCTACCACCAACTCGTCTGCGGCGACTGGTGGGACGAGGACCCCGCCACCCCCGCCTACAACACCTTCCAGCATGTCGCCTGCGGGCAGGCACCGCCGTTTGGTGGGGGCAGTGAGGCGCTCTGGACCGAGACCGTCGCCTACCAGCACTTCGTCGTCGTGGACTACAACACCAACCCGGTCGTCCCGGGGGCCGGGTCCGGTGTGTTCATCCACGACGACGTCGCCGGCCCCACTGCCGGCTGCGTCAGCCTGCCACCGGCCGAACTCGACGTCCTGCTGAACTGGCTGAGCCCGGCGAAGTCACCGCTGGTGGTGATCGGCACCGACGCCGAGATCCGTCGCTTCTAGTGCCCGGCGGTAGGCACTTCCCCCCGCCGGAGCAAGCTGTCCGGTGTTTTGTGGATCATGGGCCCTCATTATTGTGTGTAGCGATCCACAAAACTCCTGCGGACCCTTCTAGGTGGCCCCGGACTTCAGTTGCAGGGCGGCCCGCCAGCCGAGCCGGGGACCGGCGTGCATCAGGGCTTCCCGGTAGATCCGGCCCCCGAGCCGGATGGTGCCGAGGGTGGTCAGCAGGCACAGGACCGCGGCGAGTGCCTGCTCCCACAACGTGACGTGACCGACTGCCAGCCGGGCCGGCATCAGGACCGGCGCCAACGGCGGTAGCTGGGAGACGATCTTGATCCAGCCGGCGTTGGGGTTCCCCAGCATCGTAAAGATCAACAGGTAGGAACCCACCAGGATCACCGTGAACGGGGCTCCCACCAGCTGCGCGTCCTCCTGCCGGGCTACCAGGGACCCGGCAGCGGCGAAGGCAAACGAGTACATGGCGAACCCGATCAGGAACCAGATGAGGATCCCTGGAAGGAGGCCCCAGATGATCGATGACACGTGGGCCTCGTGGACGATCGCGTTGGCGATCAGCCCGGCACCGATGGTGATCGTCGTAGAGGCCACACCCAGGGCGCCGATGCCGAGCACCTTGCCGGTCAGCAATTCGTCCGGCTGCAGGGTCGATACCAGCACCTCTGCGGTCCTGGTGGTCTTCTCCTGAGCGACGCCCCCGGCGACTGCCCCGCCGTAGGTAAGCAGGGTGATATAGAGGAAGATCCCGGTGGCGACCGCGGCCGTGTCCCGGGTCGCGGTCTGCGGCAGCGGTGGCACCAGGGCCTTGGTCTTCAACGGGACTGGGGCGAGGGCCGTCTCCAATGTGGACGGTGAAACACCCGCCGCTTCGGTGACCAGCGCCAGCTGCTGGCGTTGGGCCGCCGACTCGATGACCGCCCCGAGGGTCGGGTCCAGGCTCTCCTTGACCTCGGCGACGACCTGGCCATCGACGCTCACTGCCGCCGCCAGCTTCCCCGCCTTCAGCTGAGCTGACAAATCGGACCCGGCGGGATAGTTCAGCAGGTCCAGATGGAGGCCTGCTTGGGGGGCCTCGGCCCGGAGCAGTGGCGCCAGCGTCCCGGCCCCCGACCCGACGAGGGCGACGTGGACGGGCGCCGGCTGCCGCCGTACCAGCGCCGGGACGACCAGGGCGATGACGACGATGACGGTGGAGAAGGCCGTGAGCACGTATATCAGACGGCCGTGCAGGCGGTCGCTGATCTCACGGCCCGCCACCAGGCGGATGGGCGAGTGGCGGCTCATTCCGGCACCAGCGTCCGGTAGAGGTCGGCCAGGCCGGCCGACTCAAAGCCGAAGTGGTCGACGCGGCCCGCCGCCATCGCCTCCTTCAGGACCGTCTGCGGGTCGACGCCGGGGTCGAGAAGGAGAGCGATGCTCTCGCCGGTGACCTGCTGGATGTGCACCCCGGACAACGCCTCTGCCCAGTCCGGGGGGGCGGCCACGTCGATCCGGAGGTGTTGCGGGACGCGCCGGCGCAGGTCGTCCAGGGTGCCGCTGGCGAGGACCTTGCCCTTCTCCACGATGACGACATGCCGGCACAGCCGCTCGACAAGCTCCAGCTGGTGGCTCGAGAACAGGACGCCGACGCCCTCCGCCGCCCGGTCGGTGATCACGCCGGAGAGCGAGTCGACGGCGGCCGGGTCCAGGCCGGCGAACGGCTCGTCGAGCACCATGAGCCTCGGGCCGTGTACCAGGGCGACCGCCAGTTGCGCCCGTTGCTGGTTGCCGTGCGACAGCGCCATCAGCTTGTCGGTGGCCCGGCCGGCCAGGCCGAGACGGTCGAGCAAGCCAACGGCGGACCGCTGGGCCTCCTCGGTGGAAAGGCCGTGGAGGCGGGCGAAGTAGCGGACCTGGTCAATGACCTTCATGTGCGGGTACAGGCCTCGCTCCTCGGGCATGTAGCCGAACGTGCGCCGGTCGTCCGGGGTGACCGGGTGGCCGTTCCAGCTGACCGTCCCCCGGAGCGGGCGGAGGATGCCCATGATCGCCCGCATCGTGGTCGTTTTGCCTGCTCCGTTACGGCCAACCAGCCCAACGATCGACCCGTCGGGTACCGACAGGTTGACGCCGTCGACGGCGACGTTGTCGCCGAAGCGGTGCATGAGGTCCGCCAGTTCCAGCACGCCAACTAGGATGCACGATGGGTTCCCCGGAGGAGGTCAATCGCCATGCCCAACTACTGGATCATCGTCGGTAGCCCCGACAACTTCGAGAAGACGTCGAGCCTCGGCTTCACCGTCCAGGGGATGAAGACCCGCCAGCGCCGGAAAGCGGAGCGGATGGGCGACGGCGATCAGTTCGTCTGGTACATCACCGGCGAGCAGGCCTTTGCCGGCTACGCCACGATCACCGGGCCCTACTTCGAGGACCACGACCCGGTATGGGTGGGCAAGAAGGACGGTGAGGACTACCCATGGCGGGTGCCGATCCGCAAGGAGGTCGTGCTGCCGGTAAGCGGCCGGATCCCGGCGGAGGGCGTCGCCCGGAAGCTGGCCTACGTGGCCAAGTGGCCTCCCGAACACTGGCGGCTGGCCTTCCAGGGCAATGTGCACGAGATCTCCCGGGCCGACTTCGACATCGTGCGCGCGGAGATCGAGAAAGCGGCGACGGAGGCGGCCTGAACTGGGGGTGACCGAGGGGACTTGAACCCCCGACCTCCGGGACCACAACCCGGCGCTCTAACCAGTTGAGCTACGGCCACCATCGACGGCGGGCGACCTGAAGTCCCCCGTGCGCTTCGATCGTAGCACCCCCAGCAACTACGGAAGGAGTGGGAGCGGGCCAGGTGAATGCGATCGCGGACGCTGTGGTGGTGGGTGGTGGGATCCTGGGCTGCGCCGTGGCCAGCGAGCTGGCCCGTCACGGCGCAGCAGTGACCCTTGTCGAGCGCGGACCCATCGCCGCCGGCGCCTCCGGACGCAACCACGGGCTGCTGTTCCGGCCGGAAGACCCGGTCCTGGACCCGCTGTACCGGTCTTCGCTGGCCGGCTACCGGGAGCTGGCGACGACGACCGAGCTCGACCTCGGTCTCGACGAACGGCCGGTCGGTCTGCTGGTCGTCGTCACCAGCGAGGCGAGCTGGCCGGCGGGCGAGCGCGAGGCGGCATCGGCAGCACGAGGGGGGATCCTGGTCGAGCGGCTCGACCCCGCCGGGCTGCGGGCGGTGGAGCCGGCGCTCGCCATGGGCCTCCAGGGCGGGCTGCTGATCGACGACGGGATCCGGGTCGACCCGGCCGCCTTGACGCTGGCGTTGGCCGAGGAGGCCCGCCGGCGGGGGGCCGAGATCTTCACCTACACCGAGGTCAAGCAGATCCTGGTCTCCGGGACGCGGGTCCGGGGGGTGGCCACCGACGCCGGGGTGATCGCCGCTCCGGCGGTTGTCGACGCCGCCGGCCCCTGGGCGGCCAAGCTGGCCCGCACTGCGTCGGCCGAGCTTCCGATCGGTGGCATCCGGGGGTGGATCGTGCTGACCGGCCCCCGCCCGGGGCTGATGCACCATGTCGTGGAATCGGCCGGATGGCACCTGGCCGCCGGCGACCCCGGCCCGTTGCCGCCCACGGTGGGGGAGCTCGGCTCGGCTGGCCCGGCCCGCCAGGACGTCGGGACGCTGGTCCAGCAGAACCGGGGTGGCCACGTCCTCCTCGGCGGGTCCCGAGCGGCCTCGTTGACCGAGGAGCCCGGGGGACCCGAGTCGGCGGCCGAGATCGCCCGGGGCGCCGCCCGGCTGGTCCCGGCGCTGGTGGAGCTGCCGGTGCTGGCGGCCTGGTCCGGGGTGCGGCCGACCAGCCCCGACGGGCGGCCGGTGATCGGTGCGGTCCCCGGGTTCGACGGCTTGTTCATCGCCGGTGGCCATGGTGGGCAGGGGGTATCGCTCGGCGCCGGGAGCGGGTTGTTGGCGGCGGAGTTGGTGCTCGGGCTGGAGCCCTCGTTCAACCCGCGGCCGTTCGAAGCTGGCCGGTTTTCGGCCGGTAGAACGCCCGGCAACGGGTAAGGGTGGACGGAGGGCCCCTCCCACGTTCGGGCGGGTCTACTTATTTGGGACTACGTGGGTGGACTAGTAGATTTTGCAGGCTAGTCTCGGAAAGCCGAAGCTCCGATCATCTGAAAGACAGCCCGCACCGAGACGTGGCTGCCCTTGAAGGGGGGTTCCATGTCGGAACTGACCATCGTTTCATGCCCCACCTGCGGCCTGCCCGCGGAGCTCATCACTCGCCTTGAGGAAGCGACCGAAGCCGGTCGCCCCGACATCGTTATCCGCTGCCTCGACGACCACGTCTCCACCATCCCGCTGACCCCGGCCACGGCCCAGCTGAAGGTTGAGCTGGCCCGGCTCGTGCTGCCCGCCGATGGTTCGGAGGAACCGGCCGAGGTCCTGCCGATCCGGCCGCGGCGCGGCCCGCTCCGGGCGCTGGGCGACGGCTTGCGCTGGATCATCCGGTCGATCCAGGGCATGTCGCAGGGGTGGGTGCGGGCACTGTGGTTCTGCTACGGGGCCGCCGCTGCCGCCCTGTTCATCCGCCAGCCGTTGGCGGCCCTGGTCGTGCTGCCGCTGACCATCCCGGTGATCGGGCTCGCCCGGGCCCGCCGATCCTGGCGGGAGTTCGCCGCCGTCACCTTCCCGGCCCGCCCCGAGCCCACCGGCGACGAAGACGACGAGGAGCAAGCCGCCTGAGTCCGTAGCCTCGCAACCGCCTCACCAGAGCAGCGCAATCTAGTCAAAACAGGTTGCGCTGCTTTCGCGTCAGTGGCGTTGGCGGCCCGGGTAACTGTCCTGATTCCAGGCGGATTTCGCACGGAAAACAGGACAGTTGCCCGCGCGGCGGCCACAGGCAGCGGCGTCAAAGCCCAGGACGAGAGGCCCGGCGGGCGGCCTGAGGCCCAGGCGCGCAAGCTTTCACGTCAGGGGCCAGCCCATCAGCTAACCGCGCAGGCCGGTGGTAGAATAGGAATGTCCGTTTTACCGAGAAACGCAGGAAAGCGGGCCCGCACGGCAGTGGAGTTCCCTTTGGTGGTGGCCTGGGAGGGGGCGGAGTCGACCCCCCCGTCCCCTCCCCGATCCACCAACCCGGAACCCACCCACCACCCTCCAGGCCCGGTCGCACCAACCTTGAGGCCCGGTCGCAGCAACCTTGAGGCAGCGCACCAGGCCGTGCCCGATGGCACCAAGCCGGCACGGCTTCCCACTGAACCCCCTTAGGCCCGCCGGCTGACGCTCCCGATCCCACCCTCTCGGGCTCCGTTGGCCGGCGCGAGCCCATTCCCTACTATTTCTATGGGCTTGCTATTTATATCACTTTGCCCCGTGCAAAATGCATTAAGCCCTGCTACAGTTGCGGCGCAGGGCCTCACTTTTCCACGCCCGTCCAAGTCGCACCAAGGGAGCCGACGTGAACAAGCCTGACGCACCGTTGCGGCTCGCCTCGCCAGCTGCCCCCGGAGGGCACCCGCCCCCCCCACCGGTCCCGCTGGACGGCTCCAAGGCGTATGCCAAGGTCGACTTCGGTCCTCCGCCCCATGGCGGCGTGCTGGCCTCCCGACTCGCCGGTCCGGAGGAGCGGGACCGCTGGCTCGACCAGGTCCCGGTGCTGAATTCGGTGACGCTGACCGCCCGGGAGGCGGCCGACATCGAATGCCTGGCCGTGGGCGCCTTCAGCCCGCTGGAAGGGTTCATGGGCAAGGCCGACTACCGGTCGGTCGTCGCCGACATGCGCCTCGCCAATGGGCTGGTATGGAGCCTGCCGGTCACCCTGGCCGCTACCGCCGAGGAGGTCCTCCTGCTGAAGAAGGGCGGCGACGTGGTGCTGCGTGACCCCCAGGGCGAGCCGCTGGCGATCCTGCACCTGGACGAGATCTTTGCCTACGACCGGGAGGAGGAGGCCGAGAGCGTCTTCCGCACCTCGGAGGCCGCCCATCCGGGCGTTGCCGCGCTGCTTGCCCAGGGCGAGTGGCTGCTCGGGGGCACCGTGACCGTGCTGCGGCTGCCCCGGGGCCGCCCGTTGGTCTCCTACCGGCTGACGCCCCGCGAGGTGCGCCGGGCGGTGGCCGACCGGGGGTGGCGCACGGTCGTCGGCTTCCAGACCCGCAACCCGATCCACCGCGCACACGAGTACCTGACCAAGTGCGCCCTCGAGCAGGTCGACGGTCTGCTGCTGCATCCGCTGGCCGGCGAGTCGACAGGCGACGACGTCCCCGCCGACATCCGCATGCGCTCCTACGAGGCGCTGATGGCCGGCTACTACCCGCACGACCGGGTGCTGCTCTCGGTGTTCGTCGCGGCAATGCGCTACGCCGGCCCGCGGGAGGCGGTCTTCCACGCGCTGTGCCGCAAGAACTACGGCTGCACCCACTTCATGGTCGGCCGGGACCACGCCGGGGTCGGCAACTACTACGGGACCTTCGACGCCCAGGACATTTTCGGCGAGTTCACCGCCGGCGAGCTGGGCATCGAGCCGATGTTCTTCGACGACGCGTTCTGGTGCACGGTCTGCGGAGGCATGGCCACCGCCAAGACCTGCCCGCACGGCCCGGGCCACCGGGTGACCTTGCCCGGCGCCGAGGTCCGGCGCCGGCTCAGCTCGCGGGAGCCGCTGCCGCACGAGTTCATCCGCCCGGAGGTGGCCGAGGTGCTGCGGGCGGCGTTTGCGGACGACGACGAAAGGAGGCGTGATGCCCCGGTTCGGTGAAGGGCAGTGGGCGCTTGGCTACCAAGAGCCACTGAACAAGAACGAGCGCACGAAGCGTGACGACGACGGGCTGAACGTCCGCCAGCGCATCGAGACCGTCTATTCCAAGGAGGGATTCCGTTCGATCTGGCCCGACGACCTGCGCGGCCGGATGCGCTGGTGGGGCCTGTACACCCAGCGCCGCCAGGGCGTGCCCGGCGGGGCGACCGCCACCGCCGAGCCGTGGGAGCTGGAGGACGAGTTCTTCATGATGCGGATCCGCAACGCCGGCGGGCGGATGACTTCCGAGCAGCTGCAGGCAGTCGCCTGGGTGTCCGAGCGGTTCGGCCGGGACGTCGCCGACGTCACCGACCGCCAGAACATCCAGCTGCACTGGATCCGCATCGAGGACGTGCCCCGGATCTGGGAGAAGATCGAGTCGGTCGGGCTGACCACGTGCGAGGCCTGCGGCGACACGCCGAGAGCGTTCCTCGGCTGCCCGCTCGCCGGGGTCGACCGCGACGAGATCTTCGACGCCACCCCTGAGCTGATGGCGACCCACCGCCGCTTCGTCGGCGACCCGTCGTTCTCCAACCTGCCCCGCAAGTTCAAGACCTCGATCTCCGGCTGCGCCCAGCAGTGCGCCGCCCACGAGATCAACGACGTGTCGTTCATCGGGGTCCGGCGCGGCAGGGAGGTGGGCTACGACCTGTGGGTCGGCGGGGGGCTCGGCTCCAACCCCAAGTTCGGCAAACGGCTGGGGGTCTTCGTCGAGCCGTACCAGGTGCCCGAGGTGTGGGCCGGGGTCACCGGGGTCTTCCGTGACTTCGGTTACCGGCGGGCGCGCAACCACGCCCGGCTCAAGTTCCTGATGGCCGACTGGGGGCCGGACAAGTACCGCGAGATCCTGGAGAAGCAGTACCTCGGCTACGCCCTGCCCGACGGCGAGCCGGCTCCGGCGACGACGACCGCGCAGCGTGACCACGTGGGCGTCTTCGAGCAGAAGGACGGCAACTGCTACGTTGGCTTCGCCCCCCGGGCGGGGCGGATCTACGGCCACCAGCTGCGGCTGGTGGCCGACCTGGCAGACCGGTTCGGGGCCGGCTGGGTGATGGCGACCACGCAGCAAAAGCTGGTGATCACCGGGGTCGCCCCGTCCTCGGTCGACGAGCTGGTCGCCACGCTGGATGGCCTCGATCTGCAGGTCCATCCCAGCCCGTTCCGGGTCGGCACGATGTCGTGCACCGGCATCGAATTCTGCAAGCTGGCCCTGGTCGAGACCAAGCACCGGGCCGACTGGCTGTACCGGGAGCTCGAGGACCGGCTGCCCGAGTTCGCCGAGCCGATCCGGATCAACATCAACGGGTGCCCCAATGCCTGTGCCCGCTTCCAGCTGGCTGACATCGGGTTCATGGGCTCGGTTGGCCACGCCTCCGACGGCACCAAGGTCGACCAGTTCCTGGTCCACCTGGGTGGGCACCTGGGGAAGGACTACACCTTCGGGCGGAAGGTGAAGCGGCTGAAGGTGCCCGCCTCCGAGCTGGCGAACTACTGCGAACGGTTGCTGCGCCGGTTCCTGGCCTCCCGGGAGCCCGGCGAGCCGTTCCACCAGTGGGCGGCCCGCGCGCCCGAGGCTTGGCTGGTATGAGCGAGGCGGTCGGCGCAGCCGCCGCGACCGGTGCGGTGCGGGCCGACCGGGGTGTCGTCATCTGGCTCACCGGCCTGCCGTCGGCCGGCAAGTCGACCATTGCCTCGGCATTGGCGCCGGCGCTGCGTGCCCGGGGGGAACGGGTGGAGGTCCTCGACGGCGACGTCGTCCGCGAGAACCTGTCGAAGGGGCTCGGGTTCGCCAAGGAGGACCGGGACATCAACATCCGCCGGATCGGGTTTGTGGCTGAGCTGCTGGCCCGCAACGGCGTCAAGGTGATCACGGCTGCGATCTCGCCCTACCGGGCGATCCGCGACGAGGTGCGGGCGCTGGCGGGCGAGCACTTCCTGGAGGTGTATATCGCCACACCGCTGGAGGTTTGCGAGTCCCGGGACGTCAAGGGTCTCTACGCCAAAGCACGCAGCGGCCAGCTCAGCGGCTTCACCGGCGTCGACGACCCCTACGAGCCGCCGCTCAACCCGGAGGTCGAGATCGCCACCCAGGGCCAGACCGTCGAGGAGTCGGCGGCCCGGATCATCGACGCCCTGGTCGAGCGGGGGTACCTCGATGCCCGCTGAAGCTGCCGCCTCGTTGCCTTCTGAGCTCCCCGAGCTCCCCGACCTCGACGATGCCTCGGCCGAGTACATCCTGACCTGGGCGATCGAGCGGTACTTCCCGGACATGGCGGTCGCCTGCTCGATGCAGGACGCCGTCGTCGTCGACCTGGCTTGGCGGATCGAGCCGCGGATCGAGGTCTTCTTCCTGGAGACCGGGTTCCACTTCCCGGAGACCCTGCAGACCGCCGAGCGGATGCGCGCCCGGTACCAACTCAAGCTTGTCTCCGTGCCCCCGGTCGAGAACCCGGCGGTCTACTCCGAGCACGGCTACGAGGCGTGTTGCGCTGCCCGGAAGGTGCAGCCGCTGGACCGCTACCTGGCTGGCAAGCGGGCCTGGGTGACCGGGCTCCGCCGGGCGGAGTCGGCCACTCGTGCGGGGGCGCACGCCCTCGAGTGGGACGCCCGGCGGGGCCTGGTAAAAGTCAACCCGGTCGTCGCCTGGAGTGACGAGCAGATCGACCAGTACATCGCCGCGCACGACCTGATCGTCAACCCGTTGCGGCTTCAGGGTTACGACTCGATCGGCTGCTGGCCGTGCACCCGGGCTGGGGAGGGCCGGGAGGGCCGGTGGCCGGGCCTGGAGAAGACCGAGTGTGGGCTGCACCTGCCGCCGCCGGCGCCCGCTGGGCACCAGCGCCCCCCGGCGAGCTAGCGACGTGAGCGAGCTCGACTCGCCCCGGATCCAGCCCTTCTCCTGCCCGTACTGCGCCGAGGAGGACATTGTCCCCTGGGGCACCCTGGCCGACCCCCCGGGTGTGTTTCTGTGCCACTCGTGCGAACGGCGTTTCCAGCTGCGCTACCTTGGGTCGGGCCCGGGCGCACGCGACGACACCGGGCCGGAACAGGAGGCGGCCACCTCATGGCATTCCGGTACCCGATAACCCTCGACCTGGACAGCCGCCGCTGCGTCGTCTTCGGCGGGAACGCCAGCGCCGAGGACAAGGTCGTGGGGCTCCTCGAGGCCGGCGCGGTGGTGACCGTTGTCGCCCCGTCGGTGACGCCGGGCCTGGCCGGGCTGGCGGCGGCCGGCGCCGTGTCGTTGGAATCCCGTGATTACCGGGGCGGCGACCTTGACGGTGCCTTCCTGGCGATCGCCGCCACCGGCGACCGCTCGCTGAACGCCCGCATCCAGGCGGAGGCCGCGACGGGCCATGTGCTCCTGAACGCGGTCGACGACGTCGAGCACTGCGACTTCGCCGCCCCGGCGATTGTCCGGCGTGGCGAGCTGGCGATCGCCATCTCGACGGGCGGAAAGGCCCCGGCGCTTGCCCGGCGGTTGCGGGAGCGACTGTCCGGCGAATTCGGTCCGGAGTGGGCGACGCTCGTCGGCGTCCTGGCCGAGGCCCGGTCGGCGGCGGGGCCGCGGAGCATCGATTTCGCCAGCTGGGCCGAGCGCTGGAGCCGTGCGCTCGACCAGGACCTGCTCGGCCTGATCCGTGCCGGCAACTCAGGCGGAGCGGTCGAAGCGGTGCGGCGGGTGCTGGCCGGGGAAGCCGTAGCTGCGCCTCCGGCGGGACCGGCCGGCG
>OEPS010000717.1_pt1 | contig 11303 bp, 4 predicted proteins | sample 1539411 | NCBI WGS metagenome assembly OEPS01 (sample SAMN02671747, study PRJEB22543) | soil metagenome | biome: bacteria | place: China:Hunan Province, Lengshuijiang City | collected 2012-10-15 | depth 0.08m m | reverse complement strand
GGCGGTGGTGTTCCAGAAGCGGTCCGGATGCGGACGCCCTTCCGATTTGAACTCCTGCGCTGTCCAATCCGGAAGCGCTGCACGCACGCGGGCCATGGGAGTTGCGTCTTCGCCCGGCGGCAGCAGGACCATGACCTCGTAACCGGACTTGGCCCCGGGATTCCACACTCCGGTATGGGCAACGGGGAGAGAACCGCCTAGCAGAGTTCGTTTACTGAAACCGGGAACGTAGTGAAAGAGGTCCGGATACTTGTCGGGAAGCAGCTCCGCGGGATCGAAAGCAGTTCCTTCAACATCGGGAGCCCACAGAGCTTCTCCCTGCGGTCCGGGCGTGAGCTCGCGCGACTTCCCGTCCGCTTCCAGGAACAACGATCGCAACGGTCCGGCCTGTTCATTGCCGACCAGCGTCCAACCGATGTATTCCGGACCCAAGGCGGCAACGTTTTCATAGCAGGGGTCTTCATCGGAGCCGAGAAGATAAGCGGCCAGATGGTCAGGCCCGGGTTTGTACGGCGACTCGCGGACGAATCTGATCTTCGGCGCGTTTATCGGCCGCGGGCGAACATTGGACAGAGCGCCGAGCCCTGTGGGGATGCGCAGAATGACGCCTTCCGCCTGTGTGATGTAGACGATTGCTCCCTGATGGCTGACCGTCTTTTCGAAGACTGCGGTTTCTGAGCCGTTCATGGATACCACGGCGAGCAGGCGCCAGCCGTCCGCTTCCTGTCCCGGCGAAACCGCTGCAGCGTGCTGGCGTACTCTGACCGCTCCGTGTTCGATCGCTTCGACAGAGGGGACGTTCGTAAGTGCGTCGCGTTCTCCGGCAAGGAACAGCGAATATTCGTTGGGAATGCGGCCCGGTGAGTAGGAGGTCGCCGAGGGCGCGGCAACACTCAGACTCGACATGGAACGGAGTGAACGTTGGGCAGCCGGAACGGCCGCCAGGAAGTGAAGGAACCAGCGACGATTCATGTTTTAGTGTTCCGCCGTGCTGCCGAAGGGCGTGGTCGGGTGGTTGGAAGCGTCCTCTTGCAGCGTGAAATGCCGCTCGCTATTTTCTTTCCGCATGGCTTCCTCGCGCAGATCGGTCAATCTTTTGAGTAAGGGCGGCAACTCGGCCGTACGCTGTGCCTTGCGTAGGGCCAGGATCAGATGATAGAGCGCGGTCTGGTCGGCCGGGTCTTCCGCAACGGCGAGACGGCTCTGCTCAATAGCTTCGGATAGATTGCCCGCTTGCAGATAAAGCCGCGCCAGTACGTCGCGGGCCAGTTCAAAGCGGGGCTGCAACTGGATAGCGCGGCGAGCCGACTGGATGGCTTCTTCGAAGTTGGGAGTGCCGGCGGAAGCGCCTCTGCGCAATAGAACTTCGGCCAGCAGGTAAAGCAGGAAGGCGTCCTGTGAATTGCGGGTGAGCCGCTGACGAATCATGGCCTCCGCTTCCGGTAGATGATTCTGTTCGAACGCGGCCATGCCGCGCGCGGAAGCTGCGGCGTCCACTCGCGGGTCCAGCTCTTCGGCGGTTTTGAAATCGGCATCGCTGCGGTCGTACTCTCCGAGCTTCACGTAGAGCACCCCGCGCGCGACATACAGCGACGAGGCTTGGGGCAGATGGTGCAAGCCGACATTCAGCATGTCGATTCCCACCTGGTAGGAGGCATGCACAAGCGACAGGTTGGCGAAATCGACGTAGTAGCGGGCGTCATTCGGATTCGCGATGATTGCGGCGCGCAATGCTGCAACGGCGTGAGGAGTGTCGCCCACGGCTTCATAGGCCTCGGCCAAGACGTCGAGGCTCTCCGGATCTAAGTGCTGCTCCGGGCCGCCTTGTGTCAGAGTGGCAATCACGTCGCGCGGCTTGCCGGCGAGCGACTCCACGACAGCCAGGTTATAGCGAAAGTCTTCATTGACAGGTTGAAGCTGCGTCAGACGTTTGAGCGGCCATACGGCATCTGCGGCCTTCCCCAACTTAACCTGGCAGGAGCCCAGCTGCTCCAAGGCTTCGGTTTGCGTATCGATGAGCGGATGACTGCGCGCATACTCCGTAAGGACGGAGGGACAGTCTCCCCGTTTGAAGGCAAGAGCCGCCGACATGGCATGGGCCGTCACATCGGCCGGATTGAGTTGCAGGAGGCGCGACAGGTACGGAGCGGCATCCTGTCCACCGCGTGCGTACTCCAGTTGCGCGGCGGCCTCGAGCGCAGGGACATACGTTGGAGCAACCTGCAAGGCATGATCGTAGGATTGCAGCGCACCCCGCGTGTCGTGTAAACGCTCCAGAGACATTCCGTTCAAGACCCAGAGCCGGACGTCGCGAGGAGATTGTTTCAGCGCCGCTTCGGAGAGCTGCTTTGCTTCGAGATAACGTTGGCCGCGAAGAGCCGCCACGACGGGATCGATGAGGCTTTCGGCTTGCGACTGCGGAAAAGCAGACAGGGCGAACCAGAGAGCCAGAAAGCGGATTCGCACGCATAGATCCTATCGTGAAGCGCTCGCCAGCGAAGCCGAAGTGCATCGGGACGGTTGATCGAGATACGGGAACGCTGTGACGCGAACCTTCGCCGCGCCATAAGGCACCAGTGTCAGAGTCGCAAGCGGCTGCTTCGAGATGACGGGGCTGACCGGCGGAGGCGCTGCTGAATTTTCGTTCTCCTTCCATTCGGGCAGGGTTCGCCCATGAATCTGGAGCGACAGGGAAGGATGTTTGACGTCGTAAGGAATATCGGAAGCAGCGGCGTCCTTCAACGCTGCCTCGCATGGGCCAACCTGCACGGCGTAATTCCAGGGAGCGGAACTGGTGACCTGCCAATCGGCCGATTTCTGCGCGTACTGCTTCAACTCTTTCCACTTGGCGTCGAGCGGAAGGGCGAACACGAGCGCACCTGCTTCGAAGACGACGGAGTTGTGATACCAATGCGTGACGCGCGGCTCCATCGGCAACTGGAGAACGACGATGTCGCCATCGTGCCAGTCGCGTGTCAAGTGAAAGAAGCCGGTGGGTGTGGTGTCGTCCGTGCCGGCCGCGACGGGCTCGCCATTCACCCTGACGGAGATGCCGGCCGCCCATTCGGGAATGCGCAGCATCAGCGGGAAACGGTCCGATTGCGTGAGATGAAGTGTCAGCTTCACTTCGCCACGGAACGGATATTGAGTGTCTTCGTGAACCGAAACCGTGGATCGGTTCAGTTTGGTGGTCACTTCACTGGGGCCGTACGCAACGGCCACCAAGCCGCCATCCGGTGTGCCCATCCAGAGACTAGTCACAAATTTTGGCCAGCCTTGATGCAGGTTGGCGGTGCAGCAACCGAAGTTGGGCGCCAAACCGAACAGGTTCGAATCGTCTCCGTTGGTGGACCACTGGCGATGCGCGCGGGTGCAGGCGATCTGGTTGGGCTGCTGGTCGTATTGGTGCGACCACATATCATCAGAAAGCGTGGCGGGAAGCGCGTTGTACGTGACACGCTCGAGCCGGTCGGCGATCTGGGCTTCACCCAGCACGGCAAAGTCCTCTTCATAAGAGAACATGGTCTCAACCACGGTGCACAACTCCGTTCCCTGCGAAGGATCGGGCCCGGCGAGATGTTCGTCGGCGCTGAAGATGCCATTCGGCAGGCCGTGATAGCGGTCGAGCATAGCCAGTTGAGAATGCAGCGCGGCGCGGTCGGCGGCGCGGCCACTTACCAGCCACCAGATGGGCGCGGTCTTTAAGGCCATGGCGTTGTTCACGCCGTGCGTTTGCATGGCGACTTCTGGAATTACCTTGGGACGATCCGCCAAGCCTACGCTTTCTTTCGTCTGCTTGTCGAGATACGAGAAGTTCTGAAACTGAGCTTCCCAGTCGTAACCCTGATCGTGCAAGAGCCGGGCCAGCGAGAGGAGCTCACTATCGCCGGTCCGGTTATAGAGCCACAGGACGGTGTACACGTTGTCCTGCCAGCGATATTTTCCCCAGTCGCGCAGCGGGCGTCCGGGCAGGTTCTGCTTCTCGAAGGCGAAGTACCTGGTCATGAAGGGAATGACGCGGGGATCGCCGCTGGCTTCTTCGTACTGACAGAGCACTTTCAGCATGACCATGCGCGGCCACCAGTCGTCGTTCTTCGCCGGGCCGAATTGTCCATTGGGTTTCTGCGAGTTCAGCGTCCAATCGACCCAGCGCTTTGCTTTGGCGATCAGGCGCCCATCATTCAACTGATAAGCCAGGGGGAGCAAGCCATCGAGATAGTAAGGACCGCGCTCCCAGGACTCACCGGAGCCGCCCAGCCAGCCGCTGTTCGGCCCCACGTCATTCCAGAACTCGTCCAAGTGACCGGTCAGGCCAGCGGCCTGCAACTCTTCCTGGCGCTTCAGCCAGCCCAGCGGCTTGACCGAACCTAACGGCAAGGGATTGAACGCATTCGGCTGCAGCGGTGCGCGGTTGGCTACGATCTCGCCCTGCGCGGCCTGCGAAGTCTGCCCGCTCTCAGCAGCAGGGGAGTTCACAACAATAAGCGTGGCGAGAATCGCCGGTGCCAGTAGATTTCTCATTCAGAAGGTAAGGCGCGCTCCCAATTGGATCCATCTCGGGTTCGCTTCGGAGGTGGAGCGCCCGAAGGTTCCATCCGCCATGTTGGAGTCGATGCCATTCAGATTCGGATGGTTGAAGATGTTGTAGAACTCAAAGCGCAATTGTAAATTCACATGTTCGGTGAGCGAGGTGTCTTTCAGCAGACTGGCATCGGTCTCAAAGAACCCTGGGTTGCGATAGCGATTCGGCCGCTCGTTCCCCTCCTGTCCGGGCGTTGGAGTGGAAAGAATGCTAGCGGGGATCACTCCAGCCAAATAAGCCTGACGGCTGGTCTGAAGGGTGTAAGTGGAGACGTTCGGGTAATCAAAATTGACACCGTCGGCGTTGTAATCGCCGCCTAAGTGAAGAACACCACTGCTGTCCTTGAACGGCGCGGCAGTCGTATAGATCGTAAATGGATTTCCGTTCTGGGCCGCCATTGTTCCCGTGAGGGACCAGCCACTCAGGGCATGGCCTGCGACGCCATGGCCGGCTCGAAAACTTGGAAGAGGATAGTTGAACACGAGCGAGAATCGATCCGGCGCATCCCAGTTGGAAGGGCTGTAGTACTGCGAGAGCCCACCGAAAGTGGGATAAACCTGCGAGTCATCCATGGAACGCGAATGCGTGTAAGAAGCCTCGAAGAACATCTTGGGACCAAAATGCCCTCGCAGATCGGTTACAAGCGCGTTGTAGCGGGCTTCGGCAGCATTCTCGGCGTAGTTGATGGAGCCAAAACTCGGGTTCAAGCGTGTAGGGGTTGTTGAATTATGAATCAGCAGATCTCCCGCGTAGCGATTGATGTCGATGCCATAGGACGTGTTGCCGGTCTGCCCGTATCCGGTGATTAAGTTATAGCTGCTGGAGCCGACATAGCCGATGCTGCCGACGAGATCGCCGACAAGTTTGTGTTCGACGGTGGCCGTGTAAGTAAACGTTGTCGGCGCGGTGAGGTTCGGATCGATACCGCCGACGCTGGTCTGCGAGCCCGTGATGCCGCCTTGCGCGTTGAGCGGGCTGCCCTGAAAGGCAGGATAGGGGAAGCCGAAAGGAATCTTGTTACTTGTGCCGAGCGCGAATATGGGCGCGGCGGTACTTCCGTTATTGAAGAAAGTCGGGACGACGAAGCCGGGCGGATTGGAGTTTAGTCCGTTCTCCATATTTCCGAGAGTTGGCATATCGTGATACATTCCGAAGCCGCCGCGCACGACCCAGGAGCCTTTGTGCGACGGATCCCAGGCCACACCGAAGCGCGGAGACCAGACATTCCAGATGGGCTGGTTCAGGACGTTTTTCTGCTGCCGCATGACACCGGTAGCGACCTGCTCATCGAAGGTGGATCCGGTGCCCAGGTGGAAGTTGGCGAGAGTGGTGCCTTTCAACGCGACATAGGGGTTGCCGAAATCATCCCAGCGCAGTCCATAAATGATGGTGAGGTTCGATTTTGGTTTCCAGGAATCTTCGGCGAAGATGCCGCCAATGGTGCTCTGGTAGCCATAGTTGCCTTGAGCCGGTTGACCCGTTACGGGGTTATAGGCAAGGCTCGATTCGCTGTACGGCTGATTGGTGACGAGGTCGAGCAGGCTGTTGAATTGGAAGCTCGGTTGATCGTGCGTTCCGGCGAAATAGGCGAGGTCGTCGCCGTGCCAGCCATCGTATCCAAAACGCAGCGAGTGCGCGCCTTGGATATGCGTCAACACATCGCGCCAATGGTAGCTGTGCTGCACGAAATCGCCAAGAGCGAATCCATCGCCGAAACCGGCGATGCCGTTGACGTTTATAGTCGGCACCTGGAAGTCACCGGTTTGCGGCGAGATGCCTTCGACGCGTAAATAGCCGAATTGCACTTCGTTCAGCGTAGTCGGGTTGAAGGTGTGTGTCTCGTTGACCTGGAGAGACTTGGTGATGTAGTGGCTCGTGGTGTCGAAGGCGGTGCGAACATTCGGGCCGCCAGTGTCAAGGGTGGTCTGGAAGTAATTGCCGTAGAGCCGATCCTTCGACCAGTATTTGTCGATGCGCACATTCCATTGCAGGCCGTTCCGATAATTGGTGAGGCTTTGCACGCCGTTGTCGATGACCGGAGTGTTGCATGCCAGCGTGGCGAGACCGGCGAGCGCTGACCCGGGGCCACAGTTGCCCGCTCCGAAGTACTGCGCTGCTGTTTGTGAGACTCCGGTATCAGTTGCTCCGTTGGGTTTGTAGGTGGTCAACAACTTCGTGCCAAGAGTATTGGGGTAAAACTGCTGCGCCCACGACACGAATTGCGGGTCTTCGAACGTGGTGGAACTCACGGCCGCGGAAGACGAGCGCAAGGGTTCGATGCCAAAGAAAAAGAAGAACTGGTGATGGGGAATGATGGGTCCGCCGATGTTGGCCGAGATGTTGTTGCTGTGGAACGGGAGATAGCTGTGGGTAAACTCGGTGCCGGCCCAGAGGTATTGATTGGTGAAGTAGTCGCTGACGAGCCCATGGAACTTGTCGGTGCCGGAACGCGTGGTCATGGTGTAGACGAGCGAGCTGCCGCGGCCATACTCCACGGAGAAGGTGTTGACGGCAGTGGTTGCTTCCTGAATGGAGTCGGGATTCGGCGTGAGGTTCAGGACGCCGGGACGAATGTTGCTGGTGACATCGAGACCGTCCACAACGAACATGTTGGCGTTGCTGCTGCGGCCATTGGCACTGGCATCCACCTGCTGTTCAGTCGAGAAGTTATCGGCGGCTGAGCCGGGACTACCGCTGGCCGATAAACCCCGGCCGCTGACGCCAGGAGCCAGGGTCACGAGGTTGACCATATTGCGGCCTGAGAGAGGCAAGGAGGCGACCGCCGCGCTATTGATCGTTTGTTGATTGCGCGTTTCGGCGGTGTCCAACACGGGAGCGCTGGCGGATACTTCGACGGTGGTGGAGGCAGAGGCCAATTGCAACGAAATGGGCACGTTCAGGTTTTGGCCCGTGGTAAGGGTCACATGTACGTCCGTTTTCGTGAAGCCCGGGCCGGTCGCGGTCAGCACATAGGAGCCGGGAGCCAAACTTACCAGACGATAGTTGCCAGCGCTATCGGCGGTGACCTTTTGAGATACGGAGGTTGCGGAGTTGACGAGCGTGATGGACGCACCGGCCACTCCCGCGCCGCTGGGGTCCTGAACAACACCTTCGACACTCGAGCTGAATTGCGCCAGCAGAATCGGTGAGGAAAGAGTGGCGAGGCAGAGGAGGGTCAGGGCGGATCTGAAGGCTCGGTTCGACATGGATCTCCGGTTCATTCGATTGGTCTCGGGGAGGAGGCCTGGGCGATTATAGGGCGGAAATGGGCCGGTTGAACATGGGTGAATTGGACTGTGCGGGGGTAGTTGGGATGAACTATGGAGGAAGCCGGGGGACGACAAAGATCTTTTGTTACGCTCGCTCTTGGCGGGCGTTCAGAAGACAGACGATCATGGCCTCTGCGGTTCTTGCGAGCGCTGTGTACACGTCCTTTCGGATCGGGGATCTCTGTTTTATCGCTGCACTGTTCCAGGCCTTCCTAAATATCCCCGGCTACCTGTTCTCGTTTGCGGCGCGTTCGTTAAAGCGGCGGGTGCGAAGCGAGATGCCGGGCCAACGGCATGAAAAAGAAGCTGGGCATCACGCTTGTCCTGGCGCTTGGTGCAATGGTGGGATGCGGGGAGAAACAGCGCCGCATTGCGCTGATTCCACGCACCACCGGCACCGCATTTTGGGAGGCGGAACATGCCGGGGCGTTGGAGGCGGCCCGGGGGCGTTCGTATTCGATCTACTGGAATGCTCCGCAACGCGAGGATGACGTGGAGGGGCAGATTGCGCTGGTCGAAAAGATCACGGCCAGTCACTTCGACGGATTGATTCTTGCGCCCGACCACTCCTTGGCGCTGCTGACCCCGGTGCGGCGCGCGGTGGCAGCCGGTTTGCCCGTCGTGATTGTCTCGTCGGGATTGCAACTGCCTCCCAGCGCTTCCGTTTCCTACATTCTGAGCGATGACGAGGAAGGCGGGCGAATGGCAGCGCAGCGGCTTGCATCCATGCTGCGGAGCAAGGGTTCAGTGGCGGTGCTGGGCGTTGATCCGGGTGTTAGCGGTATCATGCAGCGGCTGCGCTCTTTTGAGAAGACGCTCCGATGGGAGACGCCTTCGATAAACATCGCGGCCATGGGGCCGGGAGCCTTCAACGCCGCGGAAGCACAGCAGGCGATGGTGGGAATTCTGAACCAGCATCCTTCGTTGAGCTGCGTGTTGACTTTAACGACGGTTTCCACGCGAGCGGCTTACTATGCGTTGAAGAACAGCAAACGGCTGCACGCGGTCCAGTTGATCGGCTTCGAGCAAGACGCGGACATGCTGCATGCGGTGAAAGCGGGAGAGGTAGACTCCATAGTCGCGGAGAGCATGTTCCGGATGGGGTTTGAAGCGGTGCGGCAGATGGAGGAGAAGTGGCGGGGGCGAACGGTGCCGCAACATACTCTGCTGAAGCCGGTGTTGATCACACGCGAGAACGTCGATTCGCCCGAGATACGGCATCTCACCCGCATGGACTGGTTTGATTTGAAATAAGCGATGGCGATTGCACGCAAGCACGCACTGGGAATGGAGAGGGTAGGCTCCACTGGCCACAGGCTTCAGAGCCGGCGTGAACGGCAGATTTATGGGGCAGGCATTCTGCTGGCAGCGTTCCTGACGGGGATTGCGGCGTGGCTGCATTGGACAGGCCCAGAGCGAGCGCTTCCGTTCCGGGCGATTTTCAATAAGACATCGGTGGACAACTGGACCGCATACGGCGGCACGTGGGAAGTGGTGGACGGGTCCATGCGGAACGACTCCGATGAGCGCGGCGCCAAACTGCTGACTGGATCTCCACGCTGGAAAGACTACTCGATCGACGCGGATGTTCAGCTGCTTGGGCTGGGAGATGCGGGCGTGGTGGCCCGGGTCAGCGATGCAGAGCCTGGGGTGGATGCGTATCGAGGCTACTATGCGGGTTTGCGCACGTTCGACAACGCGCTGGTGGTTGGGCGAGTGGATCACGTTTACCAGCAATACCCAAGCACGGCCATCCCGGAGGGTATTCGGCCTTTCCGCTGGTATCACCTGCGGCTCGCTTTACACGGATGTGAGATTGTCGCGACGGCGACGTGGGTAGGTAATCGGGAGCCCGTCACGAATCGTGTGAATGGGCCAGACTGCATTGAGTCAGGGCGGGTGGGGCTGCGCTCCTACGCTTCGGGCGGGGTGTGGCGAAACGTGGTTGTGCGGAGATGGGCAGGTTTGGCCGACCGGGGTGCGGTGCGAGCGGAGGACCTGCCGGCGCCGGATCTGCAAGTGCAGGAACGGCGGGTCTTGCCAGAGTATTTTGCGAATACCTGGCCGGGCGGTCAGCAGTACCCACAGGATTTCAGCATTCCCGTTCAGACGATCCGAAGCTTGCGCTTTTTGCCATCGGTACATCCGGCGGAGGCTTCGGTGCGCGGTCTGGTGGTATTGACGAAACCGGGTCTCTACGTGCAGGATTCAACGGGCGGAGTGGCGGTGGAGGCGGTGGAAAGCCCGTCACTGAAAATCGGCGATGAAGTGCAAGCTACGGGCAGCGTGGACCCGGGAGGCTTCAGCGCAGTGCTGCATCGCGCAAAGGTACGCCTGCTGTGGGAAGGAAGTCCCGAGCCGCCGGTTTCAGTGACGGCGAACCAGGCAGCGGCAGGAGCTTTCGATGCGACGTTCATCCAAATAGAGGGGCGATTGAAGAGGAAATCGCGAACGCGGGACGGCCGCATTGTGTTGAGTCTGGAGAGTGGGCCGCAGTCTTTCGGGGCCATCATCAGTCCGGGGCGCAGCGAGACACACATGGAGCGGATCCGGGAAGACAGTCTGCTGCGGCTGCGCGGATTGTGTGTGGTGGATTCCCGATACACCAACAATCTCACTCCATTCGTTCTACTGGTGAGGTCGAGCGAGGATGTGGAGCAGATCGTGGGGCCGCCGTGGTGGAGTCTGCGCTCGCTGATACCGATCAGTCTGGTGGTGTTTGCGCTGCTCGCTGCTTCGTATCACCTCTACATCCTGGCGAAGCACTGGCGACTGCAAGCAATTGTGGAGGAGCGTGGGCGATTGGCGCACGAGATTCACGACACGCTGGCGCAGAGTTTCGCGGGAATCGGCTTTCAACTCCAGGCGATCAAGAACAGCATGCCACCGGATACGCCGGGGCTCGCGAGTCAGGTTCACCTGGCGTGCGATCTGGTGCGGCACAGCCATCTCGAAGCACGAAGAAGCATCGCCAGTCTGCGGCCGGAGTCGCTGGAGTCGGCTCCGCTACTGGCCGCTCTCAAAGCGTGTGCCGACCGGATGGTGCACGCGGGCACGGTGATGATCGAGGCGACGAGCGACGGCAGCACGACAGCAGTGCCGCTGCGCATCAAAGACACGTTGTTTCGCATTGGTCAGGAAGCAATTGCGAACGCGATCCGTCACGCCCGTCCGAGCTGTGTGCGGATACGGGTGCGATACCGGCGCGGCTCGGTGAGCCTGACGGTCAGCGATGATGGAGTCGGGTTCGACGCTGAGTCGGATCCGCGCGGATTCGGACTGATCGGGATGCGGCGGCGGGCGGAAAGCATTTCGGCCGATCTCAGCATCAGGAGCGCGCCGGGGCGCGGCACGGATTTAGAAGTGGAAGCACCGTTGCCGGCACGACTGACAATTTCGACGGCTGCGGCCAGAGTTTGGACTCGGAATCACGATTATGGAAAAAGCCGAAA
>OEPS010000716.1_pt1 | contig 11303 bp, 6 predicted proteins | sample 1539411 | NCBI WGS metagenome assembly OEPS01 (sample SAMN02671747, study PRJEB22543) | soil metagenome | biome: bacteria | place: China:Hunan Province, Lengshuijiang City | collected 2012-10-15 | depth 0.08m m | reverse complement strand
ATCTGAGCCCGCCGGCGCCCGGCCGGAACCGGGCGCCGGCCTGGCCGAGCTACCGGCGCTACCGGGCCGACCCGGAGGACTGGTTCACCGGCGACGAGATCGCCCGGGCCGCCCGCTACCGGGCGCCGCTCCGGGCCGCCGCGGGCATCGAGGCGGCGGCCGGCGTGGTGGCGCTCGCGCTGGCGGTCGTGGCCCGGCTGGCGGCGCACCTCGACCACGCCCTGGGGCTCAGCGGCCGGACGGCGGTGATGGCGATCGCCGCCGCCCTGATCCTCGGCGCCACCGTGCTCGACCTGCCCTTCTCCGCCTGGCGCCGGGCCTACGAGCGGCGCTGGGGCTTCTCCCGGCAGACCGCCGCCGGCTGGGCCGCCGACCACGCCAAGAGCCTGGCGGTCTCGCTGCTGCTGGGGGCCGGCGTGCTGGTCGGGGCCTGGTCGGTGATCGGCGCCACCGCCCTGTGGTGGCTCTGGCTGTGGATTGCCTGCTCGGCGCTGTCGGCGCTGCTGGTGATGGTGGCTCCGGCGCTGCTCGCTCCGCTCTTCAACCGGTTCCGGGAGCTCGACGACGCCCAGCTCGCCGCCGCCACCCGGCAGCTCGGCCGCCGGCTGGGGGTCGAGGTCCGTCAGGTGCTGGTGATGGACGCCAGCCGGCGCACCGCCAAGCACAACGCCTACTTCACCGGGCTGGGGCGCACGAAGCGGGTCGTCCTCTGGGACACGCTGCTGGCCGACTGCGAGCGGCCGGCGACGCTCGCCGTCCTCGCCCACGAGCTCGGCCACTGGCGCCGCCACCACGTCCGCTGGCTGCTTGCGATCAGCTCGGCGGTGTTGCTGCCCGGCCTGCTCGCCCTCCACCTGCTGCTCGACGGGGCGGGGACGCACCGCTTGTTCGGGATCGCCGGCGCCGCCGACCCGGCGGCGATCCCGATGGCCGCGCTGGCGGTGGTCATCGGCCAGGCGGTATGGCTCCCCGTCGCCGGCTGGATATCCCGGGGCTTCGAGCGGCAGGCCGACGCCGACGCGGTGGGGCTGATCGCCGATGCGCAGCCGTTTGTGGCGATGATGCACGACCTGGCGGTGAAGAACCTGAGCGAGCTGGCCCCCTCCCGGGCGGCCTATCTCCTCGCCAGCCACCCACCGCCCGCCGAGCGGATGGCGCTGGCGGCGGGGATGGCCACCGCTGACCGCATGGCCGCCAGGGCCCCGCACGAGCGATAATTGGGGGTCGGGCCACGTCGGCGAGCTGGAGGGATCCACATGTCCATGGTTCAAGGCGCCACCCTCGTCGAACTTTTCAACAACCGGGTGGCAGCCACGCCGGACAATGTCTGGTTGAAGACCAAGGCCGGTGAGGGTTGGCAGGGGCTCACCTACGGGGAGGCCTCGACGCAGGCCCAGGAACTGGCCAACGGGCTGATCGGGCTCGGCGTCGGGCCGGGTTCGGCAGTTTCCCTGCTCGGCAAGAACCGGGCTGAGTGGATGCTCTCCGATGTCGCCATCCTGCTGGCCGGGGGCCGCACGGCGCCGGTGTATACGACGAACTCGCCCCGCCAGGCCGGCCACGTGATCGCCAACTCGGAGTCGACCGTTGTCATCGTCGAGGACGCCGAGCAGCGGGACAAGGTGCTGAAGGTCCGGGACGAGCTGCCAGGCCTGTCGACCATCGTGGTCATGACCGGCGAGGGCGCCGGCCAGTACCCGGGAGTGATCTCGTACGAGGAGCTCCGGGCGGGCGGCCGTACGGTCGCCCAGGAGAAGCCGGAGGAGCTCAAGGCCCGGATGGCCGCTCCGAAGCCGGGCGACGTGGCGACTCTCGTGTACACGTCCGGGACGACCGGGGAGCCCAAGGGGGCCATGCTGACCCACGACAACTTCGTCAAGACGATGCGGGCCAGCATCGACGTGATGCACCTCGACAACAACGAGGCCCACCGGCTGATCTCCTACCTGCCGCTGTCGCACATCTTCGAGCGGCTGGTCGGGGAGTGGACCGCGATCGGGCTCGGTGCCGAGGTGTGGTTTGCCGAGTCGATCGACAAGCTGGTCGCCAACTTGAAGGAGTGCCGCCCGACGCTGTTCATCGGCGTGCCCCGGGTCTACGAGAAGTTCTACAGCGGCATCCGCGCCCGCCTCGGCGAGCAGCCGGTGGTCAAGCGGGTGATGGCAACGAAGGCGATCGAGGCCGGTACCGCCAAGGTCAAGCTGGAGCAGGGGGGCCACCCGGTCCCCGGGGGGCTGGCCCGCAAGCAGAAGTTCCTCGACCACCTGGTGAACTCCAAGCTGCGCCATGAGCTGGGCATGGACGCCTGCCGGCTGGCGGTCAGCGGCGCGGCCCCGCTGTCGCCGGAGGTCATGACCTTCGTCCACGCCCTGGGCATCACGCTGGTCGAGGGCTACGGCCTCACCGAGACCACCGCGCCGATCTCGGTCAACCCGTCGGAGCGGATCCGGATCGGGACGGTCGGCCCACCGCTGCCCGGGGTTCAGGTGAAGTTCGACACCGACGGCGAGCTGCTGGTCAAGGGCTACAACGTCTTCGCCGGCTACTACAAGAATGAGGAGGCCACCGCGGCCGCGTTCACCGGCGACGGGTTCTTCCGCACCGGGGACGTCGGCGAGTTCGACGCCGCCGGCTACATCAAGATCACCGACCGCAAGAAGGACCTGATCGTGACCGCCGGGGGCAAGAACGTGGCCCCGCAGGTGCTGGAGGAGCGGCTCAAGTTCGACCCGATCATCTCGCAGGCGCTGGTGATCGGTGACCGCAGGCCGTACCTGGTGGCCCTGCTGACCCTCGACCCCGAGGCGGTCGCCAAGTGGGCCGCCGACAACGGGGTGAGCTACAGCGACGTCACCGACCTGTCGGCCAACCCGAAGCTGCTCGACGAAGTAAAAGCCATGGTCGAGCGGGTCAACGGCGAACTGTCCCGGCAGGAGGGGATCAAGCGCTGGACCGTGCTCCCTCGGGACTTCTCGCAGGACGCCGAGGAGATCACCCCGACGCTCAAGGTGCGCCGCAAGATCATCACGGAGAAGTACTCGGCCGAGATCGAGCGGCTGTACTCCTAAGCCGGTAGCCCCCCGCTGGCCCCTTGACGGGGCTGCCCCTCGCCACTAAGGTCAGGCTAACCTAAGTGTATTCGTTAAGGACACTTTAGAAATCCTCTTAGGGATGCCTGATGACCGGTCCGAATCGGCTGTCCAGCCGGGCGATCCTGCTCGCCCTTGCGCTGCTCCTGGCCGCCTGCGGCAGCGCCAGGAGCGGGGACGCCCCGCTCGTGCTGTACAGCGGGCAGCACCCGCAGACGGTCAGCGCGCTGGTGGCCGCGTTCACCAACGCGACCGGCATCAAGGTCAGTGTCCGCTCCGACGACGAGGGCACGCTGGCCAACCAGATCCTGCAGGAGAGCAAGCGCAGCCCCGCCGACCTGTTCTACACCGAGAACTCGCCGCCGCTGGAGGCACTCGCCGAGCACGGGCTGCTCGCCCCAGTCGACGCCTCGACGCTCGCCGCGGTGCCGAGCCGGTACAGCTCGGACACGGGCGACTGGGTGGGGGTGTCCGCCCGGGCGGCCTCGTTCGTCTACAACACCAGCAAGCTGGCCGGTGCCGGTGCGCCGAGCTCGGTGCTGGACCTGGCCCAGCCCGGCTGGAAGGGCAAGCTCGGCCTCGCCCCGACCGAGTCCGATTTCCAGCCGTTGGTGACCGCCGTTGCCAGGCTCGACGGGACGGCGGCGGCGACCGCCTGGCTGACCGGTCTGAAGGCCAACGCCCAGATCTACCCCGACAACGAGTCGCTGGTGGCGGCGATCAACAACGGGCAGGTCGCCGCCGGGGTGATCAACAGCTACTACTGGTACCGGCTGCGCGACGAGGTCGGCGCCGCCGGGATGCACTCGGCACTGGCGCCGTTTGCTCCCGGGGACCCCGGGAACCTGGTCGACGTGTCGGGGGCTGCGGTGCTGGCGTCGTCGCGGGAGCGGGCCGCCGCCCAGAAGTTCCTCGCCTTCCTGGTCGGCCCTCAGGGCCAGCAGATCATCGCTACCAGCGAGAGCTACGAGTACCCGATCGGCTCGGGCATCACGACCGCCAAGGTCACGGTCCCACTCTCGGCGCTGCGCCCGCCCAACGTCTCGGTCGCCGATCTCGGGGACGGCTCGGCGGCGTTGTCGCTGATGCAGCACGTCGGCCTGGTCGACTGATGGCCAGCCGCTGATGGCCCGCTCCGGAGTGGCGGTCCCGGCGCCGCCGGGGGTCGTCGCGCCGACCCCCGCTCAGCGGGCAGCGCGCCCGCGCCGTCCCGGCCCCGTGATCGGCCTGGCCGGGCTGGTTGTCGCCGCCCTGGTCCTGCTCACCCCTGGGTTCCTCATCTTCCAGGCCGGCCAGCTCGGCTGGGCGGGGCTCTCCCACCTGCTGTTCCGGTCACTGGTCGCCCAGCTGCTGTGGAACACGGTGCGGCTGGCGGTGGCGGTGACCATCCTGGCCGGCGGGATCGGCCTCGGCGCCGCCTGGTGCGTCGAGCGCACCCGGCTTCCCGGCCGCAAGTTCTGGGCGGTGGTCGTCGTCCTGCCCATCGCCATCCCGGAGTTCGTTGTCGGCTACGCCTGGGCCTCGGTGTTCCGCAGCCTGCACGGCTACCTGGCGGCGGTGCTGGTGATGACCTTGTCGCTGTACCCGTTCGTCTACCTGCCGGTCGTCGCCGCCCTCCGCCGCCTCGATCCCGGTCAGCAGGAGGTCGCCGCCAGCCTCGGGATGGGGGCGGTGACCTCGTTCTTCCGGGTGACCCTACGCCAGCTCCGTCCGGCGCTCATCGGCGGGTGCCTGCTGGTGTCGCTGTACCTGCTCGCCGACTACGGGGCGTTCGAGATCGTCCGCTACCAGACGTTCACCACGACGATCTTCACCGAGCTCAACCTAGGCTTCGACAACGCCGCCGCCTCGGCCCTGGCGCTGGTCCTGGTCGCCCTGAGCATGCTGTTCCTGGTCGGAGAGTTTGCCGTCGTCCGGCGAGCCCGCTACGAGCGGGTCGGCGGGGGTGCCGCCCGGCAGCCCCGGCGGGTCGAGCTCGGCCGGGCCGCGTGGCCGGTGGTCGCCGGGTTCGCCGTCCTCGCCGCCCTGGGGGTGGGGGTGCCTGGGGGGATCCTGGTCTACTGGATGGTCAAGGGCTCATCGACGACGATGCCCTCGGCGTCGATCCTGTCGGCGGCGGTCCACACCGTCGTCTACGCCGGCGGGGCGGCGGTGCTCACGACGGCGCTGGCCATCCCGGTGAGCGTCCTGGCGGTGCGCCGGCGGACCCGGCTCGGCATGCTGCTCGACCGGGTCGCCCACCTCGCCCAGGGACTGCCCGGTGTCGTCATCGGGCTGACGCTGGTGTTCTTCGCCCTCCGCTACCTCCCGCTGCTGTACCAGACCAGCTGGCTGCTGGTGGTCGCCTACGCCCTGCTGTTCCTCCCGCTGGCGCTGGTGGCGGTGCGGGCGGCGCTGATGAACGCCTCCCAGCGGGTGGAGGAGGCGGGCCGGTCGCTCGGAGCCCGGCCGGCCAAGGTGTTCTGGCGGATCACGCTGCCGGCGATCGCTCCCGGTCTCGCCGCCGGCTTCGCCCTGGTCTTCCTGACGACCGCCACCGAGCTGACCGCCACGCTGCTGCTGCACCCGACCGGGGTCGAGACGCTGGCCACCCAGTTCTGGAGCTACACCAGCAACCTCGCCTTCGGGGCGGCGGCGCCCTACGCGCTGGCGATGGTGCTGGTGGCGGGGATCCCGACGTTCCTGCTCAGCCGCCGCATCGGCGCGGTGTCCGGGGTGGTGTCATGAACGAGGTCACGATCACCGGCCTGCACAAGTCGTACGGCTCGGTGCCGGTACTGGCCGGGCTCGACCTCAGTGTCGAGGCCGGGTTGCTGACGGCCGTGCTCGGGCCGTCTGGCAGCGGCAAGACGACCCTGCTGCGGGTGCTGGCCGGCTTCGAGCGGGCCGACGCCGGCCAGCTGTCGATCGCCGGGGAGTGCGTCGACGGCGGCGGCCGCTGGGTCGCCCCGGAGAAGCGGCGGGTCGGCTATGTCCCCCAGGAGGGGTGCCTGTTCCCGCACCTGAGCGTGGCCGCCAACATCGGCTTCGGTTTAGCCAAAGGACCCGGCCGGAGGGACCGTAACCGCCGGGTGGGCGAGCTGCTGGAGCTGATCGGGCTGGACGGGATGGGGGAGCGGCGCCCCCACGAGCTTTCCGGCGGGCAGCAGCAGCGGGTCGCCCTGGCCCGGGCGCTGGCGCCACGGCCGAGGATCGTCCTGCTCGACGAACCGTTTGCCTCGCTGGACACCGGTCTCCGGGCCACCCTGCGCGACGACGTACGCGAGGTGCTGCGGGCCGAGGGAACGACGACGGTGCTGGTGACCCACGACCAGGACGAGGCGCTGTCGATCGCCGACGTCGTCGCGGTCATGCGACACGGCAGGATCGTTCAAGCGGGCTCGCCACGGGAGCTGTACGACGCCCCGGCCGACGCCGAGGTCGCCACCTTCCTCGGCATGGCCAATCTCGTGCCCGGAATCGTCGAGGAGTCCTACGCCGCCACTCCGCTCGGCGCGCTCTGCCTTGACTGCCCGGGCCGGGTGCCGGCGGGAGCGGCGGCGACGATCCTGATCCGCCCGGAACAGCTGGCCCTCGGCCCCGCCGAGGGCTGCCCGCCGGACTGCCCGCGGGCGGCGGTGTGCCGGGTCGACTACCACGGCCACGATGCGGTGGTGCGGCTCCAGCTGCGCACCGGGCCGCCCGGGCCGGACCTGGTGGCCCGCGTGCCGGCCGGCCCGGCCGGGACGGGGGCACGGCCAGGGGATGTCGTCGGCGTCACCGTCCGCGGCGGGGTCCACGCCTGGGCGCAGCCGGCTCCCTCGGGCAACGGCGGTCCTGAGGCCTCCAATGGCGGCGCCCCTCCGCACGAGGATGGGACCGCTCCGCCGGAGTGGGAGTCGCTGGCGGGAACGGGGGGTAATCAGTAGCGGTGTCGCTGCACCCACCCGCGCCTGGAGGCCAGCCCGCCCCCACGGCAAAGGGCACGCCGTTCTGGCGCAAACCGATGTGGCTGGCCGCCGCCGCCGCCGTGCTGGTCGTGCTCGGGGTGCCCGGGTTCGTCGTCGTCGGGCAAACGCCGAAGGCCAGGCCGCACCCTCCGAAGCCGGCACCCGAGGGGGCCGGGATCGGCAACGCCAACGCACCCTCCTCCTCGCCGGGGTTCAGCTTCCCCACCCAGACCGTCACCGATACCGCCGGCCCGCTGTCCGGCGTCGGCGCCCTCGGCCCCGGCGCACCGCTTGCCCAGTGGGTGATCCAGGAGAACGAGAAACCGGGCACCCGCGACTGGCTGCTGACCGACAAGTCGACCCACCACGAGATCGAGGGCTACGCCGGCACCGTCTCGGTCAACGAGGGCGGATCGGTGCAGCTGTACATCTCGACGACCGCCCCCACCTACCACGTCGAGGCCTACCGCATGGGCTACTACGGCGGAGCCCAGGGGCGGCTGGTGTGGACCTCGCCGGAGACTCCGGGGAAGGCCCAGCCATCCTGCCCGTTGACGCCGGGGGTCAATACCATCCAGTGCAACTGGGCCGCCTCGATGACGGTGCAGACCACGGCCGCCGACTGGCCCCAGGGCGATTACCTGTTCAAGCTCGTCGCCTCGACCGGGCTGCAGTCGTACATCCCGTTGACGATCCGGGACGACTCCTCGACCGCGGCGTACGTGATCGACAACGACGTCACGACCTGGCAGGCCTACAACCTGTTCGACGGCTACGACCTGTACCAGGGGCCGCACGGCTACGCCAGCCGGTCGCGCATCGTCACCTTCGACCGCCCGTATGCCCTCGGGACCGGCTCCGGGGACTTCCTCGGCAACGAGCTGCATGTCGTGTCGCTGATGGAGTCGCTCGGCCTCGACGTCAGCTACTCGACCGACGTCGACCTCGACGAGCAGCCCTCGCTGCTGGGTAACCACAAGGTTTTCCTCTCGCTGGGCCACGACGAGTACTACTCACTGGCGATGCGCAACGGCCTGGAGGCTGCGCTGGGCAAGGGGGTGAACCTGGTGTTCTTCGGGGCCAACGCCATCTACCGCCACATCCGGTTCCAACCCTCGGCGCTCGGCCCGGACCGGATGGAGATCGACTACAAGGACGCCTCGGAGGACCCGCTCAACGGCAAGGACAACGCCGACGTCACCCCCGTGGCCTGGCGCTACCCGCCCAACAACCAACCGGAGAGCGTAATCATCGGCGATTACTACCAGTGCAACCCGGTGCTGGCCGACATGGTGATCAGTGACCCGAGCTCGTGGATTTTCCAGGGCACCGGGGTGAAGGACGGCACCCACCTGACCAACCTTGTCGGCACCGAGTACGACCGCTTCGAACCAAGTGTGCCCGGCCCGCGCAACGTGACGATCCTCGCCCGGTCGCCGCTCACCTGTGACCATCACGCCGACTACTCGGACATGACCTACTACACCGCCGCCTCCGGGTCAGGGGTGTTCGCCACCGGCACGCTGAACTGGGTCCCGGACATGGTGCCGACCTGCACCGAGGCCAACTGCCCGGGGCCGACCGTCGTCCGGGCCACCGAGAACATCCTGCTGGCGTTCGGTTCCGGGCCGGCCGGGGTTGCCCACCCGTCGGCGGCGAACTGGCAGGCGACGCCGGTCCCCAAACCGACCCCGACCCAGACCGCACACGCAAGCGCGCCGGGGCCGCAAACGGGTGAGGGGACCGGTCAGTAGCGGTCACCGCCAAGGCGGCCTGAGGATCCCATGGCGGCCTCCGTGCCGCCAAGCCCGCCCCGGCAAGGCTTCCAAAGGCTATCCGGTGTTTTGTGGATCATGGGCCCTCATTATTGAGTGTAGCGATCCACAAAACTCCTGCGGACTCACCTAGCCCCAGTGGAAGTTGACCGTGTCCGGCCGGGAGTCCTTCCCGCTCATGGAGGCCCTCGTCTGCGCCCGACCGATCGACCAGCGCAGCCGGTTCTCCTCGCCCTCCTCCTCGGTGCGCCGGCGGAAGCCGGCAGCGAGGATCGGCGCCGGGTCCGCCCCCTCGTTGAGCGCCAGGCACGGCCGGCGGAACAGGCACGGCCCGCAGTTGGCCGGCGAGGGATTGGGGTACACCCGCAGCCCCGCGCTGGCGAGCTCGGCTGCCTCCGACGCGATCTTGATACCGATCGTCCGCACCGAGGCCCGGCCCCGCCGCACCCAGGAGCGGCGGAACCCCTCGCCGGTCTCCCGCCGCACGACCCGGTCGGCCCGGGGGTCCGCGGCCGGCGGGCCATCCTCCAGCAGCAGCACCTCCAGCGCGTCGGTCTCCACCAGGTCGCCCTCCACCTCCTCGGGCGACATCGGGCTGCGCCGGGTGTGTACGTGGCGGGCGGCCTGCATCGTCCGGGCGTCCGGGTCGGGCAGCGCCTGCTCCGCCGTCGGCTCGGCCTGGGGGCCGGCGCCGTGGTCCGCGGCCCGGTCGACCCGCAGCTCGTTGAACACCGTCCCGGCCACTCGCAGCTGGGGGTAGGTCTGCTCGGTGGCCCAGATGTCGGCCAGGCTGTCCAGGTCGAGCAGCAACTGGTCGTCCGCGGTCCAGCCGCCGCTGACCAGGCGGTGTTTGACGATCCAGTACTCGTCGTTGTGGTCGGAGAACAGCACGTCGACCCGCCCCAGGTAGCGCAACTCCTGGCCGGCGGCGGTGGCGAGGTCGCATCCGGGATTGCCGAGATCCGGGATCGGCGCCCAATACTCCTGGTCGGCAAAGATGGAGGCGAAGCTGTCCAGCGGGCCGGCCCAGGCGAAGTACTCCTCGAGCAGTGCCTCGCCCAGCGCCGCCGCCTCGTCGTAGGCCTGTGACTGGGCATCGGTCAGCTCCCCGGGGTAGCGGCCGCGGTCCTCCGCCATCGAGCGCTGGAACCCCTTGAGCGCCAGCGGCCGGACGATCCCCCGGTCCCAGTCGTCCATCGCCGGGAAGTAATAGACCGCCAACGCGTCGTGGATCGCCTTGTCGAAGTCGAAGACCGCCGGGGGCACCACCGGCACGAAGTCCTGCCGGATCCGAGCGCCCAGGTCCCACGCGCGCCGGCAGCGCCGGTAGTCGGCCATCTCCGCGGGACGCAGAACGTAAGCCCACGCCATACCTTTGAAAGTACCCCGCCCCAGGGAACGTCGCCGGACCGAACGCGCGTACGTGATTGCTGGTGGGCTTGGTAGGCTGGCGGGGGATGGAGTCACCGGCGTTCGCAGGGCTCAACGAGGAGCAGCGCCAGGCGGTCGCTGCCGTCCGCGGCCCGGTATGCATCCTGGCCGGCGCCGGGTCGGGCAAGACGACCACGATCACCCGGCGCATCGCCCACCAGGTCGGCTCCGGGGTGTTCGAGCCGGGCCAGGTCCTGGCGGTCACCTTCACCGACAAGGCGGCAAAGGAGATGGGCAGCCGGCTGGGCTCGCTCGGGGTCTCCGGCGTCCGGGTCCGCACCTTCCACGCCGAGGCCCTCGCCCAGTACCGGTTCCTCACCGGCTCCGACGCCCAGATCCTGGACTCCAAGGCGCAGCTACTCGCCCCGCTGGCCCAGCGCCTCCCGCCGCCGCATAAGTTCGTGCCGGTGCGGGACATCGCCACCGAGATCGAGTGGGCGCGCAACCGGCGCATCGGGCCGGAGCGGTACCCCTCCGCGATCGAGGGCCGGCTCCCGCCCATCCCGGTCGAGTACATGGCCGGCCTGTACGGCTCCTACGAGCGGCGCAAAGCGGAGCGGGGCCTGATGGACTTCGAGGACCTGCTGGAGCGCTGCCTACAGCTTCTGGAGGGCGCTGGAGCGGCCGCAGCGACGGTCAGGCGCCGGTACCGGGCTTTTTCGGTCGACGAGTACCAGGACGTCAACCAGCTCCAGCAGAGCCTCCTGGAGGCCTGGGTGGGGGATCGGGACGACCTGTGCGTCGTCGGCGACGACTACCAGTCGATCTTCGGCTTCACCGGGGCGACGCCCCGGTACCTGGTCGAGTTCCCTCGCCGCTACCCGCACTGCCGGGTCGTCAAGCTGGAGGCGAACTACCGGTCGACCCCCGAGGTGCTCGCCGTGGCGAACCGGCTGGCCGCCCGATTCGGCCCCCAGCCCCGCCAACTGCGCGCGGCCGGTCAGGCCCCGGACGCTCCGCCGCCGATGCTGCTGTCGTTTGCGACCGGGGACGACGAGCTGTCCTGGATCGTGGCCGAGCTGAGGCGCCTGCATGCCGAAGGTATCGGCTGGGAGGAGATGGCCGTGCTGTACCGGATC
>OEPS010000715.1_pt1 | contig 11307 bp, 8 predicted proteins | sample 1539411 | NCBI WGS metagenome assembly OEPS01 (sample SAMN02671747, study PRJEB22543) | soil metagenome | biome: bacteria | place: China:Hunan Province, Lengshuijiang City | collected 2012-10-15 | depth 0.08m m | reverse complement strand
AACTTACTTGGATACCTACGAGAACAACAATACGTCCAATGAAGATCCATTATTCAGGGGTACATCCTCCAGCATTAGCCATTTGGTGACTGATACTCTATCGGCGCTACCTACCTACTCCGAGCGACTTGAAGCACCTATTCACATTACCCCCTACCGGTTCCGTTACACCATGGCTACTCGTGCGCTCGCCCAAGGAGCATCCGACGCTGAAGTAGCAAGGCTGCTCACACACCGAAGCACCTCTTGCATTCAGTTTTACCGAGCATCGATGCCACAACTTCAGAAGCCTATCAGGCAGGCTCTAGGCAAAGAGATGGATTACTTTGCCAGCGCCTTTCAGGGCCGCCTGATCGAGCATCTGGATGAGGCCAGTCGTGCAGGGGACGATGACTGCGTCATTGCTGATTACCTACGACTGACGGGTGAGACTTTGGGAGCTTGTGGCACACGTGCTGAATGCCATCAACACGCACCCATTGCCTGCCTATCTTGCCCATATTTCGAACCATTGATCGATGCGCCTTGGGAAACGCTGATGGTCACCCTGATTGAGGATCAGGAAATCGAAACTGACCCTCGAATTCAGCAGATTAATGTCAATGCAATGGCAGCCATACAACAGATCATGGTTGTGCGAGATAGCGGGATTCATGAGGTAGTCGCATAACATGGGCGAGATAGTACATTTCGTAGGCAAGGCAGGCTTAGCTGCAAATGCTAATCTTGAAAGCTTTATCCTTCACGCGAAAGTGAACATACCGTTCACCAATATTAACTGGGGTGACGACAGCTGGGACATCACCAGCTTCAAAATTGGCAAAAATCAAGGACGAACAAAAAAGATAGCTCACTTCAAATCACTGAGAGACCCATCAGGAAGCAAATCAACTGTCGAAATACCATTTGATCTGCCCTTTCTCGACTTTGCGAAATCGGCTTTCAGCGAGGTCATGCGTCGATTCCAACTTCAGGAGTTCAGACGCTACCTATATTCCATGCAGGCTATAGAGCAGGCCCTCCTGAATGCAGGTCGGCCTGCATGCATTACTGCATTAGATGCGACTATTCTGGATGATGCCGCACAACTACTACAGGATCGTTTTAAAGATGCTTGGTCTATGGGTCGATGCTTGGAACGTTTGCTAACCCAGATTATTGCACCGGCCAAAATTACGCCTGCGCCTATTGAATGGGTTTCTCCAATACCTTACAAGCAGCCAATCCGGACTGATCGTGTCGCACCTAAAAACAATGACAAGGTTGTTAGCCGACTCCCAAGCGTTCAGACAATTCTTGATCTTGCTGAAATTCACCATACTAGCAAACATATCCCTGACCGAGTTGTCACTGCGTTCGTAACACTGGCAATGTTCGCCCCCAGCCGAGCATCGGAAGTATTATCGCTGCCAGTGAACTGCATACGACATGTGGAGGGCGACGATGGTTTGATGATGGGACTAGCATGGGATCCCGCAAAGGGTGGGATGCCTCTGACGAAGTTCGCTGCATCAGAAACTTTTGAAAGGCTTGCGACAGAGACTGTCGACTTCCTACTTAGCCTTGGAGAACCTGCAAGGAAGGCTGCTCTATGGTATGCGCAGAACCCTGGCCAGCTGTACCTGCCAGCGGAGTTCAAACACCTGAGAGGGAAGCCCATTACCCTCTACGAAGCATCTAAAATTATGGGGAAGGAAACAGCGATCCACTCCAGCCATGCTTCTCGCTATGGCCTAGTTAAAACAGGCGAGAAGACTAGCGATCCTGCCCGCCGCAGTGATCAGAACGGAAGTTGGGCAGGACTTTTCGAGTTTGCTTCGCTTGAGAAATATGTGCTCGACAAGCTCCCGGAGATCTTTCCTACGCTGGACGGAACAACCGGACTGCAATGGCATGACGCGTTGTTCGTACTACCGGAGAACACCCTGAGCCCAACGGCGGAGTCGCTCCTAAACGTTCCTGCAGTTTTTAGCATAAATCAGATCAACAACCAGTTAGGTGCCAACCCTGGCGGTGTGACCATTTTCTCCCGAAACGGGAAAACGAACCGTGACGGCAGCCCAACAGCTATTACCACCCATGGTTTCAGGCATCTTTTGAACACCCTCGCTCAGAGTAAGCATCTGAGCGAATCTCTCATTGCATTTTGGTCTGGTCGTAAGAACGTCAAACAGAATGAATGGTACGACCATGTGCCCCAAGAGGCGTTCATTGAGGCCTATCTGAAGCTTGGTGACAATGTAGGCGACATAGCTTCAGGAGAAGCACTGAGCGAGAAGATTCAGGGGCTTATCGCGAGCCATGGGCTGACCCAGCAGGAAGCCATGGGAGTCGAGCTCGGCGCTCTCAGCGTAACGCGCTTCGGGCTCTGCAAGCATAACTACGCCCTGACGCCTTGCCCTCTCGATAAGGATTGCTCGAACTGCTCTGAGCACGTGTTTGTGAAGGGGGACAAACGCCATCAGAGAGAAGCTGAGTTTCAGTATGAGATTCATGCCAAGGCCGTTGCCGCTGCAACAACTGCTCTAGCGGAAGGTGAGGCAGGCGCTGCCCGATGGCTGAAGCAGAACCAGCCACGTATGGAGCGTTGGGCTCTCATGCTGGAAAAGATGAATGACCCGTCCATCCCTGAGGGAACCATGATTACTCTGCCTCCGCCCGAGAATACCCAGTCCAAGACAGGGCTCGCTCACGCCGTTCGAATGATCGCCACAGACGCAGAGCCGGCTAAGCAGGACGACTTTGCTGATGAGGCAGAAGAAGCCCTCATGGCCATGGAGTTCTTCTGATGGGTGCGCCTAAGATGACCGACCAAACCATCAATCAATCGGTACTGATGCTGGATGGATGGGCCGGAAAACTGACCTGGGATCTCTACCTGGAAGCTCTAGCGGCGGAGGTTGGTCATCGCTACACCAAAGCAGCAATGCTGAGGCATGACCGGATCAAAGACGCTTGGGATCATGCGAAAGAGCGATGCCGTGGGACTGATGAAGCCTCAGGAAAGGCGCCAGAGATCGCACTCATGGATAGCCGCCAGCGTGAGCTAGAAGCGCGAGTAGAGCGCCTCACACGCGAAAACAACAGACTCCTAGAGCAATTCGTCCGCTGGGCGCACAACGCCTCTCGGAGAGGTATGAGCCTAGAGGATCTAGATCGACCTCTCCCGTATGTGAAAACTAAAGACCTCTCGTGAAGCACCGGCCACCTGCAAGGGTGGCCTTGTCACCTTGCTGAAGACCGGCACTGGCTCCTTCAGAGGGCTAACCTGTGACCAAACGAATCAGAATCGAGCAAAATTATGCCTCGAATTTTTGGGCAGATTGCGTATACTTTCGAGCCTCGGAAGGGGCTAACCCTTCAAAAGTATACGTTTTTTTGTAAAGCCAAGGCCTAAAAGCGCTGAAGCCCCCTACTGGTAAGGATTTGAAGAATGTATATGAATCCTACCTGGGCACTCTGCCAGTAAGTCGCTAAAAGGCGCCGCCCCACCAAGGGTGGCGCCTCACGCTCCCTGTAGGAGCGGGCTTGCCCCGCGATAGCGCCAGCAGCCCCTCCTTCACAGCGTCAGACAAAAAGGTCCGGGATACCCCGGCCCTCCTCCGCGAGGAACCACCTCCGGAAGCATTCCAAGATTTTGCGTGCACCGCAGTACCTAACCGCAAGCACCGCAACCAAGATCCATCGGCCATACTGAACATGGCCCTCAAGCAGGAGACCCACCATGCTGAGCTGGGACGAATTCGATAAAGACGAAGGCGAAGAAGCCGCCAAAGGCGCAACCGCCACTCAAGCTGCTGCCGCAGGCATCGACAAGCTTGATAACGCCGGCGGTGTAGCCGCCCTGGAAGCCCGCGCCGTGACTGCCGATGACTCGGACGCCGTCAAGCGTGCCAAGGCTGCCCTGGACCAACTCGACATCGCCGAAGGCCTGGCTGAGCTGGAAGGCTCCGCTGCCCGTGTTGCGGTTGACGAAAAGCGCATGATCAACTGCCGCGCCGACCTCAACCAGCTGGTACCTTTCAAATACGACTGGGCCTGGCAGAAGTACCTGGACGGTTGCGCCAACCACTGGATGCCGCAAGAGGTCAACATGACCGCGGACATCGCCCTGTGGAAAAACCCGGAAGGCCTGACCGACGACGAGCGTCGCATCGTCATGCGCAACCTGGGCTTCTTCTCCACCGCCGACTCCCTGGTTGCCAACAACCTGGCCCTGGCCGTGTACCGTCTGATCACCAACCCGGAATGCCGCCAGTACATCCTGCGCCAGGCCTTCGAAGAGGCGATCCACACCCACGCCTACCAGTACTGCATCGAGTCGCTGGGCATGGATGAAGGCGAGATCTTCAACATGTACCACGAGATCCCGTCGGTTGCGAAGAAAGCCGCCTGGGGCCTGAGCTACACCCGCGCGATCTCCGACCCGGAGTTCAACACCGGCACCGTCGAGACCGACAAAGAGCTGCTGCGCAACCTGATCGCCTACTACTGCGTTCTGGAAGGCATCTTCTTCTACTGCGGCTTCACCCAGATCCTGTCCATGGGCCGCCGCAACAAGATGACCGGCGTTGCCGAGCAGTTCCAGTACATCCTGCGTGACGAATCCATGCACCTGAACTTCGGTATCGACGTGATCAACCAGATCAAGATCGAAAACCCGCACCTGTGGGATGCCGAGATGAAGGAAGAAGCCTCGCAGATGATCCTGCAGGGCACCCAGCTGGAAATCGAATACGCTCGCGACACCATGCCGCGCGGCGTACTGGGCATGAACGCAGCGATGATGGAGGACTACCTCAAGTTCATCGCCAACCGTCGCCTGTCGCAGATCGGCTTGAAAGAAGAGTACCCAGGTACCACCAACCCGTTCCCATGGATGAGCGAAATCATGGACTTGAAGAAAGAGAAGAACTTCTTCGAGACGCGGGTTATCGAGTATCAGACCGGTGGCGCATTGAGCTGGGACTGATCGTCCGCTCGTGTTCTCCCATAAAGAGGCTGCCGCAAGGCAGCCTTTTTTTATGGCCGCGGCGTGTGATTTTCGGCCTTGCTCAGGCCTCGGCATTGGCGCCGACGGCGAGCGTGCACTAGCGTTCACGTATCCAGCCTGCGGCAAGCGCGGCGCTGGTGGTAACGATCATGCGGAGCAAACAGATAACATGCCGGATCTGCGCCCAAACCCGACGCTGAACCTGGAGTATCGTGCCGAGCGCCCGATCTTCGCGGACTTTCTGCAACAGGCAAGACGCTCGCCTGATGCAACAGCCATCAACGCTCAGGACGCCACCTGCAGCTATGGCCAGCTTGAGCAGATCAGCCAGGGGATCGCCGCATTCCTGCTGCAAAACGGCGCCAACGGAACCGACCGGGTAGTGATCGTCTCGAGCCGCTGTGCCGGCCTGGTGTATGCCATGCTCGGCGCCTTGCGGGCCGGATTGACCTTTACCATTGCCGACGCCGCGTATCCCCCTGCCCGTATCGGCCAGATCATTCGCACACTCGAGCCGGCCTTTGTCTTACTGTGCGGTGATGCCAATCTCGAACACGCCCATGGGTTGCCACAGGTCGTCAGGGTGCCGGAAGCCCCCGCCGATTCGCTGCGCCAGTTCGCCGGCACGCAGACAGTCCTGCCGGAAGTGGACCCCGAGCGTCCGGCCTATATCACCTTCACCTCGGGTAGCACCGGCGAACCCAAGGGCATCGTGACCCATCACGCGCCACTGGTGCATTTCATCGAGTGGCATGTCCGCCGCCATGGATTTACCCAGGGCGACTGCTTTTCCCTGATGTCGGGACTGGGTCATGACCCGGTGTACCGCGATGTGTTCACACCGCTGTCGATTGGCGCAACGATCATCTGTCCCGCGCAGTCGACCCTGATAAACCCCGCGGCCCTGGCAGAGTGGATACACAGGCATGAGGTATCCGTCATTCACCTCACGCCGCCGCTGGGCAAGTTGATTGAAAGTGGGGCCAGGATGAACGGGCAGGTGTTCAATCGCCTGCGCTATCTGTTCTGGGGCGGGGATGCGCTCAGCCCTGCGCTGTACGAGCAGATACGCGCGATTGCACCGGATGCCATCAGTGTGAACTTCTACGGTACGACGGAAACCCCGCAGGCCATGGCGTTCCATCAAGTTGATGGGCAAGCCGACAATGCCGGCATCCCGCTGGGCAAAGGCATTGATGGCGCGCAATTGCTGGTGCTGAACGACGCCAATCAACTGGTCGGTGAAGGTGAGGTCGGGGAGATCCTGATCCGCAGCCCCTATCTGTCGCTGGGCTACTGGGGTGACAGCGCGTTGACCGGGGAAAAATTCGTGGTCAACCCGTTTACCGGTGCCCAAGGCGATATCTGTTACCGCACCGGCGACCTGGGTACCTATCTTCCAGATGGCAACGTCAAGTTTCTCGGGCGTGCTGACAGCCAGGTGAAAATTCGCGGCCATCGCATCGAACTGGCTGAAATTGAAAGCGCTATCACCCGGCAGCCGCGAATCAAGCAATGCGTGGTGCTGGCCAACCATGACGCCCCGATGATTCGGCTGGTCGCCTATTGCGTGGCAGAACAGCCCGTGGCGTCTACCCAATTGCGCGAGGCGCTCGCTGGTCAGCTCCCGGATTATATGGTGCCGGCGTTGTTCGTGTTCCTCGAGGCGATCCCGCTCACGCCCAATGGCAAGATCGACAAGCGGGCGTTGCCTGCAGTGTTCGACAACAGCGCTGCAACCGCCAGTGCCCGGCATGACTTGTCACCGCAGGCACAAAAACTGACCGAGGCCTGGGCGAAAATACTCCAGGTGCCCCACGTCGATGCCAACCTGACCTTCGTGGAGCTGGGTGGCGACTCGTTGTCCTATGTCCAGGCATCAATGGTGCTCGAAACGCTGATCGGCCGTCTGCCGGATCGCTGGGAAACCACACCGGTCCGGGAACTGGCCGAGCTGACCAAGCAACCCAAAGCGTCAGCGCTGTCACTGCGGGCCATGGAAGTTCCGGTATTGCTGCGGGTGGTCTCCATCATCCTGATCGTCATCGGGCATTTGCATGTGTTTTCGAACTGGTTGATTGGCGGCGAGACCACCGTGCTGTTTCTGATCTCCGGCATCGCCCTGGCGAGGTTTCAGTTCAAGGCCATCGATGAGCGCGGGGACGCCCGGATGCTGGTCAAATCCGTTGCCAGCATCGCTGTGCCGACCCTGCTCTACACCGTGCTGACGCAGTGCCTGTTCGACAGGATTCACTGGCAATCGCTGCTGCTGATTTCCAACTGGTATCCGCCGGATCTCATCGGTCCTTTTTACTATTGGTACATCGAAGTGCTGGTGCAGATGCTGCTGATCATCGGGCTGGTCCTGTCGATCAAACGGGTTCGCACCGTGATCATGGCCGATCCGTTTCGCTGCCTGCTCACCGCCGCCTGCGCACTGCTGGTGGCGGATGTCCTGCTCAACCTGTGGGTGTTCGACGCTGCGCCACTGTACAACCGGGTGCCGCAGCACTACCTGGCGGTGATGGTGCTCGGCATGGCCATTCACTATGCCGAATCGACCACGCAGAAGTGGGGCGCCAGTGTGATGGCCGTGGTGGTCATCGGTGGCCTGGATACTCTGGCCATCGCCGACTTGGGCTGGCAGCAATGGTTGCAGAACAAGCACATCGATATCGCCTTGCCAGCGATTCTCCTGCTTGTCTGGCTGAAGTCCGTTGCCGTGCCTGGCCCTATTGCACAGGCAGGCGCACTGATCGCCTCCTCCACCCTGTACATCTACTTGACCCATTTCCAGTTCCAGTCCGTGGCCCGGCGTATTCTCGACCAGCCGGCGTTCTCGGTAATCCTCGCCATCGTCGGAGGGGTGGTGGTGGGCTATTGCTGGAACAAGGTGGTTCAAATCGTGCTGATGCGCTGGAACCGCAGCCGGAGCAAGCGCGGGGTGGAGGCAGTCGAGCCTGTGGCGTGAATTTGCAAATTCAGAAATGGACTACATGGCAGTGATTGACCCTCTGCCCCAACCTCCTTACGGTACTGCTTGGCGCCTAAGAAACGCTCACACAGCGGCTCGCCCGCTCCCGACAGATGCGGCATTTTTGTGCCTGTGGTTTACTGCTGCGCGCAAAAAACACTCTGTCATGTCGGGAGTGGGCTAATACAAGACCCGAAAGGGAAATATGTCCGGCCCGCTGTGTGGGGTTTCTTAGCTCCCGACACCCAGCCCTTACCAGGCTGAAATCACACAGAGGTATAGGAAATGCCTACCGACGCTCACGCGCGCAGGCCTTTCGCAGACGCGGCTCGCCTGATCAACGCTTACTGCTCCAGCCGAGGTCAGCCATGACCGAACGCTATGAACCGCTACGCTTCTCCCGCCACAACCGCCCTCTCCACGCCCTCTGGCTCGACTCCCAGGCCTGGTTCAGCGCCCGCGAACTGGGACGCCTGATAGGCCGCTATGTGGACGACCACATCGTGCGCAAGCTTGATCCGGATCAGCAGCGGACCCTGTCATTGTTGCGTTACGGCGAGTACCGTGAAACGGTGATGATCAGCGAGTCTGGCGCTTACACCGTGCTGGCCCATCATTACATTCCCGAGAACCGCAGCCTGAGGCGCTGGCTGACCTATGAGGTGATCGCGGTATTAAGGGAAAGGCAGGACCTACTCGCGCAGGACGTTCCGCGAATTGGCCAGATGGATTGGGGCGGGCATTCCCTGAGCCTGTTGCAGTGGCAGCATGAGCCGTGGATTCGCCTTCGGGATGTGCCGCAAGTGGTGTTTGAACCTGACGACTCGGCGGATAGAGGCTCAACCTGGCGACAGCTAGCCACACGCAGGCTCAGGCCTTGATACCGGGTGTACTTAAATAGCTTTATCGCAAGTGCATTATCGGTCCAGGGACAGCAAGGAGCACGGCATGAAGCAACTCCCGGAACACCCCAGCGCCGCCACCCGGCACCACTGGCGACGCTGGCTGCCCGGGTTGCAGGTACTGCGCAGCTACCAGATGGGCGATCTGCCGAAGGACCTGCTGGCCGGCCTGGTGCTGACCACCATGCTGGTACCGGTGGGTATCGCCTATGCCGAAGCATCTGGTGTGCCGGGCATCTTCGGACTGTACGCGAGCATCGTGCCACTACTGGTGTATGCCTTGTTCGGGCCCAGCCGCATCCTGGTACTCGGGCCCGATTCGGCGCTGGCCGCAATCATTCTTGCCGTGGTGCTGCCATTGTCCGCTGGCGATCCGCTACGGGCCATTACCCTGGCCAGTGCCATGGCTCTAGTGTCCGGGCTGGTGTGTATTGCTGCGGGCTTGCTGCGTCTGGGTTTCATCACCGAGCTCCTGTCCAAGCCCATTCGCTACGGCTACATGAACGGTATTGCCTTCACCGTGCTGATCAGCCAGACGCCCAAGTTGTTCGACATCTCCGTGCAAAGCACCGGCCCCCTGGCCGATGTCATGGAGCTGGCTCAAGCGCTGTTGGCAGGCCAGGCCAACTGGGTCGCCTTCGCCATTGGCGCTGCGACCCTGGCGTTGATCCTTGGGCTCGAGCGCGTCAGGCGCGTGCCGGCGATCCTGATTGGTGTGGTCGCAGCGACCCTGGTGGTGGGCAGCCTCGGCCTCGACGCCCGTGACGGTGTCAAGGTACTGGGCGCTACGCCACAAGGCTTACCCGGCTTCGTGGTGCCCTGGTTGCGCGCTGAAGACCTGGTCACGGTGCTGATCGGTGGCTTTGCCGTCGCCCTGGTGTCGTTCGCCGATACCAGCGTGCTCTCTCGCACCTATGCCGCCAAGACCCGTACCCCTGTCGACCCGAACCAGGAAATGGTCGGCCTGGGTGTCGCCAATCTGGCAACAGGGCTGTTCCAGGGCTTTCCCGTCAGCAGTAGTTCCTCGCGCACACCGGTCGCCGAAGCAGCCGGCTCACGCACTCAACTCACCGGTGTGTTTGCCGCCTTGGGGGTAGCAGTGTTGCTGCTGTTTGCCCCCAACCTGCTACAGCACCTGCCCAACAGCGCGCTTGCTGCCGTAGTGATCGCAGCCGCCATTGGTTTGTTCGAGATCAAGGACCTGAAGCGCATCTACCGCATCCAGCGCTGGGAGTGCTGGCTGTCGATTACCTGCTTTGTCGGCGTCGTGGTACTCGGTGCCGTCCCGGGCATTGGGCTCGCGGTTGTCATCGCTGTGATCGAGTTTCTCTGGGATGGTTGGCGTCCCCATTACACCGTGCTCGGTCGCGTCGACGGGATCCGTGGTTATCACGACATCTCCCGCTACCCAAGAGCGCGTCTGGTGCCTGGCCTGGTGCTGTTTCGCTGGGATGCACCGCTATTCTTCGCCAATGCCGAGTTGTTCCAGAAGTCTGTGATGGAGGCTATCGCCAATTCTGCGACCGAAGTACGCCGGGTTGTCGTGGCTGCAGAACCGGTCACCAGTGTCGACGTTACCTCGGCGGATATGCTGGTGGAGCTTGAACAGTCACTGCGTGCGGCCAACATCGAACTGCGCTTTGCCGAAATGAAAGACCCGGTCAAGGACAAGCTCCAGCGCCTGGAAGTCCTCGACCATATTGGCCGGGATATTTTCCAGCCAACGGTTGGCGCCGCGGTAGATGCCTACCTTGAAGAGCATGCCGTGGACTGGACACCTTAGTGGCCAGCGAAGATGAAGGTTAGCGCCGCATCCACTGCCAACCTATGCGAAAATACCGGCGCTTTTGTTCATATGTGTGGAGATGTACAGTTTTGGTAATGCACTACTCAATCAGCAACGACTCGGTCGCTTGCGGTCGCAATGGCAATAACCTCAGCAGCACTTCTGACGCCGACCAGGTCGATTGCAAATCCTGCCAGCGCTCGCTGGTCAAGGTTGATGCCGCCCCGGTAAAGAAGGCCACTCCATCGTTGGCAGAACTGCGCAAGCAGCGCCAGGCCAGCCAGGTCAAAGCAGCGCCGTTCTGCTTCAAGGCCAACTGGCGTGCACGCCTGGCTGCCCAGCCTGATCGCTGCCGCTTGCCTCGCGGTGTAGCACCGCAGGCTTTCGTTTAAACGTACGCAAGTCTGAGACCACCCTGCGGGGTGGTTTTTTTTGGTCTGGATTTTTTGAGGGTTTGGACCGTGTTGGGACTTCGCGGATAAATCCGCTCCTACAGGGGCCGGCGTGATCTTGTAGGAGCGGATTTATCCGCGATAACGGTCAAGCCGGAAAAGACAAAACCCCTACCTGCATACGCAGATAGGGGTTTCGGAATTTAATCTTGACGATGACCTACTCTCACATGGGGAAACCCCACACTACCATCGGCGAT
>OEPS010000714.1_pt1 | contig 11316 bp, 6 predicted proteins | sample 1539411 | NCBI WGS metagenome assembly OEPS01 (sample SAMN02671747, study PRJEB22543) | soil metagenome | biome: bacteria | place: China:Hunan Province, Lengshuijiang City | collected 2012-10-15 | depth 0.08m m | reverse complement strand
GGAAGGTGCCGGAGCGAAGGGACCCGGAGCGCAGCGTAGGGCCGTATGCAGGAGCAAGCGGCTTTGCCTACTTTCCCCAAGAGGAAAGTAGGCCGCCGTAAGGGCGGAAGGGGCCAGCAGCGGCGCCACCCCAAATGGATAAGCTCGAAGCCACAACAACCCAACCCAACCACGTCAGCATTCTTGAATCTACCCACCCCGGTACATCTGCTAAAACCCGCGCAACAGAGCGCTAGCGCCCTACTTCGTTAATATTTTATTTTTCTCCCGAAGGGTTTACATGCGAATGGTAACTCTTATCATTCTCAGCCTTCCGAACCACCGGGCCTTTCCGTCCTGGCCGTTCACCCTTTGTTTCAGGAGAAATCTGACATGGTGTCGCGCTTCAACCTCAGCCGCATGAGCATCGCCTTGCTGGCTACCCTGGGCTCCACGGCGCTGGCCGCGGCCCCGCTGGAACTACAAGCGGACGAAGTCCAGGTACAGCCTACCGACCTGCCAGTGGACGGCAGCCGGCAGGCGATCCAGCTGGAGAACACCCGGGTACTGGGAACTGCCGAAGAAGAACTCAAACAAGCCCCCGGCGTATCGATCATCACCGCTGAAGACATCAAGAAGCGCCCACCGGTCAACGACCTTTCCGACATCATCCGCCGCGAGCCCGGAGTCAACCTCACCGGCAACAGCAGCAGCGGCGCCCGCGGCAACAACCGCCAGATCGACCTGCGCGGCATGGGCCCGGAAAACACCCTGATCCTTATCGACGGCAAGCCATCGACCTCACGCAACGCCGTGCGTTACGGCTGGAGTGGCGACCGCGACACCCGCGGCGAAACCAACTGGGTACCGGCCGAAGAAGTCGACCGCATCGAGATCCTGCGCGGCCCGGCTGCGGCCCGTTATGGCTCAGGGGCCATGGGCGGCGTGGTGAACATCATTACCAAACGCCCGACCCAGGACCTGCGTGGCTCGATGACCCTGTACACCATGCTCCCCGAGGATGACGCCGAAGGCACCGGCAAGCGCGTCAACTTCAGCCTCAGCGGTCCGCTCACCGACAGCCTGATCTTTCGCGTCTACGGCAACCTGAACAAGACCGACGCCGATGACATGAGAATCAACTCGGCGCACCAGGCGTTCGAAGAGTCCTTGATGGCCGGTCGCGAAGGCGTGCGCAACAAAGACATCAACGGCCTGCTGAGCTGGAAGATCGACCCGTCCAATACCGTCGACCTGGAGTCGAGCTACAGCCGCCAGGGCAACATCTTTGCCGGTGACACCATGCTCAACGCCGGCGGCGAATTCGTCGAAAGCCAGGCCGGCAAGGAAACCAACGTCATGCAACGCTCCAGTTTCGCCGTGACCCATCGCGGCGACTACGACTGGGGCAGCTCGACCGCGGCGCTGTCCTATGACCTGACCCGTAACGCCCGCCTCAACGAAGGCCTGGCCGGCTGGGGCGAAGGCGCTCCGTCCGAGAGTGCCGGGCGCTTCGAATCGCGCCTGCGCAACACCCGCGCCACCGGCGAGGTGAACCTGCCACTGAGCATCGGCCTTGAGCAAGTGCTGACCCTGGGCGGCGAGTACCTCTACGAGTCGCTCAACGACCCGGGCTCACTGCGCCCGCAAAGCTATGACCCGGGCGCCGAGCTGCCGGGCTTCGACCGCACCCAGACCAAATCCACTGCGCGCAGCTTTGCCCTGTATGCCGAGGACAACATCGAGGTCGGCGCCAACACCATCGTCACCCCTGGCGTGCGCTACGACCATCATGAAGACTTCGGCAGCAACTGGAGCCCGAGCCTGAACGCCTCGCACCAGATCACCGAGGCCTTGAGCGTCAAGGGCGGCATCGCCCGCGCCTACAAGACCCCGAACCTGTACCAGGCCAACCCCAACTATCTGCTTTACAGCCGCGGCGGTGGCTGTAACTCCAGCGAGGTCAACGAGGGCGGTTGCTACTTGTTGGGCAATGCCAACCTCGAGCCGGAAACCAGTATCAATAAAGAACTCGGCCTGGCGTACGACAAAGGTACCTGGCGCACCAGCGCGACCTATTTCCGCAACGACTACAAGAACAAGATCGAGGCCGGTAACCAGACCTTGTTCCGCCTGCCCAACGGCCGCCGCATCCTGCGCTGGGAAAACACCGGCAAAGCCGTGGTGCAAGGGGTGGAAGGCAACCTGTTCATCGCCCTCACGCCGAGCCTGGACTGGAACACCAACTTCACCTACATGATCGAGTCCGAAGACAAGAAAACCGGCGAGCCGCTGAGCATCATCCCCGAGTACACGGTCAACACGACCCTGGACTGGAATGCCACCGAAAAACTCTCGTTCCAGCTCAACGGTACCTACTATGGCAAGCAGGAAGCGCCCAGCTACAACGCACGGGCCAATGAAACGCTCGACCCCAAGGTGCAGAAAGATGTCGACCCCTATGGTCTGGTCGGTATCAGCAGCGGCTATGAATTCAACAAGCACTTGAGTGTGCGTGTCGGGGTCAACAACCTGTTCGACAAACGCCTGTACCGCGAGGGTAACTCCGACGAGGCCGGCGCCTTGACCTACAACGAAGCCGGTCGTGCTTACTACGCGTCCTTCACCACTTCGTTCTAAAATCCTACAGCGGGCCGTACACTACGGTGTCGGCCTCGCCACTAAAAGCCCCTCAAAACGTAGGAATTTCCGACAAATACAGCTGACTAATTCAACAACGCTATACTCCCCGTACTATCGTTCCTTGATTCGACGTATCGTTGGCGCCCTTCCGGCCTTGGCCAGAGCCGCCCTCCTGAATGATTCGGGAATTTGCTTACATACTCGACAAGGAGCTGAACGTTGACCTCTGTGTTGATCGTTGATGACCACGCCACCGTCCGCTTGGCCGTGCGCGTACTGCTTGAGCGCGCGCTTTTCACCGTCATCGGTGAAGCCGCCAACGGTGAAGATGCCGCGCGGATGGCCCGGGAGCTGCGCCCGGATGTGGTGGTACTCGACATCGGGCTGCCAGGCATAGATGGCCTGAACGTGCTCAAGCGCCTGCAACTGCTCGAACCTGTTCCGCCGCGGGTGATGGTGCTTACCGGCCAACCCGCCAGTCTGTTTGCCCGGCGCTGCCTCGAGGCTGGCGCCTCGGCATTCATGCGCAAGGATGAAGATCTCGAAGCCTTGCTGTCCGCATTCAAAGCCATGCTCAAGGGCTATTCGATCTTTCCAGACCTGCCGACGCAGCACGGCCCTGTACTGACCGAACAGCAGCGCCTGGATAAACTCTCCGATCAGGAAATGGCGGTGCTTCGCCTGTTGGCAGACGGGCTATCGAACAACGATATCGCCGACAGCATGCACCTGAGCGCCAAAACCGTCAGCACCTACAAGACCCGGATCATGGAAAAGCTGGACTTGGGTTCATTCGTGGAAATGCTCGACTTGTGGCGTCGACACTCAATCTGAGCCAATCATGAATCTGTTCGAGCGCTTGCTGTTGGGTTGCCTGCTAAGTCTGCAGACGCTCCCCGCCCTTGCCGTAGACGTTGGAGAACCTCGCCAGCTACTGGCCCGTTCGGTCAGCAGCAGCGCGCCATTGGTGCTATCAACTGAGGACAGCGCCTGGCTCAAAAACAAGCAGCAACTGCTGCTCGGCACCACCGCGCCGGATTACCCACCGTTCGATATCAATGTCAGCAACAGCGACTACGAAGGCTTGACCGCCGACTATGCCGGACTGATCAGTGAACTGCTCGGCATCCCGGTCACGGTTCGGCGCTTTGCCGATCGGGCCCAGGCCATTGCGGCGCTGCATGCCGGGAAGATCGACCTACTGGGCAGTTCCAATGCCTTCGAGGCCGCTGATGCACAGCTGGTTCTCAGCCATTCGTATACCGACGATCAACCGGTGATTGCGATCGGCTCGGGTAAATCCCTGGGGCTCAACCAAACGCTTGAAGGGCTGCGTCTGGCCATGGTCGATCATTACCTGCCCGGACCGCTGGTGGCTGCACTTTACCCGCAAGCCAAACTTCAGCTCTACAGCTCAAACCTGGCCGGTCTCTCGGCCGTGTCACTGGGACACGCCGACGTCTTTCTCGGTGATGCCGTAAGCAGTGACTACCTGATCACACGCGTCTACCTTGGCAGTGTCCAGATTGATCATTTCATCAAGAACCTGCGGGGTACCTTTGGCTTCGCCGTGTCGCGTAACAATCCGACCTTGTTGCGCCTGGTCGATCAGGCGCTGGACCGTATCGGTGACAACGACCGATTGAACATCCTGCGGCGCTGGACCAGCGGCAGTACCCGGGTGCTGCTCGATCGCAGCAGCTTGAACCTGAGCGCCGCCGAGCGCACCTGGATCGCCCAGCACCCACTGCTGCGTGTGGCGATCAACAAGTACTTCGCCCCCATGACCTTTTATGACGACAACCATCAGTTTCGCGGCATCACTGCCGATGTCCTTGACCAGATCAGTCTGCGCACCGGTCTGAAGTTCGACGTCCATGTCGTCGATTCAGTGGCGCAGATCATCGAGCAGGTCGAGCAAGGCAAAGCCGAAATCGCCGGGGTGCTGCCGCCCACCCCAGGACGGGAAGCCACCTTGCGTTTCACCCGCCCCTACCTGATCACGCCGCGCGTACTGGTCACCCGCACCGCCAACCAGACACTGCGCAGTGACGAGGACCTGAAGGACAAGCGCCTGGCGTTGATACGCGACTTCTTCCCGCTCGAGTCCGAGCTGCGTCAGCGCTTCCCCCAGACCACGCTGGTAGCGGTCGATGATCCACTGTCGCTGATGGAACATGTGGCACAGGGCAAAGTGGATGTGGCGCTGAGTTCCCAGATCAACGCCAGCTATTTCGTCAACCGCATGTTCAAGGACCGCCTGCAGATCGCCTCGATATACGGCGACCAACCCGGTGTTGCCGCCTTTGCCGTAGCCCGCGATGCGACGTTGTTGCACTCGATTCTCGACAAAGCGCTGCTCAGCATCCCCCCTGACGAGATGACCGAACTGACCGGCCGCTGGCGCACCAACGCGCTGATCAGCGATAGCCTCTGGTACAACTACCGCGGGCTTATCCTGCAGATCCTGCTTGGCGCCGGTGTGCTGATTGCCGCTGTGGTCATCTGGAACCGCTACCTGCGCAAGCTGATTCGCCAACGCAGCGAAGCCGAACAAGCCCTGCAACTTGAACTGGTCTTCAGCAAGCGCCTGCTCGAGGAACTCCGACTGGCCAAGGAGCATGCCGAAGATGCCAGCCGTGCCAAAAGCACCTTCCTGGCGACCATGAGCCATGAAATCCGTACACCGATGAACGCCGTCATCGGCCTGCTCGAACTGGCCGTCAAGGACGCAGAACACGGACGTGCCGACCGCGCCTCGCTACGCGTGGCGTTTGAATCGGCCAATGGCATGCTGGAGCTGATCGGCGACATTCTCGATATCGTCCGTATCGAATCCGGGCACATGACCCTGGCGCCGCAGCCGACCGACCTGCATGCCCTGATCACCTCCATTGTCCGTGTGTTCGAAGGCAACGCCCGGCTCAAGGGGCTCAGGCTGGAAACCGAATTGCAGGCCACCGAGGGCCTGGTCGCTGTCGATGCCCTGCGCCTTAAACAGATACTCTCCAACCTGGTGAGCAATGCGATCAAGTTCACCGAGCGCGGCCGTGTAACGGTCAGCCTTCGTCTGGAGGACAAGCCGCCAGGCCACGTGCAGGTCCTGCTCGGGGTCGAAGACAGCGGCATCGGTATCAGCGCCGAAGACCAGCAACGACTGTTCCAGCATTTTACCCAGGTCGGCGAACACACCGCCCGCCAGGGCACGGGCCTGGGCTTGATGATCAGCCGTAATCTGTGCGAGCTCATGGGCGGGCGATTGACCTTGCGCAGCGCCCCGCAACAGGGCACCCGTGTCGATGTTTCGTTGACCTTGCCCCTGGCCGAAGCCGTCGCCGCCCCCGGCGCCAGCCCGCAGGCAACCGGCATTCCGATGCCGGCGCAGTCGATTCTGGTCGTGGACGACTACCCTGCCAACCTGATGCTCCTGGAACGTCAGCTGACCGTGCTCGGCCACCGGGTCAGCCAGGCCAGCGATGGGCAGCAGGCCCTGGCGCTGTGGCAGCAGCAGGTGTTTGATACGGTGATCACCGATTGCTACATGCCCGGCATGGACGGCCTGCAGTTGACGCAGCAGATCCGCAACCTGGAGCGTCAGCAGCAGCGTCCGGCCTGCCTGATTCTCGGCCTGACCGCCAATGCCCAGGCGCAAGAGCGCGAGCGTTGCCTGGCCAGTGGCATGAATGATTGCTTGTTCAAGCCGATCGGGCTGGCTGAACTACGCCGTCATCTGCTGGCCAGAAACTCGCCATCGGTACCGGTGCAATCGATTGAAGATGATCGGCACGCCAGCGGCTTCGACATCGACAACCTGCAGTTCCTGACCTTGGGTGACCCGGGCTTGATCCGCCGGTTGAAAGGCGAACTGGCGCGCAGCAACCACGAAGACCTCGCCGCCCTGCGTGCCCTTGGTCCGCAGCCCTCGCGCGATGCCCTGCGCGCCTTGGCCCACCGGATCAAAGGCGGGGCCAAGATGCTCAAGGCGCGCGGCGTCGTGCGCAATTGCGAAGCGCTGGAACAGGCCAGTCTCGGCGACGCCTCGAACGAGCAGCTCAAGGTCATGCTCGATACCCTGGAGCAGAGCTTGCTGACCCTGGAAAAACAACTGGCCCAGCCTGCGACGCCCTGATCCGAAAGGCCCTTAGTGCAACTGTAAGGTTGAGTTGATCTGACTGATGGCATCGACCACATGCCGGGAACCCTGCTGGATTTCCAGGATCACCTCCCCGGCCTCGTTGGCCAGCTCCACGCCGATACCGGTCTGGCTCAGGCTTGACTGCATGCTCGCGACAGCGGTCAACGACAGGTCGTGGTTCTGGCGGACCACCTCGACAATTTCCAGGGTCGCCTTGCTGGTACGCGCGGCCAGGTTGCGCACCTCGTCGGCCACCACGGCAAAACCGCGCCCATGCTCACCGGCCCGTGCCGCTTCGATCGCCGCATTGAGGGCCAGCAGGTTGGTCTGGTCGGCAATGCCACGAATGGTCTGCACAATCTGCCCGATCAGTTCCGACTGTTTGCTCACCGCGTCGATACTGCGCGCCGCCGCATTGAGATTCTGGGAAATTTCCTCGATCACCTGCACGGTCTGCTGCACCACCTGAGAGCCTTTGCGCGCGCAGGCATCATTCTGCACCGAGGTGGCATGCGCAGCCTCGGCGGCGGTCTGCTGGGTGCTGACCTGGGAGGTGATGTCACTGGCGAACTTGACCACTTTGTACAGCCGGCCCCGCGTGTCGAAGATCGGGTTGTAGGACGCTTCCAGATAGACCATCTGCCCCAGCTTGTTCACCCGTTCAAAGCGGTGCGAATGGTATTCGCCGCGGTTCAGCGAGGCCCAGAAGGCCTTGTAGCTGGCCGACTCGCTTTCGCTCTTGTGGCAGAACAGGCTGTGATGCTGGCCGACAATCTCTTCATGGCGGTAGCGCATGGTGTCGAGGAAGTTCTGGTTGGCCTTGATCACCTTGCCGTCCGGACTGAACTCGATCATCGCCATGGAGCGACTGATGGCCTTGATCAAGCTCTCGCTCTCATGCTCGTCACGCACGCGGCGGGTGATGTCGGAGGCGACTTTGATGACGCTGGTGACTTGCTGCTGTGGCCCGAACACCGGCATGTAGCTGGCTTCAAGCCAGAGCTCGCGGCCTTGATGGTCAATCCGGGCGAAGGTGCCGCTTTGCGGCTCACCGCGGGCCAGGTCGCGCCACAAGCGCCGGTAGTCTTCGCTGTTGGCGTAGTCAGGCTCGCAGAATATCCGGTGATGCTTGCCGCGGATCTGCTCGAGGCTGTAGCCCATGGCCTTGCAGAAGTTGTCGTTGGCTTCAAGGATGACGCCGTCAGGGCTGAACTCGATCATTGCCATGGAGCGGCTGATAGCGGCCAGTTTTGCATTCATACCGGCCAAAACCCGGTTGCATTGCTCAATTTCGACCAAATCGGACTTGCGATGAAAATCGAACATCGTACTGCCCTCTACGCCCAGGTTTTGCTGAGCATAGATCGACTCCGACGCCGTGCAAGCACTTTGATATTGCCCCGCCCATCAAGGGGGGGGCGAGGCTTCAGCTGCTTTCGCGGACCACCAGCTCAAAACCCAGGTCCTGGTTGTGCACTGTGCCCCGCTTGCCATCAAGCAAGCCCAGCAAGGCCTGCGCTGCACACCGACCAATGGCTGCGCGCGGGGTGCGTATCGAGGTCAGGCGCGGGACCATGTGCGCTGAAGCCGGAAGATCATTGAAGCCCACCATAGCGACCTGCTGCGGCACCTTTATCCCCAAACGCAGCGCTTCGAGCGTCGCCCCCTGGGCCAGGTCGTCGTTGCAGAAGAAAATGCCGTCAACATCGCCGTGTTCCGCAAGCAGTTGCCTGAACAACTCACCGCCCAGGCCAATGGACGACGGTTGCGGCGACAGCACCTGCAGTTCACTGGCATAGCGCCCCGCTGCGACCAGCGCCTGGCGAAAGCCTTCGGCCCGCTGCATCACCCGTGGGTCGAGCTGCGCGGCGATAAAGCCCAGGCGCTGGCAACCGCGTTCGAGCAAATGCTGCGCCGCCGCCGCACCGGCCTGATGCTGGGAAAAACCCACCGACATGCCCTGCTCCTGCACCCCCAGCTCCATCATGTGCACACAGGGCACGCCACTGGCTGTGAGCATCTGCTTGGCGGCATCACTGCGGTCGAAACCGGTGAGCAGCATGCCGCGCGGCTGGTAGGCCAAATAATTGCGAATCAGGTTCTCTTCTTCGGCGATATCGTAGTGATAGTTGCCGATCAATACCTCAAGGCCACGGGGGCGCATGACCTCGTGGACGGCTTCCAGAGTTTCGATGAACAACTGGTTGGACAGCGACGGAATCAGCACCACGATCGACTCGCTCTGCGCCGATGCCAGCGCCCGGGCAGCGGGGTTGGCGACATAGCCCAGCGTGGTTGCCGCGACCTTGACTTTCTCGACCAGCTCCGGGGCCACTGTGCTGACGCCGCGCAAGGCACGCGAAGCGGTAATCGGGGAAACCCCGGAAAGCCTGGCGACTTCAGCCAGGGTGGGACGACCGGTAGTACGGGAGCCGATGCGGGTCATGGGGAATTTTATTTTCGACTTGCAAAGAATGGGGAACGGGCACTAAGGTAGCGCTGTCTCAGAACACAGGCAATGCATAACTGCAGGTGACCTGAAATGAGCATCCAGACTGCTGAATACAAGATCAATAACATCTGGGTGAGAAGCGCCCGAGCCAAGCTTTTCCCGGCTCAAGACAGCGCTATCTTGCCTTGCAGGAGGTACCGATGAACCCACCCCTATCCGCGATCGTGGTCATGGGCGTAGCAGGCTGCGGCAAGAGCTACGTCGGTGCCGCCATTGCCGGCTTGAGCGGCGGTCGCCTGATCGAAGGCGATGATTTCCACCCTGCTGCCAATATCGAAAAGATGAGTGCCGGCATTCCCCTGGACGATGACGACCGCGCCGGTTGGCTGATCCGCCTGGGTGAAGAGATGCAAGCCACCCTCATCTCCGGCGAACGCCCGATCCTGACCTGTTCGGCGCTGAAAAAGCGCTATCGCGACGCCTTGCGCCATGCCGTTCCCGACCTCGGTTTTGTCTTCCTCGACCTCAGCCCTGAAGAAGCCAGCCGCCGCGTGCGTGCCCGCCCCGGGCATTTCATGCCGGCCAGCCTGATCGACAGCCAGTTTGCCGCCCTCGAACGCCCCAACGGTGAGGCCCTCACCTTGCCGCTGGACGCGACCATGCCAGTCGACAAACTGGCGGTGCAGGTCGACCTGTGGCTAAAGCCCTGCGGTGAACCGGTGCTGGCGCGAACGGCCTGATCAGGCGGTTTTCCGGCTCACCAAAGATAGCGCTGTCTCACCCCGTAAATGCTGCAAATGCTCCGCCCACAACAATGACAAGATGAGGCACTGAACCATGTTTGGTTTGGCAACTGATACCTACCTGCTACTCGATGCGGTGGTCACCATCATCGGCCTGGTGCTGCTGATTACCCACTTCAAGGTCCACCCTTTTGTCGCACTGACCCTGGCCGCCGGTTTTCTCGGCCTGACCTCGGGCATGCCGGTGGCCAAGGTGATGAAATCTTTCCAGGACGGCTTTGGCGGCGTGCTTGGGTTTGTCGGTATTGTCCTGGCGCTGGGTACCATGCTCGGCAAGCTGATGGCCGATTCCGGCGGCGCCGACCAGATTGCGCAAACCTTGATCCGTGCCTTCGGCAAAGAGAAAGTGCACTGGGCAATGATGTTCGCCGCGTTCCTGGTGGGCATTCCGCTGTTCTTCGAAATCGGCTTTGTGCTGTTGATCCCGCTGGTGTTCATTGTCGCCCGCCGTTCCGGCGTGTCGTTGATCAAGATCGGTATTCCGCTGCTGGCCGGGCTGTCGGTGGTGCATGGCCTGGTACCGCCGCATCCGGGCCCGCTGCTGGCCATCGGTATCTTCAACGCCGACATCGGCAAGACCATTTTCTACGGCCTGATCGTCGCCTTGCCCACCGCGATCATTGCCGGTCCGTTTTATGGCAACTTTATCTCCCGCTACATTCCGGGGACGCCGTCCCAGGAACTGATGGACCAGATCGCCCGCGAATCCGAGCAGAAAAACCTGCCCAGCTTCAGCGTGACCTTGATCACCGTGTTGTTGCCGGTGTTTCTCATGTTGCTGAAAACCTTTGCGGACGTGGTGCTGCCAGCTGAACACATCGTGCGCCAGTGGATGGACCTGATCGGCCACCCGATCACCGCCCTGCTCGCCGCATTGTTGCTGGCCTTCTACACCTTTGGTGCAGCCCGCGGCTTCTCGCGCCAGCAGATCATGAAACTGCTCGACCAGAGCCTGGCACCCACCGCCGCAATCATATTGATTGTCGGTGCCGGGGGTGGTTTCAAGCAGATGCTGGTGGACACCGGGGTAGGTAATGTCATCGGTCAGATGGCCGTGCAGGCGCAGATTTCGCCGATCATGCTGGCCTGGCTGGTGGCAGCGGTGATTCGTATCGCCACCGGGTCGGCGACGGTGGCGACCATTACCGGTGCCGGGATCGTGGCACCGGTGATCGGCATGATGCCGGGGGTCAACCGTGAGTTGCTGGTGTTGGCGACGGGTGCGGGTTCGTTGATTCTGTCGCACGTCAACGACGCCGGTTTCTGGCTGGTGAAGCAGTACTTCAACATGACCGTGGCCGAGA
>OEPS010000712.1_pt1 | contig 11337 bp, 14 predicted proteins | sample 1539411 | NCBI WGS metagenome assembly OEPS01 (sample SAMN02671747, study PRJEB22543) | soil metagenome | biome: bacteria | place: China:Hunan Province, Lengshuijiang City | collected 2012-10-15 | depth 0.08m m | reverse complement strand
GATCGACCCCCACGACATGCTGGAGGTCGGCGGCATCCGGGCGGTCCAGCTGTACCTGGTCGCCGAGGTGCAGCAGGTCTACAAGAGCCAGGGTGTGCCGATCCACGACAAGCACATCGAGTTGATCGTGCGCCAGATGCTGCGCAAGGTCTCGGTCATCGAGCCGGGGGACACCGAGTTCCTGCCCGGGGACCTGGCCGACCGCAAGGCGTTCGAGATCGTCAACTCCGAGGTGATGGCCGCCGGCGGCGAGCCGGCGACCGCCCGCCCGATCCTGATGGGCATCACCAAGTCGTCGCTGGCGACGGAGAGCTGGCTGAGTGCGGCGTCGTTCCAGGAGACGACCCGGGTGCTCACCGATGCTGCGATCAAGGGCAAGAGCGACTCGCTGCTCGGCCTGAAGGAGAACGTGATCATCGGCAAGCTGATCCCGGCGGGGACCGGCATGACGCGGTACCGCTCGATCCAGGTCGTCCCGGCCGCCGAGGTCGCCCAGCTTCTGGAGCTGCTGCGCCGGGAGGACGAGGAGCGGAAGGCCGCCCTGGAGGCCGAGATGGCCAACCGCCCGCCCTACGAAGACGAAGACGAGGAGGCGAGCTTCTAGCTCGCTTCTGGCTCGGTTCCTGAAAGGGGGCGCCCTCCGGGCGCCCCCTTCGAATTGAAACTGGTGGCAAAGATGGCAAAGGCGTCGGTCACTCAGCCCTACGCGAGGGAAGTGGTGGCGCCTCGTCGATGTCGTACTCGCTGACGACCTGATTTTGATTATCTCTGGCCTCAAGCAGAGTGACGACGGATCGATCTACGTCTATGCCGAGAACTTGTCGGCCTATCAGACCTCCGGCCCTACGGACGTCCGATTCGCGACAGTCCTTATCATCAGCCACGGGGATGAGTTTCTCGGGAGAGGCTGGGAGGAGTCGACGCCGTCAGTGAGGGTCGGACCTTTGGTGATCCTCCAAAAGGGAGCGGGTGGCGAGTGAACTACGAGGGCATCGCCTACATCCTGGCCCGCCAGGTCGCCTGCTTGACCGCGCCCCGGAGGACCCGGAAGGCGCCACCGGAGTCTTCTCGGACGGCCGCGGCTAGGTCACTGTCCTGAATCCAGGCGAATTCCGCCGGAAAACAGGACAGCGGTTGGGGAGTGTTTGTGTAGATATATGTTGATGTGCCTTAATATGGGACACGGCCCCCCTCGAACTGGTGGGTGCTCTCGCCCAGCCGCCCCGGGCGGGCCACATGGTGGGCGGTTAGGCGAGGCCCCCGTTGGTGGGCACGGTGTGTGCGGCCATGGTGATAATCAGGCCGTAGACGACCATGGCCAGCACTATCCCGGCCCCGCCGAGGATAAGGCCGGCCACGGCCATCCCCTTGCCGGCTTGCCGCCCACCGGTGCGCTTGATCCGGGCCTTGCCGACGGCACCGAAGATCAGGGCAAGGATCGGCCCGACGAACAGGGTGCAGGTTGGTATCCCGATGATGCCCAGCGCCAAGGCGGCGACTGCCAGCCCGTTGGTCGGGGCGGCCGGCCTGCCGTAGCTCGGTGGTGAGTAGGCGTAGGCATACGGCGGCGGTGGCGGGTAGTAGGCGGGCGGCTGGTAGGCCGGCGGCTGGTAGGTGGGTGCTGCCAGGGTCATCGGAAGCGCGGACGGCGATGCCGTGCTCACCTGCTGCCTCGTGCGCTGCATCGTGTTCCAGGACATCTGTAGGCCCCCCCTTGTGCCTGCGTTGCTTGGTGCGATGCGGTCAGCTGTTCCGGTGTGGTCGTATGCGAAAGCGGTTCACCCGAAGAGGTGGCCAAGGGCGGGCAACCCGGCGTGCCCGGTCACCACGGCGGCGACCCCCAGCCCTACCCCGGCCAGACCGAGGACGACGGCGGCAACCGCCATCCACCGGCCTCGCTCCCTCCCGCGGGAATCCCGGATCTGGCCCAGGCCGGCCACCCCGAAGAGGATTGCCAGCACGGGGGCGACCTCGTAGGAGAAGAAGAGCGGGACCCCGGTGACGCCCATGACGAGCCCGGCGATCGCCATCCCGTTGAACGCCGGACCAGCCGCTCGATCCGACCCCCCGGATCGAGCGTTCTTCGCGGCCACGCGGTCCTCCACCGCGAGGTGCCGCGGCGCGTGGGCGGCCAGGACCTTGGCCATCAGACCCGGACCCCCACCAGGTGGTTCACGCCGTGGGCCAGCGCGACGGCGGACGCCGCCAGTCCCACGATCCCGAGGACCATCCCGGCGACCGCTACCCACCGCCCCCGCTCCCCGCTGCGCCTGGTCTGGCTAAGGGCGATGCCGCCGAACGTGACCCCGAGAATCGCTGCAACCGGGAACCGGTAGAGCGGCAGGCCGGCCAGCCCGAACAGCGAAGCGGCGATGGCGTACCCGTTGGTCCTGACCGGTCCCCAGACATCCGGCCCGAACGACGGGTAGGCCGGCAGCGGCCACGGGGGCAGGTCGTCCGCCGGGTCCGCTGGGTCGATCGTCGCGTCTGACACGATGTATGTATGGTCGGCATGACGACCGGGGCGGCCCATAGCCCACCGGGACTATTGCTACCTAGCCCACAGCGTCCGCGGCCAGCGCTGTGGCTAGGCTCACTGTCCTGATTCCAGGCGCATTCCGCCGGCAAACAGGACAGTGGTTGATGAGGGTTTGTGTAGATATATGTTGATGTGCCTTACTGTGGGCCACGGCCCCTCGAACCGCTGGCTGCTCTCGCCCAGGCACAGTTCGGCGTGCTGCGGCAGGGCCACAGGCCACACCGCGCAGCCCACACCGCGCAGCCCACACCGCGCAGCCCACACCGCGCAGCCCGCTGTTGACCTGTCATGATCCGGGTGATACGTTGTTTGCTCGCGCCGCAGCCTCTCTGGGTTGCGGCCCTGCCTCTGCGTCCGAAGCACTGACCTACCGGTTGGCACGCGGGCAGAACCATGCTGCAACGACGTAGATGACGCAAACGACGCAACGACGGAGCGGAAGGAAGACGGAGTGCCAACGATCCAGCAGCTCCTGCGTGAGGGCCGGGAGGCCCCGGTCACCAAGACCAAGACGCCGGCACTCCGGGGGTGCCCGCAGCGCCGTGGCGTGTGCACGCAGGTGAAGACCACGACACCGAAGAAGCCGAACTCGGCCCTGCGCAAGATCGCCCGCGTCCGGCTGACGACGGGAGTCGAGGTCACTGCCTACATCCCGGGCATCGGGCACAACCTCCAAGAGCACTCGATCGTCCTCGTCCGTGGCGGCCGGGTGAAGGACCTTCCCGGCGTGCGTTACAAGATCGTGCGGGGCACGCTCGACACCGCCGGTGTCCGGAACCGCAAGAAGGCGCGCAGCCGCTACGGCGCCAAGAAGGAAAAGTAGCCATGCCCCGCAAAGGACCAGCCATCAAGCGGGAGCCCGCCCCGGACCCCATCTACCACAACCCGCTCGCCACCCAGTTCATCAACCGGATCATGCTGCGGGGCAAGCGCTCGCTCGCCGAGAAGATCGTCTACGGGGCGCTGAAGATCATCTCCGATAAAACCGGGGGCGACCCGACCCAGACGCTGCGCAAGGCGGTCGAAGGGGCCCGGCCGCTGATCGAGGTGCGCTCCCGCCGGGTCGGCGGCGCCACCTACCAGGTCCCAGTCGAAGTCCCGAGCAGGCGCTCGACCACCCTGGCGATCCGGTGGATCGTCAACTACTCCCGGGGCCGCCGGGAGCGGACGATGGCCCAGCGCCTGGCCGGCGAGTTGATGGACGCCGCCAACGGCGTCGGGGCCTCGGTCAAGCGGCGTGAGGATCTCCACAAGATGGCGGAGGCAAACAAGGCATTCGCACACTACCGTTGGTAAGGGCCCAGCCCGCCGTTTAGGCGGTGGGCACGGTACCCTGGTTGCTGGCCGCAGTTCGACCGTAGTTCGAGGAACGAACTCGAGGAGGCAAGTCTTGGGCGAAGGGGCACGGGAGGTTTCGCAGGAGTAGCCCGCTCAACGCTGCGAGACCGCTCGGCCGGGTTTGGTGCCCGGCCGTTTTGTTGGGCGGGATCGCCCCCGGAAGGGGCAGGACGCAACGCCAGCAACACCGTCAGTGGCACGCTTAGGGGGGTTGGGAAGGGTTGGTGAAACGAGCAATGGCTACGGAACCGGAGATGCTCCAGAAACCGAAGCCGCCTCTGCGGGCGGTGGAGGGCCCCAGTGAGGGCCCCAGGGAGGGCCGGGCGGGGAGTAAGGGCGGTGTGCCCTTGATCCGGGAATACCCGCTGGGCCGGACCCGCAACATCGGGATCATGGCGCATATCGACGCGGGTAAGACGACGACAACTGAGCGGATCCTCTACTACACCGGCCGCACCTACAAGATGGGTGAGGTCCACGAAGGCGCGGCGGTCATGGACTGGATGGTCCAGGAGCAGGAGCGCGGGATCACGATCACCTCCGCCGCCACCACCTGCCGGTGGAAGGACCACTGGATCAACATCATCGATACCCCGGGCCACGTCGACTTCACGGTCGAGGTCGAGCGGTCACTGCGCGTGCTCGACGGCGCGGTCGCCGTCTTCGACGCCGTCGCCGGGGTCGAGCCGCAGACCGAGACGGTATGGCGCCAGGCCGACCGCTACCGGGTCCCCCGCATCTGCTTCATCAACAAGATGGATCGGACGGGGGCCGATTTCTTTATGTCCCTCGACATGATCCGGGATCGCCTCGGCGCCCAGCCGCTGGCCGTCCAGATCCCCTGGGGCAGCGAGGCCGGCTTCCACGGGGTCATCGACCTCATCGAGATGAAGGGCCGCTACTGGACCACCGACAAGGGCGACGTGTGGGAGGACCGCGAGATCCCCGCCGAGCTCGCCCAGGACGCCGAGCACTGGCGCCACGAGCTGTTCGAGGCCCTCGCCGAGTTCGACGACGAGGTGATGGAGGCCTACGTTCACGGCGGCGAGCCCACGCCTGAGCACCTTCGCATGGCCGTCCGCAAGGCGACGCTCGCCGGCGAGGCCACCCCGGTGCTGTGCGGCAGCGCGTTCAAGAACAAGGGCGTCCAGCCATTGCTCGACGCGGTGATCAACTACCTGCCCGCGCCGTCCGACGTCCCGCCGGTCACCGGCGAGGACCCCCGCTCCGGCGGCATCGTCGAGCGCAAGGCTGACGACACCGAGCCGTTCTGCGCCCTGGCGTTCAAGATCATGTCCGACCCGCACGTCGGCCGGCTGACCTACTTCCGGGTCTACTCCGGCACCGTCCGGGCCGGAGCCGCGGTCAGCAACTCCAGCCGGGACCGCAAGGAGCGCATCGGGCGCATCCTGCAGATGCACGCCAACCACCGGGAGGACAAGGAGGCCGCCTTCACCGGCGACATCGTCGCCATCGTCGGCCTGAAGCAGACCCTGACCGGCGACACCTTGTGCGACCCGGTGAACCCGGTCCTCCTCGAGCCACCGACCTTCGCCGACCCGGTGATCCGGCTGGCGATCGAGCCGAAGACCAAAGTCGACCAGGAACGCCTGGCCAACGCCCTCCAGCGCCTGGCCGAGGAGGACCCGACCTTCCAGATCCGCACCGACACCGAGACCGGCCAGACGATCATCGCCGGCATGGGCGAGCTGCACCTGGAGGTGCTCGTCGACCGGCTGACCCGCGAGTTCAAAGTCGACGCCAACGTCGGCAAGCCGCAGGTCGCCTACCGGGAGACCGTCCGCAAGCCGGTGAGCAACGTCGTCCTGCGCTACGTCAAGCAGACCGGTGGCAAGGGCCAGTTCGCCCACGTCGTGCTCGACCTGGAGCCACTTGGCCCCGGGGGAGGCTACGAGTTCGTCAGCCAGATCAAGGGCGGGGCTATCCCGGCCGAATACATCCCGGCAGTCGACGAGGGCATCCAGGACGCCATGGCGGGCGGGGTGCTGGCGGGCTTCCCGCTGGTCGACATCCGGGTGACGCTGGTCGACGGTTCGTACCACGAGGTGGACTCCTCGGAGATGGCGTTCAAGATCGCCGGGTCGATGGCACTGAAGCAGGCGGTCCAGCAGGCGAGCCCGGCGCTGCTCGAGCCGGTCATGGAGGTGGAGGTCGTCACGCCCGAAGAGTTCATGGGCGACGTGATCGGCGACGTCAACGGGCGCCGGGGACGCATCGAGAAGTTGGATAATCGAGGCACATCACGTATCATCCGTGCCTTCGTCCCCCTCGCGGAGATGTTTGGCTACGCCACCGACCTGCGCAGCCGCACGCAGGGTCGGGCGGTCTACACCATGCAGTTCCACTCCTACCAGGAGGTTCCGGCGACCCAGTCGGAACAGATCGTCAAGCGGATCCGCGGCTACTAGAGGTTCATTTACCAGGGAGCGGCAGGGACAGGGATGGCCAGCCAAAAAATCAGGATCAAGCTCAAGGCCTATGACCACGAGGTCATCGACCAGAGCGCGCGGAAGATCGTCGACACGGTCACCCGGACCGGTGCCGGCGTGCACGGACCGATCCCACTGCCGACCCGCATCGAGCGGGTGACGGTGATCCGCTCGCCGCACAAGGACAAGGACTCTCGCGAGCACTTCGAAATGCGCACCCACAAGCGGATGATCGACATCGTCGACCCGACGCCGAAGACCGTGGATTCACTGCAGCGGCTCGACCTCCCGGCCGGCGTCGATATCGAGATCAAGCTCAACCTGTAGGAGAGGGCACCAATGGCTGCAGTAACGAAGGGGATTCTCGGTCGCAAGGTGGGGATGACCCAGATCTTCGACGCCTCGTCGCGGGTGATCCCGGTGACCGTGCTCGCCGCTGGGCCGTGCCGGGTCTCGGCGGTGCGCACCCCGGAGAAGGACGGCTACTCGGCGGTGCAACTGGCCTTCGACGTGGTCCCCGAGCGCAAGCTGAACCAGCCCGAGCGGGGCCACCTGAAGAAGTCGTCGCTGCCGCCGATGCGGACCCTCGCCGAGCTCCGGCTGGAGTCGACCGACGGCTTCGAGGTCGGCAACGAGGTGCTGGCCGACGTCTTCGCCAAGGGCGAGCGGGTCGATGTCATCGGCACCTCCAAGGGCAAGGGCTTCGCCGGCGTCATGCGCCGGCACGGCTTCCGCGGCCTGTCGGCGAGCCACGGCACTGAGCGCAAACACCGCTCGCCGGGGTCGGTCGGCGCCAGCGCCACGCCCTCCCGGATCTTCAAGGGCATGCGGATGGCCGGCCAGCTCGGCAACGTGCGGGTGACCATGCTGAACCTGGAGGTCGTCGATGCCGACCCGGCCCGCAACCTGCTGCTGATCCGTGGTGCGGTGCCCGGCCCCAACGGCTCGGTCGTGATGGTGCGCTCGTCGGTCAAGGCCCGCTTCAACCCGGGGGCGAACGGGGCGAAGTCGTGAGCACCGCTTCCTACGTCGACGCCAACGGCTCCGCCGCCGGCCAGATCCAGCTCCCAGACGACATCTTCGGCATCGAGCCCAACGTCCCGGTGATGCACGCCGTCGTGCGGGCGCACCTTGCCGCCCTGCGGGCGGGCACCCACTCGACCAAGACCCGGGCGGAGGTCCGTGGCGGCGGCAAGAAGCCGTGGCGGCAGAAGGGCACCGGCCGGGCCCGGCACGGGTCGACCCGGGAGCCGCAGTGGGTGGGCGGCGGGATCGCCCACGGGCCCAAACCCCGCGACTACACGTTCTCGCTGACCAAGAAGACCCGGGCGCTGGCGCTGCGCTCGGCGCTCTCCGACCGCGCCCGCGAGGGCAGCATCGTCGTGGTCGACCCGCCGGTGTTCGAGGAACCCAAGACCAAGAAGGCGATCGGCCTGCTGGCGTCGTGGGGGACCTCGGGCAAGGTGCTGATCGTCGTCGGCCGGAGCGCGGACGGGGACCCCGGGATGGCCGACACCTGGAAGTCGTTCCGCAACCTCCCGGAAGTGTTCATCGCCGCGGTGCCCACCACCTACCGGGTGCTGGGTGCCGACGTCGTCGTGATCACCAAGGAGGCCCTGGCCGGCATCATCGGCGCCGACGTCGTCGTCGAGGCCGCTGAGCCCACCGCGCCGGCCGCCGGCGAGGAGCCCGAGTCCGAGCTGGAGGTGTCCGGCGACGAACCGGTCTCGCCCGGCGAGGAGGAGGTCGTCTCCGAGGCCGAGGAGATTGTTGAGGAGGCCGAGGCCGACGAAGACGCCGAGGAGCAGGGTGTCGTCGACGAGGCCGAGGACATCGTGCGTGAGGCCGAAGAGGCCGAGCAGGGCGAGGAGGGTGCCGAGTGAGCAGCTCGCCCCGTGACATCATCCTGCGGCCGGTCGTGTCCGAGAAGTCCTACGGCCTGATCGACATCGACACCTACACGTTCCTCGTGCCCCGGTCGGCCACCAAGACCGACATTCGCCACGCCGTCGAGGCGATCTGGGGAGTCAAGGTCGTCGCCGTCAACACCATCAACCGCAAGGGCAAGACCAAGCGGACCCGCACCGTCATCGGGACCCGGGCCAGCTCCAAGCGGGCGATCGTGAAGCTGGCCGCCGGCGACAAGATCGAGCTCTTCGAGACCAGGTAAGGAGCTTTCCCGACGCCATGACCGTACGCAAAGCCAAGCCCACGACCCCCGGCCGCCGGGCGGCGTCGTTCGCCGACTTCTCGGAGATCACCGCGACCAAGCCGGAGCGCTCGCTGACCGTCCCGAACCCGAAGCGGGCCGGGCGCAACGCCCACGGCCGGATCACCACCCGGCACCAGGGCGGCGGCCACAAGCAGCAGTACCGGATCATCGACTTCCGCCGGGACAAGGACGGGATCGCGGCCAAGGTCGCCACGATCGAGTACGACCCGAACCGGACTGCCCGCATCGCCCTGCTCCACTACGTCGACGGGGAGAAGCGCTACATCGTCTGCCCGGACAAGGTAAAGGTTGGCGACATGCTCATGAGCGGGCCCGGTGCCGAGATCCGCCCCGGCAACGCGCTGCCGCTGCGCAACATCCCGGTCGGCACCGTGATCCACAACGTCGAGCTGAAGCAGGGCGGCGGTGCCAAGCTCGCCCGGTCGGCTGGCGCCTCGGTGCAGCTGGTGGCCAAGGAGGCGACGATGGCGACGCTCCGGCTCCCCTCCGGGGAGATGCGGCTGGTCCCGGTCGGCTGCCGGGCGACCGTCGGCGAGGTCGGCAACGCCGAGGCGGAGCTGATCTCGATCGGCAAGGCCGGCCGCAACCGCTGGAAGAACCGCCGCCCGAGTGTCCGCGGTGTAGCCATGAACCCGGTCGACCACCCGCTCGGCGGCGGCGAGGGCAAGGCCTCCGGTGGGCGGAACCCGACCTCGCCCTGGGGCAAGACCGAGGGCCGGACCCGCAAGAAGGGCAAGTACTCGGACGCCCACATCGTGCGCCGCCGCGGCGCCAAGCGAGGGGGTTAGCGATGCCGCGATCGTTGAGCAAGGGCCCGTTCGTCGACGACCACCTGCTGAAGAAGGTCGACGAGCTGAACCGCCGGGGCGACAAGCGGGTGATCAAGACGTGGTCGCGCCGCTCGACGCTGATCCCGGACATGGTCGGGCATACCATCGCCGTCCATGACGGGCGCAAGCACGTGCCGGTCTACGTCACCGAGTCGATGGTCGGCCACAAGCTGGGCGAGTTCGCCCCCACCCGTACCTTCCGCACCCACGGCCACCACACCGAACGCTCCACGAGGTTGAAGTAATGGCGGCCAAGACCAGAGTCCCCGGGCAGGCCAGCGCCGGCGCCCGCTACCTCCACATCAGCTCGACCAAGCTGAACCAGGTGGCGGCGCTGATCCGCGGCGCCCACGTCGACGAGGCGCGGCGCATCCTGGCGTTCACGCCGAAGGGGGCCAGCCGGGAGCTGTCGAAGGTGCTGGAGTCGGCGATCGCCAACGCCGAGAACAACTTCCAGCTCCCGTCCGACGAGCTCTACGTCCGCGAGGTGCGGGCCGACGAGGGGCCGACGATGAAGCGCTTCCGCCCCCGGGCGCAGGGCCGTGCCTACCGGATCCGGCGGCGGACCGCCCATCTGCACATCACCGTCGAGCGGCGTGCGCCTGAGCCGCGCCCGCAATCCGGTGCCCGCCGGGCGCGGCGGATCCTGCGCCGCGGCGGCGAAGGCGCGGCGGCGGCCAACCCACAACAGAGTTCGAGGCGCTCCAGACCGGGCGGCGGGCGCCAACGGGGCGAGCCGGGCGGGGAAGGAGACAAGAGTGGGTCATAAGGTTCATCCCTACGGGTTCCGGCTCGGGGTCACCACCGACTGGAAGTCCCGCTGGTATGCCGAAGGCAACCAGTACCGCCAGTACGTGCTCGCCGACGACCGCATCCGGGATTACCTGCGCAACCTGCTGCCGCACGCGGCGATCAGCCGGATCGAGATCGAGCGGACCAGGGAGCGGGTGCGCGTCGACGTCCACACCGCCCGGCCCGGGATCGTCATCGGCCGGCGGGGCGTGCAGGCCGACGAGATCCGGGCGGCGCTCGAGTCGATGGAGACCAAGGCCGCCCGGGAGACGACCGGCAAGGACGTCAACGTCCAGGTGCAGCTCAACATCATCGAGGTCAAGACACCGGACCTGGACTCGCAGCTGCTGGCCCAGGCGGTCGCCGAGCAGCTTTCCTCCCGGGTGTCGTTCCGCCGCGCGATGCGCAAGGCGGTGAACACGGCCATCAAGGCGGGCGCACAGGGGGTCAAGATCTCCTGCGCCGGGCGCCTCGGCGGGGCGGAGATGAGCCGGCGGGAGGGTTACCACGAGGGCAAGGTCCCGCTGCACACGCTGCGGGCGGACATCGACTACGGCTTCACCGAGGCCCGCACCACCTTCGGCCGCATCGGGGTCAAGGTCTGGATCTACAAGGGTGACATCGTCCCGGTCCGGGAGTCCGCCGCTCGCCGCCGTATGGCCGGCGAGGAGGAGACGCCTCCGGGCCCGGCGACACCGCCGGCGTCAGGGGGCGACGGAGGGGGCCGCCCGCCGCGCCGGCCATCCGGGGGCCGCCAGCCCCGCCCGCCGAGGCGGGAGGCTCCAGCGCGGACCGCCCAACCGGCGCAGGCCCCCGTGGCCAGCGCTCCCTCCGCTGCCGACGCGGCGCCCGCACGGGCGGCTGGGGAAGGCGGCAGCGGTGCTTAGCCCCAAGAAGGTGAAGCACCGCAAGCAGCACCGCGGCCGCATGCGCGGGCTGTCCAAGGGTGGCACCGAGGTCACCTTCGGCGACTACGGCCTGCAGGCGACCGAGCCGGGCTGGATCAGCGCCCGCCAGATCGAGTCCGCCCGTGTTGCCATCACCCGGCACGTCAAACGCGGCGGCAAGGTGTGGATCAACATCTTCCCGGACAAGCCGTACACGAAGAAGCCGGCCGAGACCCGTATGGGCTCGGGCAAGGGCAACCCGGAGGGC
>OEPS010000711.1_pt1 | contig 11338 bp, 8 predicted proteins | sample 1539411 | NCBI WGS metagenome assembly OEPS01 (sample SAMN02671747, study PRJEB22543) | soil metagenome | biome: bacteria | place: China:Hunan Province, Lengshuijiang City | collected 2012-10-15 | depth 0.08m m | reverse complement strand
AAGGCAAATACCACAATCATGATCGGCATCATCCAAAGCATCATCGCCATTTGCGGATTCTGGTCTTGTCCAGCCATCATAATTTTTTGTTGAATAAACGTAGTTATTCCCGCCACAATCGGCAAAATATAGTAAGGATCTTTATCCCCCAGGTCAAACCAGAGGAAATTATCTGAAGCAATTTCCCTTGTTCGAGAGATGGCATGGTAAAAACCAATTAAAATGGGCATTTGTACAATTAATGGAAAACAGCCAGCCATTGGATTTACTCCATGCTTTGAAAACAGAGCCATCGTTTCCTGTTGTAGTTTCTGCTGTGTTTTTTGATCTTTAGAACTATATTTCTTTTTCAACTCGGCCATTTCCGGCTGCAATGCCTGCATTGCCTTAGAACTTCTTGTCTGCTTGATCATTAGTGGCAAAATAATAAGGCGAATCAGGATCGTTACGACAATAATCGATAACCCAAAGCTGCCCCCAAGAATGTGCGCCCCTTCTTTAATCACCCAAGATAAAGGATAGACAATGTATTCATTCCAAAACCCTGAACTCTCCGATGTTATTGGCTTCTTAATTTCACTGCATCCTGTCAGGAACATAAATACAGAAAGTAAACCAATTCCTAGTAATATTCTTTTTTTCAACCAAGTTTTCCTCCTTACATAAAGATAACAAGCAAATTTCCACCTAACTTATGTACTATTTATTTTGGAAGATTTCAAAGGTATTTTATCATTTAAGCAAAGGAATTGTCTTTAATAGATGCAAATTTCAGGCAAATTCCTTTGCAATTTATGTCTTAAAGTTACTTTTTCAAAACCTTCCCCACTTTTAGCACATGGGTTAAACTTTTTTTCACTTCGAAGAAATCCATTTCAGCAGCAGGTTTCCTCGCAATAATCACGTAATCATTCCCTGGAGCTAACTGTTCGTTCAGTTCAAAAATGGATTGTCTTACATACCTTTTGATTCTGTTCCTTGTCACCGCATTTCCTATCTTCTTACTGACAGATAGGCCGATACGAAAGTAATCTTGTCCCTCTTTTGGTAAAGAGTAGACAACAAATTGCCTATTCGCAAATGAGTGGCCCTTTTGAAATGCCGCTTGGAATTCTTTATTTTTTTTAATACGCAGCTCTTTTTTCATAAAAAACACCTTCAGTCGGATTAGAAAAAAGACCACTGACTGTGCAGTGGTCTATGCTGATAATACTTTTCTTCCCTTAAGACGACGACGAGCTAGAACCTTGCGGCCATTAGCTGAGCTCATACGACTACGGAAGCCATGAACTTTACTGTGTTTACGGCTATTTGGTTGATATGTTCTTTTCATTATATGACACCTCCCTGAGGAATAGCTATCAAAGTTTAAATGACAGTCTTACTTATTATAAAGACGTCACCATAAAATTGTCAACTACTCTTCGCTATTGTTTCCATTTCCAAATTTTATTGAACATGAAATTGCTTATTTCCAGAAATTATAAAGCTAAGATGAAATGATCCTAACCATAGTTGAGGAATTGTAAATTTTGATGCTAAAAAAACAATCCGCACTACCCCAGTGCAGATTCAAATGACTTGTGGATAAATTTTCGACATTTTTTTCACTCTTTACACAAGATATTGACAGGTTTTGCACAATTCATCTACTTGTGGACAATTACTGTGCACATATTGTTACAGTTGTGGATAAACTACGAAAAGGCATTGCGCATCAAGCAATTATTTGATATTATATTTGTGTTTTCACTCTTAATAACTTTATCCACAAGAATACGTTATCCACAAATTGTGGATATCATGTGGATAGTTTATTCAAGGGTGCTGTAGAAGGTTGTCCACAAGAGGTGGATATTGTCGAAACTCCATTTTACTTCCTTATTATATATTATCCACATTCACTATTTCGTATATTTATAAATTAATAGGTTGTACTGCTGGTATAATTGCGAAAAAGCGTATTATTTTATAAAAAATCAAAACAAAGGAGGGATGTTTTTTGGAAAATATTGCGGATCTTTGGCATGCTGCCTTAGCCAATATAGAGAAAAAGATTAGCAAACCAAGCTTTGACACCTGGCTTAAGTCGACAAAGGCCCATTCCCTTCAAGGTGATTTGCTTATCATAACTGCTCCCAATGAGTTTGCTCGGGATTGGCTGGAAGAGCGTTATTCACAGCTAATCTCTGGGATTCTTTATGAAATCACAGGAGAAGAGCTTTCTGTTAAGTTTATCATTCCGCAAAATCAAAGTGAGTCGGAAAATGATGTGCAATTGCCTCCCAAAAAGGTTAAAAAGGACGACGACCATGGAGAATTTCCTCAAGGTATCTTAAATCAGAAATACACGTTTGATACATTTGTAATTGGCTCAGGCAACCGTTTTGCCCACGCTGCATCACTCGCAGTAGCCGAAGCCCCGGCCAAGGCATACAATCCCCTCTTTATCTATGGAGGAGTTGGCTTAGGAAAAACGCACTTAATGCATGCGATTGGCCATTATGTCTTAGACCATAACCCTGCTGCAAAAGTCGTTTATTTATCATCTGAAAAATTTACAAATGAATTTATTAACTCAATTCGTGACAATAAAGCGGAGAGTTTCCGCAATAAATATCGAAATGTCGATATTTTACTTATAGATGATATTCAATTTTTAGCCGGAAAAGAATCAACGCAAGAAGAATTTTTTCATACATTTAATGCGCTTCATGAGGAAAGTAAACAAATTATTATCTCCAGCGACAGGCCGCCTCGGGAAATTCCGACGCTGGAGGATCGGCTCAGGTCCCGTTTTGAATGGGGATTGATTACAGATATTACCCCGCCTGATTTGGAAACGAGAATAGCGATTCTTCGTAAAAAGGCGAGAGCAGAAGGCTTAGATATACCAAACGAGGTCATGCTTTATATTGCCAATCAAATCGATACAAACATCAGGGAGCTAGAAGGCGCACTCATCAGGGTTGTTGCCTATTCATCCTTAATCAATAAAGATATTAATGCCAATTTAGCAGCAGAGGCATTAAAAGATATTATTCCGAGTTCCAAGCCTAAAGTGATCACGATTCTGGATATTCAAAAGACGGTTGGGGAACTCTTTAGTATAAAACTTGAAGATTTTAAGGCAAAAAAGCGGACCAAATCGCTTGCCTTCCCTAGACAAATTGCCATGTATTTATCACGGGAATTAACCGATTATTCCTTGCCGAAAATCGGCGAAGAATTTGGCGGCCGTGATCATACGACTGTCATCCATGCACATGAAAAAATATCTAAACTTCTTCAAACAGATGCCCAGCTGCAGCGGCAAATGAAAGAATTACATGAACTATTGAAGGTTTAATAAAATATCAGCCCAATTTCTTTAACAAATATGTGAATAACTTCTCTGTATTTACACACAGTCTGTCCACAGGTGGATAGGCTGTGTTTCCGTTGAAATAATCACTTATCCACATATCTACAGGCCCTACTAGTACTTCTACTATTTTTTAAAAAAAATATATTATTATTTGCTATTAAAAATATGATTAAATCGGAGGCTTACAGACGATGAAATTTATCATCCAAAGAGATCGGTTAGTCCAGAGTGTTCAAGATGTTATGAAAGCTGTTACGTCAAGAACAACCATCCCAATTTTAACCGGAATCAAAATTACAGCTACAACTGAAGGTGTTACCTTAACCGGAAGTGATTCTGATATTTCAATACAGTCCTTTATTCCAAAAGAGGAAACCGGGGATGAAATTATTGAAGTGAGACAAGCAGGAGCCATTGTTCTCCAGGCAAAGGTCTTTAGTGAAATTGTCAAAAAGCTGCCGACAGATACGGTTGAAATTGAAGTTTTAGGTTCGCTTCAAACAGTCATACGTTCTGGTAAATCTGAATTTAACTTGATTGGTCTGGATTCAGAAGAATATCCGCACCTTCCGCAAATAGAAGAAAATAATAAATTTCAGATTGCCACAGATCTTTTAAAGGCGATGATTAGACAAACCCATTTCGCAGTGTCCACCTCAGAAACACGCCCCATCTTGACAGGTGTAAACTGGAAGGTCGAAAACGGGGAACTAAACTGTATTGCAACAGATAGCCATCGACTTGCCCTTCGAAAGTCAAAGGTCGAAATAGCGAACAACGAAGGTTATAATGTTGTCATTCCAGGGAAAAGCTTAAATGAGTTGAGTAAAATTATTGATGACAGTCATGACTTAATTGATATTGTAATTACAGAGAATCAAATTTTATTTAAAGCGAAGCACTTATTATTTTTCTCAAGATTGTTAGAAGGTAATTATCCGGATACTTCTCGTTTAATTCCGAATGAGAGTAAAACGGATGTTACCGTAAATACAAAAGAATTTTTACACGCAATTGATCGGGCCTCTTTATTAGCAAGAGAAGGAAGAAATAATGTTGTTAAACTTTCGACAATTGAAGGTGGTATCATTGAAATTTCTTCGAATACTCCTGAGGTTGGTAAAGTTGTTGAAGAAATTCAAAGTGAAGCCATCGATGGAGAAGATTTAAAGATCTCTTTTAGCGCTAAATATATGATGGATGCTTTAAAGGCTCTTGAAGGGACAGATATCCGGGTGAGTTTTACAGGAGCCATGCGTCCTTTCGTTATCCGTCCTCTTCATGATGAAACGATTTTGCAATTAATTTTACCGGTAAGAACATACTAAAATTTTGAAGCATCATTCACTTGCCACCAAAAAGGTGGCTTTCTTTTAGTTTTCTTTGTATCTCGGTGATTTTTTTAGTAAAATAAAGTATTGAGACCATTTTAGAAATGAGGGTGACGATTTGCCTGAAAAAATTAACATAGACACTGAATTTATTACACTGGGTCAATTTCTTAAATTGGCTGAAGTAATTCAATCAGGAGGCATGGCAAAATGGTTTTTGAGTGAACATGACATATTTATCAATGGCGAACAGGATCAAAGAAGAGGAAGAAAGCTTCGCTCAGGTGATAAAATCCAAATTGCCGGTTTCGGAGAATTTGTGATTACCGAGTAATTACATGTAATTATCGAGCAGCAAGCAAAAGGATGTCGTTTGCATGTATATTGAAAAATTAGCACTAACAAATTATCGGAATTACGAAGAGTTGTTCGTAGAATTTGAAAATAAAGTAAATGTCATCCTGGGTGAAAATGCCCAAGGTAAAACAAACGTGATGGAATCGATTTATGTTTTAGCCATGGCGAAGTCACACCGGACCTCCAATGATAAAGAACTTATTCGCTGGGACCAAGAGTATGCTAAAATAGAGGGTAGGGTTCAAAAACAACATAGTTCATTACCGCTGCAATTATTTATTTCTAAAAAGGGAAAAAAGGCAAAATGCAATCATATTGAGCAGCAAAGGTTGAGTCAATATGTCGGTAATATGAATGTGGTTATGTTTGCCCCCGAAGACCTTAATTTAGTAAAAGGAAGTCCGCAAGTCCGCAGACGATTTATTGATATGGAAATTGGGCAGGTATCGCCCATTTATTTACATGATATGAGTCAATATCAAAAAATACTTCAGCAGCGGAATCATTTTTTGAAAATGCTGCAGATAAAAAAACAGACAGATCAAACCATGCTGGAAATCTTGACGGAACAATTCATCGGGATGGCTGTGAAAATTGTGACGAAAAGGTTCGAATTCCTGCGATTACTTCAGAATTGGGCAAAACCAATTCACCAAGGGATTTCCAGAGGACTGGAATCGCTCGAAATTACCTATAAACCGTCGGTAGAGGTATTAGAAGAGCTAGATTTGTCGAAGATGATAGCATGCTTTGAGGAAAAATTCAGTAAGGTTAGAACAAGGGAAATCGAACGAGGCACTACATTGTTCGGCCCCCATCGTGATGATCTCACTTTTTTTGTAAATGGAAGAGATGTTCAAACATTTGGATCGCAAGGTCAGCAGCGGACGACTGCATTATCAGTTAAACTTGCGGAAATTGAATTAATTCACGCGGAAATTGGTGAATACCCTATTTTACTGCTTGATGATGTTTTATCTGAATTAGATGATTACCGGCAGTCTCACTTACTTAATACCATCCAAGGGAAAGTACAAACCTTTGTGACAACCACAAGTGTGGAAGGAATTGACCACCGGACATTAAAGGAAGCCTCAACTTTTGTCGTTGAAGCAGGGATTATTAAGAAAGTTAATTGAGGTGAACCATGTATATTCATATCGGGGAAGATATTAATATTCGAGCAAGAGATATTATTTCTATCTTGGATAAAGAGAGTGCAAACAACTCGCCGCTTGTTGAGGAATTCATCAGTCATCGTAAGGATAAAGTAGTTAATCTATCCAAAAACCCCTTTAAATCAATCATTATTACTTTTGATAATGTTTACTTATCCCCGATTTCTTCCGGAACTTTAAAGAAACGTTCAAATCAGATGAATATACATGAATTTTGATATTTATTTATTTTTTTATAACGATATAGATATATTTTTGTCAGAAGGTGCAGGTGAACAAGCATGACTTTGGAACAAAAAGCAGTTGAAGAAGCATATGGTGCGGAGCAAATACAGGTTCTAGAAGGACTTGAAGCGGTTCGAAAAAGACCAGGTATGTATATTGGTTCAACAAGTGGCAAAGGGCTTCATCATCTTGTTTGGGAAATTGTTGATAACAGTATTGATGAGGCGTTGGCTGGTTTCTGTAATGAAATTAATGTCATTATTGAAGAAGACAACAGCATCACGGTAAAGGATAATGGCCGTGGAATCCCGGTTGGAATCCAAGAAAAAATGGGTAGACCAGCAGTTGAAGTAATTATGACTGTTCTACACGCCGGTGGGAAATTCGGCGGCGGAGGATATAAGGTTTCTGGGGGACTTCATGGTGTTGGTGCGTCTGTAGTCAATGCTCTTTCCACTGAACTTGAGGTATATGTCCACAGGGATGGTCAAATTTATTCAATTAAATTTGAACGTGGTGCGGTTGTTCAAGAATTAGAGGTTATTGGAACGACTGATATTACGGGTACAGTTACGCATTTTAAACCAGACGGTGATATTTTCACGGAAACATTGGTATATGAATATGACATTCTAGCTACTCGACTTCGTGAGCTTGCATTTCTTAACAGAGGAATAAAAATTACGATAGATGATAAGCGTGTTGAAAATAAACGTAATGAATACTACTATGAAGGCGGAATTAAATCGTATGTTGAGCATTTAAACCGCACAAAAGAAGTGATTCATGAGGAACCTATTTACATGGAGGGAGAACGTGACGGCATTAGTGTTGAAGTCGCACTCCAATATAACGAGGGGTATACAGATAACATTTACTCTTTCGCAAATAATATCCACACCTATGAAGGTGGAACACATGAATCCGGTTTTAAGACTGCATTAACAAGGGTTATCAATGATTACGCACGAAAAAATGGCTTGATTAAAGAAAATGATACCAATCTTTCAGGTGAAGATGTTCGTGAAGGTATAACAGCTATTGTATCAATTAAACACCCTGATCCCCAATTTGAAGGGCAAACAAAGACAAAGCTCGGAAACTCTGAAGTCAGAGCGATTACGGATACTGTTTTTGCCAGCACTTTCGATAAGTTTCTGTTAGAAAACCCACCTGTAGCTAGAAAAATTGTTGATAAAGGTTTAATGGCTGCACGTGCAAGACTGGCTGCTAAGAAAGCAAGGGAATTAACGCGCCGGAAAAGTGCGTTAGAGGTTTCCAGTTTACCTGGGAAATTAGCTGACTGTTCTTCCAAGGATCCCTCTGAAAGTGAAATATATATCGTTGAGGGTGATTCTGCTGGTGGCTCGGCCAAACAAGGACGCGACCGTCATTTTCAGGCAATTTTGCCATTAAAAGGAAAAATCCTCAATGTTGAAAAGGCTCGTCTAGATAAGATTCTCTCTAACAATGAAGTGCGGGCACTGATTACTGCAATTGGAACAGGAATTGGAGAAGAATTTGATATTTCTAAAGCTCGTTATCATAAAGTAGTTATCATGACGGATGCGGATGTTGATGGTGCTCATATACGAACACTTATCCTAACGTTCTTTTATCGTTATATGAGACAACTATTAGAAGCAGGATATATATATATTGCCCAACCGCCTCTATATAAGGTCCAACAAGGTAAAAGAATTGAGTATGCATATAATGACAATGAACTTGAACGGATATTCGCAGAACTACCAAATTCACCAAAGCCTAATATCCAGCGTTATAAAGGTTTAGGAGAAATGAATCCTGAGCAATTATGGGAAACAACGATGGATCCTAGTAAAAGAAGTATGCTGTTGGTTAATCTTGAAGATGCAATTGAAGCAGATGAAACGTTTGATATGTTAATGGGTGAAAAAGTAGAGCCACGTCGTAATTTCATTGAGTCAAATGCCCAATATGTGAAGAATTTAGATATCTAAAGAAAAGGTGAAAGGAGGTAATAAGTAATGGCTGAAACACCAAATCCTCGAGTGAAAGATATAAATATTAGTCATGAGATGAAAACATCCTTCCTAGATTATGCGATGAGTGTTATTGTCTCTCGTGCCCTTCCAGATGTTCGGGATGGGTTGAAACCAGTTCATCGCCGTATTCTATATGCTATGCATGATCTTGGAATGCATTCAGATAAACCATATAAAAAATCAGCTCGTATCGTTGGGGATGTAATCGGTAAGTATCACCCGCATGGTGACTCTGCAGTATATGAAACGATGGTTCGGATGGCACAGGATTTCAACTATCGCTATATGCTTGTAGATGGTCATGGGAATTTTGGTTCTGTCGATGGAGACTCTGCCGCAGCAATGCGTTATACAGAATCGAGAATGTCGAAAATCTCAATGGAGTTATTGCGAGATATCAACAAAGATACGATTGATTATCAAGATAACTATGATGGTGAGGAAAGAGAGCCAGTTGTTCTGCCAGCTCGATTCCCTAACCTCTTAGTAAACGGTACAACTGGGATTGCTGTAGGTATGGCAACCAACATCCCGCCACACCAACTTGGAGAAGTGATCGATGGAGTCTTAGCAATTAGTCATGACCCTGAAATTACTACGCAAGAGCTTATGGAAATTATCCCTGGTCCAGACTTCCCGACAGGCGGAATTATCTTGGGCCGGAGCGGTATTCGTAAAGCCTATGAAACAGGCAGAGGATCAATAACCGTTCGTGCTAAAGTAGTAATCGAACAAAAATCAAATGGTAAAGAAGTTATCATTGTCAATGAATTACCATACCAAGTGAATAAAGCAAGATTAGTTGAAAAAATCGCTGAATTAGCTCGCGATAAAAAAATTGAAGGCATTACTGACCTAAGAGATGAGTCCGACCGTAAAGGTATGCGAATTGTTATTGAAGTTCGTAAAGATGCCAATGCCAACGTCCTTTTAAATAATTTATACAAACATACTGCACTACAAACTAGCTTTGGAATTAACACATTAGCCCTAGTTAATGGACATCCAAAGGTGTTGACTCTGAAGCAATGCTTAGTACATTACTTAGATCATCAAGTAGTAGTTATTCGCAGAAGAACAGAGTTTGAATTGCGTAAAGCAGAGGCACGTGCACATATTTTAGAAGGATTAAGAATAGCCTTAGATAATTTAGACGCAGTTATTACACTTATTCGAAATTCACAAACAACGGATATTGCCCGCGAAGGTTTAATGACAGAGTTTAACTTGTCTGAAAAACAAGCTCAGGCTATCCTTGATATGCGCCTGCAACGTTTAACAGGTTTAGAACGAGAAAAGATTGAGGATGAATTTCAAAGTCTTATGAAGCTTATTGCTGAATTAAAAGCTATTTTAGCTGATGAGGAAAAGGTTTTTGAAATTATCCGTGAAGAATTGACTGAGATTAAAGAGCGATTCAATGATAAGCGCCGTACAGAAATCGTAACCGGCGGAATTGAAAATATTGAGGATGAAGATTTAATCCCTCGTGAGAATATCGTCATTTCTTTGACTCATAATGGTTATGTTAAACGTCTTCCAGTTTCAACCTATCGTGCCCAAAGACGGGGTGGACGGGGAATTCAAGGAATGGGTACAAACGAGGATGATTTTGTAGAACAATTGATTACCACTTCAACTCACGATACGATCCTTTTCTTTACGAACAAAGGGAAGGTATACCGTTCTAAAGGTTATGAAATCCCTGAATACAGCCGAACGGCTAAAGGGATCCCAATTATTAATCTTTTAGGTGTCGAAAAGGGAGAATGGGTCAATGCAATCATTCCGGTGGAGGAATTTGTGGATGACTGGTTCCTATTCTTTACAACCAAAGAAGGGGTTTCCAAACGATCTCCGTTAACCTCGTTTGCTCATATCCGCAACAACGGCCTAATTGCCCTAAGTTTGCGTGAGGGTGATGAACTTATCTCTGTTCGTTTAACCGATGGCACTAAACATATGATTATCGGTACGAAGAAAGGTATGCTTATTCGTTTCCCTGAAACAGATGTTCGATCAATGGGACGAACAGCTACCGGTGTAAAAGGCATAACGCTCGATAATGACGATGAAGTTGTTGGAATGGAAGTTTTAGAGGAAACAAATGATGTGTTAATTGTAACGAAAAATGGATACGGGAAACGGACAAAAGCAGAAGAGTACCGAATCCAAGGTAGAGGCGGTAAGGGAATAAAGACCTGCCATGTTACTGAAAAAAATGGTGAACTTGTTTCGATGCGGGCAGTAACAGGTGAAGAGGATCTGATGCTAATCACCACAGGTGGTGTCCTCATCCGTATGGATGTTGGAGGTATTTCAAAAATGGGACGGAATACTCAAGGTGTGAAGTTGATTAGTATGAAGGAAAGTGAAGATGAGTTTGTCGCTACTGTGGCAAAGGTAGAGAAAGAAGAAGAAGAAGTAGTAGATGAAGTAGCAGAAGTACTTGAAAATGGTCTAAACGAGGCTAAAGAGGTTTCTCCTAAAGAGGACTCTCCTGAAGTGGTTGAAGCCAATGAGGATATAGAATAAGTAATGAGGAGGGAGCACATGAAAAATGTGTTCCTTTTCTTATGTTGATGAACATTAATAAAAGAAAGAAATAATTAGAAAGAGTTATTACAATGTTTGTAGTAAAAAAGATAGAAAAACGGTTGACTTTAAATATCACAGGTGGTATATTAATTAAGTCGCTTACGGGCGATAAGGAAATTGCCCTTTGAAAACTAAACAAACAAAATCGTGCAAACAAACAAAAATTATTAGTTTCAGAAATGAAGCTAAGCCAACGTAACAAATGAGCTAATCAACTTTCTTGGAGAGTTTGATCCTGGCTCAGGACGAACGCTG
>OEPS010000710.1_pt1 | contig 11340 bp, 10 predicted proteins | sample 1539411 | NCBI WGS metagenome assembly OEPS01 (sample SAMN02671747, study PRJEB22543) | soil metagenome | biome: bacteria | place: China:Hunan Province, Lengshuijiang City | collected 2012-10-15 | depth 0.08m m | reverse complement strand
GTGCTGCGCAGGCTGGTCAGTTGCTCGATCGGCTGGTGCGTCGGGCCGTCTTCGCCCAGACCGATGGAGTCGTGGGTGTAGACGTGGATCACACGCTGCTTCATCAGTGCCGACATGCGCACGGCGTTGCGGGCATATTCCATGAACATCAGGAAGGTCGCGCCGTAAGGCACCAGGCCGCCGTGCAGGGCGACGCCGTTCATGATGGCGGTCATGCCGAATTCGCGCACGCCGTAGTACATGTAGTTGCCGCTGGCATCTTCAGCGCTGACACCTTTGCAACCTTTCCACAGGGTCAGGTTGGAACCGGCGAGGTCCGCCGAACCGCCAAGGAACTCTGGCAGCAGAGGGCCGAAGGCATTCAGGGTGTTCTGGCTGGCTTTACGGCTGGCGATGGTTTCGCCTTTGGCCGCGACTTCAGCGATGTAGGCAGTGGCCTTCTGGGAGAAATCGGCAGGCAGCTCGCCGCTCAGGCGACGCTTCAGTTCGCTGGCCAGCTCAGGGAAAGCGGCGGCGTAGGCGGCGAAGCGCTTGTCCCACTCGGCTTCAACAGCCTTGCCGGCTTCCTTGGCGTCCCACTCGGCGTAGATGTCAGCCGGGATTTCGAACGGGCCGTGGTTCCACTTCAGCTCTTTACGGGCCAGGGCGATTTCGTCATTACCCAGCGGAGCACCGTGGCAGTCTTCTTTGCCCTGCTTGTTCGGCGAGCCAAAACCAATGATGGTCTTGCAGCAGATCAGCGTTGGCTGCGCGCTCTTGCGGGCGGTGTCGATGGCAGTCTTGATCTCATCCGGATCATGGCCGTCGACATTGCGGATCACCTGCCAGTTGTACGACTCGAAACGCTTTGGCGTGTCGTCGGTGAACCAGCCTTCGACTTCGCCGTCGATGGAGATGCCGTTGTCGTCGTAGAAAGCGATCAGCTTGCCCAGGCCCAGGGTACCGGCCAGCGAAGCCACTTCGTGGGAGATGCCTTCCATCATGCAACCGTCACCCAGGAACACATAGGTGTGGTGGTCGACGATGTTATGGCCTTCACGGTTGAACTGCGCGCCCATGACTTTTTCAGCAAGGGCAAAACCAACGGCGTTGGCCAGACCCTGACCAAGTGGACCGGTGGTGGTCTCGACGCCCGGGGTGTAACCGAACTCCGGGTGGCCCGGGGTGCGGCTGTGCAGCTGACGGAAGGACTTGAGGTCGTCGATGGTGACGTCATAGCCGGTCAGGTGCAGCAGCGAATAGATCAGCATCGAGCCGTGGCCGTTGGACAGCACGAAGCGGTCACGGTCAGCGAAGTTCGGGTTGCTCGGGCTGTGTTTCAGATAGTCGCGCCAAAGAACCTCGGCGATATCCGCCATGCCCATAGGGGCACCTGGATGGCCGCTGTTGGCCTTTTGCACGGCATCCATGCTGAGGGCACGAATGGCGTTGGCACGCTCACGACGGCTGGGCATCGCTTATCTCCTGGGGGCTTGAATTAATTATGAAACGAAAAAAGGCGGCCATTTTCGCCCAGGCACGCCCCCGGGGGCAATGACGTATGGTCGATGCAGCATGATTTTCCTGTGATTGAGGAAAGAATCAGGCGTTAACCCGGGCAAACAGCAGGATCGGTCGCACGCCCTGCGACGAATTGCCCGCTTATCGTGCAATATCAAAACTTTTTGATATTGACCTTGCGGCGATGCCACAGCCTGACTAGACTGCCGCTCCATGAACCTACCTGCGCCGTCAATCCGCCCCGAGCAAAGCGACGAGCTGGCCGCCCTGTGCAAAGCCAGCGGCGACCCGCTGCGCCTGAATGTATTGCGGGCGTTGGCCAGCGATTCATTCGGCGTGCTGGAACTGGCGCAGATCTTCGCCATCGGCCAGTCCGGCATGAGCCATCACCTCAAGGTACTGGCCCAGGCCGGACTGGTGGCAACCCGGCGCGAAGGCAATGCGATTTTCTATCGCCGTGCCCTGCCCGATGGCTTGCGTCTGGGCGGTAAGCTGCATGCAGCGCTGCTCGACGAGGTCGACGGCCTGAGCCTGGCGGACGAAGTGCAAGCGCGTATCGGCCAGGTCCAGCAACGCCGGGCTGCCACCAGCCAGGATTTCTTCCTGCGTGTCGAAGAGAAGTTTCGCGCCCAGCAAGACCTGATTGCCGGGCTACCCCAATACCGCGAAAGCCTGCTGGCGCTGCTCGACAAACTCAGCTTCGCCGATGACGCCAGCGCCCTTGAAGTGGGCCCTGGCGATGGCGAATTTCTTCCCGAGCTGGCCCGGCGTTTCATTCGGGTCACCGCACTGGACAACAGCCCGACCATGCTCGAGCTGGCGCGCCAGGTCTGTCACCGCGAAGGCCTGGCTAATGTGAACCTGCAGTTGGCCGATGCACTCAGTGCAACGGATGTGGAAGCCGACTGCGTAGTGCTGAACATGGTCTTGCACCATTTCAGCGCCCCGGCCGAAGCCCTGCGGCAGCTGGCCAACCGTGTGAAAGCAGGCGGCAGTCTGTTGGTAACAGAGTTGTGCAGCCACGACCAGAGCTGGGCCAGAGAGGCCTGTGGTGATATCTGGCTGGGCTTTGAGCAGGACGACCTGGCCCGTTGGGCCAGTGCTGCGGGACTGGCTCCCGGGGACAGCCTCTATGTGGGCTTACGTAATGGTTTCCAGATTCAGGTCCGCCATTTTCAGCGACCGGCTGGCGACACTCAACATCGGTAAATTTTAGGAACCCGTCGAGATGAGCGAATACTCCCTTTTCACCTCCGAGTCCGTGTCTGAAGGGCATCCGGACAAAATCGCCGACCAGATTTCGGATGCTGTGCTGGACGCCATCATCACCCAGGACAAATACGCACGCGTGGCCTGCGAAACCCTGGTGAAAACCGGTGTAGCGATCATCGCAGGTGAAGTCACCACCTCGGCCTGGGTAGACCTGGAAGAGATCGTCCGCAAGGTCATCGTCGATATCGGTTACAACAGCTCCGACGTCGGCTTCGACGGCGCCACCTGCGCCGTGATGAACATCATCGGCAAGCAATCGGTAGACATCGCCCAGGGCGTTGACCGCAGCAAGCCGGAAGACCAGGGCGCCGGCGACCAGGGCCTGATGTTCGGCTACGCCAGCAACGAAACCGACGTGCTGATGCCAGCACCGATCTGTTTCTCCCACCGTCTGGTCGAGCGTCAGGCCGAAGCACGCAAGTCCGGCCTGCTGCCGTGGCTGCGCCCGGATGCCAAATCGCAGGTTACCTGCCGTTACGAAGGCGGCAAGGTCGTTGGTATCGACGCCGTGGTCCTGTCGACCCAGCACAACCCGGAAGTCTCGCAGAAAGACCTGCAAGAAGCGGTCATGGAACTGATCGTCAAGCACACCCTGCCTGCCGAGCTGCTGCACAAGGACACCCAGTTCCACATCAACCCGACTGGCCAGTTCATCATTGGCGGCCCGGTGGGTGACTGCGGCCTGACCGGCCGCAAGATCATCGTCGACAGCTACGGCGGCATGGCCCGTCACGGCGGTGGCGCGTTCTCCGGCAAAGATCCATCCAAGGTTGACCGTTCTGCCGCTTACGCCGGTCGTTACGTGGCCAAGAACATTGTCGCCGCAGGCCTGGCCGAGCGTTGCGAGATCCAGGTGTCCTACGCCATCGGTGTCGCCCAGCCGACCTCCATCTCGCTGAACACCTTCGGTACCGGCAAGATCTCCGACGACAAGATCGTCCAGCTGGTGCGTGAGTGCTTCGACCTGCGTCCGTACGCCATCACCACCATGCTCGACCTGCTGCACCCGATGTACCAGGAAACTGCTGCCTACGGTCACTTCGGCCGTATCCCGCAACAGAAGACTGTCGGCGACGACACCTTCACCACCTTCACCTGGGAACGTACCGACCGCGTCGAGGCCCTGCGTGCAGCTGCTGGTCTGTAAGCGTTAGCTGCAAGCGTCAAGCTGCAAGCAACAAGAGAAGCCCCAGTCGAGTGATCGGCTGGGGCTTTTTCGTGACATACCGTCTGACAACTCAAGGCTGCGTCCTTGGCGTCGGTTGCCTAGGCTGAGCATTCCGTACAGCCAAGCAAGGATGCTGGCCATGTTGCTCAAGCTGCTCGTGTACCTTCTGGTTACGCTCTACTTATCCACAACCCACGCCGAAGAGTGCCCTGCCTGGCCCCTCGACCGTGCTCGCAATGAAACCGGCCAACTGCATGAGACCCTGGCCAAGTGGGATGAGCACTACCATCGCCTCGGCATCTCGCTGGTGTCAGATGAAATCTACGACCAAAGCCGGCAGCGCCTGAACTACCTCCAGGATTGCTTCGACTTGAAACGCGTCGACAACCCGCTAGCCAGTGCCCGCGGTCCGATACCTCATCCGATCGCCCACACCGGCGTCGGCAAGCTGAACGACGACCAGGCAGTGGCCGCCTGGATGCAGGGTAAACAGGACGTCTGGATTCAGCCAAAGGTGGACGGCGTGGCGGTGTCCCTGATCTATCGCCAAGGCCGCTTGGTTCAATTGCTCAGCCGCGGCGACGGTGTCCAGGGGCATGACTGGAGCCGGCACATTCCCAATCTCAGCGGCGTAACCCGGCAACTGTCCCGGCCACTCGACCTCACCCTGCAAGGCGAACTTTACTGGCGCCTTGACGGCCATGTGCAGTCGGCTGCTGGCGGGGTGAACGCTCGCGGCACCGTAGCGGGCCTGATGGCGCGCAAAGAGCTGGATGCCGAGCAAGGCGCGGGTATCGGTCTGTTCGTCTGGGACTGGCCCGAAGGCCCGAGCACTCAGGCCGAGCGCCTGGCCAGGCTGGCGGAACTGGGCTTTGCTGATAGCCAGCGCTACAGCATTGCCATCGCGAGCGCTGATGAAGCCGCCCATTGGCGCTTGCACTGGTATCGGTCGACGCTGCCCTTTGCCACTGACGGTGTGATCCTGCGCCAGGACAGTCGCCCAGCGGCCGAACGCTGGCGCGCCAAGGCGCCTTACTGGATCGCAGCATGGAAGTACCCTTTTCGCCAAGCGCTGACCGAGGTACGCGAGGTGCACTTCAGGATCGGACGCACCGGTAAAGTCACGCCCGTCCTGCAACTGCAACCGGTCGTCCTGGATGACCGTCGCATCACACGGGTCAACCTGGGCTCGCTGGCCCGCTGGCAGTCCCTGGACATCCGCCCGGGCGACCACGTGGCAATCAGCCTGGCTGGCTTGACCATTCCGCGCCTGGAGCAGGTGGTGCATCGCAATGTTCAACGCGCGCCGGTAAAGCCTCCGGCAAACGGACAGTTTCATGCGTTGAGTTGCTGGCAGGCCAGTCCCGGTTGCGAACAACAGTTCATCGCGCGACTCGCCTGGCTAGGCGGCAAGCAAGGGCTCGACATGCCACAGGTGGGCGTCGCCACGTGGCGCACCTTGGTGCAGGCAGGTGCGGTCAAGACCTTGGCGGACTGGCTGACGTTGTCCGGCGAAGAGGTACGCCAGCTACCCGGCTTCAGCGCCGCCAGCACCGAACGACTTCTGCAAGGATTCGACAGCGCTCGTACCCGCCCCTTCCAACAGTGGCTGCAAGCCTTGGGACTGCCTGCACCGCGCAACACTGTACAGGGCGCTGACTGGCCTTCACTGGCGACCAGGACTGCCGAGCAGTGGTCCCGAGAACCTGGTGTCGGGGCAACACGCGCCGAACAACTGCTGGCTTTCTTCAGCCATCCGCACGTGCAGGCGCTGGCAGCGCAACTGTTGACTCAAGGCATCGAAGGATTCAAAAACATCCACTAAATTAAGGCACCTGCAGTTGTAGGTTTTTTCCTCCAATGCAGCTGAAAAGCCTTCCGAGGGTTCCTTAATTGAGAAAATCAGGGCAGGATTCCCCCAACTTTTTGCTGCCCTGCCCCGACCAAGGAGGCTCCCATGAAACTTTTTTCTCAACTCGTACTGCTGAGCGCAATCGGACTTGCAGCGACGTCTCTGCAAGCCGCTGAGCCCGATCAAGTACCGGTGGGTTGCGCTGCAAAGAAGGCAGACATTCAACGGCAGATTGACAAGTCCATTAACCCTTTCGAAAAAGCAGGTCTTGAGAAAGCGCTGAGTGAAGTCAACGAGCACTGCACAGATGCTGGCCTGAAGAAAGAGCGCGAACAGAAAGTACTCGACGCCCGTCACGAAGTGACGCAGCGCACCAAGGACCTGGATAAGGCCATGAAAAAAGGTGACGCCGAGAAGATCAACAAGCGCAAAGACAAGCTGGCTGAATCCAAGAAGGAATTGCAGCAGGCGCTGGACGAACTCGAGAAGTAAGTCGTCGCATTGATCGCGGGGCAAGCCCGCTCCTACAGGTAGGAGCGGGCTTGCCCCGCGATTGCGTATTCAATGGTTACGAAATTCCGTATGACAGGCTTTGCACGCTGCCTCAACCTTGTCTGTCGGCGCAGCCAGATCCGCAGCGTTCAGCGGTTGGGTGCGAGTGACAGCAACCAGTTCGCCGGTCGCCACTTCCAGCTGGCGCGCCAGGTCCTGAAAGCGTGCCTGTTTCTCCCAGACTTCCGCCCGGGCACTGGTTTCATCGTCTTCACGAACCTGTGGAAAATGCTTCCAGGGCTCACGGGACAGGTTGTCGAGCTTGACCGCGCCGTCGGCAAACTTCTGGCCGTCAAACGACAGCCGTCCACGCAGCATGCCGCCCAGGTCTTCACTGGTCTTGAGCATCTGCTTGAAAATGGTCTTGCGCTGGCCCAGTGGCGAGTTGGGATCGACACCGCCACAGGCGGTGAGCGTCAGGCAGGCCAGCACTACAACAGAGAGTCGCTTGAGCATCATGGTAACTTCGGCTCACGGGAAAAAAGGCGGCCAGTATCCTCGCCTCATCGCCAAAGACCAATACCCTTATTAAATCTACGGATTGCCGGGGCAGCTGAACCCCAGGTAAACCGCCAAGGAAACCCTGTTCATGAAATTTTCCCTGCGCCATCTGGGATGGTCGCTCTCAGTGCTGGCGCTGCTCGCCGGTTGCAACGGCGGCGGCCCGGAAAAACCCAAACCTCACGCGTTGGCCACCTATGTCAGCAGCACCTGGAAGGACTTGCCCCAGGTCAGCGACAGTGACCTGCTGGCCGGCTTCGAAGCCTGGCGCAGCGCCTGCGAACGCCTCAAGCGCGACGCCATCTGGGCCAACACCTGTAGCGCTGCGGCCAACGTGCCTGGCGATAGCGCCCAGGTACGCAGCTTTCTCCAGAGCCAGCTGGACGTTTACAGCATGCGCTCCGGTGAAAACAGCGCCAACGGCCTGATTACCGGTTACTACGAACCGGTCTACCCCGGCAGCCTGACCCAGAACGACAGCGCTCACGTTCCGGTCTACGGCGTGCCGGATGACATGATCGTGGTGGCCCTGGACAGCGTCTACCCGGAGCTCAAGGGCAAACGCCTGCGCGGTCGCCTGGAAGGTCGCACCCTCAAGCCCTACGACACGGCTGAAGTGATCAATCAGCAAGGCGTGCCCGCCCCCGTGCTGGCCTGGCTAACCGACCCCATGGACCTGCAGTTCCTGCAGATCCAGGGTTCCGGGCGGATTCAGCTCGACGACGGCCGCCAGCTGCGCGTCGGTTACGCCGACCAGAACGGCCACCCTTATCGTCCGGTGGGACGCTGGCTGGTCGAACAGGGTCAGTTGAAAAAGGAAGAGGTCACCATGGGCGCCATTCATGCCTGGGCCCAATCCAACCCGACGCGAGTCCCCGAACTGCTGGCGAGCAATCCCAGCTATGTGTTCTTCAGTACCCGCCCGGACAGCAATGAAGGCCCCCGCGGCTCGCTCAACGTGCCCCTGACCGCAGGCTACAGCGTGGCTATTGACCGCAAGGTGATTCCGCTGGGCAGCCTGTTGTGGCTATCCACCACCCGTCCCGACGGTGCGCCTGTGGTGCGTCCGGTTGCGGCCCAGGACACCGGCGGCGCCATCACCGGCGAGGTACGTGCCGACCTGTTCTGGGGGACAGGTGCCGAAGCGGGTGAGCTCGCAGGCAATATGAAGCAGCAGGGGCAGATCTGGTTGCTGTGGCCTAAAGGCGCAGCGCTGCCTGAAGTGCCGAAGGTCCCTTGAAGCCATCGCGGGGCAAGCCCGCTCCCACCGGTAGGAGCGGGCTTGCCCCGCGATCACTTCAAGCCGACACAACAAAGAGCGAGACAATCAGACCCAGGCCGACGAACCAGACCAGCGACCGCAAGGCAGCCCAGTCGGCCAGGTAACAGATGATGTAGAGCAGGCGGCTGGTGATGTACACCACCGCCAGCACGTCCTGGGTTACTTGTTCGGCATTGCCGACGATGTCGGCGATGATCACCGCTGCAGCAAACGCCGGGAACGCTTCAAAGCTGTTCAACTGTGCGGCATTGGCGCGACGCGGCAAACCTTCGAGCTTGTCGAGAAAGGCCCGTGGGTCGTGGTTCTGACGCAGGTTGAAGCGCCCGCTGCTGAGCTTGGCGATGCTGGTACAGAGGACGGGCAGCAACAACGCAATCAATACACACCAGAAAGCAACGGTCATGGTTAAGTCCTTGTCAGTGGATAGGTCAGAATTTCATGATCAGCATGCCGATCAGCACCAGTGCACAGGCTAAGAGCCTCGGCCCGCCAAAAGGTTCTTTGAGGTAGCGCATGCCGAACAGCACCACCAGTATCACGCTGACCTCACGCAACGCCGCCGCTTCCGCCACCGACCCCAACTGCATGGCCCAGAGCACCAGGGCGTAGCTGAGCAACACGCAGATACCGACCGCCAGGCCAAGCCGCCACTGCAAACGCCAGAACAACACGAACGGCGCGCGGCGGGCGACCCCGGCCAGCAGCGGAAAGGGCCAGGCACTGAGCAGCGTCAACCAGACAAGATAGTCCAACGGCTGCGACCAGAGCCGGATCGCCTGGCCATCGAACCAGGTGTAGCAGCCAATACACAAGCCAATCAACGCCACCACCGGCAGCATCGACCAGGGCAATCGATCGCCACCACCGCCCTGCCAGAGCAGACAGGCCATGCCACAGGGAATCAGCAAAATGCCGATGATTTGCTGACTGCTCAAGGTTTCACCGGCGAAGGTCAGCGTCAGCGCCAGCACCACCAAGGGTGAGAGTCCGCGCATCAACGGGTAGACCAGCCCCAGGTCACCCACCCGGTAAGCCTGGATCAACAGAAAGCGATAGAACTGCTCGAACAGCGCAGAAGCCAGCAACCACGGCCAGACCTCGGCGGGCGGAAACTGCACGAAGGCAACCATTGCCACGGCGAACAGCAACGCCACCACATCCATGCTGGCGATGACCAGCAGGCGTTCGCCGCTGAATTTGATCAGGGTGTTCCAGGTTGCATGCAGCAATGCGGCAACCAGCACCAGAGAAGTGGCTAACACGCGAAGGTCCTTGGCTGTGCAATTCGGGTCGTCAATGGCCAGCCGCTATCTAAGCATTTCCCTGCGCGCCACGTCGCGCATATTCGAGTGCCGTGGAAACGAAATCCACACCACGCGGTCAACGCTTGCAGTCAAAAAACTGTGTCCCCAAGCCATCGCCAGACCATCCAAGGGCTGCCCGATGGGATCGGGTGCCAATTTGAAAGCCATTACAGGACCTGGAATGCTTGAGCTTGTTGCTGCGTTTATCTGTCTGACGACACTCCTCACTTATCTGAACTACCGCTTCATCGGCCTGCCACCGACCATCGGCGTCATGGTTACCGCCCTGTTCTTTTCCCTGTTGCTCCAAGGCCTGAGCGTCATTGGCTATCCGGGACTGGAAGAACGCGTGCAAGGCTTGATGAGCCAGATCGACTTCAACGACTTGCTGATGCACTGGATGCTGTCGTTCCTGCTGTTTGCCGGCGCCCTGCACGTCAACCTTGCCGACCTGCGCAGCTACCGCTGGCCGATCGGCCTGCTGGCCACCGTTGGCGTACTGATCGCCACGGTGGTCATTGGCTACCTCGCCCACTGGATCTTTGCCCTGTTTGGCTGGCACGTCAGCCTGCTCTACTGCTTGCTGTTCGGCGCGCTGATTTCACCGACCGACCCCATTGCGGTACTCGGCGCCCTGCGTACCGCCAATGCCTCCAAACCGCTGAAAACCACAATTGTCGGCGAATCGCTGTTCAACGACGGCACCGCGGTCGTGGTGTTCACCGTGCTGCTGGGGATTGCGCAACTGGGTGAAACCCCGACGGTGACCGAAACCGCCGTCCTGTTCGCTCGCGAAGCCATCGGCGGCGCGCTGTTTGGTGGCCTGATCGGTTACGTGACCTTCCGTATGATCAAAAGCATCGAGCAATATCAGGTCGAGGTCATGCTGACCCTGGCCCTGGTCATCGGTGGCTCGGCCATGGCCTATGAGCTGCATGTTTCGGCACCGATTGCGATGGTCGTGGCCGGACTGATCATCGGCAACCTGGGGCGCAACCTGGCGATGAACGAGATGACCCGTCGCTACATGGACGGCTTCTGGGAACTGATCGACGACATGCTCAACGCCCTGCTGTTCGCCCTGATCGGCCTGGAGCTGTTGCTGCTGCCCTTCTCCTGGATGCACCTGGCGGCGGCCGGGGTGCTGGCCGTGGCGATCCTGCTGTCGCGCCTGCTGACCGTGGCCCCGGCGATCCTCATGCTGCGCCGCTGGCGCGCAGTGCCGCGCGGCACCATTCGGGTGCTGACCTGGGGTGGCTTGCGCGGTGGTGTGTCGGTTGCCCTGGCGCTGTCGCTGCCGCCGGGCACCGAGCGTGACCTGTTGCTGAGCATCACCTACATCGTGGTGCTGTCGTCGATCCTGCTGCAGGGATTGTCGATCGGCCGGGTGGTGCGCGGGGTTACCGAGCAACCTTGAGGTCTTGTCGCGGGGCAAACCCACTCCCACCGAGTGAATTGATCCCGGTGGGAGCGGCGGTGCGGCGATCCGACTTGCCCCGCGATGCGTTTACTCTACGGCAGAATCCGGGAACTGGTCCTGGACATACTTGATCTCGGTCCGCCCGTGGGCCGCCGGCAGGCCATCTTCACCGAGGTTGACGAAGACCATCCTGTCCACGGTCAGGATGCTCTTGCGGGTAATCTTGTTGCGCACTTCACACTTGAGGGTGATCGAGGTGCGGCCGAATTCGGTGGCGGTGATACCCAGCTCAATGATGTCGCCCTGGCGCGAGGCACTGACGAAGTTGATCTCGGAGATGTATTTGGTCACCACACGCTGATTGCCCAGTTGCACGATCGCATAGATCGCCGCCTCTTCATCGATCCAGCGCAGCAGGCTGCCGCCGAACAGAGTGCCGTTGGGGTTGAGATCTTCGGGCTTGACCCATTTGCGGGTGTGAAAATTCAT
>OEPS010000709.1_pt1 | contig 11357 bp, 7 predicted proteins | sample 1539411 | NCBI WGS metagenome assembly OEPS01 (sample SAMN02671747, study PRJEB22543) | soil metagenome | biome: bacteria | place: China:Hunan Province, Lengshuijiang City | collected 2012-10-15 | depth 0.08m m | reverse complement strand
CGCCCGCGCGCGCGTCGCGCCGCGCGTCGCCGCGGGAGCGCGCTGATGCCGCTCCCGGCGGTGCTCGATGCGGTCGAGCGGCTCGGCGCGTTCACGCGGCTGAGCAAGTCGCTGCCGGCGCCGCGCGCCAGCGTGACGATCGCCGGACTCCATGGCTCGAGCGATGCGGTCGTCGCCGCCGCCATCGCCCGCGCGCACCCGGGGCGATTCATCGTCGTCACCACCGACAGCGTGCCCGAGTCCGAGCGCTGGCTCGCCGATCTCGGTGCTCTCGTCGACGATCCGTCGGCGATCGCGCTCTACCCCCCGCGCGAGGGCCTCGGCGAAGCCGAGCCGCACGCCGAGGTGGCGGGCGAGCGCGTCGAGACGCTCGAGCGGATGTCGCGCGGCGCGGTCCGCGTGCTGCTCACGACCGCCCGGGCTCTGCTCGAGCGGACGCGACTTCCGCGGGCGGTCGCGCTCTCCCGGCTCGAGCTGCGGCGCGGCGACCGGTGGCGGCTTGGCGACCTCGTCGCGCACCTCGAGTCCGTCGGCTACCAGCGCGTGACGATGGTCGAGGACGTCGCGCAGTTCAGCGTGCGCGGCGGGATTCTCGACGTCTACGGCTTCGGGATGACCGACCCGGTCCGTGCCGAGCTGTGGGGCGACGAGATCGTGGAATTGCGGCACTTCGACCTCAACTCGCAGCGCTCGACGCGGGCTGCCGAGGTCGCGCTGGTGCTTCCGGTCGAGACCGCGGCCGGCGACGACGAGGAGAGCGTCGAGCGGGTTTCGCTCGGGTCGCTCTTTCCACCGGACACCCTGCTGGTGCTTCCGCAGGGGACCGACCTCGCCCCGGAGCTGGAGCGGACCTGGCAGGAGGCGGCGCACCACATCGACCTCGCCCGCCGCCGCGGCGAGGACACGCCCGCCCGCGCCGAGCTGTTCGACCCGCCAGCCGCCGTCCTCGAGACCCTCCGCACGTTGGGCACGGTGCGCGTCGTCGACCGGGCGACGGCCGACGAGCGTTCGATCGTGTTCCCGCTCACCGGTCCCGACCAGATCGATCGCGACATCAAGCGTCTCCGCCAGATCGTCCGCGGGCCGGTGCCGACCGTCATCCTCTGCGACAACGCCGGGCAGTGCGAGCGCCTCGACGAGCTGCTGAGCGAGGGGGAGTACGGCGCGACGCCGGCGGCGCTGACGGTGGGCGTCCTCCACGGCGGCTTCGTCATCCCGCCTAACGGGAACGACCCGGGGCTGCGGGTCCTCACCGACCACGAGATCTTCCGGCGCGAGCGGCGACTGCGCCGCGCGCGGCGCTACCACGCCGGCGCCGCGCTCGACGTCGCCAGCGCCCTGACCCCCGGGGACTACGTCGTCCACCTCGAGCACGGGATCGGCATCTACCGCGGGATCGTCACCACCTTCGTCCAGGAGAGCGCGATCGAGGTCGCGGTCATCGAGTACGAGGGGGGCGACCGGCTCAACGTCCCGCTCTACAGGCTCGACCAGATCGAGCGCTACCGGGCGGCCGGCGACGTCGACGACGACGCGCCGCCGCCCCGGCTGCACACGTTAGGCGGGAAGCGCTGGGGGGCGCAGCGCGACCGGACGCGTGCCGCGATCCAGGAGATGACCGTCGAGCTCCTCGACCTCTATGCCCGGCGCCACGTCGCGACGCGCCCGGCGCACGTCCCCGACACCGCCTGGCAGCGGCAGCTCGAGTCGTCGTTCCTCTTCGAGGACACTCCCGACCAGCGGAAGGCGACGACCGACGTCAAGCAGGACATGGAGAGCGTCCGGCCGATGGACCGCCTTCTCGTCGGCGACGTCGGCTACGGCAAGACCGAGATCGCCGTTCGCGCCGCCTTCAAGGCGGTCCAGTCCGGGCGCCAGGTCGCGGTGCTCGTCCCGACGACGATCCTCGCCGACCAGCACGCCCGCACCTTCGGCGACCGCCTCGCCGACTTCCCGATCCGCGTCGCGGTGCTGAGCCGCTTCCAGACGGCGAAGGAGCAGGCGAAGACCCTCGCCGAGCTGGCCGACCACAAGATCGACATCATCATCGGGACCCACCGGCTGCTCAGCGCGGACGTGACGTTCGCCGCGCTGGGCCTCATCGTCGTCGACGAGGAGCACCGCTTCGGGGTGAAGCACAAGGAGCGGCTCAAGCAGCTCCGCCTCGAAACCGACGTCCTCACGCTGACGGCGACGCCGATTCCACGCACGCTGCACCAGTCGCTGGCCGGCCTCCGCGACATGACGCTGATGCAGACCCCGCCGCGCGACCGCTCGCCGGTGCTCACCTTCGTCGAGCCGTGGGACGACGGACTCATCGACGAGGGGGTGTCGCGCGAGCTCGATCGCGGGGGGCAGGTCTTCTTCGTCCACAACCGGATCGAGACCATCGAGGCGATCGCCGATCACGTCCGGCGCATCGTCCCGCGCGCCCGGGTCGAGGTCGGACACGGGCAGATGAAGGAGCACCAGCTCGAGCAGGTGATGCGCCGCTTCGTCAACGGCGAGATCGACGTCCTCGTCTCGACGCTGATCGTCGAGAGCGGGCTCGACGTGCCTAACGCGAACACGATGTTCGTCAACCGGGCCGACCACCTCGGCCTCGCCCAGCTCTACCAGCTGCGCGGGCGCGTCGGGCGCTCGCACCGGCGCGCGTACTGCTACCTCCTGGTCCCCGACCAGGTCGACCCCGACGCCGAGCGCCGCCTGCAGGTACTCGAGCACCACACCGAGCTCGGCTCGGGGTACCGCGTCGCGCTCAAGGACATGGAGCTGCGCGGGGCGGGGAACCTGCTCGGCCCCGAACAGTCGGGATTCGTCCACGCCGTCGGCTTCGACCTCTACCTGCGCCTGCTCGAGGAGCAGGTGCATCGCGTCACCCGCGCCGAGGGGGCGCCCGCGCTCGTCCCGGCGGACGTGTCGATGGACCTCCCCACGTACCTCCCCGACGACTACATCGACTCGCAGGACGCGAAGCTCGACGTATACCGGCGGCTGACCCGCTTCACCCAGCCGGCCGAGGTCGAGGCGCTGCGCCTCGAGCTCCGCGACCGCTTCGGCCCGCTTCCCCCGCAGGCCGACGCGCTCCTCGCCCAGGCGATGCTCCGCATCGTCGGAGGACTCCTCAGGGTTGAAGGAATCCTGGTGCGCGGCACGGAAGCCCGTATTACCTTTCGTCCGGACGCGGTGCCCCGGATGAAGGGGCTGTCGGCCGCGTTCCATGAGGTTCAGTTCCAGGCCGACGTGAGACGCGCGCATCCCTTGTCGCTCAAGCTCACGCGGCTCGGTGGCGCGCCGATGCTCGACGGTCTGGTGCGTGCGCTGCGGTCGCTGCTTGCCTGACGGCGGCGCGACACGAAGCCAGCCTCGCCAGACATTCACGCTCGCTCCCCACGCCCCCCGCATGATTCGCTGGAAAGGATTGTCCGTCGTCGCCGCGGCCGCCACGCTGGTCGCCTGCGAAGGATTCAAGGAAGCGATGTCGGCCCATGTCGACGTCGCCGCCCGCGCCGGCACGCAGGAGCTCTCCTCCGAGCGCCTCGCCCAGGTCATCGGCGGGACCAAGCTCCCGCTGCAGAAGCCCATCTTCGAGGACTTCACCAAGGTCTGGGTCTCGTACCAGCTGCTCGGTGCCGCCGCCGCCCACAACGACTCGCTCACCGACCGCAAGGCGATCGACGAGGCGATGTGGCCGGCCGTCGCCCAGGCCAAGCTCCAGAAGTTCTACCAGCAGGTCTCGGCCAGCCTCCCCCACGACTCGGCGACGGAGCAGAAGTACAACGAAGGCGGGCTGCTCGTCGCCCGCCACATCCTCCTCCTCACGCAGCGTCAGGGGGGCACGCCGTACACCGACCAGCAGGTCGACTCGATCCGCCGCGCCGCGGAATCGATTCGGGCCGGCCTCACCCCGTCGAACTTCGCGTCGGTCGCGAAGCGCGCCAGCCAGGATCCCGGCTCAGCGCCTAACGGCGGGCTGCTCCCGCCCTTCGGCCCGGGCGAGATGGTTCCCGAGTTCGAGGTCGCGACCCGCGAGCTCAAGCCCGGGCAGATCTCGCCGGTCGTCCGCTCGCAGTTCGGCTACCACATCATCGAGCGGCTGCCGTACGCGGAGGCGAAGGATGCCTTCGCGAAGAAGTTCGCCTCGCAGTCGACGCGGGGCGCGGAGAGCACCTACGTCGCGCAGCTCGAGCAGTCGGCGAAGATCGTCGTGAAGAAGGATGCGCCGTCGAAGGTGAAGGCGATCATGCGCGATCCCGACGCCTTCCGCGACGACAAGACCGTGCTCGCGACGACGGCCATCGGCGACTTCACCGGCGCGAAGTTCGTCCGCTGGGCCGCGACGCTGCCGCCGCAGGTCCGGCCGCAGATCCTGCAGGCGCCCGACTCGATGCTCCCAGACCTCGTCAAGGCGATGGCCCGCAACGAGCTGATGCTGCGGCGCGCCGACAGCCTGCACATCGACATCGACTCGACCGAGAAGGCACAGATGTACTCCGGAGTGAAGGGCGTCGTCGTCCAGATGTGGCAGGCGCTCAATGTCGATCCGTCCGCGCTCGCCCAGGCCGGGAAGACGGTCGCCGATCGCGAGAAGATCGCCGGCGAGCGGATCAACGCGTACCTCGACGACCTCGTCGCCGGTCGCAAGCAGTTCGTCCCGGTCCCCGACGAGATCTCGACGATCCTCCGCTCGAAGTACGAGTCGAAGATCATCCCGCAGGGAATCGACCGCGCGTTCGAGCGGGCGCAGAAGGCCCGCGCCACCGCCGACTCGACCAACCGGGCGAGCCAGCCGCAGTCGAACGTGCCGCTCCCGGCACTTCCACAGGGCAACGCTCCGGCCCCCGCGCCGAAGCCGTAACCAGTCGTGACGCGTGGCGGGCCGGTCCATCGGCCCGCCACGCGCCGTTTCATCAGGCAGCATTCCAGCATTCGCGGCGCCGGACCCCGGCGCGCACCGGCGGGTATCTTCCAGACATGCCACGCAAGCTCTCCGTAGTCGTCGCGCTCGCGACCGCCGCGCTCTTCACGCGCCCGCTTCACGCCCAGGACTCGACCGCTGCCGCGCCCGCGGCACCGGTTGCCCCCGGTGAGATCTCCGTCGACCGTGTCGTCGCCGTCGTCGGCAACCACCCGATCCTCTACTCCAACGTCATGGAGGCGGTGAACATCCGCCGCGCCCAGGGGCTCGTCCTCCCGACCGACTCCGCTGGACAGGTCAAGGTCCTGCGCACCGTCCTCAACGACCTGATCGACGAGGAAGTGCTCGTCCAGAAGGCGAAGGAGGAGAAGGTCGTCGTCGCCGACAACGACCTCGCGACGACTGTCGAAGCGCAGATCAAGCGCGTCCGCGGCCAGTTCCAGAGCGAGGAGGAGTACCGCGCGGAGCTGAAGAAGGCCGGCTTCGGCACACCGGAGGAATACCGGCGCAGCCTCACCGACGACGCGCGCCGACAGGCGTTGCAGTCGCAGCTGATCCAGAAGCTGAAGCAGGACGGAAAGCTCGTGCAGGTCGGTGTCTCCGAGGCGGATGTCACCAGGACGTACGAGGAGCGGAAGGCCGACCTCCCGAAGCGTCCGGCGACGGTCACCTTCCGGCAGATCGTCATCGCGACGAAGCCGTCGCCGGCCGCCCGCGAGGCGGCGCGCGCCAAGGCGGAGTCGCTGCTGGTCGAGATCCGCCACGGAGGCGACTTCGAGCAGATCGCGAAGCGCGAGTCGATGGATCCGAGCGCGGCGCAGGGCGGCGACCTGGGATGGAACCGGCGCGGCTCCATGGTGCCCGAGTTCGAGCGGGTCATGTTCTCGCTCCCGCCGGGTGTCGTCAGCAACGTCGTCGAGACGCCGTTCGGCTTCCACATCATCCGCGTCGATCGCGTCCAGCCGGCCGAGGTGAAGGTCCGCCACATCCTGATCAAGCCGGTGATCGATTCCGGCGCGATCGCCGCGGCGCAGGCGGAGGCGGACACCGTCGCGGCGCAGCTGAAGCGCGGGGTCTCCTTCGACTCGCTGTCGAAGCTCCATCACGACCCGATGGAGCTGCGCGGCGCGTTCGACCCGTGGGAGCGCTCGCAGCTGCCGCCGGAGTATGCGGCTGCGCTCGCGGGAAAGAAGGCGGGCGACATCGCCGGTCCCTTCCGCATCGAGGATCCCCGCCGGGGCGCGAAGTTCGTCGTCGTCTCGATGCTGACCTCGGTCGAGGGCGGCGACTTCACCATCGACGACCTGCGCGAGCGGATCCGCGACCAGCTCTCGCAGGAGAAGGCGATGCGGCGGATGCTCGACCAGCTGCGGCACACGACCTACGTGTCGATCCGCATCTGACGGTGAAGGCGGCGGCGGGTGATCGCGTGCGTGCCGCCGGTGGCGGCGCCCCGGCGCGTCGTCCCCGCCTCGCCATCACCCTCGGTGATCCGCGCGGCATCGGCCCCGAGATCGTCGCGCGCGCGCTGGCCGACGAGCGTGTCCGCGCCGCCTGCACGACGTACGTGATCGGGCCGGCCGGCACCGCCGCGCCGGCCGACGAACCGTCAGGCAGGTGGAGTCCCGGCGGGACGGTGGCCGAAGCCGGCGCCTTCGCCGGCCGCGCGGTCGAGCGCGCGGCGCGGATGGCGCTCGCCGGCGAGGTTGACGGCATCGTCACCGCCCCCCTCGACAAGAGCGCGCTGCTCGAGGGGGGATTCGACTATCCGGGGCACACCGAGATGCTGTCCGGGATCGCCGGTGTCCCCGTGGCGATGATGCTCGCCTCGGAGAAGCTCCGCGTCGTGCTGGCCACGACCCACATCGCCCTGCGCGACGTCCCGCGGGCGGTGACGCGCGAGGCGATCGTCCGCGCCGCCGGGCTCACCCGCACCGGGCTCCGCGAGTGGTTCGGGATCGCCGAGCCGCGCATCGCGCTCTGCGCCCTGAATCCGCACGCCGGCGACGGCGGGCGGTTCGGCCGCGAAGACGTCGAGCTCCTTGCCCCGGCCGCGCGCGCCGCGCACGTTGACGGGCCGTTCCCCGCGGATACGGTGTTCGTCAGGGCCATGCGCGGCGCCTTCGACGCGGTGATCGCGCCGTACCACGACGTCGGGATGACCGCCATCAAGGTCGCCTCGTTCGGCAGCGCGGTGAACGTGACGTTGGGGCTGCCGTTCCCGCGGACCTCGCCCGACCACGGGACGGCGCTCGACATCGCCGGCACCGGTCGCGCCGACCCGTCGAGCTTCATCGAAGCGACGCTCCTCTGCGCGCGGATCGCCGCGCGCATTCCCGCTCACCCTCCGAGTTCCCCGCGATGATCCGCTCACTCCGCGCGCCGGTCGCCTCATTCGTCGCAGTCCTCGTCATCGCCGCCGGCTGCCGCTCGAGGCCGGTCGCCGCGCCCGCCCCGTCGCCGGCACCCGCGGCAAGCCCGCAGGCCGGCCGGAACGCGCGCGCCCTCGACACCGCGTTCAGCGGGCCGCAGCATCCGGTCACCGTCGCCAGCGACCAGCGGGCGGTGGACGCGATCATCGCCGAAGGGACGCAGCGTTCGCACGTTGCGGCCGACCTCGAGTACCTCGCTGACGTCATCGGCCCCCGCCTGACGGCGAGCCCCGCGCTCAAGCGCGCCAACGACTGGACCGCGGAGCGGTTCCGCGAGTACGGGCTCGCCAACGTGCACCTCGAGCCGTGGAAGTTCGGGCAGCGGTGGACGCGAGGCCCGGCCGCGGTCCGGATGACGGCGCCGCACGAGCGCTGGCTCAACGCGGTGTCGTGGGCGTGGGCGCCGGGGACCAATGGCCCGGTGGACGGCGACGTCGTCTACATGGACGCGACGACGCGCGAGGCCTTCAACGCGCGCTTTGCCGGGAAGCTGCGCGGCAAGTGGGTGCTCGCCCGCGGACCGGTCACGATCTGGAACCCGGACGGGCCGGCGATGACCCCGGCCGACAGCGCGCGGCTCGACTCGCTGCGCCGCGCGGCCTACGCCGCGCCGGCGAACCCGTTCCGCGACTCGGTGGTCGCCGCGCTCGCCGCCGAGGGCATCGCCGGCTACGTGACGTCCGGTGCGAAGCAGTTCGGGCTCGAGACGATGAGCGGATCGCCGGCGCGCATCTACCCCTTCCCGTACATCGTCGTCGACAACGAGACCTTCAGCCAGATGCACCGCCTGCTCGGTCGCGGGGAGCGCGTCGCCCTCGAGGCCAACGTCCAGAACACGTTAGGCGGGGATTCGGTGATGGTCTACAACACCGTCGCCGAGATCCGCGGCACGGAGAAGCCGGACGAAGTCGTCCTCCTCGGCGCCCACCTCGACTCGTGGGATCTCGGCACCGGGACGACCGACAACGGCACCGGCTCGATCGCCGTCCTCGAAGCCGCACGGATCCTCCAGGCCTCCGGGATGAAGCCGAAGCGAACGATTCGCTTCGTGCTCTTCAGCGGGGAGGAGCAGGGGCTCTACGGCTCGCGGATGTACGCCCGCGCCCACGCCGCCGAGCTGCCGAAGGTCCAGTCGGTCCTCGTCCTCGACAACGGCACCGGCCGGATCCTCGGCATGGCGCTGCAGGGGCGCAACGAGCTGCGCGACATGTGGACGTCGCTGTTCGCCCCCGCCGGGGCGCTCGGCCCGTTCAAGGTCCGCGCCGGGAACAAGGGCGGCACGGATCATCTCCCGTTCCTGCCGTATGGCGTTCCGGCCTTCAACTACGACCAGGAATCCCGCGGCTACGACCACACCCATCACTCGCAGATCGACACCTTCGATCACGCCGTCATCCCCGACCTGATCCAGGCGGCGACGGTGATGGCGGTGAACGCGTACCAGCTGGCGAACCTCGACGAGCTGCTGCCGCGCGGAATCCCGGCGCAGCGTTAGGCGGGGCGCGGCCGGCGGTCAGACGGCGGGGTCGCGCGACAGCGGCCCTTCCTGCCTGACGTCAGCCGCGGTGACGGCGGTCCGGGGCAAGGGCGCCAGCAGCCGCCGTCGCTCGGCGCTGGCCGCTGACGGCGAACGGCTGCCTCAGGACTGCTGCTCCTCGCGTGCCCGTTCTCTCCGGTCGCCGGCCGAGTGCAGGTCGACTGCGAGCGAGTCGATGCGCCGGCCGTCCATGGCCCGGACGGTGAAGACGGCTCCGCCGCCGCTGACGCGGTCGCCGACGACGGGGAGCCTTCCGAGCATCCCGAACACCCAGCCGCCGATCGTCGTGTAGTCCGCCGACGCGACGTCGAGGCCGTAGCGCTCGTTCAGCTCGTCGATGTTGGTGTTCCCCGGCACGAGCACTTCGCCGGCGGCCGGGCGCGCGAATGGTTCGGCCGGCTCGTCGTACTCGTCGAGGATCTCGCCGACGATCTCCTCGAGCAGGTCTTCCATCGTGACGACGCCCGCGGTGCCGCCGTACTCGTCGAGGACGATCGCCATGTGCTCCTTCAGGCGCTTGAAGTCGGAGAGCACCTCTTCGACCTCGCGCGTGCCGGGGACCACGTGGACGGGGCGCATGATGTCGCGCAACGAGAAGCGCGCGGGTCGCCTGACGAGGACGCGCAGCAGGTCCTTGGCGAGGACCAGCCCGACGACGTGGTCGATCGTTTCCTCATAGACGGGGAAGCGCGAGAAGCCGCTCTCCTCGGCGATCGCGACCGCCTCGTCGAGGGTGGCCTCGATGTCGAGCGCCACCATCCCGGTGCGCGGGGTCATCACCTCGCGCGCGTTCTTCTCGGAGAACTCGAAGACCCCCTCGATCAGGTCGGCGTCGTGCTGCTCGAGGACGCCCCCCTCCTGGCTCTGCTCGACGAGCAGCCGCAGCTCGTCGGCGGAGTGCACCTGCTCGTCGGCGTTGATGGGCTTCTGTCCCATCGATTGGAGGACCACCGTCGACGACTTGCTCAGGACCCAGGTGAACGGGAAGACGAGCCAGGCGAACGCCATCAGCGGCGGGGCGAACCAGCGGGCGAGCGCCTCGGGGTGATTGAGGGCCGCGCCCTTCGGTACCAGCTCGCCGAAGACGACGTGCAGGTAGGTGACGATGATCAGCGCGATCGTGGCGCCGATCGTCAGGCGGAGCGAGAGCTCGATCGCCAGCGGCAGGTGCTCGAGCAGCCCCTTGAAGATCTCGCCGAGGGCGGCCTCGGCGACCCAGCCGAGCCCGAGGCTGGCCAGCGTCACCCCGACCTGGGTCGCTGAGAGGAGGCGGGGGAGGTGCCCGAGCGCGCGCAGCGCCATCCGCGCCTTGCGGTCGCCCGACCGCGTCATCGCCTCGAGGCGGGTCCGCCGCGAGCGGACGAGGGCGAATTCGGCGCCGACGAAGAAGCCGTTCAGGAGCACGAGCACCACGATGACGATCAGCCGGAATATCACGGGCGAAAGCTACTCGTTCGGATGGGGCCGCGGCCAGCGCCGCAGCCCGATGCGGGAAAAGCCGCCGTTAGACGGCTCTTACCCCCTGCCAGCGGCGCTGTCAAGCGCCGACAAACAGGTGACCAATCGCACCAGCAGCGCGTCTTCCGTCGATGATCCGCAACTGCTTATGAGCGACTACCGCATCGAGAAGAGCCGGTGTCCCGTCGTCGTCACGACACACAGCGGCGAGACGATCACCGGTGAGATGTTCCTGCAGCCCTTCGGCCGCCACGACGGCGGCATGGAGCGGCCCCAGGACATCCTCAACGGCGACGAACCCTTCTTTCCGCTCGCGCTCTCCGAAGAGGAGACCGTGCTCATCGCGAAGGAGCAGGTCGTCGAGGTTTCCCTTGGCTTCGCTCCCGAGGACGCCGTCGAGTACGAGATGCTCGCGCGGCCGACCGTGATCGAAGTGCGGCTCGTCAACGGCACCACGCACGCCGGCGCGATCTTCCTGCAACTCCCCCTCGAGCGCCCACGGCTCCTCGATTTCCTGAACCGCGACGTCCAGCGGTTCCTCACGCTGCACGGCACGGAACGCCGCCTCCTGATCAACCGTCGGGTGATCGAGCGCGTCCGTCCGCTCGACTAAAACATGGCACAACTCGATCGTTTGCTGTCCGTCATGGTGAGCAACCGTGCGAACGCGCTCGTCCTCAACGAAGGCGACGTCGCGCAGCTCGAGGTACCGGGGGGCGTCCGCCCCGTGACGAAGCAGCCACTGACATCGCAGCAGGTCGTCGCGCTGCTCCGCGAGATCGCTCCGGCCGATGCCGGCGCGAAGCTCGAGGCGGGGAAGGACGCGACCTTCCAGTACAGCTCCGACGACGGTGTCTTCATCGCGCGCGCCGCGATCGCCGACGGCCGCTGGGAAGCGTCGATCTGCGTCGACGACGACAGCGCGTTCCTCCAGTCGCCGGGTGGCGGCGGCGGCGCCGCGGTCGCGACCCCCGCCGCCCCTGCCGCGGTGGCCCGTGCCGCCGTACCGGTC
>OEPS010000708.1_pt1 | contig 11369 bp, 3 predicted proteins | sample 1539411 | NCBI WGS metagenome assembly OEPS01 (sample SAMN02671747, study PRJEB22543) | soil metagenome | biome: bacteria | place: China:Hunan Province, Lengshuijiang City | collected 2012-10-15 | depth 0.08m m | reverse complement strand
CGCGAAGTCGAAGTGCAACACCATGCGGATTTCTGGTGTTTCGACTTCGCGAAGCCTTGCTTCGCGTAGCCTGTCCTGAGCTTGCCGAAGGGCTCAACACGAACGGCTTCGGTAGTTGCGGATAGTTCCCGCAGGAAAGCCGCACCGGACTTTCATCCGGTGCGGCCGTCTTTGCTTCCAAAGGGCGGACGGAATGACCGGCCGCTGCGTGGCTTGGATACCTTCTATTTCAGCGCCGCCGCGGCCTTGCCAACGTCGAAGCTGCCGAGCCCCGTGGCCCAATCCCAGCCCGGTTTGGCGAGGTAACCGTTGTTGCCTGCCCGCACATCGTGCAGCGCACTCGCCGGCAACGTGTACAGGTGCGGCGCGGCAAAGCCGAGACTCGGGTTGCCCTGCAGGATGCGCGCCCACGAACCGGCGACCAGCGGAGCCGCAAGACTCGTGCCGCCGACCTGGCCATAGCTGCCCTGGATCAACACGAGCTCGCCCGAAGCCGGGTTGGCATCGAACGCCACGTCCGGCCCGCGCGCGCCCTTGTAGGTACCGTAGGTCAGGCCGGTCTGCCACGGCTGGGCCTTTTCGGCCGAACTCGGGCTGCCGCCCGCGCCCTGCCACACGTTCTCGCGGGCCCATGTCGTGTCCGACGCGCGCAGCGTGGTGCCGCTGACCGCGACCACCCACGGAGAACTGGCCGGATAGCTCGCGGAGTTGGGCTTGCCGTCGCCGCACTCGTCCGCCCCGGAATCGCCGGTCGAAACGGTGAACGTTTGGCCTTGCGCCGCCGCGATCTGGAACATCGCGTCGTTTGATTGCAGCGAACCGTCGCCGCCCTGGTTCGCATCCTGGTAGCGCTCGCATTCGCCGAACGAAGCGTTGATGACCTGCGCCAGCGGTTCGCCGACCGTGGGCGTCACGATCTCGTTCAGGGAATCGGTGATCGTGGTGTTGTAGCCGCCGTACGCGGCGTAGAAGGTCAGGCTCTTCAGGCCGCCGCTCATCGCGAGGATGCTCTGGCTGTCCATCGCCCATTCGACCTCGCCCGCGTCGTAATTGCCGTTGCAGGTGGGATCGCCGATGCTGGTGCCGCCCAGGCCTTCACCGGTGTTCCAGTCGATGCCGTTGGTGTCGGTGCAGACCACATTGATCTTGCCCGGCTTCAGGCCGGTCTTGGCCATGAAATCGTGCAGATCATTGACGGTGTTCTGCATGCTGCCCCAGCCCCACACCGCGGCGTTCACGCTGGTGGCCTTGGGCAAGCCGGACGCGCCGTAGATGTCGGCGAATTCGGTGGGGTAATGGCCACCAATGCCGACCTGGGCGTGGGTCTGCGCCAGGATGTGCGCCTTGTGCACGGTCTGCAGGCCGAGCACCGCTTGCACGGAACCCTGCAGCGCCGCCGGAATCTGGATGGCGGTGTTGTTGGCGAAGGCGTTGCGGCCATCGTTGGTGCGCACGTTCACCAGCGAAGTCTTGAACGCGCCGTGCACGGCAGCCGCGCTGCCGGTCGCGTTCACGATCATGCGGTTCGCGGAGATCTTGACGTTGGTGAAGCCGGCGCCCTTCAGGTAATCGGCGACGGCCTGCGCTTGCGCCTGCGTCGGCAGGTGGTTCTGCAACTGCGCATGGCTCATCACGCCGTGCGACGGCTGCTTCAGGAACGTCTTCATCCCCGCGTCGTCGCGCAGCTTCAGCACAACCGACACGCGGACGGGCTTGTTCAACGGCACGGCACTGCTGACCACGTCGCCGCGGTTGAGCCGGGTGGCTTTTGTCAGGGTGGCAAATGGGCCGCCGGCCGGCACCGCGGCCGTCGCCGCGCCGACGCAGCCGATGACCCCGGCAATGGCAAGTGCGAGCATTTGCTTGCGCAAACCTTGATGTTGTTTCGACATGTTTCGCCCTCTAGGTCTGGTTGTGGACAAACTTCGATATCGATGCGAATCGTTGCCGCGACCGAGCCACGCGGCTCGGTCCCCCGTGCTTTGTCACCGGCGCATTACCAGCTGAAGCCCACGCCGACGCCTCCCGAGGTTTCACCACCGCCCGAAGAAACGCCGGCGGAGATGCTCGCCTTCTGGTTGGAGAACATGTGCTGGTAGCCGATCGCGGCGGCCTGCCTGCCGCTGTAGGTGCCCAGCCCGAGGCCGACGCGGTTGTCGCCCGAGAGACCGGCCGTGTTGATCGCCATCTGCGTGGCCGCCGCCGACAACGCGCCCATGGTGTTGATGCGCTTGTCCTGCTCGCGGAACTGCAGGTTCACCTGGTCCTGGAACTGGTTGAACGTATCGGTGGTCACGTAGCTGGCCAGCGCCTGGTTGGTGTACGCGTTGGCCGCGCTGAGCGTCTGCGCGTTGGACGCCTGCGTGTAGGTGTTGGCCGAACGCAAGGCCTCCTGCGTCTGCTGGTCGGTGTAAGAATTCGCTTGCGCGACGCTCGCCTGCTGCGCGTCGGCGGCTGCGGGCGTCGGTGATCCGGCAGCCGCCGCCGTCGCACCGGCGGAAGCAGCATTCGAAGCGCCGGCGCTGGCCACTGCGGCAGGCTTGGCCGTACCCGAGCCGTTGGCGGCAACCGTGGTGGGAGCACCTTCGGCCGGAACGGAGGCCGGCGTGGCACTGGTGGCCATCGCAGCACCGGTTGCACCCGTCACATCCGAACCCTTCGCGGCCGCCGCGGTGGCGCCGCTCCCGGCCGTGGCGGATGCCGCCGTCGCACTCGCCGTCATCGGAGCACCGCTTGCGCCATCAGCCGCCGCCATGGTGGCCGACGCACCGCCGGAAGACTTGTCCAGCATGGCCATCTGCTTGTTCAAGGCGTCGATTTCATGCGAGAGGTTCGCAATCACGTCGCTGGTGGAGTAATTGCCTTGCAGATAACCCAGCGTCACCGCGTCGTGCGCATTGATCGGATCACCCACGTTGACGATGCGCCGGTAGTTGCCCACCGCGCCCACCGAGACCGTGTTCATGAACTGCGCCATCGAGCCCGCGCCGATCGCGACGCTGTTGGTGGCGGTCGCCTGCGCGCCTGCACCGAATGCGGCGGCACTGCTGCCGATGGCCATCGCACCCGCGCCCATGGCGACGGAATTCATCCCGCTCGCCAGCGCGCCGGAGCCGAACGCCGAAGCGTTGTTGCTGCCGGCGGAAGCGCCCGCACCCACCGCCGTGGCGCCGATACCGCTGGCGCTCGCGCCGCTGCCCACCGCGGTGGCGTTAAGCGCACCGGCCAGTGCGCCGGAACCCATCGCGACACTGACGTCACCGGAAGCGGTTGCATTGGGACCGGCCGCCACCGCGTTGCCGAGGGCGACCGCATCGTCGCTGCCATCGCCTGCACCGTTGGCCTTGAAGTACGCCGACGTGGCACTGCTGCCGGCCGTGGCGGCGTTCAACTGCGCCACGTTGACCGCGTCGGTGTTTTCGGTGCCCGCCGCGACATTGGTGATCTGGCGGTCGATCGCCGGATGCACCACGCCCGCGGCGTCGGTCCAATCCGCGGACGCGCCCACCGATACCGTATTGGCGCGGTCAGCGAGCGAGCCCGTGCCGATCGCGACGCTGTTGGTGGCGTCCTTGGTGGTCCAGGCATCGGAACCGATTACCGTGGCGCCTTCGGCTTGCGCATAGCTGTTGTAGCCGACGACGGTGGCGCCGTCTTCCGTGGCCCAGGCTTCGCCACCCAATGCAGTGGTGTGATCGCCATTGGTCGCGCTGTTCGCGTCCGCACCTGCCAGCGAACCCGCGCCGACCGCGGTGCTGTTGTCGCCGGTTGCGGTCGCCGAGGTGTAGGAACCCGCAGAATAGCCGCCGACCGCGACGCTGCTGTTGCCCAATGCAGCGCTGCCGTTGCCAACCGCGGTACCCGATGTGCCGCCCGTGACGTAACCGTTGCTGTCGCGCGTAACGGTGCCGGCCGTTGCCTGGACGCCCAGCGCAACCGATCCCGCCGTCGCACTGCTGTAGGTTCCGGCTGCCAGCGATACGTCGCCCGCGTAGCTTCCGGCACCCAGCGCCGTGCCCCAGAATCCTGCGTAAGCGCCTGAACCCAATGCCGACGCGTTCCAGGCTGCCGCGTTCGCGAACGAACCCACGGCGGTCGACGAGATTCCGTCGGCCGTGGAGTACTTGCCGAATGCCGAAGCGCCCGCACCATTGGCGGTCGCGTATTTGCCGATCGCAGTCGTGCCCGTTCCATTGGCTGCCGCGCCGTAGCCCATGGCCGTGGCACCCGGGTTGGCAGCGAGTGCGTCATAGCCGATCGCGACCGTCTGTGGCGCTTTCGCGTACGCGTTCTTGCCGATTGCCACCGTGAACTGACCCGCTGCCATCGCGGTATCGCCAATGGCCGTGGAACCGTAACCGGCTGCCACCGCGAACGGACCCACCGCCGTGCCATAGGTGTTCGCGATGCTCTGATTGCCGATCGCAATGCCGCTGTCACCCAGCGCCATGGCCGATCCGCCCATCGCGATGCTGTTGTAACCACCTGCGTACGACTGGCTGCCGACCGCGACCGCCTTGTACGCATCCGCACCCGTCGTGGCCTTGAAGCCCACCGCCGTCGACAAGGCGCCTTGCGCATACGCGTTGGTGCCCAAGGCCGTCGCGATGTAACCCGTGGCTTTCGTCACCAGACCCAAGGCCACGCCGGCCGTGCCGGTCTCGGCGCCGGTACCGATCGCGGTGCCGTAATCGCCCGCCATCGCCGACATGCCGACCGCCGTGGCCTGCACACCCGCCGTGGAGAATGCGCCTACCGCGGTTCCGCAGTCGCCGGTCGCGCTCGCGCTTGCACCCAATGCCGTCGTGTATTTGCCGGTCGCTTGCGAACCGTTGCCGAGCGCGGTGCCGTACTTGCCGCTGGCGTTGGCATTGCGGCCGATCGTGGTCGCGTATTTGCCCGTGGCGTTCGCATTCTGGCCGATCGCAACATTGCCGCCGTAATAGCTGCCGGCGTGCGCACCTGCGCCGATCGCGATGTTGTTGCCGCCGTAGCCGCCGGTCTTCGCGCCTTTGCCCAGCGCGATGTCGTTCACGCCTGCAGCGTAGGCATTGCTGCCGCCCGCGAAGGCGTTGCCACCCATCGCCTGGGCGTTGTCACCGAACGCACTCGAGCCGGTGCCTTGTGCAACGCTGTAGTGGCCCACGGCCGCGCTGTCATCGCCCGTCGCATTGGCGGTATCGCCGATCGCGGTCGAGGAGTAACCGGTGGCGACCGCGAATGGGCCTACCGCGGTCGCGTACGTTCCGGCCACGCTGGTGTTGCCGATCGCAATGCCACTGTCGCCCAATGCCGTGGCCGCGCCACCCATCGCGATGCTGTTGTAACCGCCCGCGTACGACTGGCTGCCGATCGCGACCGCCTTGTACGCATCCGCACCCGTCGTGGCCTTGAAGCCAACCGCCGTCGACAGATCGCCCTGCGCATAGGCATTGGTGCCGAGCGCGGTCGAGATCCGGCCGGTCGCCTTGGTCACCAGGCCGAACGCCGCGCTGCCGTACGCCGCGTTCGCGCCCGTACCGACCGCCGTCGCATAATCGCTCGCGGTCGCTCCCATGCCGACCGCCGTCGCCTGCTCGCCCGCGGTCGCGGCAAAGCCGACGGCGGTGGCATATTTGCCCGTCGCCTGCGCGTTCGCACCCAGCGCGGTGGTGTACTTGCCGGTCGCCTTCGAGCCATTGCCGAGCGCGGTTCCGTACTTGCCGCTGGCGTTGGCGTTGCGGCCGATCGCGGCCGCGTACTTGCCCGTGGCGCTGGCGTTCTGGCCGATCGCGATGTTGCCGCCGTAGTAGCTGCCGGCATACGCACCCGCGCCGATCGCGATGTTGTTGCCGCCGTAGCCCCCGGTCAGCGCACCGTTGCCCAGCGCAATGTCATTGGCGCCTGCCGCGTAAGCATTGCTGCCGCCCGCGAATGAGTTGTCACCGATCGCGTTCGCGGTATCACCGATCGCGGTCGACGAATAACCGGTCGCGACCGCGAACGGGCCCACCGCTGTGGCATACGTGCCCGCAACACTCGTGTTGCCGATCGCGATGCCGCCGTCCCCCAGCGCCATGGCCGATCCGCCCATCGCGATGCTGCTGTAACCACCCGCATAGGACTGGCTACCGATCGCGACCGCCTTGTATGCATCAGCACCTGTCGTCGCCTTAAAGCCCACCGCCGTCGACAGATCGCCCTGCGCATAGGCATTCGTACCGAGCGCCATCGAGATCCGTCCGGTCGCCTTGGTCACCAGGCCGAACGCCGCGCTGCCGTACGCCGCATACGCGCCAGTCCCCACCGCGGTGCCGTAATCACTGGCGACGGCTTGCATGCCGACTGCTGTCGCCTGCTCACCCGCGTTCGCGGCAAAGCCGACCGCCGTTGCATATTTGCCGGTCGCCTGCGCGTTCGCACCGAGCGCCGTCGTGTACTTGCCGGTCGCCTTCGAACCGTTGCCCAGTGCGGTTCCGTACTTGCCGCTGGCATCCGCGTTGCGGCCGATCGCGGTCGCATATTTTCCCGTCGCGCTGGCGTTCTGGCCGATCGCGATGTTGCCGCCGTAGTAACTGCCCGCGTAGGCGCCGGCGCCGATCGCGATGTTGTTGCCACCGTAATCGCCGGTCTTGGCACCGTTGCCCAGCGCAATGTCGTTCACGCCTGAGGCATAGGCATTGCTGCCGCCCGCGAACGCGTTGTCACCCATCGCCTGCGCGTTGTCACCGAACGCACTCGAGCTGGCGCCTTGTGCAACGCTGTAGTGGCCCACGGCCGCGCTGTCATCGCCCGTCGCGCTGGCGGTGTCGCCAATCGCGGTCGAGGAGTAACCCGTCGCGACTGCGAACGGTCCCACGGCCGTGCCATAGGTGTTCGCGACGCTCTGATTGCCGATCGCGATCCCGCTGTCGCCCAGTGCAGACGCCGCACCGCCCATCGCGATGCTGTTGTAACCGCCTGCGTACGACTGACTGCCGACCGCGACGGCCTTGTAGGCGTCCACACCCGTCGTGGCCTTGAAGCCCACCGCCGTCGACAACGCGCCTTGCGCATACGCGTTGGTGCCCAGTGCGGTCGCGATGTAGCCGGTCGCCTTCGTCACCAAGCCCAAGGCCACGCCGGCCTTGCCGGTTTCGGCGCCCGTACCGACTGCCGTGCCATAATCGCCAGCGGTCGCCGACATGCCGACCGCCGTGGCCTGCACACCGGCCGTGGAGAATGCGCCGACCGCGGTACCGTAATCGCCAGCCGCGCTTGCGCCTGCACCTAATGCGGTCGTGTATTTGCCGGCCGCCTGCGAACCGTTGCCGAGTGCCGTGCCGTACTTGCCGCTGGCATTCGCATTGCGGCCGATCGCGGTCGCGTACTTGCCTGTCGCGCTCGCGTTCTGGCCGATCGCGATGTTGCCGCCGTAGTAGCTGCCGGCGTACGCACCCGCGCCGATCGCGATGTTGTTGCCACCGTAGCCGCCGGTGGCCGCGCCATTGCCTTGCGCGATGTCGTTGGTGCCGGCTGCGTACGCGCCACCCACTGCGACGCTGTTGTCGCCGACCGCAATGCTGTTGGATCCGAGTGCTGTCGATGAATATCCGACTGCGACACTGTGGAAACCCAATGCCGAACTGATTTCGCCGGCTGCCGTCGCGCTGCGCCCGACCGCGGTGCCCGCGCCGCCCAGAACGGTGGCTTCCGCGCCCACTGCGGTGCCGCCATCGGCTGCAACGTAGCTCAACGAACCGATCGCCGTGCCCGCGCCATATGCGGTCACCGAGACGGCATGCGCGCCCAGGGCCACGTCGCCCAAGCCCGAAGCCATCGCGCCCTGCCCGATCGCCGTCGTGGCATCACCCACGGCCATCGCGGATTCGCCGAAGGCGGATGCGCCGATGCCGCCGGCATAACTGTTCGCGCCCACCGCCGTGGTCGCATTGGCCATCGCCTGCGCGTTGTCGCCGAACGCACTCGAGCCGGTGCCTTGCGCAACGCTGTAATGGCCTGCGGCCGTGCTGTCGTCACCCGTGGCGCTGGCGGTATCGCCAATCGCGGTCGAGGAGTAACCGGTCGCGACCGCGAACGGACCTACCGCCGTCGCATACGTTCCGGCCACACTGGTGTTGCCGATCGCGATGCCGCTGTCACCCAGTGCCGACGCCGCACCGCCCATTGCGATGCTGTTGTAGCCGCCCGCATAGGATTGGCTGCCGATCGCGACGGCCTTGTAGGCGTCCGCGCCCGTCGTCGCCTTGAAGCCCACCGCCGTCGACAGCGCGCCTTGCGCATAGGCATTGGTGCCCAGTGCCGTCGAGATCCTGCCGGTCGCCTTGGTCACCAGGCCGAACGCGACGCTGCCGTATGCCGCATTCGCGCCGGTCCCAACCGCCGTCGCATAATCGCTCGCGGTCGCTCCCATGCCGACTGCTGTCGCCTGCTCGCCCGCGTTCGCGGCAAAGCCGACGGCCGTTGCATATTTTCCGGTCGCCTGCGCGTTCGCACCCAGCGCCGTCGTGTACTTGCCGGTCGCTTGCGAACCATTGCCGAGCGCGGTGCCATATTTGCCGCTGGCGTTGGCGTTGCGGCCGACCGCGGTGGCGTACTTGCCTGTCGCACTCGCATTCTGCCCGATCGCGATATTGCCGCCGTAATAGCTGCCCGCGTAGGCGCCCGCGCCGATCGCGATGTTGTTGCCGCCGTAACCGCCGGTCGCCGCGCCGTTGCCCAGCGCAACATCATTGCTGCCCGCGGCGGTGGCGCTGTCGCCCATCGCCAGCGAATGATCGCCCAGCGCCGCCGAGCCATAGCCCGCTGCGGTGGCGTTCATCCCGGTTGCCGTTGAATTCTGGCCGAGCGCGGTGCTGCCGTCGCCCGATGCGTAAGCGTTGTCACCGAACACGCTCGAACTCGTGCCGCTCGCGTTTGCCATGTAACCGTTGGCGGTGCTGTTGTCGCCCGAGGCCATCGCCAGCGGGCCCGAGGCCGTCGCGTGCGCGCCGCTGGCCACCGCGTCATCCGAACCATCGGCCGGCCCATTGGCCTTGAAGTAGTGCGAAGTCGCCGCGGCTTCGCCGTTGTTGGTCGCGGCATTCAACTGCGCGAGATTGACCGCATCGGTATTTGCGGTGCCCGCCGCGACGTTGGTGATCTGGCGCTCCGCCCCCGGCGCGCCTACGGACACGCTGTTGGCCCGATCGACCACGGAATGCGCACCCAGCGCCACGCTGCCGGCAAAGCCCATCGTGTTTGCGCCGGTGCCGAAAGCCACGCTGTTGGTCGCGTTGGCCACCGCATTGGTGCCAATGGCCGTCGAATCGATTGCGCTGGCCAGCGAGTTGTAACCTTCGGCGATCGCGTGCCGCCCCATTGCGCCAGCATTGTGGCCGATGGCGACGGCATCGTCTCCATCGGTCTTGGCCGCGAACCCGATGGCGACGGCATTGGGATGCCTGGCGACGGCATTGTGTCCTTCCGCAATGGTGTTGAGGCCTTGCGCCTGGGCGCCGTCGCCGATGGCAATGCTGTCGTTGTTCGTGGCGATCGCCTTGGTGCCCAGCGCGGTGCTGGAAGTGCCGGAAGCCGATGCGCCGTTGCCGCAGGCCAGCGCGTTGTTGCCGGTTGCCGTCGCGCCGCTGCAATCGGTCTGGCCCGCCAGCGCGGCAGACCATGGCGCCAAGCCCAAGGCCAACGCCGCCGCGAGCGCGAGCACCGCACGCCGCAGGCCCGTGCCCGAACCCTTCACTTCGCCGGTGGAACCGCCCCCCTTCACCCTCGCCAATTCCGATGCCACCACGATCTGACGGAGTGACTTGTTCCAAACCAGGCTGTAGATCTTCTTGTTCATGTCGGCCACAGGTGTCTTGGGATGTGCGGACTTCGTGCGGCACGGCGCGCGGGCGATGCGTCACGAATGGCGAACGGCAGAAGCTTTTTTCGGGACAAAAACCCCCGTCGCACCTCCGCGTGGGGGTGCGCTGATATGTTTGATTCAAAGAGTCGGTCAGGACTTGTGTTGCTCTTCGATCATGCGCAACTTCCCCGCATGACAAAGTGCCCTTGGAGTGTTGCACGCAGCCGCGACAGACCTCAATAGCGCGGCGCGATTGATCGCCATCATGATGAAAATCAATCAGGCGGCTGGCTGCGCGTTGCACGCGCAGCCAGTGGATGCGTCAGTCGGAATCCGCGGCGAGCGACTGCGCCGGCGCGGCGTCAAGCGCGACGCGCCAGCCCAGCTGGAAACGCGTGCGCGTGCCGGTCTTGCGCATCAATTCGCTCATGCGTCGGTTGAGCGTGGCGGACGAGATGCCGAGTTCGGCGGCGATGGCCTTGTCGTTGAGGCCGGCGGACAAGAGCGGGATCAGTGCGGCCGCGAATTCGTCGTCGTCGCGTTTGTCGTGCCTGGCGACCGCACGCCCGACCAGGATGGGCGTGGCGCGTTCCCACACGAATTCGAACAGCAGGCACAGGGCTTTCAGGAGCGCGCTGCCGTGGATCAGCAGCGTGCGGGCGTTTTCCGGCCGGTCGCCGTCCAATGACATGACCGCTGCGCGGCGGTCGAAGATCATCATCTTGAACGGCAGCGCCAGTTGCATGCGCGCCTCTTCGCCGCGCGCGACGTCCTGTTTGATGCGTTCGAGCGCGCCGGGTGTCTCGAGCAGGCTGTTGTCGGAAACCGTCCTGACCCGCGCGCCGGGACGCACCCTTTGCGGTGGATCGACGGTCGGCGCCAGCACCGGTGCGCGCTGGAAACCCATCACTTCACTGCGGTACGACTCGTACAACTGCGCCAGCACGGCATCCAGGTGCGCGCGGCTTTCGATGGGTTCCAGCACCGGCTCCTGGCCGTCGGCGTGGTTGGCGCGCGCGGAATGCGCTTCGAGATCCGGGATCGCGACACGGACCCGTTCCAGCATCGCCTGTTTCTGCTTGACCAGCGCGGCCACCGCGAACTCCGGCGGGGCCGCGACGTAGACCCGCGGAACCTTCGGCGTATGGGTGGCGAGGCCCAGGGCCTCGAGATCAGCCAGCAACCGCCTGGCCACGCGCTGCGTGATCTCCAGGCAATCAGCAACATCGGCCACGGTTGCGGTGTGGCGTTCGAGCAGGATGCGATAAGCGCGCTCCTCGGTCACGCTTATCCCTAAAAGTTCAAGTGGTCTGGTAGCAGCGCTGCGGTCGACAGCTGCATCCATGATTGGCCTCCCTTCGGTTGTGTGTACCTCGTTTTTGGTGCAGGGCGGCGCGAACCCTCGTTGACGCACCCCCGCGTGATCCGATCTCCACGCAAACTCTTCTTCTGATTCAGCCGTTGTACACGAATCCGGTGCGGTGGTGCAATGACCTGCGTGCCGCAGCGGGACGCGCGTTCCCGAAAAGACTTTCAACCCGCTTGC
>OEPS010000707.1_pt1 | contig 11377 bp, 11 predicted proteins | sample 1539411 | NCBI WGS metagenome assembly OEPS01 (sample SAMN02671747, study PRJEB22543) | soil metagenome | biome: bacteria | place: China:Hunan Province, Lengshuijiang City | collected 2012-10-15 | depth 0.08m m | reverse complement strand
GAAAACCACCGACCCTTGTGGTAATAGGTTCCCAGTGAGACCAGCCCAATTACGGCTCTTCCGGTAAATCCTACGGAGAAATGGGATGACCGGCACCCCTGAAATGCTGTATCTACGCGGTTTTCTGACGACGCGAGCAGGTACGGCATATGGGGGCGGTCATCCCGGCGAAGATTCTGGGGCTTGAGGGGCAAGTGATCAAGAACGTTTTGTTCGACGAAGTGAGCGGGCGGGTGCGGGTCGTGTGCAACCGCGACCGGCGCCGGCGACCCGTCGATCACCGCACCGGCCGAACCGGCGCAGTCAATCGCCTGCTGCGCCGGATCGTGCTGGACGTGCCGCTGGGCGGCTGGCCGTGCGAGATCGAGATCGAATACGCCGAGACCTTCCTGTCGTTCGGACAGGTGCGCGTCGAGCGGCTGCCGTTCGTCAGCCCCGGGGTTCGGGTGACCCGGCGCTACGCCCGCCTGATCGCCGGGATGGCACGCCATATGCCGATCTCGACGGTGGCGCGCCACACCGGGCTGTCGTGGGACGCGGTGAAGGCCATCGAATGCGCGCATCTGGCCGAGACGATTCCGATCCCCGACCCGAAGCGCCTCGAAGGCATCCGTTATCTCGGCGTCGACGAAGTCGCCCGTGCCAAGGGACAAAGCTATTTCACGCTGGTCTACGACCTGTCGCCCGGCACGGACTACGGCCGCATCCTGTGGGTCAGGGAAGGCCGCGAGTCGACGGTGCTGCTTGAATTCCTCGACGCCCTGTCGCAGGCGTGCGCCGACGGCATCGAGGCGGTGGCGCTGGATATGGGGCCGGCCTATATCGCCGCGGTGCAGGCGTCGTTGCCGACGGCTGCCATCGTCTTCGACCGCTTCCACGTCATGCAGCTGTTCAACAAGGTGATCCGCGACTGCCGCCGCGCCGAGTTCAGGGTCGCCGGGACGCTGGGCGACCTGACAGGTCAGCAGGCGATCAAGGGCAGCCTGTGGCTGCTGCTGTCGAACCGCACCACGCTCAAGGACACCGATCGGGATCGGCTCGACCAGCTGCTGGCGCAAAACCAGCCGCTGGCCACGCTCTATGCATTGAAGGAGCAGTTGCAGCGGCTGTGGCAGCCCGACTCGACATTCGCCGCGATGGCCGCGCGCCTCGACGACTGGTGCGGCATGGCCACGGCAGCCCATATCGCCGGATTGAACAAGTTCGTAAAGACCTTGCAGGCGCATCGCACGGGCATCTGCGCGTATGCCGATCATCCGATCACCACCTCGCGGCTGGAGGCGGGAAATGTATCGATCGCCCTGCTGCGCCGCCGCGCCAGGGGCTTCCGGGATATGGAATATTTCAAGCTCAAGATCTTCCAGTTGAACACCAGGGACACGCCGTCATTCCTCTACAACCGCGCGGCACCAGAGCCGTTGCTAACGCGCTTGCCTACCGTAGGAAAACCGTGAAGAGCCCACATCTGCTCGGGATTCGGGGGAAACGAGACAACGCTTCAGAATCGAACAGCCGGTGTTTCGATCTTCAGACCATTGCCACGTGCGTTGACGTAAAGCTCCAGCAGCGTGTATTCCTCGCTGCCGAAAGGGTAGCCCTCGGCGCGGAACTGGCCATAACACTGGCCCATTCGGGTCTGCAGGCCGACCACTCGTCCATTCGCCAGCCGATAGAGGGGGAATCCATTGCTCTGCCCCTGGGACAAGACCTGCGCCCTTAGCTTCAATCCAGGGTAATTACCATGACAGCTTGCGCAAGCCATATCAAGCTGCCCAGCACGGGTTTCATACAGTTTCTTTCCTCGCTCGTAAAAGGGTGCCATTTCCCCACCTGTCTGCACATTGACCACCTGGCCTCGCGCAAGATGGCGGACAAACGCTTCCAACGCCAGCGCATCGCTGCTTTCATATTTGAGCGGCGCATTTCCCAGCTTTTCCGTCCACTCATTGATGACATGTTGCTGAAGGGTAACTGGGTGCTGGGTCTTGCTGTTTAGCACCGGGTAAGTCGCGATGACTTTTGGATCAAGCTTCTTGCCACCCTGTCCATGACAGGTCGCGCAGGATTTTCCGTTCTTGCCAATGCTGGCAAAAAGCTTGCGTCCCTTTTCGACAGCCTCCATACCCTGATTCAGGAAATCATCGTCTTGCATTTCCTTGGTTTCCTGTTTCAAAATCGTATAGCCTGAAAAAACATCTGCGGAAAACACACCTGTACTCAATGGCACAGTCAGCATGCATGCGCCTGCAATAATGGTTGTCTTGAACTTAAGCTTCATTGTTTACCCTTGAATTATTTGAGCGTCATCAAGTAAGCTACCACATCCTCGACTTCCTGTGCGGTCAGGATTGTGTGTCCCTGGTACTTCTTGGAAACCCGGCTGAGTTGATCAGGATTTTTATAAAACGGGGGCATCACTGTGCCCGGATTGATTTCCTGCATGTTCACGATACGCAACCTGAGTTGTCCGGCATCGTAACGGCTTCCGACCCCCACAAGCGGCGGCCCAAACTCACCGTGGAAATCCTCTTCCGCTATGGGCATTTGATGACAGGCAAGACAATTTCCCTTGCCTTGATGGATGGCCACATTCCGTCCATTGACTGGATCGCCCTTGAGCCCGCCCAAAGGGGCGGCAATCGAATAATCCGCATTTTTCCAGGACTGGTAGGCCTCGATCTTCTCAAGATTGGGCGTGGGGGTTTCTGGGGGAGCATCTGCAGCCAGGATGCCCAAAGGACTACCGGCAATCACGAAAGTTGAAGCGACGACAATCATTTTCAATTTGCAGTTCCTCCGTTTGATAGTTAAAGTGATTTAGGACACGGCTGTCCAAGATGGCCGAAACCACTCGGATGGTGCCTTGAACTGATGCGGGTTTCTGGCTGGTTGTGACGGGCTTTCAAGGCCGTGCCTCGATTCAGCGCCCAGGCGCTGCGCAGCAAGACGCGGTAGTGCTCGCGCATCCATTGATTGTAGCGGGATTCAGATGACTGGAACAGGGACATGTGCATAAGAGCGCGCATGGCCCTGTTTCATTCCCTCATGAATCGAAGGGCCGGGCTCAATACTTTTCGCCCCGCAACATCAAGCGCCTGGGCAATCCCCGGAAACGCCCGCCGGATGCGGCAGGCAAAATGGCAACGACCCCAAAGACAAGACCCCTTTTATCCGGGGGCAGGAACACATTCGGTTCCAGGGGGCCACCCAACCCGATCATGCCCGGCGGATCACCCACCCCTTCCAGGTCTGCTGGTGGCTCGCGATCAGGGGGCCAAAGCTTTTACCGCTTGACCGGCGGGCAGCAATGCCTCGATGGCCTTGAGGTTGCGGGCGTCGTCCCACTCGGTGCCGCCGAGCAGGGCGTAGCGCAGTTTGCCCTCGGCATCGACGATGAAAGTGGTGGGGAAGACGAATACTTTCCACTGCTTGCTCGCCTTGCCATCCTTGTCCATCAGGATGGTGAAATCGATCTTGCTGCCCTTGATGCCTCTCAGAAATTGCCGCACCTCGTGTTCGCTCTCGGCCATGTTCACCGCCAGTATGGCGAACGGCTTGCCCGCCAGCTTTTCTTTCAGCCGTTGCATGGAGGGCATTTCGGCGCGGCAGGGTGGGCACCAGGTCGCCCAGAAATTGACCATGACCACCTTGCCGCGGTAGGCGGAGAGATCGTGCATTCGGCCTTGCAGGTCTTTCAGTTGCAGCGTCGGGGCCGCGCGCGGCGGGTCGACCGGCTTGAGTTCCCCGGCATTTCCGTTTGCCGCGCAGGCAAGCAGGGCGAGACCGGGCAGCAGGGTTTTCAGCAGGGTTTTCATTTTTCGACCTTGTTCGGTTTGGGCAGATGGCGAATAGCCTCATCCACCAGGGCAGCCAGTTTTGCGCCCAATTCCCGCTCGGCGGGAAGGGCATCTTCGCGGTAGAAAAAGCGGTCGCGCATACCGTGCAGTATTTCGACCCTGACCTGCGCTCCGCCCTGTTCGAGATGGGATTTCAGGGTGTCAATCTGCCAGTACCAGGGCGAACGATCACCCTGCAAAATCGCCAGCGGCAGACGAACCTGTGCGGCGACGGGAAGGTACACCGGGTCGTCTCCCGCTGCCGGGCTGCCGGTCAGCAGATCGGGAAAGAACAGCACGGCGCCGCGCGTGTTCGGCGGAGCCGAAGCCAGCGTCCTGGCGGCGCCGGAACCCGAGGCAACCAGGTAGAGCGGGGTCGATCCGTCTTGCGCCACGGCGAAGATCGCGCGCAGGTCGTTATCCGGAACCTGCGCCATGCTGCTAGGCAGCGGCGGCAGGAAGTGCGCAGTGTAAAAATCGGGCAGCCATACACGGTAACCCATTGCAGCGAGGCGCGCTGCGGCAACGCGCTCGTTCCGGGCGATGCCCAGTTCGGTAGGTATCCATACGATCGTCCCGCGCCGGCCGCTGCCCTGAACGGTAACAGGCACGCTGACATCCTGACCGGCGCGGATCATGCGTTCTTCGATACGTGCCCAGGCCGGACCGCCGGCCCACACGCCGAACAGCACACACAGCAGGATGAGCCGTTGCATCAGTATTGCCCGCCAAGCGCTGGATTTGCCGGTGCGTTTCTCAGCCCATTCATGGCGTCCATCACCACGATAGGGTCTGCGGTTTTGCATGGATCTGGCTTTCATCCTTGCGGTGCAGCACCTGTCTGCACGTCTGGGTAAACGCTGATTTATTCACTTGTGCGCATCATCGGCAAGCGTCAGGCGGCTTGCGCTTCGGGATTGAGTCGGCTCAAATATACAGCAAATCGGTCCAGTCGTGGATATGCGGGTGATGAACAGTACGGGTGAGAACAGTACAGCATTGAGTCTTGTCCTTATGATGCTTACGGGTAAACAAAAGGGCGTAGCTTGCCATGCGCTACTTCGCCCACGACCCAGCGTTTTCGTCGACAACGACTACCTCATCAAGGGCGTCGTCGGCTGCATCCTGTGAGCCCTGCTCAAGGAACACGCCGCGATTTCTGCAACCGCGAATTGCGCCGCGACCCGCGTCTGCCGCTGCCGGATTTTGCCGACAACCTCGAAACGCGACTGATCCTGCTGCAGCGGCCGCTGTCTGAGCGCTGCCCCGCCATCGCGCTCGCCAAGACCGGGCGCGGCCGCTTCCGACTGGAACTGGCGCGGCCGCTGGCGCTGCACGCGGCGTAGCGGATCGTCACGCCACCAGCGCGTCCGCCAACGCCCACAGCAGCGCCGCGCCGTCGCCCAGTACCAGCGCGATCTTCGGCGACGGCTTCGCCACCGGCGTCGGGACCGCGACCGGCGGCGGGGCGACGACCGGCGCCGCGCAGGCAGAGAGGAGGACGGCGATCAGCAGGGGCAGCAGGCGGCGCATGGGCATCGGTCTCGCGTTGGAAACCGGATTATGCGGCGTGTCGGGCGGACAGCGAGGCTTACAGCTGCCGCGCCGGCAGCTAGCTAGCGGCCGCAGGCAGCCCGCCAGCGCTTCGTGCAGGCGGGTTTCCGGTTCGGGCGGCGAGGGGGTCTCGTCGGCGAGCGGCTCGGTCGCGCGCAGGCGGCGGAAGTAATCCGCGACCGTGGTGCGCGCCACGGTGCGCAGCCAGCCGTCCGGGTTGTCCGGTGCGGGTTGCGCCGTCAGCGCCTTGACGAACACGTCCTGCAGCAGGTCTTCGGCGAGCGCGGTGTCGCCGACCTACCGCCGCAGGAAGGCGAGCAACGCCCGGCGCGATTCGACCATGACCTGCGCCAGCGGGGCGGGTGCCGGGCGCGGGCATCAGGCCTCCGCGCGCAGCGGGATGCAGCATGCGCCGGTCTGGGTTTGGGTGTCCTGACCGAACTGGACTGCGTCGCGCAGGGTGTGGAAATGCTCCCACGCCAGCCCCTGCGGGTCGATTGTCCAGTGCTTGTCGGACTGGGCATAGTAGCACGCCGCGCCGGAATCGGGCAGCACGTCGCAGGATGCGGCGGCGTCGGCCAGTTGCCGCAGCGCGGCCAGCCCTTCGGCGGTATCCGACTGGATGCCGAGGTGGTTGACGCCCGCCTTGTGGCCGCGCGCGGAAATCGCGAAATTCACGCGCGGATCGTCGAGCATCCATTTCGCGTAATCGATTTCCTGACGGCTCGGCGTCTGGCCGAAAAGCTTGCTGTAAAAGGCGATGCTCGCGTCAAGATCATTGACGGCAACGTGGGCGTGAAAGCGGTTCATGCGGGGTCTCCTTGCGTCGGATATAGCATCAAAGGCGATGCATGGGGTATGACGCACGGCGCACGCAAAGGTCGCAGGATTCCGCTCACTTGCCCGCCATCGGCGGCAGGTTCTTCGGCGTCAGGTCGAAATACGGCGTCGCGACCGTCCCGTCCGGCAGCACGTAGGCGGGTGCGGGCGACCCCTTCACCGGCAGGCTTTTGACGTAACGGTAGATCGCCTTGAGATCGGCGTCGCGCATCGCGCGCAGGGACGGCGAGGGCATCGGCGGGCGCATCGGTGCGCGGGCGCGGGCGAGCCATTGCGCCTCGGTCATGGTGCTGTACAGCAGCCGCAGGTTGGCGGGGTAGGTCGTGCCCCACGGCCCCTGCCAGCCCATGACGTCGCCGATCAGCCATTCCGATTCGGCGACGTCGCCGTCCTTCATCATGTAGCCGGGGGTGTGGCAGTCGTTGCAGCCGGAGGTGGCGACGAGATAACGGCCGTGGCGGATGTCTGCGTCGCCCGCTCCGGCTGCAACGACTGCCACACCCCCGGCGCTTGATGTGCCCGCCCGCTGGAGCGAAGCGCCTGAAAGCGCTACATCGTCCCCGCCTGCGCAGGCACCATGGTGGCTGAGCTTCAACGACACGGAACTCAACTCCCTGATCGAGCGCGCCGCTCAGGGTAATCTCGATATACAAGGCACCGAAGCGCGGATTCGTGCAGCACGTTCAAATCTCGGTATCGCGTCGGCGTTACGCTTACCCGCAGTCAGCGCAACCGGCTCGTACACCCGGGGCCGCGAAAGCGAGAACGTCCCGAGCACGACCTCTACAGGCATAGGCCAACAATCTGCGTTGGACGCAACGAAAGCCGAAAACTTGTTTCATGCCGGGTTTGATGCACGATGGGAGCTTGATCTGTTCGGCGGCGTTCAGCGTTCAACCGAACTCGCGGATGCAAACTATCAGGCATCGCTCCATGACCGGAGCGGCGTCATGCTTTCGTTGCTTGCCGAAGTTACCCGTCACTATATTGCGCTGCGCGCCGCCCAGCAGGCGCTGGCCATCACGCGTACCAGTCTTCTGGCTGAGCAGGACAGTCTTCATCTGATCCAGGTACGTTATCGGAGTGGCATGGCCACAGACCTGGACGTTGCCAGTGCCGAATCTCAAGTCAACGCAATCACATCCCGCATTCCCGTCTTGGAAAACGCAACCGGCCAAAGCGTGCACCGCCTCGGCATTCTGCTTGGCCTCGCGCCAGGGGCGCTGTCCGAGGAGCTCCGTGAGCCGAGGCCCATTCCGGCCGGGCCCTCGTCTCTGCCCTTGGGCATGCCTTCCGATCTGCTTCGGCAGCGTCCGGACATCCTGCGAGCAGAGCGCCAGCTTGCGGCGGCGACCGCACGAATCGGTGTTGCGACGGCAGACTTGTATCCCAAGTTTTCCTTGCTCGGCGCCCTCGGCCTGGAGAGCCGCTCAGGCAGCGAATTTTTCAATGTGGGCAGCAAGTACTGGTCGATCGGTCCATCGATCACGTGGCCGATTTTCCAGCGCGGCCGCATTGTCGCCAACATCGAAGTCCGCGATGCCGAGCAGCAAGAGGCTTTGATCAATTACCGAAAGACGATCCTGCTTGCGTATGAGGAGGTTGAAAATGCAATCGCCGCCTTTCGCAACGAAGGCGCTCACCGCAGCGCCATCTCTAAAACAGTCGATTCGGACGAACGCGCGGTCGCCCTGTCGACAGCGCTGTATAAAAGCGGCCTGACCGATTTCCGCAATGTGCTGGTCGCCCAGCAAACCCTGTCTCAATCACGGATTGACCTGGCGCGCAGTGACGCTGCTGAGGCCACAGCATGGGTGGCATTGCACAAGGCCCTGGGTGGGGGCTTGGAGTTCGAACCGGCTCCTGCCAGGCTCAATTCCCAATATCAGCCATTACCCTGCCAGTCCGCACGCACAGAAGGAGCGCCAAAATGTTACGCGTGGCCTTGAAAATGCTGGTGGGGGATCGCGCCAAATATGTGGGCTTGATCTTTGGCATTACGTTTACATCATTCCTGGTGACGTTTGCTGCATCGTATTTCGCCGGAATCATGACGCGCGGCTACGCGCTCGTCTCCGAGAACGCGACCGCGGATGTATGGGTCATGGACCCGGCAGTCAATTCGGTCGAGCAGACGACCAACATGTCCTTGCAAGCATTGGCAAGAGTCCGCAGCGTTGCGGGTGTGCAGTCGGCAGTACCGCTCATGCTGGCCACGGCGGATGTCCGTTTTCCCAACGGACGCTATCAGCCCTTTCAGATCATTGGTGTCGATGACGTGACGCTGACAGGCCTGCCGCCCATGAAAGGCGGCGTGATGCCTGGCTTGCTGCGAGTACCTGATGCCGTGGTGGTGGATGCGGGCGGTTCCAGCGGCAAGCTGGAGACGCCATTTCAAGTTGCGGATCAGTGGCCACGCGATAAACCGCATCTCGATGCGCCGACGCGCGAACTGGCGACAGGCGATGAGTTGCTGGTCAATGATTATCTCGTACGGGTTGCCGGACGTTCGCAAGGTCTTCCCCGGTTTCCGCCGCGCCCGCAGCTCTACATGACTGTTTCGAACGCGACCCGGATTCTGCCGCCAGAGCGTCGGCGGCTCACCTTTGTGCTTGCAACCGCTGCACCGGGGGTGGCGCCTGAAGACCTGGCGATTCGCATCGAGTCGGCAACGGGTCTGCGCGCGCGCACGTCGGCAGACTTTAAATCCGATACCGTTCACTGGTTTCTGGTCAACTCCGAAGATGTAGGGGATATCGCAGCGATGCTTACACTGGCCATGTCAGTCGGCTTTGGCGTAACCGGGGTCATGCTCTACATGTTCACCAACGAAAACCTGCGCAATTATGCTGTGCTAACTGCGATGGGTGCCACGCCACGACTGCTTTTGACGATGGTGTTTGCGCAGGCAGGCGTATGCGGGCTCATTGGAACCGGTCTCGGACTGGGCCTTAGCGCCATTATTGGGCAGTTGGCAATCATGGCCGGATTTCCGTTTCGCATGATGTGGTTCACGCCTTTACTCGGCGCAGTGACTGTTGTGCTGGTTAGTGTGGTTGCCGCTGCGTTAAGCGTCCGCCCTGTATTGAAGCTTGAGCCAAGCCTGGTATTTTCGGGGCGTTGAGGAGCCGTTACGAATTCATCCTGAGTAAACTCCCTGATGTCGCCTACCCATTATGAGCATCTGGTGGTAGTCGAAGGCATGATTGGCGCAGCCTTTTTAGAGCTTACGACCCATGTTGCAAGATGAAATAAGGGTAGGCTATCTATGAAGGCATGTCCTGTACTGTGTGCAGCGGAAACCCCAAAGGGACTCGATTTTGACTACTGTTGTTACTGAAATCGTTTCTGACTCCAGGGCAGGCAACAAGCAATAGTGGACATTGCCAGCTTCAGCGGATTGATCGCCTGGATTGCCCGACATCCTGAGTGGGCCTATGCGGTCATTTTTCTCGCCGCGTTCACCGAGTCTCTCGCGGTCGTGGGGCTGTTCGTCCCCGGTGCGCTCATCATGTTTGGCGTCGGCGCCATCGTAGCGGTTGGCTCGCTGGACCTGTGGGCCACATTGGCGTGGGCAGCCGCTGGCGCGATTGCCGGTGACGCCAGCAGTTACTGGCTGGGGCGTCACTACCGTGATGAACTGCGCAATCGCTGGCCCTTCATCCGTTATCCGAAACTACTGGAAAAAGGCACCGCGTTCTTTCATCGGCACGGCGGCATGAGCATCTTCCTGGGGCGTTTCGTCGGACCGGTGCGCCCCGTGATTCCGACGGTGGCGGGCATGCTCGGCATGACTCCGGCACGCTTCTACGCGGCCAACATCCTGTCTGCGCTCGGCTGGGCGCCGACCTATATCCTGCCGGGTGTCGTCTTCGGCGCCTCATTGGGTTTGGCGGGGGCGGTGGCCACACGCCTCGCTTTGATTCTCGTGCTGCTATTGATCCTGGCCTGGAGCAGCATTTGGATCGTCAGCCGCAGCGTGATCTGGCTGCAACCGCGCGCCGAATACGGCTTGGGTCAGCTTCAGGCCTGGGCGGGCAGGGCGCTGCCGGCAAGAACCTGGTCGTTGCGCGGCATGGTCGCTTCGCTGCTCGATCCGGCGCGTCCCGAATCCCGCGCCTTGCTGGTGTTCGCGGCGGTATTGATTGCCGCCGCCTGGATGTTCTTCGGAATTATCGAGGATGTGCTTACCGGCGATCCGCTGGTGGTGGTCGACAAGACGGTCTATCACCTGCTGCAAGGGCTGCGCACGCCCTTGGGCGACAGCGTCATGATCGCGCTCACCGAATTGGGCGATGCCGCGGTGACGCTGCCGGTGATTACGGCAGTGCTGCTATGGCTGGCGTGGAAACGCGCCTGGCGGCCGGCTGCCTACTGGCTCGCCGCAGCGAGTTTTGGCGCCGTGCTCACCGTGATTCTCAAAGCGGGATTCGGCCTGCCGCGCCCGCTGCCTTTGTACGATGGCTCGGTCGCGTTCGGCTTCCCCAGCGGCCATGCGGCCATGAGCATCGTCATCTTCGGTTTTCTGGCGGTGCTCACCGCGCGCGAATTGTCCTTGCGCGGACAACTCGTGGTGTTCAGCGTCATGGCCTTGCTCGCGGGCCTGATCGCTTTCTCGCGCCTCTACCTGGGTGCGCACTGGCTGTCCGACGTGCTGGGCGGCTTAAGCTTCGGCGTGGCATGGGTAGCGCTGCTGGGCATCGCGTATTGGCGTCGTCCGGCGCCTGCGGTTTCGGCGCGCGGTCTGCTGGCCGTGGCGGCTATTGCGCTCATTGTGGGCGCGGGCGTTCATGCCACGACCCAGCGTGACGCCGACATCGCACGCTACGCAGTTCAGTGTCCATCCACGCTGATTGTCCAGCAGGACTGGTGGACCCAGGGCTGGCAAATCCTGCCGGCCTGGCGCATCGACATCGAGGGCGAATACGAGCAGCCGCTTACCGTTCAGTGGGCTGGATCGATCGAATTCCTGCGCGCCAGATTGATGGCGCAAGGGTGGCGGGAGGCGGTGCCCCTAACCGGCAAAAGCCTGCTGCTTTGGCTCGACACCCGTCGACCGGCCATGCAATTGCCGCTACTGCCGCGTGTTCATGATGGCCGCGACGAAACACTGGCTTTGATCTACCCGGTCAAGGGCAAGCCAGACC
>OEPS010000706.1_pt1 | contig 11380 bp, 11 predicted proteins | sample 1539411 | NCBI WGS metagenome assembly OEPS01 (sample SAMN02671747, study PRJEB22543) | soil metagenome | biome: bacteria | place: China:Hunan Province, Lengshuijiang City | collected 2012-10-15 | depth 0.08m m | reverse complement strand
GGCGGGGGCGGGGTGACTGTCACTGTCCAAGGGCCGTGTTGGGTAGCAGCCACCGTGCCTGAGACGTTCGTGGAGGATGGAAAGTTGCCCACGTTGACGATTCCGGCCACTGGCCATGGCGTGGTGCCTGGCGTCCCCTGGTTTGCGGTGATGGTTGCGCTGCCGGGCCCACCGCCGTTGGGGCTGGTGCTAGACGTCGATGCGGTAGCTCCGGAGATCGGAGCCAGGATCGCTACTGGAATGGCGCCGGCTGCGCCGACAATGACGTACGTCAGCCGCCGTGGGAGGCGATGATGTTCCCTGTTGGCCATGATCTTTGTCCTTTCGTGTTCTGGTTGTCGTGGACCGTTGCGTGGTTTCTCTGGGGAATTCGCTATTTGCCTGACGATCACCCGATGATGGGTTCGTTGGGGTGCGGTCCTCGATCGAGCAGACGCTCGCGGCGGAACTGGTGCTCGGTTTCGATCGTTCGCCACGAACGAAAGGCGTGCATCCGCATCCCCAAACGACCTTTCTCGCCTTGGGGACCGTTAGAAGCTCCCGTCCCAGGTAGCACTGAAACTGTCGCCGGAGGACGGTGACACCACTGGACACGCCGCGGTATCGGTCGTGAGCAGCAGCTTCCCGGGTGATCCGGACTGCCCGATGCAGTCCAGGTAGTACGACGCGGTGTCGTCGGTCATCGGGATGTCGTACACAGTGCCCCCTGAGAAGCCTGCGATGTCGCCGGACGCTCCTCCCGAAACCTGGGTGCCGTTCGTGAAACCGGCCGAGGAAAAGTCGGCAAGGGGCACGATCTGCGGGCCGAATTCGTTGTCGAACGCTGGACGCTCGAGAATCCACTCCGCGCTCGAGTCAAAGCAGGTGCGGGTCGAGCAGGGCTGGCTCACCGAGAAGTCGTTGACAGGTTCGGTGGAGTCGCTCAAAGAAAGGCCGTAACTGTTGACGCCCCGAGGGCCGGGGGTGACGGTGACCGATGCGCTGATCTGATCGCCAGGCTTCGGACAGTCGACATTGTTGGTTATGCAAGTCTGCGCGCCCTCTACCACCATGGGGCCGGGGAACATCTCGTACCACACCCAGTAGTAGGTGGCGCCCTCGAAACACTGTGTCGCCGTACCCAGTTGCTCGACGGTGCTGTCCGTCCATCCGTCGAGGCCCACCCACTGGGCGAGGAGTACGTCGCTGTTGCGGTAGAGCCCGTTCGGGCAGGACACCGACGGGATGATCCATTGGCCGCTGACGCCGGAGAAGGTCTGCGAACCTGACTCGATGTCCGCGAATCCCGACCAGTTGTCGCTCGCTAGCAACGTCGTGCTCGTACCGCGCACCGCTGCCGTGCCGCTGCGGATGAGGGGCGCGTGCGACGACATGTATTTGACTAACGCCGCTCGGGCCAAGGCGACTTGTGCCGCCGCTGGCCGCATTGAGCCACGCAGTCCTGTGCCCGGCGCGCCGGGCGCGAGCACACAGGCTGAAGCCACCACCGCGGTCGCCGAAAGCGCCACCATCGCGTTCGACACTCGGCTGCGCATTCGCCCTCTCCCTCCGCTCCGCCGTCGAAGAGCTGCCACGTCGACAACATGCGGAGGGAGACGGCGGTGAGGAATTCGCTGCAATGCGACCCAGGAACGGCCTAGACGGGATTCACGCTTCATGGTCAGCGACCTGGGGAGTGATCAACCGGCGGCTGACGTAGCTGTTGAGTGAGGTGAGCGCCGTGACTGAGGGGATGCCACCCGATTCTGGGGCCAGTCGCCTGGAGGCAGCCTCTGGGAGCGAGGCGAAGAAGCTTTCGGCGTCGGTCTGTGAAGCCCACACGGCCACGATCCTCAGCCCCTGGTTCACCTCACCGACATAGCGGGCGAGCAGTCCGTCATGGTCTTCGCCGCGGCCCGCTACTTCCTCGGCGTGTTGCTCCTCGAACGCGGGCAGCGTGCCGCCGGGCCAGTCTGCGACGGTGATGTACTCCACGGTTCCCTCCTCATATCTGGGCCGCACGGCCCTGCTGAGGAGGACGATGACATGACCGAGCGATATCGCGGATCCGCCGAATTGCTCAATTCAGTACTCAAATACGCTGCTGGCGGACGATCCAGGCGGTGATCTGGCTCCGTGAGGTGAACCCAAGTTTGGTCAGGACTCGCTGAACATGGTTCTGCGCGGTCCGCTCCGAGATGACGAGGTGTTGGGCGATCTGGCGGTTAGTCAACCCGTCGGCGACGAGGGTCGCGACCTCGAGTTCCCGACTGCTTAATCCTGCCGTTGTCTGCGTCGCTCGGAACCGTCGACGCAGGTTGGCGCTGGCTGTCGCGAGCGCACCCATGCCCATGCGGTCGATGAGCGCCCCGCTCTCAGCGGCCAGCCCCGCCGCGTGCGGACGGTCGCCGGCCCGGTCACGCCGGACCAGGGCGAGGGCAAGATAGTGGCCAGCTTCGGCGACGAACCCCGGAGTGCCCCCGCGCCGGGTGATGTCTAGCGCCGCCGTCAGGTCGGTTACCGCATCGTCAGTCCGGCCAAGGGTCAGGCTGGCCACGCCCAAGTGGAGCTCTACCGGGCCGAGGTAGTTGACCGCCCCGGATCCCGCAGTGACGTGCTCACCTCGGTACGGTTCGAGGCGCTGGCTCGCAACTGCGAGATCATTGAGCCGGTTGAGGGCGGCCGCGGCCATGACGCCGACGGCCAGACCTTCCACCCCCGCAAACGGGGGGAAGGACCAGCGGTCGATCGGGCCAGCGAGCTGATATTCGATTTGAGCCTCGTCCATCTCGCCCGCACGGGCCAGGATGAAGGCTCTGCCGAGCCGGCCCATGGTTACGAACCATGCAGGCTGCTCGAAGGGCATTCGGGCCAGGGAGAGCGACTCCTCCGACACTCCTACGTGATGGCTGACGGCGCAACGTATGGCCAGATAGGCGCCCCGAGCCGCGGCCGACTCGATAGAACGCATGCGCTCGTACGCCTCGCAGCCGGCCGCGGATGCAGCAGTAAAGTCGCCTCGTCCCTGGGCGATGCAAGCAATGCAGCGGTCGCGCAGCCAGGCGCTGACCGGTCCGCCAACTTGGTCGACCGCCACACGCAACGCCACTAGTTGGCCTTCGGCGGAGGCAAGGTCGCCTTGCTCGACCAGGGTGTCGACCGTCAACAGCCGGCCCCACATCGCGGTCCGAGCGCTTCCGGTCCGCCGGGCGACCGCCACCATCTCAGCCGCGAGCGCGAGTCTTTCCGGTCGCGCATTGGGTCCCGCACTCGCTTCCTGCCGGGCCCGAAGGGCCTCAACTAGAGCGTCATCGTCGCCGCTGGTCCGGGCCAGCGCGAGAGCCTGCTCGCTGAGCGAACGCGCCAGGTCCCGCTCCAGTTCGTAAAAGGCGACGTGACTGCGCTGCGCCAGTAATCGGGCCCGAGTCGCAGCGTCCTGGGTGCCGATCGCGTCTATAGCACTGTCGCAGAGCTGCTTCGCTGCCGCATTGACGACGGCGTCGGTACCAGCCTCCAGAGCGAACGCGGACTGGGCCTGCATGGCGGCATCGCCGGCGGAGCGCGCCGCGGCGCCCGCCTGGCGTGCTACCTCTACTGCCTCGTGTAGCCCGCCCGCCAAGAAACAGGCCCGGGCCATTTCGACCAGCAGCCGGCACCGCTCGCTTTCATCGATTCGGCCCGGCACGCTCAGCGCGGCCCGATAAAGATCGACCCCGTCGGCATAAGCGGTCCGCCGGACGGCCTCAGCAGCCGCCCGCCAAGCCCACCTCCGAGCTTGCTGGTCACCACCCGCACCGACCAGAGCCAGCCAATGGCGGGCGAGCACCCCAGCCTGGTCGCCCGGTCGCTCGCCGATTTGGCTCTCGATCTCCATGGCCACTCGCCGATGGTTCTCTAAGCGCTCCGAGGTTTCGAGCGAGGCCACGACCGCAGCCTGGGTGAGCGCGTGGACAAACCTGTAGCAACCCGGATCTCCCGTCGCCTCGATCAGCCCGTGGCCACAAGCCTCGTCTAGCAAAGCCAGGACCTTTTCCGGCGTCGTCTGGCTCGCCTCAGCAAGAAGTCCTGCCTCGAAGCGGTCCCCGATCACCGCCGCGACCCCAAGCAGGCTCTGACAGTTCGAAGTGAGCAAGGCCAGACGCGACCGGACGACGTCGCGCACCGAGCCCAAGACCTCGCCGGGACGCCACGAACCCTCCGCAACAGCTTGAGCAAGCTGACCAACGAAGAACGGATTGCCGCCGCTGGCCCGATGAACAGCAGACACAAGAACCGGGTCAGCCCCACTGACGCCCGTCCGCAAAACGGTGCCAACAGCCTCCTCGTCGAGCGGACCAAGGTCGATCCGCTCACACTCCAACGACCCGACCAACGCCGGCAGCACCTCACGCAACGCCGACGGAGGGCCCGCATCGCGGAAAACGACGATCAACAGCACCGGCACCTCGTGCAGCCGGTCCGCGAGATGACGCAACACCAGCACCGACGAGTGGTCAGCCCAATGAGCATCGTCCAAGACGATCACCAACCCAGCCCCCGCGGCCGCCAGCACCGCTGTGGATACCTCGTCCACCACCCGAAAGCGATCCTCGGGCCGCGGCTGCTCAGTGACTGAAGACAGCTCGAGCGAAGTACCCAAGCTGCGCATCACTTCCCGCCACGGCCACAACACCGGCGCGCCAGCCTCCTTCGATGCGCGACCGAAGGCGACAGCCAAACCCTGGGCCAACGCGAGAGCGACCAACTCGCGGGCCAAGCGACTCTTGCCGATCCCCGCCTCCCCGGCCAAAAGCACCAACCGTCCCCGGCCCTCCCCAAGCTCGGCGAGCCACCCACGAAGCCTCGCCAGCTCCCGCTCCCTGCCGACCAGCGGACCGTGCACCAGCCCGACCTTATGCTCATGACGACGCCACGCGCTCGTACTGCGCCCGATCGAGTAGTAGCTGCTCCGGGTGCCTATCTCAGGAGGTTGAAATCGAATATGAGCTCGCTGGTCAGATCGACTGCTGGTCCTTCCCGCGTTTGCCGGAGTGGAAGGTCCGGTCGTCGGCGCCATGGTGGCCGCCCTCAACCGAGCTGATGATCTCGCAGTTGCGAGCAGCCTCGAACCCTAACGGGGTGAGCACCTAACCGGGGGCCCGGCGCGGTCAATGCCTCGGCCCGGTCGAGCTCCACCTGGGTGTGACAAGCCTGATCCTGGGCCGAACCGAAGATGTGGTGACTGACCTGACGGCAGCATTGGACATCGCCCAGGGCGGCGGCGCTCCGAGGTTCGTCGCCAAGCCGGGACTATCTTGTCCTCGCCTCGCTCTGCTCTGTGGTGACGGGGCCGGCGACCGTTCGCACGCGTCGGAGTTGGCGCACGACAGCGTGGCGCTAATCGACCGTTTGCGGATGGAAGCACTTGCGGCTTCCAGCGCGAACCCATCTCGACGGCTCCGTAGACGAGACGAGGCCCTCGCGAACCGCTGGCGAAGCCAGAGCTGCCACGCGTGTGGCCGACGGCCTCAGCAACCGCCAGATCGCCCCCCGCTCATCGTCTCCGAGCGGACGGCCCAGAATCCCGTTCAGCTAGTCCTGACCAAACTCGCTGCGCCTCCCGCATCCAGATCACCGCCTGGATCCTCCGCCAGCAGCGTATTTAAGTACCGAATTGAGCAATTCGGCGGATCCGCGACGTTGCTCGGTCATGTCATCGTCGTCCTCAGCGTGGCCGTGCGGCCCAGATCGGAGGACGGAACCGTGGAGTACATCACTGGCGCAGACCGGCCTAGCCGCACCCTGCCGCGAGGGTTTCTTCGCGTTTCTTGCCTGAAGCTGCAGCCAAGCGGCTCGCTCCCGTCCCCCCGCCGCGATCCCTCGCTGACCTCGCTCACCTAACTCAACACCTACCTCGCCGCCGGCTGAGCCTTATCACCTCAAGGACAGACAACAAGGAGGAGCAACCATGAACACCAGGAAGAAAATCGTCCTAACAGCCGTCGCGCTCGCGACAGCCACCTCGCTCGGAACGGGGGTCGCCTGGGCAGCAGGTGTGACGCTGCCGTTCTCGGGCGACGGCAACACAATCAACGGCTGTTACAACAGCGCTTCCGGCAGCCTTCGCCTATTGACACCCACGACACCGACCTGTGCCAGCGGTACCACCCCGATCCAATGGAATCAGACGGGCCCACAGGGAAACCAGGGGCCTACCGGACCACAAGGGGCTGCCGGACCCCAAGGCCCGCAAGGCCCCCAGGGCCCGCAAGGTCCCCAGGGCGACACCGGGCCAGCGGGCCCCACAGGACCTGCCGGACCCCAAGGCCTCCAGGGCGACACCGGCCCGGCGGGCCCAACCGGACCTGCCGGTCCGAGCGGGACGAGCGGGACGAGCGACGCCTACATCGCCAGCAACAACGGCGCGGTCCAACTCGGCCTCTATCGCAATGAACTGACTCACGTCGACGTACCCGCGGGCAACTACGCGGTGGATGCGAAGACCGAACCGTTCGTCGACCCTAACTACGGCGACGCCGTGGTCGCCTTCTGCTACTTGAGCGGGCCCTCAGGCGACCTCGACCAGTCCGACGTCCTGGTACAGACGACCAGCTCCTCCGTTTCCCCCGGGGCCGATACTGCGATCCCACTGATTGGGACAGTTTCGCTGCCGACCGGAGGAACGATATCCCTCGCCTGCCAGGGTGGCTCGGGCATGTGGGCCAAGTACAGCAAGATCGTCGCGGTACAGGTCAGCAACCTGCACTGAACCGCCGGGAAGGGGAGGCCAAAGCGAAGCGGGACCGCCGAGCCTCCCCTTCGCCGGGCGACACAGCGTGACAGCTTCCAGTAGCCCTGAACGTGATTAAGCCGGATCGGCTCGCGGTCGGGGCCATCGAACGCCTGCGAAGAAGACCGCCGGAGGTCGAAGATCTCCTTGGCAGCCAGCGGCCGTCCATGGTTACAAAAGCCATCCACCACTCTGCAGAGCGGAAGCAGACCTCCGCAAACGCCACACCAGCGTCGTTCGTGGGCGTGGAACGCGTACCCAGATGTCGCAGACGGGTAACCGCGAAGGGCACGCATCGAATGGACCGCCAAGTCATGGCGTCATTTTTCGAGCGTCAGCTCCCAGTGCGCTGGGCGACCTACGATCGCAAGTTGATTCGCATGCTGGCATCATCAGCGTTCGTGAACGTCGCGTTCTTCGACATCGGCGGAACGCTGTGGCCAGACGAGTGGCCGTCTCTGCCTGGCGATCGCGCGGAGAGGATCGGATGCCTGTGCGGCCGGGTCGAACAACTGTCTGAGCTGGATGCCGCGCGACTGGTCGATTCGCTCTCCTCAGTCAAGCACCCCGCCTCGGCTCGCCAACAGACCCATCAGCTGGTCATCGATACCGTCCATCGGTGTGGCCTCACCGGCTTGGTGACTGCGGAGGCAGAGATCGAGGCCATGTGCCTGCCAGCCGCTGGGCACATCGAGCTGTTTCCCGACGCCCGCCGCCTGTTTGACGCCCTCTCCGGGCGTGGCCGAGTCGTGCTCGTTTCCAACACCATGTGGCGGGATCGACATGCTGCACGCCGCGACTTCGAGCAGTTCGGGTTGGCCGGTCAAGTCAACGATTACCTCATGTCGATCGACGTTAGTTGGCGCAAGCCCGCCTCCCGCTTCTTTGCTGCTGCTCTCTCCTCGGGGGAGCGCCACCAGACCATTGCGTGATCGTAGATGACTCGGAAACGAACGACATTGCGCCCGCTCAAGCACTTGGTATGGGCACGATCCGGGTGGCCATCGAGGCTCCAAGACCATCGACGAGTGCTGCCGATCACGTGTGTACCTCTCTCGACGAGGTGGCCGACATCCTCGCCAACGGGCCGGCGGGCCGCTTTTGATGAGCAAGGTCGCCCATACCGCGCATCTGCGGTAGCCCCAAAAGACAGCCCAAGCTCAATCCCGGTACGCCGGCTAGAGGGTGACGGTCATTCGGGTCTCGTCTTGGCAGAGATCGGATGGCAGTGGTTGATAATCGTCGGTTTCGGTGAACCCAATGGCTCGATAGAGGATCTCTGCAGCCGTGTTGCCCCGTGTCACCCACAACTGTACTTCTCTCGCTCCGCACGCTCTCGCCCAGTCGAGCACGGCATCGACCAGGAGTCGACCGACCCCGGTTCGCCGGACAGTCGGATGGGTCCACATCGACACCAGTTCCACTATCTCCGACGCCGGTTCGAGCCTATACCCGCCGACGAGTCCCACGATGTCCTCGTCAGTCACGGCGAAGAATGTGGCCCGTTCCGATCGTCTGAGCCAGATCGAGCTCGGTCGATCCAGTCCTCGGTCGTCAGTGATGATTCTCCGGTGCAGGTGGAGCCGAAGGCGGACGGTGACTCGGCGAGCGCTGCGAGGCGAACAAATCGGAGGGCGTCCGCTTCGCCCGGCTGAATACGGCGTACCACGATCATGGCCGATCGTCGCCGAAAGCGGCGGACGCTGCAAGGTCTTTACGGCGATCGCGTGCTCCACGATCAACGGTTGGAGTGCCCTTCGCGGTCAGCCTCCGGATGCGTCCGGCCGTCCCATACCGCTCGTCGGAACCCTCCCCGAATGACGCCCGTCGTATGCCCAGACCGCCGGGTTGTGGCGCGCTGGCGACGGTGCAGATCTGACTACCTCCGCCAGATCGGGTGTCTGGATTATCGATGGCGCATTTCTGAGCGGCCCAACCCGGCGTCTTGGAGACTCGAACGACCGCGTCTTGCGATCGGCCTAGGCTGATCCGGAACCGAGCGTCGTGCGAGGTGCGATGAGTTCGAGAATCGAAGCCCGTCCTATAGGCAAAGCGACCAGACTCTGTTGAGAGGAGAAGCGATGAGGAATCGTCCCGTCGTCCCGACCGGGGCTCCGTGTTGGGTCGACCTGTGGACCTCCGACGTCGAGGGAAGTCGCCACTTCTACTCTGAGCTGTTTGGCTGGCAGGCAGGCGAGCCGAGCTCCGACCATGGCGGCTACTTCATGTTCACCCGCGCGGGACACCCGGTTGCCGGGGCGATGGGCGGCATGGGCGACGCGCCCGCCGACGACATCTGGAAGCCGTTCTTCGCTAGCGAGGACATTGAGCGCACCCTCAAGCTGGCCGCCGAGCGCGGAGCGACGGTGCGTCAGCCGGCAATGGCGATCGACGATCTCGGCCACCAAGCCGTTATCGCCGATCCGGCTGGGGCGATTACTGGCATCTGGCAGCCCGGCACCTTTCCCGGGTTCACCGTAATCCATGAGCATGCCACCCCGAGCTTCATCGCCATCGACGTCCGCGACTACCACGCAGAGATCGCTTTCTATCGCCAAGTGTTCGGCTGGGATCCGCTCGAGGAGGAGGTCGATGGCCATCACTATGCCGGCTACATGGACCCTGATAGCAGGCGACCGATCGCTGGGATCGGTGACGAAGTGGAGTCACTGGCGCCTGGAGAATCGCCGCAGTGGTCGGTGTTCTGGCAGAGCGACGATGTTGACGTCTCGGTCGCCAAGCTCAGCGCCATCGGCGGCACCGTAATCATCGAGCCTGCAGACGGCGGCCTCGGGCGAGTGGCCACAGTGGCCGACCCCTCCGGGGCCCGATTTCGCATCTTCCAACCCAAAGGCTAGAACGCGCTCGGAGAAACGGGCAGGGTGGGGCCCACCACAGTGCCGAGTGAGTCGCTCCCGGTCTTGACCTGGCAACCAGGCGGACGCTCGCCGTAAATCACAGACTCGGTACCTGCCCCCGGGGCACGGTCAGATAGAGCAAAAAAATACCTCCATCCACCGCCTACTCGGAAGCCTCGCCCCGAACACCGGCGAGAAGCGTCCCCGATCGGCCACGGCCGAGCATCTCGGTACGCCGGCTCATGGGCTGCGTGGTCACTGGCGGGGAAAGCCGCGCTATGCGTGGGAGGTGTTAGCGACGCGGCGGGGGCATCCGGTGTGGGTGAATGAGCGTGGTTGATATCTAGGCAGTTAGACGTCGATCGATCACCGGGTGCCCGTCGCGGTAAACGGCCGTGACGTTGTGGATGGTGCTGATGTCGGTGAGGGGGTCGCCGGTGATTGCTATCAGGTCGGCGTCGGCTCCTTGGATGAGGCGCCCCTTGCGGCCGTGGAGGTTGCACGCATCAGCGGCCACAGCGGTGACTGCGTGTAGTGCCCGGACGGGAGGCATCCCGAGGTCTACGAGTGCTTGCAGGGAGTAGGGCAGGACGTCGTGGGGTTTTCCGGGGCTGAGCCCGGCGTCGGTTCCGAGCACCACTTTGGCTCCGGCATTGCAGAGGCGGGCTGCGTTGGCCTGTATCTGTTCCATCCGTTGAGCGATCGCGGCTGGCGGCAACAGCTTGTCGGCCTGGGGGACCGAGCCGATTGTGAGACTGACGAAGGCTTCGCTGCGGGCGATCCGCTCGATGAGGCGCTGGTCGGTGGCGACGCCTTCGGCGGTGAAGAAGGTGACGTGTTCTAGCGAATCGAGTCCCGCTTCGAGAGCGTCGACGATCGAGACTGCGTGGACGTGGGCCGCGGTGCTGAGCCCACGTTCGCGGGCTTGTTCGACGATGAGGCGCAGGTCTTTGGGGCCGTACTGGGTGTCGTGGGGTCTGCTGCCGGGGGTGGTGACGCCGCCGCTGGCCATCACTTTGACGACTTCGCAACCGCGACTGGCACGCTCATCGACGGCCGCTTTGAGCTGGTCGGGTCCTTCGGCTTCGCCGCCCATCACCGCGAGGTGTCCACCGTGTGTGGTTATTGGTGGGCCGGCCGCGACGATCGCCGGCGCCGGAATGCAGTTGTGGGTTAGGTGGTCGCGAAGGCGTAGCGAGAGGAAGCGCCGATCGCCGAGATCTCGCACGGTCGTGATCCCCGCACGCAATGCGGTTGTCGCAGCGGCCATCATGTGCCCCAGTAGGGTTTCGTCATCGTCGGTGGTGACGTTGGCGATGGCTTGCGGGCTGGCATCGAGGCCGAGGTGTACGTGACAGTCGATCAAGCCGGGCATCACGGTTACCCCGTCGCCGAAATCGTGTATGTGCCAGTCCGCGGGGGGCTGGGCTCGGCTGGTGTCGATACCGGTGATGCGGCCGTCGTGTATGACCACCATGCCCGGGCCGCGAGCCCGCTCGCCGTCGAAAATGTTTCCGGCTCGAATGGCCAGCCTCGGTGAGATTCTCGTCATGGCAGCACCTGACTACCGCGTTCGGGTCCGTCTGCCTGGTTCGGACTGGTGACCTGGCCGGCTCCGCGGTGGCTGAGGTCGACCGCTACCAGGCGCAGCTTGCTGGTATAGCGGGCGCCTTGGTGTTCGAGCCAGCACTCGTCGGGGCCCGGCAGCATCTCGGTGAAGCGGATCGGCGCAGCAGAGTCTTGATCGGCCGCCCGGCGCAGCATCCTGTGGAGG
>OEPS010000705.1_pt1 | contig 11389 bp, 17 predicted proteins | sample 1539411 | NCBI WGS metagenome assembly OEPS01 (sample SAMN02671747, study PRJEB22543) | soil metagenome | biome: bacteria | place: China:Hunan Province, Lengshuijiang City | collected 2012-10-15 | depth 0.08m m | reverse complement strand
TCGGGCTCGCCCCGGCGCTGATCCACCGATCTCTCGAACGTGCGGCTCTGCTCCGAGACGGACTTGCGGAACAGGATCCCGCCCCAGGCGTAGTGCTTGTTGACGGTCGCGTCACGCGACTCGACGAAGCCCTCGCCGCCGTCGAGGAGGCCGAGGGCCTTCCACGCGGAGGGCCAGGCGGTAGTCAGGTCGGTCGGACCTGCGGTGCCCTTCGGAGCGGTGTAAACGTCCGCGCCGGTCCAAAGGGAGGTGTTGTCGGCGTTTCCAGCCACAGGGTCTCCTTAGATGAGGTTGCGCGGCCGGAGCCGTGCCGTGATAGTGAAGTAGGCCATCGGACGCCCGAGGTCGGGGTCGTAGGTCGGGAAGGTCGACTGCTGAGGTGTGCAGCCGCGCAGTTCTCCGCCGGATGCAGCGAGGATCAGCGCCTCCGCGCGGAGCGCGAGGGTCGTGGTGAGGCCGTCATCCGCGCCGTAGCAGAGAAAGCGGATGGTGGCGCGCCCGTTGAGCCGAGAGTTGCGGATCGAGCCGTCTGACTTGACCTGGATGTACGGGACGGCCGGAGCCTTGGAGTCGTTGTTCGGGTAGTCCCGAGTCGAGATGGTGACGTCGGGGAGCAGCGTGCGGAGCGTGTCGCGCACGATGAGCCGGGCGTCGCCGAAGATGATCGGTGTGTCCACTAGCCCCTCCCGCGCATCGGCTCGAACCCGGCGGCCTCAGCGGACTGCGACAGGTAGCCATACTTGGCTTCCATCGGCTCCGCGGAGCGGTTCACGACAGTGACGTTGCCCTGTGGGCGGTCGGTCGTGAGCACGCCGTTGAGGATGGTGAAGCCGTCCGGGAATCGGATCTCGGCCTCGGCCGCTACGTCGGCTGTCATGCCTGAGATGAGGTCCTGGATGCCGCTCTCGGTCTTGAGCATCTCGGCGACACCGGCATGGTTGATGCGGAACGAGCCTCCGCCGCCCCTAGATGCCATCTGGGCCTCCCACGGTGGTTCGCGTGAGCGAGGCGGTGAGGTGCGTGTTCGTGTTGATGAGGCCCTGCTTGATGTTGGGCTCGCCGGTGACGCGCCAGACCTTGCCGTCTTGCTCGATGCGAGACGTCTCGTCGACCAGGCGGTAGATGGCGAGTTCGGGTCCGTGACCGGCGGCGATCAACTTGCCGAGACGGTCAGTCTGCGTGCCCGTGGCAAGGTCCTTGTCCTCGGTCGTGTTACGCTGGATCTCCGCGCCGGGGATCTGGACGCGGGTCGGCTCGTCCCACTCATTGATCGGATCGCCGTAGGAGTCGACGCCCCTACCCGGAAGGAGTAGGTAGACCGGGCTCTGGCGGCTGGTTTCGCGCAGCAAGGGCGGCCTCCTGTTCGTAGATCGCGAGTTCGGCGGAGTCCAACCAGGCGATCCAGTCGGACGACGGCTGCTCGCCGGGGATGTACTCGGTGCCGTAGATGCTTACCATCGGCCATGCCACCAGTACGGTCGGAACGGGGTGCTGGGAGCGCCTATGCTGACCGAGCCCACGATGTTCTCTGCCAGACCAGCGGCCCGGCGTACCTTCTGGATCTCCAGGGGCGTCAGGAAGACGCCGGAGGTCGCGGAGGTCGTGATGGTGTGCTCGCCGGAGATCTCCTGGCTCAGGCCGGAGGGGTTCTCCCACTCACGGCGGGCAGCCTTGTAGATGATGAGTTCCACGGTGCGCGGAAGGTCGACGTTCCACGTCGCCTCCGTCTCGCCGTTGACCTCGTCGAGGACGAGGGCCGTGGCATCGGCGATGTAGGTCTCTGCGGCTTCGAGGTCGGCACCGGTGAGGGTGCCAGCGGCCAGCCGGAGCCGCACTTCGAGGCCAGCGACTGGCAAGGGAAGTGCCGTCATATATTACCAACTCCTGATGGCTCGTTTGGCGTAGTATTGAAATATGACAGTCGAAACATGCCAGTTTGAGTCCTGTGATCGAGGCACCTACGCCCGGGGACTTTGCCGTGCTCACTACCTACAGCAGTGGCGAACGGGCACGATGAAGCCGCTTCGCAAGTCTCCCTCACGCGAGGGCTGGACCAATCATGATGGCTACCGGTTCGTGCAGCGTCCCGACCACCCTAACGCGCGGTCAAGCGGGCGGATCTTGGAGCACGTTCTGGTGATGTCGGAGCACCTAGGGCGTCCGCTACTGCCGGGCGAGAACGTGCATCACAAGAACGGGGTGCGCGACGACAACCGGATTGAGAACCTGGAACTCTGGTCCCGTAGGCAACCGCCGGGTCAGCGAGTAGTTGACAAGGTAGCCTGGGCGAAGGAGATGATTCTTCTCTACGATCCGGATTGGCGACCCTGACACTTGTGGGGCCTAAGTGGCGGTAGCCGATTGACTACCGCCACTTAGGGTTGGCTCAGGAGCCGGTGACCGGAGCGGTCAGGGTCGCCGTGTCCACGTGGATCGCAGCGCCACCGGGCACCGTGACGACCGAGGCGGTCGTGTTGGTGTAGTCGCGCGTGATCTTGTAGAGCGGCAGGGCCGCGGAGCCGACGAAGGTCGAGACCATCGAACGGTCGACGGTGTGCATCACGTCGTAGTCGCGGAGGTAGCGCAGACCGAAGCCGTTGCTGTTCTCGATGGCGCCGAAGGGGGCGCCAGCCGGGACCACCGGGGGACGGACGGCGATGGTGAACGAGTCACGCGAGAAGGCGTAGATCTCGGTCTCGCCGACGCGGGTCGACTCGACGACGGTGAAGCCCTGGACGCGGCCGACGGCACCCTCGCGCAGCGCGGCGGTGGAGCCGGACTCCGACGCGTCGATCAACTGCTTCGAGGAGATCAGGTCGGCGTAGACCTGGGTGCCGACGATGACGTTGAGCGACGCCGGGTTAACGCCACGGTCGCGCAGGATCTTGCGCAGCGCGACGAAGAGCGCAACCGGGTTGGCCGCATCGTACTTCGGCAGGGTCTCGCCCGCCTGGACGCTCGGGGTCGTGAGCAGCGTCTTGACGAAGTCGTGCTCGATGTAGTCCACGACGGCGTCGACCTGGGGCGCGAGGACCTGGGCCGAGAAGGACTCCAGGTTCAGCGTCATGTCACCCTCGGAGAGCGACACGGCCGAGTAGGCGTGCGTGCCGAGGGTGATCGGCACGGTGCTCTCGGACAGTTCGTCGAGGATGATCGCGGTCGTCTTGTCGTCGATGCCACGGTCGCGGGCGATCAGGGCGCCGGGGATCCGCACGTTGACGGTGCGGCCTCGGCCGCCGCCGCCCAGGATGTCGTCCTGGTAGTTGCGGTTGACGAGGGCGGAGAGGTAGGCGTCCTCGGCAGCCAGTTCGACTGCGACTCGGGCCACCTGCGGCGCCTGGTAGAAGTTGTTAGCCACGGTGGCTACTCCTTAGGGTAGGTTGGTTACCGGCCACCACGAGCACGTCGAGCGATCTCGACGGGGTCGAAGGCCGGAGGGATGTCGTCCGTCTGCCCGTTCGGCAGAGCGGGCTTCGCACGGGAGTCGGCGGGGACCTTAGGGGTCTCCGGCTCCTTCTTCGGGACAAGGCCCGCGAGAGCGGAAGCCTGCTTGTCGATCTCCTCCGCGGACTCCGCGGTGAGGAAGGTGAGCGCACTCTCCGGGAGGCCGTACTGCGTGAGCGCGACCTTGCGGCGCTGCTCGGCGAGTTCGGTCTTCGCCTGCTCCAGTTCCTTCGCGATCCGCTCCTGTTCGGAGAGTTTCGCGTCCTCGGCGGCCTGCACGCGAGCGGCGAGTTCGTCGCGCTCCTGCTGGGTCTTCGCCTTGTCGCCGCGGAGGTTCTGGATCAGCGTCCAGGCCTTCTCGGCATCGAAGTCGGTGTCGTCGCCCCAGGGCTTGGTGGGCTCTGCGGGCTTGAGAACTTCGGACTGGACGGGCTGGGTGGTCGAGGCACCCTGGATGGTGCCGTTCTGGAGAGAGTTCGTCTCGTTGGTGATGTCGGGCATCGGTTTCGGCCTCCTGTGCCGTAGGTGTAAACGCTCGACCTGCGAGCGCGTGAGTTGCAGCGAATAGCGCCAATTGGAGCCTTTGTGGCCTCTTTTGGCACCTTTAGGCTGCGAGTCCGTAGTCCGCGCGCGGGACGGCCGTCATGGCGCGGGATACGGGAGATTCGGGGTCCTGCAAGGCCTTGTTGTAGGCCGAGCGCCAGTTCGCCTTGTTGGCGTCGTAGTGCTCGCGCAGGAGGCGGCTCTGGTCAGTCCAGCCGCGGGACGGGTCGTTGCGGAAGCACATCTTGGCGCCGCAGCCGCAGCCGTCGTGCGCCCGGAAGTTGACCGTGCGCTCCGAGTAGACTGGGCCGCGTGAGATGAGCATGGCGCAGAAGTAGCAGGGCTTGCCGTCGCCGACGCGAGCCCATCCGATGGTGTCGTCGCCGTAGGCGGACCGCTCGATGATGCCCTGGCGGGGCGCGTCGAGGATACGCCGCTGGGCTCCGCGGAGCATCGCGGCCTGACCGGCGCGCTCTGCGAAGTCTGACGAGGCGCCAGCGGCGATCTGCTTCTGGATGGTCACGAAGCCGGTCACGTAGAGCGAAGTGATGTCGGCTTCGAGGGACTGCGGGGCTGTGAGCGGCGCCTTATCGTCCTCGGTGCGCGTGTAGCCCGCGATCTCCTGGGAGTCGCGGAAGTAGCGCGTGGCGAGCGGCATGGCGTCGGATCGTGCCTGCTGGATGAGGTAACTGGCGCCGAGCGAGAACCGAGTGTACGACCCGGCGATGTCCGCGGGGTCGTACACTCGGTTCCACAGGCTGCGGAGGGCCGTCTGGGTCTGTGCGACCTTGCCGACCTGCTGCTGGCTGTGGAGGATGCTCAGCCGGACGAGGGCGTTAGCCTGTGACTGGTCCAGGGGCGGCGGGCTGACCACTGGTGGCTACCTCCGTGGGCTGGGGCTGGTTCAAGTCCGGCGTGGTGCCATTCTTGTTCAACTGCGCGGCGAGCGTGGCGATGGGATCCGCCTCGGTCTGCTTGTCGGCCACCTCGTGGAAGTGCCGGATGTCCTGGTCGGACATGCCCGGGATCTTCTCCCACAGGGCCTCGCCGGGGACGCCCAGTTTCTCGCTGAGCATCGCCAGGCCCTCGATGGTCTGGAGGAACTCGCTCGACGTGTCGTCGCGCCAGCGGGTCTGCGACATGAGGTCTTCGGCGTCGCGAGACGGAGCCGTGGGGTCGGCCACCGCCGCGAGGCGGAAGACCTGTTCCCAGGACTCTCCGAAGATCATCTTGTACTGCTCGACCTGCTGCGTCGTGGAGTCCTTGAGGGAGCCCAGCGAGGCGGCGGAGACGTTGACGACGTCGCCGGTCAGCATGTTCGGGTCGATGGCCGCGTGCGCCGCGAACGTCTTGACGGCGTCGCGGTAGGCGATCAGGTGGTTCGAGACGTCGGTCTGCTGGAACTCGCCGAACTTCGTCTCGGTATCCTCGGAGACCCACAGGCGGTCGATACCAGCCTGGAACGGCGGCATCGCGTTGCCTGCCTCGTCCAGGGGGATCGCCATGCCGGTCGCCCAGCGCTGGCGGAAGACGCCGAACTGGAAGGCCATGTGGATCGAGAACGTGATCTCGTTGATCTTGTCCTGGTCGCCGAGCAGCGGGTAGATGGCGCCGTAGGGGCGATCCTCCAGCCGCTCGCGGAAGCGCACGAGGGGGACGCGGCCGAGGCCGTGCCGGGTGGTGTCGGTGAGGGTGTACTCGGGCTTGATGAGCCGGGGCTTGCCCGCGCCGCCGTTCGGCGACTCGATGGTACCGGCGTCCTTCGTGAACGTGTAAACGCTCTGGTCGTCGTACATGCGGACGATCTCGGCGCCGGTGAGGTCCTTGCCGACGTACTCGATGGCGTAGGCGGCCCACTCGTCGTCGGGCTCGTTGTACCAGGCCATTGCGCGGCCCGGGGCCAGCGGCTTGATGTACGGCATGGCGTTGTCCTGGCCCTGCCCGAAGGATCCGGGGAGGACGAGGACGTAGGCGACGCCGAACTCGATGGCTGCGCGATGTACGATGGTCTGGCGTGCGTCGAGGCCGTTGGCCTGCCAGTATTCCCAGGGCTTCGAGTTCTCGAACGAGTCCATCGGGCGGTAGCCCTCGACGAACAGGCGCTTGACGAACGTGTCGCTCACCAGCGGGAGCCAGTTGCTCACGGAGCGGGCGGCGATCTCGTTGTACTCGCTGGCGATGCGGTACGCCGGGGTGTTCGGCATGTACGGCAGTTCCTGGTCGCCCTTGAGGTAGGCCCGGACCTTCGCCATTGCACCGTCGCCCTCGAAGAGGGATCGGAGTTGGCTAGACGCCTCTTCGGCGAGTTTCGCGTCGATAGCGACCATCCGGGGACACCTCCAAGGGTGACTAGAAGCCAGCGACTCGACCGGACGAGCGACGGCGGAACTTGCCCTCCGCGAGTACGCGGGTGCGGGCCATACGGGCTAGCATGAGAGCGGCGATAGCGTCAACCTTCTTGGGCGACTCGCGGCTCTCCTTGCCGAAGTAGACACCCCAGCGGTTCAGGCGGCGACGTCCATTGAGAATGTGCCGGGTGAGCACTTCGTCAGCGCGGATATCGGGGGTGTTGAGTAGGTAGTGTTCGGACCAGGGAACCTCGTGCTCAACAATGGCGCGGTTCAGCGCTTCGACAGCGCGAGTGGTGTCCATCTGGTGACCACGCATGTCCCAGCCGATGGCGTGGCGCGTGGTAGCCTTGGTGAGCAGGCGCTCACTGTAGGAATCGCGCCAGGCATCTATGTCGGTCTCCCAAAGCGCGACGTCAGAGAAGAACGCAATGACGTCGAGGGTCGCGAAGACGTTGTCGACGACGCCGCGGACGAGATCCTTGTCGACCTCCCAGTTGCGACCGAGTGGCCCTTCGGGCTTCTCCCAGATAGCGAGCAGGAAGGCGGCGCCGTCGGACACGCGAACCGCGACGAGCGCCGTGGAGTCATCCGTGAGCGAGCCGTCGAAGCCGAGCGTGACAGTGTCGCCGCGCTTCCACCCGCGATCCTGGTCGGCAGGGCCGAACGTGAGCGGTTCGAGATCGTCCTTGCGGTTCTCGGCCCACTCGTGCGGGGCGACCCAGGAGTCTGCGGAGGCGACGATCTGGTTGAGGTAGAACCGCCGCGCCTCTTCGGGCGTGGTGTTCGGGTCGTAGATCTCAGAGAGGATACGGTCGAGGTTGACCCAGTGGGCGTCGCCATACGCGGCGATTAGCCCCTGTCGTACCTGCTCTGGGTCACCCAGGTCGATGTCGCCCGGGGCCTCGCGGCAGTCGTAGAGGATCGTCTCGTCAAGAGTCTTGCCCTCGCGCTGCTGGAGGTATGCCAGGTAGGACTTCTCCGCGACACTGTTCTCTCCAGGCTCGTGCGCGTTAGTCGTCTCGATGGAGCGAGCATCGACCTTACCGAGGTTGCGCCGGATGACGTCGGCGAGGTCCCAGCCACGATTGGACTCAGTCCAGTGGTGGGTCTCATCGAGGATGATGAACGTCGGGCGGGCACCCTCCTGGGCGCGGGCGGAGGCCGTGATCGGGTAGATCTGGGCGCCGTCCGGCGAGATGATACGCGTGAGGCCGATGCTGTTGGTGTCGAAGTCGCAGAGTTCAGCCAGGCGCGGGCTCAGGGCCATCGCGCGGATGACGTCCATCGTGTTCTTGGTCTGCGAGAACGCGATACCGGCGACCTGGATGACCGGCATGCTGGTTGCCTGGCCGACGGCGTAGCCGTTCTCGTCGAAGCCGTAGAAGCGCACGGGCCCTGCGAACTCCGCGAGGGCGATGGCTGCGAGAAGCGGGGACTTGCCCCAGCCCTTTGCACGGCGGAGCGTGGCGCGGCGGTACAGGAACTTGCCCTGGTCGTCTACGGCGTAGAACCAGAGCAGGAAGTTCAACTGCTCGCGGGTGAGTGTAAACGGCCCAGCCCCTTCGGGGTCAAGCAGGTAGAACTCCATCCACGCAGCGACGCCCCAGCCGAGGCTCTTGATGCTGTTGTCGATGGGAAAGTCAGGTTGGGTGAGGACGGCCTCCATGCAGACGGCCTCCTGTGCCTTACTGCGCTGGCCTCATGCGGTCGACGAGGCTGATGACGCCGGGAGAGGCCGGAGCCTCCTGGGTCTCTCGGTCCTTCTCGTCAGCGATGCGGATGCGGGCTCGCTGCCGGTCGGGGAGCGTGGTCCCGAGTGAAGCGAGCAGTTGCCGGATCTCACCGGCGGTGTTGCCGTTCTTGCCACGGCCATTGAGGAACGTGTCGTAGAGCGGCAGAAGTAGAGTCTGGATGAGCAGCCATTCGGACGTCGTCCAGGTCTGCGCCTGCGGCCAGCCACGCATGTCATTGTAGATGCCGACGATGTTGTCGGGGTAGCCGTGGTCCTTGGGGAGCAGCGGGCCGCGCTTGCGCCGGTCGGGGACGATCTCGGTGAACTCGGCATCGCGGCGCTTGGTGTCGCGCTCGCGCTGCCGCTGCATCTTGGGTGCTGGGCCGTTTCCTGCCATTGTGCACCTCCTGGATGCGTGGTATCGTGTGACGTATGAGTATCTTCACGGCCTTCAAGGCCCGCATGGACATCGTCGACAACTGGGACAAGGTCCCGCGGCCGGAGCCGTTGCAGCCCGGTGAATGGCGGAGCGCTGCGCCGATGTACGCGCCGCAGCAGGTCATCGTGATCGACCGCGGCCTCAGCGTCGGTGTGGCCTACCTGCTGTGGCTGCTGCTTGGGCTCGTCGGCGCCCACTACTTCTACATGGGGAAGATCGGCATGGGCGTGCTGTACCTGCTGACCCTCGGCCTGTGTGGCGTGGGGCTGTTCGTCGACCTGTTCACTCTCAAGGGGCAGGTCGAGCGCGAGAACGCGCGGCGGCGCCGGTACTGAGCAGAGACGGCAGGGCGGTGTTCTTCCGGTTGAACTACGTCCCTATGGCGGCGTGCGGAGGAGTCGAACCCCTGCCGCGTGAACGACCCCTGGGTTTCGAAGCCAGTGTCCCACCTCTGGGACTTCACACGCCGTGGTGGACCCCGCGGGTCACGATCCCGCATATACCGGTTAGCGAGCCAGTGGCTCACGCCGGAAGCCCGACCATATCGGGGCCCGAAGTCCCGCGCGGGAACTGATCGAACGCGCGGGCTAGAATGGGGGCGGCTCGGTGAGCCGCTTGGCGCGGGCAAGCGGGTGCTCCTCGCCCTGGCGCCGCTGCGTGGGGAAGCCCTTGGCTTTGCGGGCCTCGGCTGCCTCGGCGGCGGTCTTCTGCTTGTGATGGAACTCGCAGAGCGTCTGGAGGTTGCTCAGGTCGTGGTTGTCGCCGCGCTCGATGTGGTCAACCTGGTTACCGCGAACGTCGCAGCGCACCCCGGTGCTGTCGATGTGGCGGCAGCGGTAGGCGTCGCGCCGTAGCACGCGGACACGGCGGATAGCCCAGTCGTCGGGCAGCCGGTCACGGCGATCCGATGTGGTCCAGGCCAATGTGTGTCTCCAGTGCGGTGCGAGGTCGGCACGCCCCGGCTCAACCCTGTTCACAGGGGAGCCGGGACGCCCTGGACAGTGTCCGGGACGGTATGACTTGCCGGTATGTCCACTGATATACTACACCGCGTGTGCGGTAGTTGCATGTGCAACCTTCCAGACTCGCGCGCATGAGGAGGCGCTATGCCGCTTCGGCAAAAAAGTGGTGGCATGGGGGGTTTCAGATGTGAAATGTTACATGTGAAATGTGAAATGTGATATGTGAAATGTGATATGTTACATGTGAAATATCAGATGCAACATATCAATGCAATGCATACCGCATGGGGCACCCCCTGCCCCACCCTATGGCATGGCAGTGGGTAGCATGCCACCATGCTAGGCATGGCATGGCACTGGCCTAGCCCTAGCCCAGGGATGCGGGGTAGTGCCAGTGGTACGGGGTATGGGAAGTGTGGGGTAGTGCCGGTGATATATCAGCAGCAGGCAGAGAGAAGCCCCGTACCTCGCTGGGAGGCACGGGGCTGCTGGGGATGTGGGGTAGTGCCGGGGCTAGGGGCTAGATACCGGCGAGTGCGTAACGGACCTGCGATTGGTGTCGGGAAGTGGTCACGCTGTACTTGACCGGGGGAACGGTCCAACCGTGGAAGTCCGACCACCATGCAATCGGAGTTGCGTAAGAGAAGACAACGAACGTGGGACGCTCAACGCGAAACCGTCCGCGGTATTCGTCGTTGAGTACCCCGCCGCCGAGGAACCCCAGGTAGCCCGTGCCGTCCGCGTCGCGGCCCCAGAACGATCCGTGCGTGTCGAAGTCGCGACGGTTGACGATGGCGTCACGGACGGCGGTTCCGCGGGTGCTGATCTTGGCCATGATATATCTCGTTTCTGTGAATGGGTTGTGTGTTGCGAGTGCCCGCCGCGGGAACGATCCGCGGTACGCCGTCCGGGCTGATGGTGCTACTTGCTGATGGTGGCGAGGGTTTCGTCCTCGGCGTCGATGATGATGACGGCCGCGGGCGATTCGGTGTAGCAGCGGGGCAGCCCCGTCGAGTTGAAGTCGTCCGACGCGCAGCGCGGGATATCCGTGCCCCAGTCGGCCGTGTCCAGCGTCGGGGCCCCGTTGAACTGCTCGGGTAGGTAGCAGACGCCGCCGGTGACGCCGTTGCCCGGCATAACCGGCAGGCCGTCATCGTAGGCCGAGCACGGGACAACCGTGGACAGGCCCCGCGGGGCGGCCGGCGTCGGGATGCCCGTGACGGCGACGACGGCGAGGACGAACGCGACGACAATGGCGAACGCGAGTGCGAGAGCGCGGGGAGCGGTGCGGGTGAACATGGTGTGCCTTTCGGTAGGTGTTGCTTGGCTTGTGATGCGAGGTGGCTAGTTTTCCAGTTCGTATTCGAGGTCCCAGTCGTCTGCTGCGTCCGTTTCCTCGTCGCGGAGTCGTCCCTGGTCGCAGACCCACTGGTCGAACTCGGCTGTCGGCGTGCCCTCCGCGTCGAAATACACCTCGTCCGCGTACATCTCGGCGGGCACGTCCACGGCGAACGTCTGGTGCACGCGGGCAGTGAAGTGGCGCGTGTAGTAGCGGGTCAAGGTGCTCATGGTCTGTATCCTGTCCGTCGGTGTTGCTTGGCTTGTAAGAAAACTACGTTACGGGCCGTGTAAACGAATGTCAACCTATCCGCGCAAATTGGCTACGCCGGTTCCATCTGCTCCCCGCACGGGCATGTCGGCAGGCCCACGCCGAGCCACTTGGCCGTGGTCCGCACGGTGTAGCCGTCCGCGGGGCACTGCACCTTGAGCATCCGTGTCCCCTGGGGCTTGTGCGCCCCGCTGACGCCCGTTCGGAGGGCCGCGTGGGGGAACGCCCCTAGGCCGTCCGATACGGCCCGCAGACGGGCGGTCAGGGCCTCCCCGGGCGTCGTGGCGGGCATGGGTGCTTGGAGGCCGA